>Ga0182015_10000030_pt1 | contig 175198 bp, 148 predicted proteins | sample 712P3MmetaG_FD_120478 | JGI IMG/M metagenome (GOLD analysis project Ga0182015, IMG submission 120478) | Permafrost microbial communities from Stordalen Mire, Sweden - 712P3M metaG | ecosystem: Environmental > Terrestrial > Soil > Wetlands > Permafrost | place: Sweden: Stordalen | collected...
CGACATCCCAATACTAGAATTCCGCGATTGTTTCGCTCGACCAACCCCAACTACTGGGATTCATATCCCACCTTGCACCACTGACTGTCGTTCCTGATCACTTCACGAATAATGCAGGCTAGACCCTTGTTGTCATAGAGTTTGAGCACAGACTCGAGGTCCACCGCTGCGATGCTGCCTTCGAGGCGCTTCTTAAACCGATTGTATAGATCTGCTGGATCTATATTGCCTAGTTCAGAAAGGTAGCTCTTCGTAAGCGTCCCGAGATCCTTTCCGTCCACCTCTAGACGTTTCAGTCGGCGATCCAGCTGTCGTTTGGTATAGCGTGCGCTGACCTGATCGACATTCTTGCTAACCTCTTTCATAAGGGCAGCGGTCAAGTCGGCAAGACGATTCGCCGGGTCTGAACACATCAGAGCTTCAGCAAGGCCGAGGAATATCGGTGGCCACAACAGCAGATTTTCAACCTCTGCGACGGGTAAGACGAAAACGTGTCTCGCCGAGAGATAGTTAATCTCGGCTGCGTCTCGATCGTCGGCGTCGACAACACCATGTGCTCCCAACCAGTGCAATACCGAGCTTCCCCGGTAACTGGCCACGGAGTGAATTACGGCCTCACAGCCTCCGCTCGGGATGACGGTGAACGCTTTGTAGTGACTGAGGTAAATGGTGAGATCTAAGCTACCCTTGTCTCCCTCGACAAACAGAATCGGCTTACGACTCCCCACAATTTCAGCAACGACCTGTTCCGGCAATCCTGTGTCGTGGGGAAACTGTTCAATATCCCATTGTGGCGGTTGGTGGGTGTAGGCTCGGATGAAATACTTCGCGGAGGCTGCATGTGTCACGGCAAAATCGAGGTCATGGGTGATGTAGATGAAGCCACAGTCAGGCCTCGCGGCTTCGATTGCGTGCCACAACGGCTCCAAAATCGCCTTATGTATGTGTCCTTCCGGCTCGTCGACAATCACGACACCTTCTTCTGGTGCGAGAAGGCATTGCCCAAGAAAGTAGAAAATAGCGCGCTCCCCGTCGCTCATTTCGGAGCCGGGATAGCTGACCGAGCCAGGCGTGCCCAGAGCCGTCGGTGGGAATATCCTCATCGCGGCGTCTTCGTTATCCAGCGTTCTGTGTGGCAACAATTTGTTCCAGATTTCCTTTAGCTGATCGAGCGGGGTGACAGGGACTGGGATATTTTGATTTGCCTTGTGATCCTTGAGGTGTTTCGAAGCGATCCGGTTGTGGGCCGCAAAGAGTGTCTGTAGCAGAGCGTCAAAATCGTTGAGCGGCTGAACCGCAGGGTTGTTTCCCCATCGACTCCCTTGCTTGTTCGAGATGTCACCATTGGGATGCCCGGTTCGGAGTGAATTCTGGGCCCTCTCGAATGAAATTAGGTTAAGCTGATCGTTTAGGATCAGGGACTTTTGTGCGGCAATCCTTTGCACTTTTTGAGTCTGGAAGCCATATTCGATACGAGCACCAAGTCGAGTCTTGCCGGAGCCGTTGGCTCCGATTATGACAATTGACTCACCAGCCTCTAGAGTCAATCGCAGAGAATCTCCGTTTGGTCTAGGGATATCACATTGATGCGTCACGTGAAACCTCGCCTACGAGCGTCGACAATCACATCCTGCCGCACGCTTTTTCATTCTTCTTTATCTAACCACGATCGGATAGTCGTCAGGAATAGCTAAACCAACGCAGAATGTCATTTCGTTGAGTATCATCCGCAAGCGCCTTCCAGGCTGGCCCGCCGAAATGTCGCGCACCCTTCGCTGTGCGCTCTCGTGTGGGGTGCACTTCTTACCGGCACGTGCCTGCGCCTCATTCTTCTTGGGTCGGCGTCACAACTTCTCCCGCATCTGTGTGCCCCACTTGCTTCCAAAACGCCCGAGACAATTCTTTGGCTCGCTTTTGGATGTGGGGCGAGTACGCCAATCCGTCCAGCCGCCGTGCCAACGAGCGTAGCTCGGAGTCGTTATTCTGAAATACATCCATGCAGATTTCTGAGAGCGGTAATTCCGCCTTGGTTGGGGTTTTCAGAAGTTCGTCTAATCGTATCGTCCCCTTTCCCACTTGTAACTGGTTCGCGCTTTTCATGCGAAGGGCCGCTAAGCGAGTGTCGATCTTCTTGGGTAGTGTCTCAGTTTGGAATTCATATCGGAAATTTTGAGTCCCAGTATTCCCTTACCTGCTGTTCGGCTTGTTCTTGGGTTAATTCTCCGGCGCTTGGCGAATGTGAGTTTAGCTGACGGAAGAATTGAAGAATTCGTCACTTTCGAGTCCGAGAGCCTCTTGATCGGTTAACCCGCGTTCGCGTCCTGTCTTAATGAAATGCGCTTTTACCTTTTCAGTATCCATCATCTTTACTCCTTTCAGTTCGCTAAGAGCACGATTTCCTCAAGGCTCCACACGTGATCCGATAGACCAGCAGCCATCGCCGGAGTAATCCTAAGCGTCTTGTGGATTCTGGCGAAATTGTAGTACACGGCGTGGATCGCAACCATAGCAATGTGATTCTCGATTTTCTTAGAAAAGCCATTGGTTAAGCGCGTGAAGCGGCGCATTCCCATCCGCATCGTCAGGTTGTGCCGTTCCAAGTAGGACGTGCTTACGTGCTTGGGATCGGGTTCACCGCTGACGACTTTCATGTCAGCGCCGATGCACTGGGCAGGACTGTAGCGGCGCATCTCGGCATCGGTCGGTGCGCCGTATATCTTCTGCAATTGAGCGTAGTCAATATCCGCTCCGAAGGCATCCTCTACCGCCTCAAGGTAAGCCTTGTGACCATCTGTCGTGATCTGGACGCGGCCCTTGATGCGCCTGGCGCAATCTTGCATGAACTCCTTGGCCCATCCGCCGTCACGCCCACCTACCAGATAGCTCACGCAGAGTTTCGTGTCCGCATCCAAGCCCGTCCATGTCCAGACATCTCCCCACCCTTCCACCTTTTTCTCCGGTGTGACGTTCTTAGCCTTCGCGCCGATGAAGCACCAGATTTCGTCCGCTTGTAAGCGCCGCAAGCGCACGTTCCTGACATGCTCATCATGGAACTTCTCGCACGCCGCACCCAAGTCCACCAGCAGCTTTGTGACCGTGTTGATGGAAACGTCAGCCATGCGGCTGCAAGAACGAAGGCTGTTTCCCTCTACCAGCATCCCCAGAATCTTGGCGCGTTCGGCAATTGAGAGGCGATTCATGAGAAGAATCGTAACTGATATTTCTCTGTTTGTCAAGCATACAGTTCACTTTAACTACATACGTTAAGTAGCTATTGACAACCTGCTATCAGCTAGTTAGCATGTAGTTGCGGCCCGGATATGAAGTATGGAAATCGAGTTTCGGGACAAGCCGCTGGCTCTTGTGGAGACGGATCAAGCGCCGGAAACTCGTTTGCCGTTGGCAGTGATCAATTCGCTCAGGGACAAGTTGGTGTTCCTCAGAGCAGCCCCCGACGAACGGTCGCTCAGAAACTGGAAGAGTTTGCACTACGAAAAGATGGAGGGGGAAGAACGATCCATACGAATAAACAAACAGTTTCGGCTGATTTTTACCATAGACACTGCAAGCAAGCCGAACAAGATGACGATCCTCAGAGTGTGGAACCACGATTAGCGCGGGGTGAATTATGGCGGCTATGAACGCGAGTTGGATTAAGCACCCTGGTCACTATCTCAGGGAGGAGATGGAGGAACGCGGCTGGATGCAGCGCGATCTTGCCTTCGTCTTGGGGTGCCCCGAACAGGCGGTAAATCTGATTCTCTCTGGGAAGCGTGGCATTAGCCCTGAAATGGCGAAGGCTCTGGGAAAGGCTTTTGACATTAACCCTGAGACGTTCGCCAATCTTCAGAAGGCTTACGACATGGCGCACGCTGATGATCCTGATCCCGGCGTTATGGTGCGCGCCAAGATGCAGAACAAATACCCTGTCCGCGAAATGATTATGCGCGGGTGGATTGAAGCCAGCGATGCAACGATGCTGGAAACACAACTCGAACGGTTTTTCGAGGTAGACAGCCCAGACGCGATTCCGTATATGGATTACGCTGCCTACGGCAAGAAAAGCCGCTACGAGGAAAAAGAAGTTCCCCCGATTGAATTGGCGTGGCTCTTTAGAGTGCGACAGGTCGCCAAATCAATGAGTGTTCCCAAATACTCAGAGAGCGCACTGCGAAAGACTCTGAACGATTTGCAGGAACTTCTATATGCGCCTGAGGAAGCTCGGCACGTCCCTAGAATACTCGCCGACTGTGGAGTGCGATTTGTGATTGTTGAGAAACTGCCACAGGCCGAAATTGACGGCGTATGTTTCTGGCTCGACGACTCTCCTGTGATTGGAATGTCCACGAGACGCGACAAGATTGATAACTTTTGGTTCGTGCTCCGGCACGAAATCGAACACGCGCTTCAAAAACATGGGCAAGCCAAGAACGAGGAAATGATTGACTGGAAGCTTGAGGGAGTACGAGCATCCACCAGCAGCACACTGCCTGTGGAGGAAAGGATTGCGAATGCTGCCGCAGCGGACTTCTGCGCCCCCTCAGAGAAGCTAGAGGCATTCATGAAAAGGAAACACCCGTTTTACTATGAAAGAGATGTCATCGCTCTGGCTCGAATCCTCGGTAGGCATCCTGGACTAGTGGTTGGGCAAATGCAATTTCGGATGGATAGATATGACTATCTGGCTAGGCATCTCGTGAAGATTCGTCAGTTTGTTCTTCCGGGGTCAATTGTGGATGGATGGGGACACGTAGCATCGGTTTCACTGTAAGGCACTGGGGGCACACATGGCAACTAGGAATGAGCAGTATCAAACAATCTGGCATCGTTACGACAACGAGCACGAGCACAGGCCCTGTGGAACTCGCGAGGCGGTAGAACGTGCCGTTGCGGAAGGCTTGTTAGAGCTACCCGACATTGATCCTTACGATGTCTTGGCGGAGCAAATGGCTCATGCGTTGCGCGAAGAATTTCAAACGGACGACAAGGGCCGACGATACCGAGTCAATCACGCCGTCCGCATTAGCCGGGGCGGAGTGCAATATACCTTCTGGGCAAGCATGGGATTCGCACCGCATGAGCACATGGAGAAAGCCTTTGCCCAGCGCCGTGAACAAGTGGTCGGAGACCTCGTGCAACTCAAGATTGATGTAGACGTGTACAACGACTTGAACCGTGGGAAAAAGCCAGAAATTCAGCTCGTGCTTGATTTCACGGATGATGTTGCGGAGCGTCAGGCGGTACCGCAGATGCAGCCACGAGGTGCGGCTGCGGCCTAAATATAATTCTTGCTTTTGTAAGGCGAATGGAAGGAAAATAGCACAGACAGAACGACCCGCAACCTGTGCGGGGTGGCGGGCCGAGGACACTATATGCGGTAGTGTCAGAGCAAATCTGCCCTTATCCTACCGCGTTTTATCCCACTGTCAAGGTTTTTTCGGACTCCTGTGTTTGATGCAGGTAAGCCCCTCTCGGCCAAGGTGTACTAGACCAAGGCCGAGAGGATTCATTCACCATTCAACAGTGAGCGGCAAGCCCACAGGAAGAACAGTGAAACATGACAAAGTACGAGAACAAGACTTTAACCAAAGCAACGTTCGTTATGGAAGAGTGCTTCTTCCTCAACTGCGTTTTAACCGAGTGTGATCTGTTTTACTCCGGCGGAGACTTGGAGGCGATAGGTACGCGATTCGAGAACTGTCGCTTCCATTGGCGCGGTCCGGCGTTGAAAACACTACAAGCGATGCAGGCGATGGGAATGTTAAAAGTGGGACCGTTGCCCGTACCGTTGAAAGTGGATACGGCCAAGGCAAATTGACCGTACTGATAGTGGACGTGTTATGGCTGGGCTTAGGCATAAACCCAGCCATAATACCTCAAAATGTCCGCAGGGCAACGCACTTTGGGTCGATGGCTAGTATCGAGCATTGGACTGTCACTTTTTCCATCGGGCCTGAGCAGCCAGCCTAGCAATGTCTTGGCGCTCTTGGGGCGTGAGAAGTTTCGCCCTAGCGCGTCCACCTTTCACACCGCCCGCCCGTCCCTTACGCTTAGGTGGGTTGCGCTTCGATTCACTGATGGCATCCTCAGCTTCGCCAATGGCAATGTCGAATACCTGCTTGGCAAGCTGGACGGGACCACGCGGACGTTTGCCTTTGCCGATGGTCATTTCACAACGCCCTTGACATGGTGGGCAGCCTCGAAGTTCGCTTTTTTCTTTTGCTCGAAACCCCACTGACGGCCGTGGGCAGCGTAGAGATGCGCATCCCATTCCTTCAAAATCGCAGCCTTGAGAGCAGCCGGAGCTTTCGGATTACCCACTTCAACCTTGAAGGAGAATCTCGTCCTACAGATCGAGCACTCAAACTCCTGAAACGGTGGACTTCCGGGAACTGGGCGAAGATTTGCTTTTGGCACGAAGACAGTTTCCCATACCCCGCAGCCGATTGCTACTCCCCAATAATTTCAAACTGAGGCACTACCTCTTTCTTCTTGGCGTTCGCCCGCATTTCTTTGAATGTGAAATAGAATGAGGGCGGCTGGGAGTGGTCCTTCCCGTTTTCGACGCAGGTTGTGCACATAGTAATACTGAGCTTTTCTTTCCGAATCACCCAGAAGTATCCAGTCTATGTAGACGGACGCTTCAAAGAGCGCTCTTAGCTGCAGGTTCGCCGCATGCGGAGCTCCGCTTGAAAGAAGAATCTGTATGCCATCCAGCATGGCCACAGCCTGACGCAGGAGAATCGCCAGTACAACGGCATCTTTAAAATCTCTCTTGCTCGAAGTGAAACATCGCGGAATCAAATTGCTTCGAATTTGTTAGGTCGCGGAGTAAGTTCGTCCATGGACTCAGGTGGAGTTTGATGTCTGCGACAATTCTGTCCCCGTCGAGCAGGGGCCTGAATTCACTCCCAGGTATTTTAATCAGCATCCTTGTCACCCAAGGCGCAACTTCCCTTCGCAGATTCTAGCAAGTCGGTAGACTGGCGCGGAGAGGATTCGACATCCGTCGGGCACAGTGCAATAGGGTGTCTTTTCCTTCGGAATGCGAGAACACAAACTAGAATCCCGGCGAGTATCATGCACAAGACGAAACAGATCAGCGCTGCCCCGGCAATTTCATATCCCGTTTGGGAATTGTCATGCGATGTGGCCCGATTGAGAATTTTCCCGCTAGACCCAATCGGGCGAGTCAGTGTCACGCTCGGGGTCGTCACGCCCAAACGCTCAACAGCTATCCGCCGAAGAGCTGAACTAGTCGCACATTTGGAATACGTAGCGATGGCATTGACGGTATCCGCAGGCAATGTTAAGGAGACACGCCCATAGCCCGACCCTGGATCCGGTGGCAATATGTGAGGCTGGCGAACGAAGTCGTTCATCCATGAACGCATCTCGGAGGAAGTTAGCCTTGACGTAATTCCCTCTGGCGCTCGAAATGTGAATGTTGTCATTGATTTCCTCCAAAGGCAGGAATCGGCGCTGGACGTTTGCCATATGTCTTGTGGCAACCAAGTACTGAGTAGGCGAACCCGGTAGGGCCAGCTTTAGACTTTTTGGAACAAATTGGAACAGCTTGAGGTTTTCGAGCGGAGCTAAGTGATTGAAAATATGGTGGCCAGGGACGGAGTTGAACCGCCGACGCCAGCCTTTTCAGGGCTGCGCTCTACCACCTGAGCTACCTGGCCACGTTTCGAAACCCGCTCACACACTGCAGACTACGAGGATTGTTCGCTTCACGCTGATTGTCGCGGGATTGCCAACCGAAAAACAGCCTTGACGCCGAACGCGTGCGGAACGTTGTTGATTATAGCAAAGGTCCGGGTCCGCTCGACATCCACGACATGAGCGAGAGCTAGGTTACCAACCCCCATTACGCTGGGCCGCTACCCATTGCGATCCGGATGGCCCTCGTTCGTAGTGCTGTTGCGAGCCTACTGCCCTCCAGCCGAAGAGCCGTGCTCTCCGAGCCACGATGCCAGTTGCGGCTCTTGTTGCGACTTCAGATCGACACAGTTGTTGATGCGCTCAATCGATTGCCGATAGGTGCGTTGCGCTCCTTCAATTTTGTGGGCAGCGAAAAAATTCGCAACCTGATCGCGCATATTCGCGTCGCAAAACGAACTGGTAGCGTACACAATCTCGGCACTGGCAAAAGGGCCGCCGGCTTTTTGCACCGCATCCCAGTGCGCCAGAACGAAGTCCCATGCCAGTTTTTCTCCGGCCGGATTACGCATCACATCGCTGATCAGGCGCAGCGCGTCCTGCGAACGAACGTCCGGAGAAATGGCATAGTCAAGAGTCCGCTGCAGCAGCTTCAGATCACCGAAGCGGGGCAAAGCGAACAGAGCCATGTAATATTCCTCAGGCGACTTCGCATTCTTCAATGTGGCCAGCAGTTTGTCATAGAACGCCCGATCGCCGTTCAAAGCCGCAAGCTCGAACGCACTGCCCGCCAGCTCCCGATCTACGGACGCGGGATTATTCAAAGCTTTGTCAGCGAGTTTGCGTGCCTGCGCCAACACGATGGGATCACGGGCGTCATATCCCAGAGCGTGAAACACGCGAGCCCGCAACGCCCTCTGTTCGTCACTTTCGCCCGGTTTAGATTCCCAGCCCACATCCTTGAGGATCGGCGAGAGATACTGGCGCAGCCAAATGCGATAAGATTCGCGGTCGTTGTCCGTCACCAGGTACTGGCCGATATAGTGGAGCTGCTCTAGGACGTCTGCCAACACAGCGCGGTTGCGGTCAGCGGCCAGACCCTGCACCAGCGCGAGATAGTCCCCGACCGGTTCCCGTCCCACCCTCACCGACGCCCAGATGTCCGTTTGCAATGCGATGCGTTCCGCCGGAGACAACTTGCTCTCAGCATCATTCGCCAGAGCGCGCACCGCATCGGGCTGGTAGCCGACCCGATAATAGCCTGTGGCTCCGGCATTCGCCAAAACCCAAATTGAGCAACCTGGCAACGTGAAGGTTGCCTGCCGCTTGGTGAGAAGCTCGCATTTTGGCGGGCCGTCGCTCGCCGACGACTTCATGCATAACGGAACTTCCCAGAGCTCATCATTGGGCGCCTGGAATTTCTCGCGGTCATAATAGTAGCGACGCTGATCCAGGCTTACTGTCGTCGAGTTCCCCGAACATTGCGACTTCACGTTTATTATCGGGACGCCCGCCTGGTTCACAAACGTGGACATGATCTGGTCGACAGGCTTTTTCGACGTCCTGGCTTGCGCTTCCCAGAAGTCTTCGGCAGTGGCATTGGCATATTGATGGCGTTGAATATAGGCATTGACGCCTCCACGGAAAGTTTCTTCGCCCAAGTAGGACTCCAGCATCCGCAACACGGCTGCGGCCTTGCCGTAGGCGATGCCATCAAACAATTCTGTGATTTGCGCCGGCGTCTCGGCAGCCTGGTGAATCGGACGGGTGTTCGCTAGCGAATCGGTGTTGAGAGTTGCTCCCGTCTCGCTGACATCGTCCAGGTTGAAATTCCATTCCGGCTTCCATGCTTCAATCGGCTTGCTCGACATCCATGTGGCAAAACCCTCGTTGAGCCAAATATCGTCCCACCACTTCATCGTGACCAGATCGCCGAACCATTGGTGAGCCATCTCATGCGCTATTACGGAAGCGATCTCCTTCTTCAGATCGACGGAGCCCTGCTTGTCGTCGATCAGCAGGATGACTTCACGGAACGTAATGCAGCCGGTGTTCTCCATCGCGCCTGCGGAAAAATCCGGCAGGCCGATCAGATCGAGGTTTCCGTAGGGATATTTGATACTGAAATACTTGTCGTAGTAGTTGAGGATGTGCTCGGCCGATTCCAAGGCGAACTTGCCCATCTCTTTCTTGCCCGGAGTGCTGTAGACACGGATGGGAATGCCATCCGCCTCGCCCTCGATGTACTCAAAGTTGCCTACGACCAGGGCCGCCAGATAGGACGACATTTTCGCCGTGGTGGCAAAGCGGACCGTGTGTTTGTCGCCGGGGCCGGGCGTATCCGAGACAATCTTTTGATTCGAGATTGCAACCTGACCCTTGTCGGCGACCGCGGTGATATCGAACGTGGCCTTGTACACGGGTTCGTCAAACGACGGAAGCGCGCGGCGTGCGTCCGTAGACTCGAATTGCGTAGCAGCGTACTTGCGTCCCTGATCATCTTTGCCTAGGTAGAAGCCACGCATCTGATCGTTGAGAATGCCAGAGTAGGTGATATGCACGGTTGCCGCTTCTGCGGCCAACGGCTTTTCGACCGCCAGCACTACCATCTCCTTATCTCTCTCAGGAGTGACTTTCGCCTTTTGCGTGGTTCCGCCGCTGGTGATGGTGACGTCGTGGAATTCAATTTCAGCCGCGTTCAGCGTGATCTCGGAAGTGGGCTTCAGGACCCGGACAGAAATTGTCTCATCGCCTTCGAATGTAGCCTTCGCCAGATCAGGCTTAAACGTGACTTTGTAGTTCTCCGGAGTAGCAACCTCGGGCAACCGTTGTGCCGAAGCCAGCGAGAATGCTGCCGACACAAAAATAAGTAACGCAAGAATTCGTTTCATAGACCCTCAGAAGATGATTTCGTGATTTTTCTTTACCTAACCCGAACATCGAACGACTGCATACCGCGTCCCCACACGACACAAGTATCTACAATCTTTATACGGGAAATTCGCTGCAAAAGTTCAGTGCGGATAGGCCACCGTTCCGTTCATCACCGTCATCGAACACCGGTTGGCTCCGAACCAGTAGGGAATTTCGCGACAGTCATCGACCGCGAAAACGGTAAGGTCGGCATCCTTCCCTGGTTCGATCGAGCCTTTCCGGTCCGCCATTCGCAACGCCCATGCCCCATTGCTAGTGGCCGCCGCTATCGCCTCCGCAGGCGACATCTTCATCTGCGTGCATGCCAGAGACATGACCATCGGCATACTTAGAGTTGGCGATGTGCCTGGGTTGTAGTCCGTAGCCAGCGCGACCGGCACTCCCGCATCAATCAGCTTGCGCGCCTGCGGATATTCCTTTAGCCCCAGAAAATAATTTGCTCCCGGCACCAGGGTCGCGACGGTCTCCTGTTTCGCCAGCGCCAGAATGTCGTCATCATTCACGTGGTCCATGTGATCGAACGATGCCGGTTTGAATTTCAAAAGCGGCCGCAGAGTGGTCTCCGCAAGCTGGCACACATGCGCCCGCACGCTAAGGCCATTCAGTTCGGCGGCTGCAAAAATCTGTTCCGTCTCGGCGGCCGTAAACGCTCCCTTTTCGCAAAAGACGTCAACAAAATGGGCGAGCTTCCGCTTTGCTGCCTGCGGAATCATGTCTTTACAGACGATCTCGACATATTTTTGTGAGCAACCCTGAAATTCCTTTGGGACGACATGCGCGCCCAAGAGCGTAGGAACGACCGTCCCGGGCCACCGAGAGGCAGCGGCGCGGATTGCCTCCAGAGACTTTATTTCCGATTCAACCGTCAGGCCGTAGCCGGACTTGGCCTCCACCGTGGTAGTGCCGTGCGCCGCCATGTCGCGTAGCGTGGCCAGGACTTTCTCGACCAGAGCCGGCTTCCCTGCCCTGCAGATGCCCTCCAGGCTCGACCGGATGCCGCCCCCGGCAGCGGCGATCTCTTCATAAGAAGCACCCTCGATTCGCTTCTCAAAATCCACCAGCCGCGGGCTGACAAAAACAGGGTGGGTATGCGAATCGACAAAACCCGGCAGCACGACCTGCCCGGCACAGTCAATCTCGGTAACTTTGTTGCGATTCTTCTTCAGCCAAGGATCGCGCAGAGCATCTTTGGTTGCGCCAACGGAGACGACCTTCCCGCCGAGGCAGAGCACTGCCGCATTCTTCACGATGCCGAGTTCTTTCAGGTCTGGACCGCGGCGTGGACCGGGCTTGCCGGACGCCGCCTTTAGCGTGAGAAGTTGGCCGATATTGGCAAGTAACAAAGCGTGGACAGGGTTGAGGTCGAGCTTTCTATTCGGATTCAAGCAATAAGTAGTTTAGCAGGCAAGTCACTGACCAACGGTCCCAACGAAGCGCCTACTGGCCCATCGGGATCCTTACACCGGTCTTCTTCGCGAACTGTTTCGCCTCATCATATCCGGCGTCGACATGCCGAATCACGCCCATCCCGGGATCGGTTGTCAGAACGCGCTCGATGCGCTTGGCCATCATCTCGGTACCATCCGCCACTGTGACCTGCCCGGCATGGAGCGAGTAGCCGATGCCCACGCCGCCGCCGTTATGAATCGACACCCAAGAGGCGCCAGCAGCAGTGTTCAGCAAAGCATTCAGCAAAGGCCAATCAGCAACCGCGTCCGAGCCATCCTTCATGCTTTCGGTCTCGCGGAACGGAGACGCTACCGAGCCACAGTCGAGGTGGTCGCGGCCAATCACGATCGGCGCCTTGATCTTCCCCTTCTTTACCAGATCGTTGATGGCGAGGCCGAATTGCGCCCGCTCACCATAGCCCAGCCAGCAAATGCGCGCCGGCAGTCCCTGGAACTTGATGCGTTTGCGCGCCAGATCAATCCAGCGCCGCAGGATGCGATTCTCGGGAAACAACTCCAAAACCAAATCGTCAGTCACATGAATGTCCGACGCCTCGCCTGACAACGCCACCCAACGAAAGGGTCCACGTCCCTCGCAAAATAGTGGGCGAATATACGCGGGCACGAACCCGGGAAAGTCATAAGCCTTCTTCACGCCGCGCTGGAATGCAAAGGTTCGGATGTTGTTGCCGTAGTCGAATGTGACCGACCCCATCTTCTGCAGCCGCAGCATGCCCTCGACATGCCGCGCCATCGCGTCGAGCGATTTCTCCTCATACGCTTTGGGATCGCGCTTCCGCAGTTCAAGCGCCTCGGGTAGCGTCATACCGTTCGGCACGTATCCATTCAGCGGATCGTGCGCTGACGTTTGATCGGTAAGAACGTCAGGCACCACGCCGCGTTCGGCCAACTCCGGAATAATGTCGGCACAATTTCCCACTAGTCCGACCGACACGTTTTCTTTCTTGCGCACGGCATTCTTCAGAATCCGCAGAGCCTCATCCAGCGTCGTAACCATGAAGTCGCAGTAGCCGGTCTTCAGCCGTCTCTTGATGCGCTCCGGATCAACGTCGATCCCAAGAAATGCCGCGCCCGTCATGGTTGCGGCGAGAGGCTGAGCTCCGCCCATGCCGCCCATGCCGCCGCTCACGATCAGTTTGCCCGCGAGGTCGCCACCGAAATGTTTCTCTCCGGCGGACGAAAATGTTTCAAACGTCCCCTCCACAATTCCCTGCGAGCCAATGTAGATCCACGAGCCCGCCGTCATTTGGCCATACATCATCAGACCGGCGCGCTCCAGTTCGTTAAACTTTTCCCAATTCGACCAATGGCCGACCAGGTTCGAGTTCGCGATGAGCACGCGCGGAGCATGATCATGCGTCTTAAATACGCCCACTGGCTTGCCCGACTGCACCAGCAAAGTTTCATCATTCTCGAGGTTTTTCAACATCGCAACGATAGCGTGATATGCCTCCCAACTGCGCGCCGCGCGTCCCGTTCCGCCATAGACGACAAGGTCCTGGGGGCGCTCGGCAACGTCCGGGTCGAGATTGTTCATGAGCATGCGCATGGCAGCTTCCTGCTGCCAGCCTTTGCAGGTGATCTGATTGCCGCGCGGGGCACGAATGGACGCTGGGGCCTGAGTGAGTTCCGTTTCAACCGGCATGAGTAGATGTTAGTGCCTGAGGGAAGCGCACGCAATGAGGCCGCTCAGGCAGCGTATTTCGTCCTCAGAAGAGCATCCGCGCGGTAAGCATCAACCCGTGGTTGTAGGTGTGGAATTGCGAAGTGGCGATCTGCATTCCTCCGCCGACAACCAGGGCGAGGCGATTGCGCTCATCACGCGCGATCTTTAACTTACTCAGGATTAGTCCCGGCGTCACGAAATTCTGCACGCGTCCATCATTCGCTCCTCCGTGGTAGAAGGTCGCGTTATTCTCAATCGCGGGCCAAAACAGTTTGCCAATGCGGTACTACGCCACTGCATTCCACACTACAGGGCGGCCCAGCTTCGCCGTGTCACCGGCGGGTAGAACTGCACCCACGGTTGATTGCACATCAAAATGGCCGAAGCCTTTGCCTCCGCACAACGTCGGTGAGACAGTTGCCGCAAGGCTGCCGTTCTTATAACTTCCGGTCGGCAGAGTGCCGGTCATCGAAAAGCTCAAAGGAATGATTGCCGTGGCTTTCGTTTGCCCGCTGCGAGACGGTACTTGAGCGTCATCGAGAAATCGCCAAAGCCGTCTTCCGCTTTGGAGTTGTGCTCGATGTAGGGCGGAGCCAGGGTGTCGAATTCCAGTTTGTACCAGGCACCACATTCATCCCTTTAGTATTGTCATAGTTCCAAGTTTCGGTTCCCGCCGGTGCGATCTGGCGGACGAAATCGGTGCGGAAAACCTGCAACAAGCCCGACGATGCCATGACTAGAGGATTAGGCCATGACGGCTGTTGCGCAAGCGTATCGCGGACACGGTCTTCCCAACTGGTAAAGAACCCGGACGGCTTGTCCTGTCCTTGGCATGGAACGGAACCTACGGTCGCGAGCAATGCGCACACTACTACAACCAGTCTTTTGAGAATCACAGCACCTCCCGGTGACGCGCAAGCGGTCAGACTTCGCTTGTTTTTTGATAGAACTCAGTCGACACCCACAGCAACGAGTTCCAGCTTTTTATCTGCTATGTCGGGCGGTGTCCATAACTTGCATACACTAGCGCGGGATAATTGAGAGTAGAGAAGTTCGCGAATGGAAGGAAAATCAGAAGCCTGCAGCGCTGACGCACTACCAAGTGTTGTACGCGGTTCCGTCCGTACCGTTGGAAGTTGACGCTGATTTCACGTCGCTGATGCCAGGATCCTGCTGGTCGACCGCCATGAGCACGTCTTCCTGCACAACTTCCCAATTCGCCTCATTGGTCATCGGATCCTTGGGAATGATTTTGATGTAGCTCGCGGTCACCAAGTCGTCCAGCGACTGTGGCGCTTTTTGCTTATCCAGCGTGTACTGGGAAATGAGGGAACGCAACTCGAACAAGTCGTTACGCAGCACGGCTTCCCGCGAGCGGAGCACCGATTGGCTATAAATGGGCAGCGCAATTGATATGAGGATGACCATGATGCTGATCACGATCATCATCTCCAACAGTGTGAAACCGGAGGCGCTCCCTATTTTGATCCTGCTTGCCATTTACCAGTCCTTATACTTAGTCCCGTCTAGGGCCTCGTCCAGCGACTTGGTGTAAACATCGAACACGCTCTGCCCACCCCAAGAGTCAGAATCCGGATCGTCCTGCATCGAACGGAGGCCCCACTCTGCGGTGCCCGTAACGGGATCGATAGGAATCTTGCGGAGATATCGGATCTTCTTTCCCTGCACATCCACACCCTTCACCAGCGTCTCCAAATCGGGAGGATAGCCTTGGCTGTCCACCTTGGTTTGAAACGCATTGCGGTCAGCATCCATCTTGTAGCGGTCGATGGCGTCGCGCATCTCCCATAAATCGGCTCGCAGGCGGTGCTCTTTCTCCCGCTTGATGGTTAGCCGGGCCATGGGCACCGCCATTGTGGACAGGATCAGCAGGATGGTTGTCGCGATGATTAGCTCAAGAAGCGTAAAGCCCCAGATGGGCTTCCTGCCCTGCACCTGACGAAATCTACCGAGGTTCATGTTCTACTTCTTCTATCTCAGCCTGGGAACCGCACCGCCTACTGCACGGTTACGGAGGCCTGCGCGCCGTTTACGGTTATGGCCTGTAAGCCGGGATCGCGCGCCCCGCCCCGAGTGATGGTCAGAGGAGTCTGCCCGCTGGCCTTGGCCTGAAATGTCATCGTAACCACCGTGCCCTGTCCGGAAACTCCACCTGCACCCGGGGGCCGCGTGGCCGTAATCTGCAGGGTTCCCGTCGTATCATCTTCGCGATGGACCAAGGCAACCGCTTGCCCATCCTGCGAGAGGAACCCTCCGTTTGAAACGTTGACCAACTGTAACTTGGCCGGATCGTAATTCAATTGTACGGGAACGGAATATACGTTCTGTGCCCCAGAAATTAAGAGATTCACAACAAACGTATTCCCCTTCGCAACCGTGATCTGACTGGGATCAAACAGGAAACTCGCGCCCTGCGCTGCCGGACTTGCACTCTGGCTGGAAGCTTGCTGGCTCGCGATTTGATTCGCCGACGGCTGCGCGGCGGGAGCCTGACTCGCAGGAGCCTGAGCACTTGGCGCCGCTGCTGCGGCCGGATGGTTAACATGCCGCAATTCGATGGTGTTGGCCGTGCCAATGTCAATCGCTCGCTGATTCATCTCGCTGAGGCTGGTTCCCCGGATGATGTGCGGCGTGATAGCGAAGACGGTTTCGTCCGACGAATGGTCTTGCGTCACCTGCCCGAAGAGGTATCTCAGGATTGGAATCTGAGCCAACCCGGGAAGGCCGGCCAGGGACTTGGTCTGGGAATCATCCATGATTCCACCAATCAAGCTCGATTCTCCATCCCTCAGCCGAATTTCATGCTCGATTTTTTTTTGGCCAATGATGGGCTGACTAATGCCTCCGATGCTCGCCTGGCCGATCTCGGAAGAAACTTCCATCGAAATTTTCAGCGTCACTTCTCGATCCGCGTGCACGTGCGGGGTCACGTCAATGTTCACGCCCACATCGATGTATTGAAATTGGGTGTTGACCAGCGGGTTGATACCGACTCCGCCGATTCCAGGCTGGAACGATCCGGTAGCGACCGGCAAGCGCTCGCCGATCTTGAGCGTCGCCTTCTGGTTATCCAGAGCGCGAACCTGCGGATTCTGCAACATCTTTGTGTCGCTCTCGCCCATCACTGCGGAAAGATTGGCGGAAGGAATCGTCACTTGGAAATCGGTGGCGTTCAGATTGCCCAGAGTATTCAACGATAAGCCGGTGCTGCTCGTGCCGGTCGTAGTGGTGCCGGTGGTCGTTGTTCCCGTCGTGGTGGTGGTATTGATGTTGCTCTGCAGGGCGACGGTGGCGCTGGTCGGCGGACTCAATCCCAGCGTCCTTGACTTGTCTTTGCTGATCTGAATGACGGCGATGTCAACGATCACTTCTGGACGAGCCTTGTCCAGATCATCCACTAATTTCTCCGCCAGCGCGATCTGGTCAGGCGTTCCGCGAACCACCAGCGCATTCTGCGAGAGCAGTTGCTGCACCCGCTGCACGTCCAGCACAGCGCGGATTGCGTTCACTACGTCCTGCAGTTCAGTGGGCTGGGAAAGATTCTGCAAGTAAAAAGTCTTGAGTACGCTTTGTTCCAATTCCTTGCGTTTGGCGGGATTGTCCTGTGCGACGAAAATCGTATTGCCGGTCACCGGACGCCAGAAAGTTTTCGATTCCAGAGCCGTAATCTGCAGCGCGTCTTCCAGGGTTACTCCATTCAGTTCAACCTTGATCCGTCGCGAGGTATAGTCCGGATCAAACAATACGTTGATCCCGGCCAGCTGCCCAATCGTCTGATAAATAACCTTGGAATCCTCGGTGAGTTTTACGGTGATGGGGACATTCGAGATGGCAGCCAGTTCCACGGGTCCGCCCGCTTCCCTGATCTTGCGTTCCAGACTGCTCGGCGGGCCAGCGGCTTGCGGTGGAGGATTTTCCTTATCGTTAATCATCTGCAGCGTGCGCTTCAGTTCCTGCGCCGCAATGAAGAGTGAAGGATCGATCAGTACTGCTTTTTGAAATTCAGCCGCCGCCTCCTGCAACTTGCCCTGGTCGCGCAGGCCTTGTCCATGGTGAACAATCGTCAGGGCAGCTTTCGAACGCAAGCGCTCGAACGCCGACCGATACCGCAAATCCTTCGGTTTCAGGTCGTAGGCCTGCTTGAAGAAATCATAGGCGGCTTCGTAATTCTGTCGTGCCTCGGCGTCCTGGCCCTTGTCGTAAAGAGATTTGGCCTTGTCAGCGATGGCAGGCACAATTACAACCAAAACCAGCAGCGCTACCGCCGCAGGCATCAGACGTCTCATCGTCAGTCCTCGTCTAAGAAATCTTTACCGGAATTCTTCGCCGAACCAGCAGTGACTACGCTTACAGACCCGTGAAATCGCACCAATTCAAACAGATACAGCAATGACTTTGGAGCGATTATAGCATCGCATTTCCTTGCACCTGATCGCATTGCGTGCGGGACAGTTATACTCTTTAGTCTTAGCCCAAGTGGGGAGGGGCCGGACTTTGGCTGCGGCTATCGGGCTTCCGCGGATCTGCTTTCCGGCGGGTACCAGCGTAACACGTTCCACCCCAACCCGAAAGAAGAAATGCGTGTTGACCAGAGCCCGATAGCCGCGTCCCGGAACCCACTGTTAAGATGAACCCATCTTATGGCTCGCCAGTCCACGCACCAAACCAAGCCCAGCCCGGAAAAATCCCCACGCCGCGACCCGACCGCCTCCGGTCAGCGCGATGCCGCCGTTAATAGGATCGCTTCTCATAACTACTTCTTGCTGGAAAAATTTGAGTGTGGGGTGGTTCTTACCGGGACCGAGGCAAAGTCGGTTCGCGGCGGCCTTGCCAACCTCAAGGATTCTTATGGCTTGGTGAAAGATGGTGAACTCTGGTTGCTCAATGCACACATCGGTCCTTACGAGCACGGCAACATTCACAACCATGCTCCCCTGCGCACCCGTAAGCTGCTCATGCACAAAGAAGAAATCCGTAAGCTGATTGGCAAGACGCAGCAAAAGGGACTGACGCTGATTCCCGTCCGCATGTATTTCAAGAACGGCAAAGTAAAGCTTGAACTCGCCCTTGCCAAGGGCAAGCAGCTGTGGGATAAACGTGAAACCGAAAGGCGCAGGACGGCGGATAAGGAAGCCAGGGAAGCCATCAGCCGGAGCCGGAGCCGGAAAAGCTAGGCCGACTGCAACTGAAAGCAAAGCTTGCGGAAGCTTGGAGGCCCGACCATCAAGACGGTCAACCTAAAATCCGACATGCCGCAGGTCCATGAAGCCTTGCAGCGCCTGGATCGCGAGCTGGCCCTTGCCCGGACAGGGAAAACAACACTCTTGAAGCTTATTCACGGCTATGGTTCGTCTGGAGCGGGGGGAGATATTCGCATCGCCGTCCAGAAGCGTTTGCTGGAAATGGCGCAGAGCAGCCAGATTCGCGGCTGTGTTTTTGGAGAGAACTGGTCGAAATCAGACGACGAAGTCTGGAAACTTCTGCAATCGCACCCGGAGCTCAAGAGCGACTCCGATCTTGGCCGCAGCAATCGCGGAATCACTATCGTTTTACTCTAGCGAAGAAGGCGCCCAGCCTCAGCTATGCGTGGTTACCACAGCATCCACTGGTTCCAGTTCGGCACTAAAGTGGCGCAAGAACGGAGCTTCGTGGGTTAGCTTCATTCCGCGAATCCGGTCGCGCTTCTCCCATACGGAAAGGATGACTTCCACCACGTAGTCGATGTGGCTTTGCGTGTAGACACGGCGCGGGATCGCCAGACGAACCAGGTCCATCGTCGCCGCAGTTCCAAACATCAATGTGCCGATCTCCACTGAGCGAATTCCGCCTTCGAGATAAAGTTCGTTGGCCAGCGCCACCCCCGGGAAACAATCCGGCGGAACGTAAGGCAGAAAAGCGCGCGAATCAATGTAGATCGCGTGCCCTCCGGGCGGCTGCACAATGGGAACGCCGTGCTCGGCGATGTGATTGCCGAGATAGGCCGTGGAAGCGATGCGGTATTCGAGGTAGTCTTCGTGCAAAGCCTCCTACACGCCGACCGCAATCGCCTCAAGATCGCGTCCGGCGAGACCGCCATAGGTCGGGTAGCCTTCGGTCAGAATCAGCAGATTCTTTTCCTGCTGCGCGAGGATGTCATTATTGGTACATTAGGAAGCCACCGATGTTGGCCATGCCATCCTTCTTGGCAGACATAGTGCAGCCATCGCCGCAGGCAAACATTTCCTGCGCGATCTGCTTCGGAGTCTTCGATTCATAGCCCCGCTCGCGCGTTTTAATAAAGTAGGCATTTTCGGCGAAGCGGCAGGCATCGAAATACAGCGGGATGCCGTTCTTCCTTCACACTGCAGTCTCCGCTTTAACATTCGCCATCGAGACCGGCTGTCCGCCTCCAGAGTTGTTGGTCACCGTCAGCATGACCAGCGGCACGTGCTCACGACCCACGCTCTGGATTAGCGTTTCGAGAGCCGCCACGTCCATGTTTCCTTTGAAGGGATGCCTTACTCTAGGCTGACGTCCCTCCGCAATCACCAAGTCTCGAGCCTCGGCACCGACGAACTCCACATTGGCGCGGGTGGTATCGAAATGCGTGTTGTTAGGTACGACATCGCCTGTCTTGCACATCACGCTGAACAGAATGCGCTCCGCGGCGCGGCCCTGGTGCGTGGGAATGACGTGCTTATAGCCGAAAATATCCTGCACTGAATCGCGAAACCGTTCGAAGCTGCGGCTGCCAGCATAGCTCTCGTCACCCTCCATGATGGCGGCCCACTGATGAGTGGACATGGCGCCGGTTCCGGAATCTGTGAGGAGATCGATCAGAACATCATCGGCGGGGAGAAGAAACAGGTTGTAAAACGCCGCCCTCAGCAATTGCTCGCGTTGCGGTCGTGTGGTCCAGTGAATCGGCTCCCCGCTCTTGATGCGAAAAGGCTCGACGATGGTACGAGGCATGGCGGCTCTCACCCTACTCAGAACATTGGAGTGGATCAAAACCGCGCACGGCGGCAGATCTCTCTGCCGACGATGTTACGCCCCTCGCGTCTCGGTTGGTGTGCTCGGAATCACAGGCGCGGGAGCAGGTCCAGTCACCACCCCGGGCGCGACTGGCGCGGGCGTGAGCGGCTGCACCGCGATCGGTTCCACCATATTCTGCAGGTAGTAGCTGACCGCGACGCCGCGTTGCCAGAAGCGCGGGATCAATAACAAGAGCAGCGTCAGTTGGCTCACGAAAATCGCTCCGCCTACGCTGGCTGGCGGTACAAATTTCATCCACACCCAGAGTCCTGCCACCAACAGGATCGCCGCCACGATCGTGGTCACCACATAGCTTCCAAGCAGCTGTCCCAAATTTCGCCACGTATGCCGGAAGGCAGAGCCAATCGACCTTCTCACGACGCGCTGATCGCTGTGCACCACGTCGGTCTCGGCCAGATCAAACCAGATACGCAGCGCGGTCATCACGAGAAAAATCACCACCAGGCCGGCAACCCGTACCTCGAAGAGAAGCAATTCATTCGTGCTCTCCAGGGCCTTCCGCTCCAAAACCCCGTGCAGTCCGAAGAGCGCTGCGGCCACTGCCCCCATCACGATGCCCGCCACGATCATCAGCCGGATAAATCGCCACAGGTTCCGACCGCAGGCACGGAAGAAATCTTCTCGCGGCAGGCGATAGGTTGAGGCATAACCCTGCAGCACTCCGGGCAGAAACAGCGCGGTTGCGACGAAGAAGAGCAACGCGAAGTGGAGCCCCGAAACTCTGGCGGCATGGGTCGGACCAAACTCGGGCTGCGCAAACATCTCGATCAACACACTCACGTCAAAACCGTGCACCAACCGTCCGGAGAGCAGGCTGTGGTCCAGATAGTCGTGCGCCTGATTGCTAAACGCAGCGGCACCCAAGCACGCCAACGCCAGGTTCAGAATGTAGAACCAGACAATGTAGCGTTTGTTGCGCGTCACCCTGTCCCAACCGCCGCTTAACAAACCTTGGTGCTCTGCCATGCGTCTCTGCCTCAATTCATACCGCCAATTTGTCGCGGACACCGAAAGCCGAGATCCGTTCTAAACCGCCCACCAAGCCAGTGCCTGGCCCAACCATTGCGTCATAAACAGCCAGTAGTTCGTCAACTTCCGCGCTGCCTTTCCATGCTCTTTAGCCGTGTAGCTGTTATTGAAATCGTTGCGGTCAATCTGGATCTTGTGGTCCGGATCAATCTCCGCCGACTCCACCTTGGCTTTCTTCTCATACGTGAACTTCGTCCAGCGGCTGACCCCATCCCAGTGCTCGCGAACTCTTTCGCCGTTGTCGAACTTAATCTCCACTTCCACCGGCATGACGAAATCTTCCTTGCGTTGGATCCAGACATAAGAGCGGTAGACCGTATTCTTTTCCTCTTTCTGAAAAGCGCTCTTTTTCTGTTCGTACCAGTTCACGGGGAACGACTCGATCCTCAACACCTTGTAATCCAGCACCTGCGAGCCGTAGATGGCCTGGTCGAAGTACCAGCGCAAATTCTGGCCGGAAACTTCCTCGATCGTCTTCAGGAAGTCCTCCTTCGTCGGGTGGGTGAAGCGATATTTCATGAAGTAGGTATGCATCGCCTTCGCCATTGTGTCCTCGCCGATGATGCCTTCCAGCGTCAGCAGCACGCTCGCCGTCTTGCCGTAAGTAATTCCGGCGTAGGAGTTGCCGCTGTAATAGTCGTAAGCCCTTTGCGCGATCGGATCGAGGTCCGCCACGGACGCATAGCCGCCCCGTTGCAGCTCCCTCTCGCTCGCGGTAGCGCCCGCCAGATTCAGGATGGAGGTCCTCTTGCCTAGAATCGAATCGAGCACCTTTACTTCCGTGTAACTGTTGATGCCCTCGTCCATCCACGCATCTTCAAATTCGTTGGTCGCAACCATGCCGTACCAGTACTGATGCCCGAACTCGTGCTCCACGACTAACTCCGGCAAATGCAGCCCTTCCGGCATGAACCAGTCGGTGTCGCCGGTAATGAACGTGGGATATTCCATCCCGCCCGCAGCCGAATCCGGCTCGGGATCGACCAGCGTGATCGTCTTATAGGGATATGGCCCGTACCAAGTCTCGAAGTGTTCCAGCGATTCTTTCAGAATTTTCTCGTGCCGCCCCACCTGACTCCAGTGCGCGGGCTGCATGAGGATGCGCATCTGCACCGGCCCCATCTGGCCTTGATACACTCCGTCATCTTTCACCTTGTAGCGCGGGCTAGCCGTCCACGCGAAATCGTGGATGTCATCTCCGTGATACGTGACGGTCTTCGTGTTGTCAGGATTGTTTGCTTCCGCAACTTTCACGCCGCTCGCTCCAACTACCTCGTACTGCGGCACTGTGAGCTTGACGTCGTACACGCCAAAGTCGGCGAAGAACTCCGTCATTGCATGATATTGATGACAATTCCAGGCTCCGTGCCACCACACGCCGACCTTCGGAAACCATTGCCCGCCCAGGACAAAATCGCGTTTCCATCCCGATCGCGCTTGCGTCTCGGGAAACTTCGTCTGGAAAGCGATTTTGAACTGCACATACCCGCCCGGCGCAATCGCTCTTGCGAGAGGTAATTCCACCACCGTCTTATCGTACTTGTTGCCATCATCGGGCTGAATGAACCTCAACTGCGAAGTGAGATCATCCTGCCCTACTACCTCGAGACTTTTGATATCTTCCGAGCCATACTCCTTCGCTTCCCACTTGTCGTAGCTGGTGTCTCGGCTACCGATGATTTTGGCCCCGCGTACAAACGTGGAGTTCGGCTGAAAAGCATTCTGGTAAAGATGGAACGGAAAATGATCGAGCGCTTGCCCAGTCAGGTTGTGATAAGTGAGCACTTCGGTCGCGTCGACGGTATGGTTGGCCGCGTCATACTTCGCATCGATCTCGTAATGCACCACCCGCTGCGACATGGGCTGCGCTGAATTGATGGCCAGCGTGGTTTCGGGAATCGTCAGCGACGCGGAGCTATTCGATACCCCACTGGCCCCCGGGGTAGCGGCCACAGCAGATTTCGCCGCCTGTGGCGCAGCCGCCTTCGCTGCATGCTGCTGCACCAGTACGGAGATCAGAACGACGGAAAGCACAGGAAACAAAACGATCACCCACCGGATCTTCATGAAAACCTCGGTTCGCGCTGAGGGATGGAATCATACCGCACCCAGTCGAATAGCGTCATCCCGGCAATGGCAGGTACGTTGTCCGCCGCCTGGAGGTTCCCGCCGTTAAGGAAGCCTTAATGCGCAGCGGCAGCTCAATCAGAGCTGATGCTACTTTAGGAATCACCCCATTATCGAAAGACGTCCCCTTGCTTAATTCCCTACTCGCCGACGATACTGGAGCGTTAGCCCTAAAACCTCACAACGACTATGAAAACCACACTATCATTCTCTACGCCTGCCGAACTCGAAACCGAATCACTGGTCGCCATTGCGCTGGACCACTCGGAGAAAAATGCCACGGCGAACCCATCTGAATCGGCGAAAAAAGACAAGCCTCAACTCAAACTCGCTACTAGCGATGGGGCCGTGCAATCCGTTGCGGTCGATCTGCTGGCGAGCGGCGAGCTTACTGGCCGACCGTTCGAAACCAATTTGCTGCACAAGCCTGCCGGACTGAAAGCCAAGCGTCTGTTGTTGATCAGCGGCGGGGCAGCTAAAAATTTCACCAGCTACGATTTGCGGCGTATCGCAGGAGCAGCCGTACGCACACTCAAAGCGCGCGGAATCCGCAGCTTCGCCTTCATCCCGCCGCCCAGCATTCCCGCAGAAGAGGCCGTGAGAGCGATTGTTGAAGGCGCACTGGTGGGGAACTTCGATCCCGATTACTACCGCAGTGACCGCAAAGATCAAAAGATTGATGTGCTCACCATTGTCGCTAGCGGCAACGCGGATCATGCTGCGCTGGAAAAGGCCGCGCAGGAAGCGCAGATCATCGGCGAATCGCAGAACTTCACCCGTGATTTGGTCAACGAGCCTTCCAACCGCATGACGCCGACGATTCTCGCTGACCGCGCGAAGAAAATGTCCCAGGAGGTCGGTTTGAAATGCGAAGTCTATGGCGCCGACAAGATCAAAGAATTGAAGATGGGCGCGTTCTGGAGCGTGGCGCAAGGTTCGGACGAACCTCCTGCGCTGATCGTAATGACTTACGAGCCGGCCGGCGCTCCCACAAAACCAGTACTGGGCCTGGTAGGCAAAGGAATCACCTTCGACACTGGCGGTATTTCGATCAAGCCCGCCGATGGCATGGAGAAGATGAAATACGACATGGCCGGCGGCGCAACTATGATCGGAGCCATGCGCGCCATCGCGCTGCTGAAGCCGAAGGTGAAAGTCATCGGCATTGTCTGCGCCACAGAAAATATGCCCTCCGGCAAAGCACAGAAGCCGGGCGACGTGCAGATTGCCATGTCCGGCAAATCAATTGAGATCATCAATACCGACGCCGAAGGCCGCCTCGTTCTCGCCGATGGTCTCTTCTACGCGCGCCAACTTGGCTGCACACATCTGGTCGACGCGGCAACATTGACGGGCGCAGTCGTGGTTGCGCTGGGCTACGCCAATGCCGGAGTCTTCGCCAATGATGATGCTATGTATGAGCGCTTCCACAAAGCCAACGACGAAACCGGTGAAAAGATGTGGCGGCTGCCGCTCGATGACGAATACAAAGACAACATCAAATCCACCATCGCTGACATCGTCAACTCCGGCGGACGCTGGGGCGGTGCCATTAACGCCGCAATGTTCCTGAAGGAATTTGCTGAAGACACGCCCTGGATCCATCTCGACATCGCTGGCACGGCCTGGATGGAGGAGCAGAAGCCCTGGATCGCCAAAGGGCCGTCAGGAATCGCCCTGCGCAGTCTGGTCGAGTTCGTGAAGAGCTACACAAAATAATGAAGACTGGGCGACGGATTTCAGGGACTCCGATTCGATATAAAGATCGGAAGGACAATATTCGCGGCCCCGAGTCTCTAGCCAGCCAGCCTTTTCGCAATCATCGGCATCTCATGCGGACTACAACGGCTCGATCCGATGATCTGGCCGAAATTTGCTAGTGGGGGCGTGTCATGAAAGGTCTGGCTTTGGCGGGCGCCGTTGTCCTGATTCTAGGGATTATCTCCTTCTTCGTTCCGATGCCTCATTCCGAACATCATGGCGTGAACATAGGCGATGCGCACGTTGGCGTCACCACCCAACATGATGAAAAAGTTCCTCCGGCCCTCAGCGCTGTTTTAATTGTCGTAGGTGGCGGGCTCGTCATTGCCGGAAGGAAAGCGTAAGGCACGAGCGCGGCGCGGTTCAGAACCGAAAGAACCGCGCCGTGCGCATTCAAGCTACTTGGTCGTCGCTAGAGCGAAAGCCTTTTCTAAGTTGGTGACGAGGGGAGATTCGCCCTGCTGCAGTCCGCCGCGGCCCATCATGCGCCACAGATACTGATTGCCCGGCCCGCCGTGCGCATCGTACACCGCGAGAACATCTTCCGAAGGACGACTCATTACCATCAGCACGATATCGGCCTGTTGCGGCTCGTAGACTAGAGTGAACTTTCCCCATTTTTGCATCGCGTCCTGCACCGTCGCGATCGCCTGGCGATCTTCAGGAAGCAGGTTGATATTGAACTGGTCGCCGTCGTAACTGGTGACGTATAAAAAACGCGCATTCACCAGCGTGCCGGGAAACGGAGGCACGCTCTGCGGAGTCACCTTAATCGGCTTGGGCGCAGCCCAAACCAAACTGCTCGCCAACAAAATCCCAGCCGTGAGTGCGACTTGAATACTATTTCGGATCTTCATAACTGACAGGCTCCCCAGCCTTTTCACTTAGTTAGATGACCTCATTCGTCCACAAGATGCCCGCACACCACTGGAATGATTCCGCCTAAGCTATTGAATTCACTGTATCTCGAAGCAGTCTATGAGGAAGAGCACAAGAGGACGAGCACTGATAGGCTCAATTCATCCGATCAGACGCCGAACCTTTCCGCGGCGCGAGCTCTCGCCTTGGCCGCTTCTTCCTCTCGATTCTTCGGTAGTGCAGTGGTTTCGAGGGATTGGAGGAGTCGAGCGGAAATGCCGGCGACTTCATCGACTGCGCCCAGGAATGAGGCTTCGTTGGCCTTCGATGGTTTATTAAAACCGGTGATCTTTCGCACAAACTGTAGCGAAGCGGCGCGGATCTCTTCGTCATTCACCGGGGGATCGAAGTTGAAGAGGGTCTTGATATTCCTGCACATTTCAGCATGACCTCCGGTGCAACCGACCTTCCGAATCTCTACTTAATTTTGCCATACGACGGGTGCGGAGGAGTCCTAGAACAGCCTTCCAATCGAAAAGTTAACCCGGCTCTGTCCGGTGGGGCTCACGCTGCCGAAGATGGCAATGGGGCCGACAATGGTATCGGCGATGAACCCAGCATTGGCGCTCCCGCGCACGATCAACGCATCAGGACTATCGAACGCGGAGCCCGCTTCATACCATCCACCCCAATAGACTCTCTTCCCCACGAGCTGCGGCAGACGATAAAGCTCGCGGCGGAATCCAAACGACGCGTACCCGTAATCGTTGCCCACGAACTCATTAGGCAGATATGCGCCCAGGCGGAATGGTCCACCCAGAGAAAAGATTTGAAACTGGCTGGCAGTTCCATGAAACGTGGTTCCTCCCGCGGCGGCAAAGAAAAGCGAGGTCTTCTCGCTGGTGGGAATGAAGGTGGAAGTCTGCACGTCGAGCTGACCGATGGGATGTACGAGTCCAGGACTTTGCAGCACACGCGCCAGGCTGGCGACGATGCGAGTACCCTTGCCGGGAATCGCAGGGCTGTCTTGGCCGTCCCAGACATAGGGTGTGCGGAATTCTCCGGTGCTGCCGCTGAGCGCGGGCAAGCCGGCGCTGCCAATTAGGGGCGCTAGTTTCCCGCTGAAGATCTGATAGCCGAAGCGAAGTTCGCTGCGGCGCCCGGAATCGTAGCCGAGATCGAAACCGCCGCCAGCGCGTTCGTCGCCGAAGACCGCTACACGCGTCTGTCCTTCGAATGCGTTGCGGGGCAATTTGGAAGCGAAGGCGTAGGCTGCCACGCAGAAATGAGTATTGGCGATTGGCTGGTAAAATTCGGTGGCGGCCAGGTTGCTCGAACCCAGCATCAGGTCGTTCCGCCATTCGCCGCCATGATGTTCCACGTCCATGAAAGTGACGCGGGCACCGGCTGAGAAATCGAACGCGGCCACGCCCGAACCATCGACGTTGACAGCAAGATCCACAAACGGCGGCCCGTAAGTCTTCTCGTGTGCGGTGACTCTCAGCGCAGGAACGCCATCCTGGGTGAAGCCTTCGTAGCCCAGACGGTCAAACTCGCCTTCGCCCGCAATACGCGTCAGCTGAGTTTCGAGTTTCTTGAGATTCAGGGGCACGCCTTTATCCGACTTCAGACATCGCTCGATCCTGCTGTTGGTGTCGGAGTCTCCACCTCTCACTGCCACCGACTGCACTTCCTTAGGTTGCGGCCTTCTGCGAGCGTTTCGCGTGGCGAGATATTGCTGCCACTCCGCATCATCTTGAATTGCGTAGGGCCGCAAAATGGCTACCTGTCTGGCCGGGCTCTGATAACAGAGGCGGAGGAAATCCGGGACCCGATCATAGTCTGTCATGGAAAATTCCCCGTGTCCACGGTGCGGTGACCGTGGCATCGGCGAGCTTCAGCGACTGCCGTTCATTCTGCAGGATCATCACGCTCACCGCCCGTGAGAGTACGCCGGTTAGAGTGTTAGGCTGTTCATGTCCGCCAAGCGGCATTTGAAGATCGATGGCGAACACCTTAGTCGGCATCCATCTCGCGGGCGACCTCTACGGGGATGTTCTCGACCATGCCGCCATCGGCCAGCAGGTGGCCATTGATTTCCACGGGAGTGAAAACGCCGGGAATGGCCATGCTGGCGCGCACGGCTCTGGGCAACGAACCATCATGCAGCACCACGCGATCTCCGCTCTGCATATCGGTGGCTACGCAGCGAAAAGGGATGGGCAGGTCGTCGAAGCTGGAAATGCCGGACTCAGGGAAGGCGATGCGGTCCAGCAACAAGCCGACGCCGAGGCCGGGATTGAAACCATTGGGCCCTCTCAACCCATGTTTTATGCCGAGCGCTGCCTCCACTTGATAATCGCGGCGATCCTGTTTGCGGCGATAGGAAAGTTGGCGGTAGGTGGGCTCGGCAAGCAATGCTTCATTCCAGTCAATGCCTTCCGCGAATTTTTGCATTTCTGTGGGCGACATGCCCGTGGCATACATCACGCCGATGATGCTGCCCATGCTGGTGCCAGCCACGCGATCCACGGGGATGTGATTCTCCTCCAGCCACTGAATCACCCCGATTTGCGCCAAGCCGAGCGCTGCGCCACCGCTGAGCGCGAGACCGATGCGGGACCGGCGCGCCGGCGCTGAGGATGCAGGCTGCTGGCTTTGATTCTGAATTGCCTGCTCACTTTGCGCTGCCGCCAAAATGCTGAGCTGCGTCAATAGCAAAAGAACGCCCAGCCGCGTCTTGCGCCTGCGGCGGTAGTCGAGGAAACACATATTCATCCTCCGGAATGGAACAGCCAGAGACCGCGTGGGAAAAATTCACAGTAGCAGGTTTGATCGGGGAACCATTCGTGATGATCGCTCAGGGCTTGGCTTCTGGCGCGGATCGGACCTGACGAGCCTGATCCACAACTCCGCGGACCGCTTCGATCACCAAGTCAGGCCGGTCGAGTTGGATATAGTGTCCGCTGTGCTTGGCGATCGTTCGCGCGCTTCGATTGGAGACGTGGGCCAACTCCTCCTGCATTTGTTCCCATACGTCGTTCGTGGGTGTGACGAGATCTTCAGGAAGATCGGGTTGAGGTTGGTCGGGATCGTGAGAAAGCACGGCGAGAGGCAGATCGCCGAGCGAGCCAGTGGCAGCGGTTTGGGCGGCGCTTTCTGAAATCGCTTTCAATTCCGCGACTCCTTCGCGTCCGCTGTGAAAATTGCAATCGGCGGCGCGAATCTCGGCATCGTTCCCACAGAAGCCCAACAGGCGCGGAATTCCGAAAGGCATGGAGAACGTCAGGAATTCCTGCTCTCGCACCCATGTTTTATCCAGATCGTTCAATGCCTGCGGAAAACGCTTCTGCTGCTCGGGGTGCGATGAATCCACTAAAACCATGCCAGCCACGTCGCTGCGGTAAAGGCTCGCGAACAGGCGAATGTTGTATCCACCCATGGAATGGCCCGCAAGAACGTAAGGGGGTGAGATGCCGGCATTGGGCAACAGCGTGTGCAACTCTTCGGCCATGACTTTGCTAGTGCGGGGCTGCGGGCTGGAATCGCTATAGCCAAGGCCCGCACGATCGTACGAACAGATGCGGGTGAATTTGGCAATCTCCGGCTGCACCTTGTGCCAGGAAATGTAGGAGTCGCCAAGACCGGAATCGAGAATTACCGTGGGAGCTCCCTGGCCGGTGCAATGGATGTGCATCTTGTACCCGCCCACGTCGACGCGTTGACCGGGCATGGGATGAAAACGGAGGTCACGGGCCTCGGAGATGTTCTCATAAACGAACCCCGTCGCCGCGAAGACAATGACAAGGATGACCAAGCTTCGGATGATGATGCGCAGCCAAGAGCGGGGTTGATTCGCAGGCGGAGCAGCAGGTTGATTCGTGTAAGACATTTTCCTCTGCCTCTTTGGCCGAGAACGCAGACAAGCCTGCCCTGAGCATAGCCGAAGCAAGTGCTCGCGCCACGCGGTTTATCTACATCACGGGCGGAACCGTGACGCCCATGACTTCCAAAGTGCGAATCAGTTCGCGGCGAACCACCGCGACTGTGACCAGCAGAAATTGCTTTCGCTTCTCATCCGGGTCGCTCAGGATGGGATGGCGGTGATAAAAGGTATTGAAAAGCTGCGCGAGTTGAAAGGCGTGCTTTGCGAGGTAAGCGGGCTCGGTCGTGGTGATGCATTGGTCAACGATGTAAGCCGTTTTCGCCGCCGACAGCCAGAGTTCCCAAATTTCGTTGGCGAATTCACCTGTGAGGTATGGCGCGAAATCGGCTCTAGATAAATTGCTAGCGATTTCTTTAAAGAACGTGTCGGAATCCAGAGCAGCTTTCTTGAAGATGCTCGTGGCGCGGACTACAGCGTATTGCGCGTAGGGGCCGGTTTCACCTTCGAAGCTGAGTGCTTCTTTGAAGTCGAAGGCGATCACCGATTGCTTGGTGAACTTCAGCATGAAGTAACGCAGGGCGCCGATGGCGATTTGCGTAGCAATCGTGAGGCGCTCGGCGTCGGCAACTTGCGGATGGCGCGAGTCGACTTCGCTCTTGGCGGAGGCGATAAGTTGGTCGAGCAGATCGTCGGCTTTCACGCCGAAGCCCTTGCGGCCTGAGACCTCAATGTAGGAGCGCGTCTTATCCTCGTCGCTTAGCGTATAGCCGAGTTCCGCGGCGCAGCGCGGCGTGAGAGCAACCATCTCGTACGAAAAATGCGTGTAGTGGTCGGCTGCTTCGTTGTGGCCGAGGCCGCGCAGCGCTTCGATGACTGTGTTTTGAGCCTCGGATTGGCGGGCATCGATCACGTTGTAGATCTCGGCGACGTCGCCGAAGTGAGGATGATCCTTCTCGCCCTCCATCGCGGAAATCCAACAGTCGTGCTGATTGGGATAGCGATAGAACTTGCGATAGCCAAAATCGCGTCCGAGCAGGCCGAACTTCCACATGTGATAGGCGATGTCTTTGCCGACGTAACCAACCGTACCGTTGGAGCGGACGATGACTTTTTGATCTTCTTGCGAAATCTTCTCGGACTCCTCGGGGTTAGCTTTGTCCTCTGCTGTGAAGGTAGTACCGGCGCGGCGCATCACCCAACAGCCCCGGTTCTTGCCTTCAGTCTCGTAAGTGAGGACGCCCGCCTCTTTCAGCTTGCCGAAGGCCGCATCCCAGAAGTGCAAGTGCAGGATCTCGCTTTCGCGCGGCAGGAAATCGTATTCGATCTCGAGGCGGTCCATGGTTTCGAGGTGGCGACGCAGTACTGCGGTCGAGATCAACTCGGCGATTGCCGCAGTTTCGCTGCTGGCATCTTCGATCGCATGAAGCGTTTCGCGGCGGGCCTGCAAATGTTCTTTGTCCTGCTCATACCATTGCGAGACACGGGCGTAGAGATCCCAACAGTAGTAATCGAAGCGCGCCCGTCGGGCGAGGGCTTCGATTTCCGCGCGCGATTTGTTCTCGCTGTGAGTGAACCCCACGACCACGTCGGCCACCTGCACACCGGTGTTGTCAATGTAGTTCTGTACGTCGACTTCCCGGCCTGCATAGCGCAGCAGCCGGACAAACGTATCGCCAAGAACAGCGTTGCGCAGATGGCCGATGTGGGCAGCCTTGTTGGGATTGATACTCGTGTGTTCGACCAGAATCTTTCCCGCGGGAATATTCGCCGGCGGCTTCTTGTCGGCGGCGAGCTCGGCTGCCATCCAGGCCCGATCGATTCTCACGTTCAAATAGCCCGGAGGAGCGACCTGCATTTCGGCAATGCCTTCGATGGGGCCGATTTCCGCACGGATGACTTCGGCAATCCGCAGTGGCGCAGTACGCAGCGGCTTGGCGAAAGGAAAAACCGGAATGGCAAAATCCCCAAGCTCTACCTTGGGAGGCTGCTCGATTACAACTTTCGGCAGCGCAGCGCCCGGGTATCGCTGGCCAAGAAACTCCAGCAAACGTTGAGCAAGACGGTGTTCCAGATCACGATACAAAGAGTCCCTCTAAGATGTTAAAGAAGCTAGTGATTCTAGCAGAGCGCGCGGCGCAGGCAGGTTTGACGCAAGATGCACGGTTCCCTATGATGAAAAATCGGTCTAGTTTATATGCGCATCGCTTATCTCGAGTGTTTTTCCGGCATCAGCGGGGATATGTTTCTGGGCGCGCTGGTGGAAACTGGAGTTGCGCCACGGGTGCTCGAAGAAACTGTGGCAACACTCGGAATTGGAGCGCGGCTGGAAGTTTCGCGGGTGGTGCGCGGCGGGATTTCTGCTACGAAAGTCGATGTTTATGTTGACGGGAAGAAGGATTTGCCGCGGGAGGAAAACGGGGAGCGGGCAACCGCTCACCACGAGCACGGGGATCACGAGCACGAGCCTCATGAACATTCTCACGCGCATGAACATCCCCACTCGCATGAACACGGTCGCGGTTTGACAGGGATACGGGCGATTATTTCTGCGGCGGCGATCTCGGAAACCGCAAAGAAGACTGCCATCGCCATTTTCGAGGCCTTGGGACGGGCTGAGGCAAAGATTCACAATACTTCCGTGGAGAGCGTGCATTTCCATGAAGTCGGCGCCGTGGATGCGATGGTCGATATCGTTTGTGCAGCCGTAGGGGCTGAGGCTCTGGGAGTGGATGAGATTGTCTGTTCGCCCTTGAATGTCGGCGGCGGTACCGTCAAGTGCGCGCATGGGGTGTTTCCGGTGCCTGCTCCAGCGACCGTGGAGTTGTTAGGCGATGCGCCAGTATATTCCTCCGGCGTGCTCGCAGAGCTAGTCACACCGACGGGGGCGGCGATTGTGAAAACTCTGGCTTCGCGCTTTGCGGCTTTTCCGGAAATGAAGATTGAGAAGTCAGGCTATGGCGCGGGATCGCGCGATTTTGTTGGGCATCCAAATGTGGTTCGATTGACGGTCGGAGAGAGTGCTTCGTCGCATCTGGCGGCGAACACCTCGTCGGAGACAATCACAGTACTGGAAGCCAATCTCGATGATATGAATCCGCAGGTCTTCGGATACGTGATGGACCGTTTGCTGCAAGAGGGCGCTCTGGATGCGTTTGGAATACCCGTACAGATGAAGAAGAATCGTCCAGGAGTGCTGTTGACCGTCCTGTGCAAGCCCGAGGATGGGGCGAAGTTGACGCAGATTGTCTTCACCGAGACCACCACGCTGGGCGTGCGGCGGCGGGCAGAGATGCGAGCGACCTTGGCACGGCGATGGCAAAAAGTTCACACCCCATGGGGTGACGTGCGAATCAAGATCGCCAGCATGAATGGAACCGTCACCAATTACGCCCCCGAGTACGAGGATTGCCGGCGGATCGCGGCCGAGCATCGTGTGCCGCTGAAAAGCGTAATGGGAGAGGCGGTCGAGGCATACCTGCACTTCCGCGACAAAGAAAAAACAGGTTCCTCGCCGGCTTAGCGCTGGTTCGGAATGACAAGGGTTCGGGAAGGCTATTCAACACACGAGATGAGCAAGCAGTTCTACATCACGACGCCGATTTATTACGTGAATGCGCGGCCGCACATCGGACACGCGTATACGACGATCGCCTGCGACACCATTGCGCGGCGGCAGCGAATGCTGGGCTCGGAGACCTTTTTTCTCACGGGCACCGACGAACACGGGCAGAAGATCGAAAGAGCCGCTCAAGCCGCGGGTAAGACTCCGCAGCAATATGCCGATGAGATTTCCGCGGAGTTCCGCCAGCTATGGAAGCGGATGGGTATCTCCAACGACGACTTCATCCGCACCACGGAAGAACGGCATAAGAAGCGCGTGCAGGAATTGTTTCGCCGCATTCGCGACAACGGCTACATCTACAAGGGAACTTACACGGGACAGTACTGCGTGTCGGATGAATTGTATGTGGACGGTGCGCAACCGGGCGATCCGTGCCCCACCTGCGGACGCATCACCGAGACGGTGCACGAGGAAAACTACTTCTTCAAGCTCTCGGCATTTCAGGACAAATTGCTGGCGCTGTATGCGAATCCGGAGTTCATTCGTCCCGAGGCACGGCGCAACGAAGTGATTTCATTTGTGCGCTCGGGCCTGCGCGACTTGTCTATCAGTCGCTCGACGTTTAGCTGGGGCATTCCCGTGCCCGATGATCCCAAGCACGTGATCTACGTGTGGCTGGATGCGCTGGCAAACTACCTCACTGCGATTGGCTACGGCTCTTCGCACCCCGGGGCCCAAGAGGCGTTCAAGAAATTCTGGCCGGCCGATGTGCAGATGATTGGAAAGGAAATTGTCCGCTTCCATTGCGTCTACTGGCCGGCGTTTCTGCTGGCGGCGGGGTTGCCGGAGCCCAAGGCGATTGTGGCGCACGGCTGGCTGCTGTTTGAAGAGAGCAAGATGTCGAAGTCGCGCGGCAACATCGTGCGCACGGAAACGATTCTCGACGTCCTTGGCTCGGACGCGTTGCGTTATTTTCTGCTTCGGGAGGTCGTGTTCGGGCAGGACGGGTCGTTTTCCTTTGATGCGCTGGTGCAGCGCTATAACTCTGACTTGGCGAATGGGCTGGGAAATCTTGCTAGCCGCACCCTAACCATGATCAACCGCTATTTCAAGGGCGAAGTTCCCTACCCTTCGCACACCGCGTCGAAAACCGCCGCTGACGATGTGATCGCCGAGGTAGCACGCAAGACGATACGCGAGTTCGCAACGCTGTTTGACCAGTTCCAGTTTTCGCGGGCACTGGAAGCTGCGTGGGCGCTAGTGGCAGCGGTAGATAAGTACATCGTCGAGAACGAACCGTGGGCGCTGGGCGAGAAGCAGGATGAGGAGAGTCGCTCGCGCTTGGCTACCGTGCTCTACACCGCAGCAGAAGCGCTGCGGATTGCCACGGCCTTGGCCCACCCGGTGATACCCGATGCGACGGCTAAGATTTGGGTGCAGATGGGCTTGGGAGATATCAAGAGACTGCCTCTCCAAGAACTGGCCTGGGGGCAACTGCCCGTAGGAACGAAGCTGGGCGAGGTACGGCCCGTATTTCCTCGTGCCGACAAGAGTGCAATTGAAAGGATGCAGAAAATGGAAGAGGAGCAAAGAGTAGCGCCCGCAGTGGAGGCTCCAGCAGTCGCGGCGGCGCTGAACCCGCCGCCAGCGACTCCAGCGGTGACGCCCGCGGCGGTTCCGGCTACGAGCGAAAAGATTTCCATCGATGACTTTGCCAAGGTCGAACTGCGAGTGGGCCTGGTAAAAGTTGCCGAGAGAGTGCCGAAAGCAGACAAGCTTCTACGGTTGGAGATTGATATCGGAACTGAAATCCGACAGGTGCTGGCCGGGATTGCCGAAGCCTACGCTCCGGAAACATTGATCGGACGGAAAGTGGTGATCGTGGCCAACCTTGCTCCGCGCAAGTTGCGCGGGATGGAGTCGAATGGAATGATCGTTGCCGCATCACTAGAAGGTGGAAAACCGGTGCTGGCCGGCTTTTTGGAGGATGTTCCGGTGGGGGCGAGACTGAAATAGCAGAAGGAGTTACAGCCGAGAGCGGCTCTTCCCACTAATCTCAATGTTTGTTGATTCTCACGCCCATCTTGATGGTAAGCAGTTCGACGCCGATCGCGAGCAGGTCATTGCTCGCGCTCGCGAGGCCGGGGTGCAAACCCTTGTCGCCATTGGCAACGGTGACGGCCCCGAGCAGGTGGAGTGCGGAATCAAGCTGGCGGAGAAATACGATTTCATTTATGCGACGCTGGGCATTCATCCCCACGAAGCTCGGCTCGCGGATGAAGCCGCTTACCAGAACATGGAGCGTCTCGCCGGGCATCCCAAGGTGATCGCCTGGGGCGAGATCGGGCTGGACTACTTCTATGATCATTCGCCGCGAGACGTGCAGAAAGAAGTTTTCACGCGCCAAATGGAGTTGGCTGCTGCTGCGAAATTGCCCATCGTGATTCACTGCCGTCCATCGGACGGCAGCGAAAACGCGTGGGACGATTGTTTCGAACTGCTGCTCGAACATTGGTCGGCGCGAGGTTTGGGGGGAATTCTGCACTGCTTCACAGGAACCTGGCCACAAGCGAAGCGCGCCCTCGATATGGATTTCATGATCTCGTTCGCCGGGAACGTGACCTTTCCCAAAGCACAACAGATTCGTGACGCGGCCCTGCAGGTTCCAGTCAATCGCCTGTTGATCGAGACGGACTCTCCATTCTTAGCTCCGGTGCCGCACCGGGGCAAACGTAACGAACCCGCGTTCGTGAAGGAAACGGCGCGGAAACTGGGCGAGTTGCGTGGGCTGACGGACCAAGAAGTCGGGCAGCAAACCACCCGCAACTTCTACAATTTTTTCAAATTGGCTGAAACTGCTGAAAGCAAAGTTTCAGCCGTGTAACCCTCCTGTAACAGGGCCTCTTCTGGTAACCTCAGGAGTTAGATTCCATCATTTCAGAAAGAATTGAAATTCGATGCCGGATAACAGCTTTGACATTGTCAGCAAAATTGACATGCAGGAAGTGTCGAACGCCATCCAGCAGGCCTTGAAGGAGATCCACACGCGCTTCGACCTGAAGGATTCAAAGTCGAATATCGAACTGGAGAAGGACGCGATCGTGCTGCATTCCGCGGACGAGTACAAACTGAAAGCAGTCAACGACATCTTGCAGCAGAAACTGGTGAAGCGCGGAGTCTCGCTGAAAGGATTGACCTACGGCCCGGTGGAGCCTGCCGCGGGAGGAACGTCAAAACGCAAAGTTACGATGCAGCAAGGGATTGTGATCGAAAAAGCGAGAGAGATTGTAAAGCTCGTTAAAGACTCGAAGAAGAAGGCGCAGGCCTCGATTCAAGGAGATCTGGTGCGGATCAGCAGCAAGGACCGCGACACATTGCAGGAAGTAATCGCAATGCTGCGGCAACATGATTTCGGTATCGACCTGCAGTTTACGAATTATCGGACGAACTAAGGACAAGCCCTCAGCGCAGAAAACGCAGACGACTGCCGCAGAGGGAGCAGACAAAAGCGCGACGAGGGGCCCCATCATTGAGCGCACCGCCTATCATTACCGGTAAGGAAGTCTTCGAGCTGCTGCATCAAGACCTTGCGGCGTTGGAAGGCGAGTTCGGACAGGATACCGTCTCGGGCGTGCAGGCGATTACCGAAATTGGAGAGTATCTGCGGAACGGTGGCGGCAAGCGGCTGCGTCCGGCGCTGCTTTTTCTCTCTTCCAAGCTATTCGATTACGAAGGACGCGGAGCGGTGCGCCTAGGCGCCGTGGTCGAGATCATTCACACTGCTACGCTGGTGCATGACGACATTATCGATGAGGCCAAGACGCGCCGCGGCCGGCCCGCCGCTAATACGCAATGGGGCAACTCAAAGTGCGTGCTGGCGGGTGACTGGCTCTACATGCAAGCCTTCAAGGTGGCTGTGCAGGAACGCAACTTCCGTATTCTGGACTCGTTGATCGAACTGACACAGCAGATGGTCGAAGGCGAACTGTTGCAGATGGAGAAACTCGGAAAGGTGATCACCCTCGACGACCATTTCGATTTGATCTACCGCAAGACGGCTTGCCTGTTTTCCGTTTGCATGCGGCTGGGAGCGATTCTGGGGGGCGCGACGGCGAACCAGGAAGAGGCTCTCAGCAAGTACGGGCACGATCTCGGCATGGCCTTTCAAATCGTCGATGATGTGCTCGATCTAACGGCCTCCGAGGATGTTTTGGGCAAGCCGGTGGCCAGCGATCTGCGCGAGGGCAAGGTCACCATGGCGGTGATTCATGCCCTGGAGCGCTGCACGGACGAGGAACGCGCGAAGATTGAGATCATTCTGCGTGACCGGGCTTTCAATGGTGTAACTCACACGCAGATAATGGAGATTCTGCAACGCTACGGATCACTAGAAGCAGCAACCGCGCGCGCGGCGCGCTATGCAGAGTCCGCGCGGAAAGCCATCTGCACTTTTCCTGACTCCGAAATCAAGCGAGCGCTGTTATGGGCGCCGGAGTTCGTGGTGGCCCGCGAAAAGTAAATCGAGGGTTCTCAGTCGTTATTCGCTTTCAGTGCAATTCGCATCATCTCGAATCTTCCGTTGCACAACAAAGGGGCCGATCCCAGAAAAGCGCGCGCGGGAAAATCTCCGTCAAAATGTTTCACGTACTCGGCATTAAAGCGATCCCAGAGAGTAAGGTCCGGGGAAAATACCTGCACCCACACCACATCCCCCCAAGTCATCTCAGCTTCCGCTAGCACCGCGGAGAAGCCGTCGAACCGGGGTCTCAGCTCCTGGTCTATATCTGGTGGAGCGAGCCCAGTGGCGGGGTCGATGCCAATTCGGCCGGAGATATATAGAGTATCCGCGACCAGCACCGCATCGCTGAACGGTAGACTTGGAGACCGACCAGGTAAGTTGATGGTGCGGCGCAATTTCAAGGGAGTCACGTTTCCTCCCGGGGATGGGCTCTGGACCCACGTCGCGGCGCGATCCGCCGCTGGCCACAAACCTAAATCCTTTTGGGCATTTGCGGCAACCTCTTCACCCTTTCCAACGACCAATAGTCACAAATATTGAAGGCGAACCAATCCGTTCGTCACCCCGGGAACGTTAGCAAACAGCGGTACGACTCTGGCCAGGCTTTCCACAACCAAATAAAGGAGATCCCAATGAAAAAATTGATGCTTTGCGTGCTGGCGGTTACTTTGGCGATGAGTTTCACTGTTTTCGCACAACAAGACAACAACATGGGGCAGACGCAAGCCGATCAAGCCGGCGCCAAGGCCCCGCTCATGACTTTGAAGGGCACGGTCAAGGCTGAAGGTGACAAGTACGTGTTCGTCAACGATAAGGACGGCAAGAGCTGGGATGTGATGAACCCAGAAGAACTGAAGGGACACGAAGGCCATCACGTCCAGCTCAGCGCCCACGTTTACGCCGACAAGGGCTCGATCCACGTAATGAGCGTAAAGATGATTAAGGGCGGATCGATGAATAACGATTCCATGAGCAAGTAATCTGCCAAAGGAAAATCGGCCGGGGCGGCAAGGTTCGCCCCGCATTTTTTCTTTCTAGTCCTCTACGAAATCAATTCCCTTTTGATTAAAGATGCCGGCTTCCACGTCGGCTAATCGTGGCTGCCTCTCGAGCTTGGTTCCAGTTTGATTCCCGTCACGCTAAAGTGTGACTACGGCCACAGATTTCTTGTTGCCGGCCGACACATAATTCCGGCAGTTGGTGGGAGTGTCCGGTAAAGCGGAAGGCTAACGAGACGCACTAGCTGTGCGATGGACCGTGAAACCGCGATCCACCTGATCTCTCCCCGGCACTTGGGAAAGGAAGTCGCTAGGGTACCTAATCCGCAACGGATGCGCCGCCAACGAAAAGGCGGCGGCTTCAGTCGAAGCTTTGCGAAAGCAGCGCCTTGGTTGCTAATCGACGCGCCGACCCGTTAGGGCCGAGAGACTCCGAGTGAAAGCCGCCGCCAGTTTACTCACCCTGCGCGGGGAGAGTTCTCCGGGAAACAATCACTCCCCGCAACGAAGCCGGACATCGTCCATCGGACGAATGTCCGGCTTTGTTTATACTGAACCCTTTCCGGATTTCCCTTATCCAACACCGTCTATGAATCTGTTCTCGCTAATGGCACATCACGGATACGCCTTGACCTTCGGACTGCTGTTGGCTGAAGCGATGGGTCTTCCCTTCCCGGCTGCGATCGCACTGGTAGCTGCCGGAGCCGCCGTGGCGGCGCATGCCCTCTGGGGTCCATACGTAGTGATGGCGGCCATCGCGGCTTTGATGCTTGGCGACTCCGCACAGTTCTGGCTCGGCAGATATATGGGTTGGGCGCTGTTGGGATTTCTATGCCGCGTCTCGATCAATCCGGAAACCTGCATTCTGCGATCTGCCGAGTCTTTCTACAAACGCGGCAAAATCACCCTGGTGATCGCGAAGTTTATCCCTGGCGTCAACACCATGGCGGCGCCGCTGGCTGGCAGCATGAAGATGCGCTTCTGGCAGTTTCTGCGCTTGGACCTCGCTGGGGCCTCGCTTTACGCCTTAACCTACCTGCTGTTGGGATATGTATCTCGTGACTTTCTGGCCGCGGTCTTGCGCGGCTTTCATGCCGCCGGTCGAGCGATGGAAGCAGTAGTTGTAGCCGCGCTGCTAGCGTATGCAATTTACCGAGTCGTGCAATACCGTAAGAACAAACCTTACGCTGTGGTGCCGCGAGTGCAGGTGGAAGAGTTGGCCAGACGGCTGGCATCGGAAGACCCGAGCCACGTGCTGATTGTCGATGTCCGTAGCCACGGCTATTACGACTCAGGATCTTCGCGAATCAAGAATTCGATCCGCATCGAACCCAACAATCTTGAGGAAGAAATCAAGAACCTTCCCAAGGACAGGGATATTTATCTCTACTGTACTTGAGCGCGCGAAGCGACCAGCGCCCGGGTGGCGCACCTGCTGCGGGAAAAAGGATTCAACACGTTTGTAATCGTCGGTGGATTCACCGCGTGGCGCAAGGCGGGCGAACCGGTGGAATCTGTTCCCCAGAATGATTTGGTGAAACTGCCGACGTTTAATTAGTCATTCGCCGGCCCGCGCGTCGTGAACTTAGGCTCTCTTACACTTCTACTTCCGCAATGACTTCGAACAAAGAGATCGAGATCAAGTTTCGTGTCGCAGATATGCGAGCCCTTGGGCGCAATTTACGGGCCGCGCGCTTTCGCCTCGTTACGAAGCGGACGCACGAGATGAATACGCTCTACGATCTTCCAGGCGAAGTGCTAAGACGACGTAAGGAGTTGTTTCGGATCCGAAAATATGGTTCAGAATGGAAACTGACGCACAAGTCCAAGGGAAAAATTGGACGGCATAACGCTCGCACCGAAGTGGAGACTAGCGTAGCCGACGGCAGGAAGATGGATCTCATTCTTCGTGGGCTCGGATATTCGCCGTCGTTCCGCTACGAAAAGTTTCGTGCCGAGTGGACGGACGGCAAAGGCCAGGTTGTCGTGGATCAGACTCCGATCGGAGATTTCTGCGAAATCGAGGGCCCGCCCAGCTGGATCGATGCGACGGCGAAAAAGCTGGGAGTGATCGAAGTGGATTACATCACGAAGAACTATGCGACGCTATTTGCAGAGTGGAAGCAGACGACAAAGAGCCGCGCCAAGGAGATGACGTTCACTGCAGTAGCTAGAAACAAGTCGAATCGGCGTCCCTAGGTAAGGTTACACACCATTGGTGTTCGTCTATGCCCCGTGGCACTTCTTGAATTTCTTGCCGGAGCCGCAGGGACAAGGATCGTTACGCCCCACCTTTTCCTGACCTCGAACGACTTGTTGCACAGGCTGCACGTCTCCTGCACCCGCCATACGCGCCTGTTCCAGTTCGCGACGCTTGCGGCGCATAAATGCTTCTTCCAGATCATCGGCCGAGGTTGCCACTAGTCGCGGCGGGTGATGTCCATTGCCTCCATTGTCTCCACTGCCTTGCTGCAAGGGAACTCCCGACTGGGGAGCCTGCCCTGCGACTCCCTCCGAGGCCACATCCGGTGGCCGTTCAATGATTTGCATCAGGTAGAGATAGCGCGCCGTGTCTTCCTGGAAGCGCTGCAGCATGGCCTCGAACATCTCGAAAGATTCTTTCTTATACTCGACCAACGGATCGTGCTGCCCGTAGCCACGCAGCCCGATACCTTCCTTCAGATGGTCCATGCTGAGAAGGTGATCTTTCCACTGCGAGTCCAGCACGCTGAGCATGATCATGCGCTCGTGATGGCGCATGGCCTCCGGACCGATCAGCTTCTCCTTGGCCTCGTATCGCTCCTTGAGCTTCTCGAAAATGGCATCGCCGAGTTCCTGCCGATTCAAGGCCTCAGGCTTCACGCCTTCCGCGATGAAATCCACGCCGAAGCGCGTGAAGACCGCATCTTTGAGTCCCTTGATGTTCCAGTCATCGACATGGCCCTTCGGCGGGCAATGCTCCTCCATAAGATCGCCAAGAATGGCGGAGACATAGTCTTCAAGGATCAGATCTTTCTGATCCATGCCCTCGAGCAGGCGACGGCGCAGACCATAAACAGCTTCGCGCTGCTTATTCATCACATCGTCGTATTCGAGCAAGTGTTTGCGAGATTCAAAGTGCTGGCCTTCGACTGCCTTCTGCGCCGTCTCGATACGCCGGCTGATCAGTTTCGATTCAATCGGGACGCCCTCTTCCATGCCCAGCCGCTCGAGCAGTTTTGACACCCACTCCTTGGCGAAGATGCGCATGAGGTCGTCTTCAAGAGCGAGGTAAAAGCGCGAGGAGCCGGGATCACCCTGACGGCCGGCACGACCTCGAAGCTGGTTGTCGATACGGCGTGATTCGTGGCGTTCGGTGCCGAGGATATGCAGGCCGCCAACGGCAGTCACCTCGTCGTGCTCTTTATCGGTCTGTTCCTTGTAACGGCTGAAAACCTCGGTCCACTTGTCCGTCGGAACCATGTATTCATTACCGTTGTAGTAAAAAATGGAAGTCGTGCCATCTTCCTGCGGGCCTTCGATCTTGCCCTGGGCCACGCGCAGTTGCTGCGCGATCCCCTTTTTCACCAGTTCCTGCTTGGCCATGAATTCAGGATTGCCGCCGAGCAGAATGTCGGTGCCGCGACCCGCCATGTTAGTGGCGATAGTGACCATACCCTTGCGTCCAGCTTGCGCGACAAACTCAGCCTCGCGCTCGTGGAACTTAGCATTCAAAACGACGTGCTGCTTCAGCCCCTTCTTCTTCAGCAATTCAGAGAGGCGCTCAGACTTTTCAATGGAAGTGGTTCCGACCAGGACCGGCTGCCCCTTTTCGTGGAGCTTCTGAATTTCGTCGGCCACCGCAAAGTATTTTTCCTTCTCGGTGCGGAAAACAACGTCTGGATTCTCCAGCCGCTGCATCTCCTTATTCGTCGGAATAACGATGACGTCTAATTTGTAAATATTGTCGAACTCGGTTGCTTCCGTTTCCGCAGTGCCGGTCATGCCCGAGAGCTTTTTGAACATGCGGAAGTAATTCTGAAACGTAATCGTGGCTAAAGTCTGGTTCTCGCGCTCAATCTTCACGCCTTCTTTGGCTTCGATCGCCTGATGCAAGCCATCGGACCAGCGCCGGCCCGGCATCATACGTCCCGTAAATTCGTCGACGATGATGACCTCGCCTTCCTTGATCACGTATTCCACATCGCGTCGATACAACGCGTGCGCCTTGATCGCAGTCTCCACGTGATGCTTAAGCGGCCAGTTCTCCGGATCGGCAACATTTCCGATGCCCAGAAGTTGCTCGACTTTTTCCCAGCCTTCGTCAGTGACGGTAATGTTGCGGTGCTTCTCATCGACCACAAAGTCGCCTGTAAGCTGCGCCGGTTCGCCCGGAGCCACTTCGAGTTCTTCACCTTTTTCCAGCTTCGGAATGATCCGGTTGACGCGGTAATACTTGTCCGTCGATTCTTCGCTTGCGCCGGAAATAATCAGCGGAGTGCGGGCTTCGTCGATCAGGATGGAATCCACTTCATCGACGATGGCAAAGTTGTGGCCGCGCTGCACACAATCCTTCAGATCGAACTTCATGTTGTCGCGCAGGTAGTCGAAGCCAAACTCGTTGTTCGTGCCGTAAGTCACATCGGCGGCGTAGGCGGCGCGGCGCTGTTCATCGTCAAGATCGTGGACGATTACACCCACCGTAAGGCCGAGAAAGCGATAAAGCTTGCCCATCCATTCCGAGTCGCGCTTGGCCAGATAGTCGTTGACCGTGACCACATGCACGCCGCGCCCACTAAGGGCGTTGAGATAGACGGGCAGTGTCGCGACCAGCGTCTTTCCTTCGCCGGTCTTCATCTCCGAAATCATGCCCTTGTGCTGTACCATGCCGCCAATCAACTGCACGTCGAAATGACGCATGTTGAGCACACGGCGGCCGGCCTCGCGCACCACGGCGAAGGCTTCTACCAGGATTTCATCCAGAACTGCCTGCAACGCTTCGTACTGCTCTTTCTCGAACTGCTTCGTCTGATCGACATCAACGCCGGATTCGGCTTCCTCCTCCGGCGCTGGAACATTGGCAACGCGGCTCAGCCGCTCCTGAATGCGCTGCCGGAACTCGTCCGTCTTGGCGCGAAGTTGGTCGTCGGTGAGCTTCCGCGTCGCCGGTTCGGGGGCATTGATAGCCTCGACCCTGGGCATCATGCTCTTAATGACCCGTTCGTTCTTGGTCCCAAAGACCTTGCCAATGAGAGTGTTTATCAAACTGTGAAATCCTTCAGAGGGCGGGAACTGCCCCAACGTATCTCTTTTAGCCTAGCATAATTAGATGCGTCAGACAGGAGCAAGGAACATGCTTGGGAACTGATTCACCGGCAGGAACTTGAAGAGTCTTCAGCGAGGTCGCCGCACTCTGCGGTAAATAGATTTTTCGTGTATATTCCCCACGACGCATGCCCACTTTCTACGACCGCTTTCTCGAATGCGAGGAGCGCTGGCCGAACAATGTCGCCCTCGAACTCCAATGCAATGATCAAATCGAGAGTTGTACGTACGCCGACCTCCGGCGGATGGCCGAATCCGTCGGACGCTGGATCGGCGAGAACCAATTCGCGCGCGGATCGCGTCTGGCTATCGTGGCGGATAACCACCCGTGTTGGGTGGCCACATACTTAGGCATCATTGCATCGGGCTGCACCGTTGTCCCTCTTGACACCGCGCTGCACGCCGATCAACTCGCAAAGCTCGTGCAGGATAGTGGCAGTTCCGTCCTTTTCTGCGACGCCAAGCATGCGGGAATCGCGCGGGAAGCAGTTGCGGATCTCGACGTCGGGCTCGTGCTCATGGACCCGGCGCGCACGGCCAACCATTCAACAGAACAGCGTTGGCTGGGAAATCTACCCGCTATCTTCGAAGGTGGGCCGGGAAACTTCCAACCAGCGCCCTCGCGGGCGGAGGATATCGCTTCCCTGCTCTACACCTCTGGAACTACCGCCGATCCGAAAGGCGTGATGCTCACCCACGCGAACCTTCTGGGAGAAGTAGAAGCAGTATTCAATTGGGTCGAAATCGGCCCATCCGACGCGTTGCTGGGCGTACTGCCCATGTTTCATGTGCTCGCTCAGATGGCTAATCTCCTTCTGCCGTTGGTAAGGGGTTCGCGCGTGGTCTATCTGGAGACTTTGAATACTACCGAACTCTTGCGTGCTCTGCGTGACCGCAACATCACCGCCTTCGCCGTTGTGCCGCAATTTTTTTATCTGATTCACCAGCGCATCTTTGAAGAAATCAAGAAGCGAGGAGCGCTGACGCAGAGACTATTCAAAACTCTGGTCGGCTTGAATCGCAATCTGCGAAGGTTTGGCTTCAACGCCGGACCGATTTTGTTTGGCAAGATCCACCAGACTCTGGGAGCGCAAATGCGTTATCTGGTGACGGGAGGGTCGCGCTTCGATCCCGCCATTGCCAGGGATTTCTACGATCTTGGCATCGACGTCCTGCAAGCCTATGGGCTGACGGAAACAACCGCGGCCGTCTTCGCAAACTCCCCCGGCAACAATGTGATTGGTTCGGTCGGCAAAGCAATGAAGGGCGTGGAGGCAAAGATCGTCGACTATCGCCCTGATGAAGATGGCGGCCCCGCGACGGGCGAAGTAGTGTTGCGCGGTTCTGTGGTGATGAAGGGTTATTGGAACCGTCCGGATGCCACAGCTGCCGTGCTCCGCGATGGCTGGTTCTACACGGGCGATCTCGGTCACTTTGACGTCGACCGAAATTTATTTCTCACCGGGCGTAAGAAAGAAGTGATCGTCCTCAGCAACGGGAAGAATATTTATCCGGAAGAAGTTGAGGCACATTATCTCAAATCGCCATACATCAAAGAGCTGGCCGTCATCGGAATCGAGGGCAAGCCCGGGGAGGGCGGCGACCGGCTGCACGCAGTGATCGTGCCCAATTTCGATGTGCTGCGCCAGAAAAAGATTGTGAATGCGAAGGAAGTCATTCGCTTCGATATTGAAAGCCTGTCGCAGCAGATTGCTTCCACCAAGCGCATTGGCAGCTATGAAATCTGGCAGGAGGACTTGCCGCGCACCACCACACGGAAAATCAAGCGCTTCGAAGTAGAGAAACGCGTGAAAGCGGATCAATCGCGGAAAATTGTAGATGATTCAGAATTACCTGTCGAACAGCCACTCACTCCTGACGAAACGGCATGGCTCGATCAGCCTGACGTCCAGCGCGCTCTTCAGATTGTGCGCGAATCAGCACCTTCGGCGCCTGCGACTCTTCGACCTACCCACAATCTGGAACTCGACCTGGGACTCGATTCCATGCAGCGCGTCGAGTTGCTCAGCCACCTGGAAGAAAAGCTGGGAGGGGATGTCGAGGAGTCGCAGCTCTCTGGAATTTATACGGTGCGTGACGTGTTGGACGCGGTTTTGCAAAGCGCGTCAGTCGGCGGCCGTGCGCCAGGAAAGCGCCACGCTTTCGCCGGGTGGAAAGCAATTTTAGCGGAACAGCCGGATCCCTCGGACGTGATCCAACTGGCCCGACCACAGCCCATCAGCACCACATTTTGGTACTTGTTTTCTCGGCTGATAAATATGGTCGCGCTCGACCGTTTTCATTTACATGTGCGCGGAATTGAAAAACTTCCGAAGTGTGGTCCATATATTATCTCTTCCAATCACCAGAGCTATCTCGATCCCCTGATTCTGGCAGGCGTTCTTCCACCATCCGTCTTTGAGAAAGTCTTTGCCGTCGGAACGAGCGAAATCTTCGGGACGGGATTTATGCTGCGGCTCGCTCGTTCGCTGCGCATCGTGGTCGTCGATCCCGACGCGAATCTGATTCCGGCGATGCGTGCCGGCGCGTTCGGACTTCGGCAGGGACGCCCGCTTATTCTTTATCCCGAAGGCGAGCGCTCGATCGACGGCACACCGAGAATCTTCAAGAAGGGCGCCGCCATATTGTCGATTCACATGCAGGTGCCGATCGTGCCCGTGGCGATTGAGGGATTCTACAAAGCCTGGCCGAGAAACAAGGGGTTCCAGGGATTCACTCCCCTCAAGATGGTGTTCGGCGATCCGATCAATCCGCCGTCGGAGAGTAAGGCGTCGGAAGCGGCTTACGAAAAGCTGACTGCCGAGTTGAAAGCACGAGTGGTCGAGATATGGGAAGAGTTACGGAAGCATTCGTAACTTGTAGCGCCGGCGTCACGCCGGCTATTTCACTTTGCTCTCGGATGCGTCTGGTCGTACACCTGCAGCACCTGCTTCATCGATAACTGCGTGTAGCGCTGTGTAGTGGCAAGACGTTCGTGCCCGAGTAACTCCTGAATGGCACGCAGGTCGGCGCCTTCTTCCAGCATGTGCGTGCCGAAGGCATGGCGCAGCGTGTGGGGGTGCACATCCGGCGATAAACCTTTCGCGACAGCAATCTTTTTGATGATGCGGCCAACGCTGCGCGTGGTGAGTCGTCCGCCGCGCCAGTTTATGAGCAAAGCATTTGAGGGCTTGCGGCCCGGACCAAAGACCTTTTGCCGCTCCGGCAGATACGCTGCAAGTGCGCTCTTCACCGACTCGCCAAAGGGAACGTACCTTTCTTTTTTTCCTTTTCCGCGAATAAGAATGGCTTCGGCACTCAACCGAATGTCATCGAGATTGATCCCTGTCAATTCCGAATTGCGGATGCCGCATCCATAGAGCAGCTCCAGCATGAGCCGGTCGCGCTCGGGGAAAGCCGCCACCTCGGGCATTTCGCCGTCGATCACGGAATTCATTTCTTCAATCGTGGGCACGCGCGGAAGTCTCTTGGGAAGCTTCGGCGTTGCGACCAGCTTCGCCGGATTCTGTTCCACGACACCTTCCCGCGCCAGCCAACGGTAGAGTGACCTCACTGCCGCCAGGGCGCGCGCCACTGAAGGTTTGCTCAGGCCCTTGTCGTAGAGTTGCGAAAGAAATCCTCGCACGGCGATGTGATCAATCTGCTTCCATCCGCGAGAACCGGCATATGCGGAGAAGAGAACCAGATCTTGGCGGTATGCCTTGATCGTGTGCGGCGAAGCGTTGCGCTCCCGCAGATGATGGATAAAATCAGCGACCGCCTTGGCCACTATCGTTTGACCAAGCCAAGGGCTGCCGACGAGGCGCGGCGTCACAGAGGCGACGCTTTCTCCGTGTCTCCGTGCCTCCGTGGTGGATCCGATCTTCGCAGTAGATCTCATCTCGCCTTCGCTCTCGGGTGATGCTTCTGATACACGGTTCTGAGTCGATCCAGTGCCAGATGCGTGTAGACCTGCGTGGTCGAGATATCCGCATGACCCAGGATCGTTTGCACGGTGCGCAGATCGGCGCCATTCTCCACCATGTGCGTGGCGCAAGAATGTCTCAGCATATGTGGAGAAGCAGGCCGCCCCGAATCAGAGGAGGCAGCCCGCACCATCTGCCAGATACGCTGGCGCGTCAGTTTCCGACCTCCGCGCGCAATAAATAGCGAGGGCGAATTGTTAATTGATGCGACTGCCGCTCCACTTCGCTTCCCCGCCACCAGATCCGGGCGGGCCGTCTTCAGATACTCGCTGAGCGCATCCTGGGCTGATCGTCCTAAAGGAACCACGCGCTCTTTGTCGCCTTTGCCACGCACCAACATGTAACCCGCGTCGAGCTTAAGATCTTCCAGCTTAGCGTTGACGATTTCCGAGACCCGCAGCGCTCCCGCATAGAAAACTTCCAACATGGCGCGATCCCGGAGCGCCAGTGCAGATGCGTGTCGCGCATCTCTGGCAATCCTCTGGCGCTTAAGCGGGGCACCCAGCGTCGCTTCCATCTCGTCGCGAGCCAGTGCCTTCGGCAAAACCTTCCACTGCCGGGGCGATTCAATGTCGAGCGTGGGGTCGTAGTCGATTTTTTTGTCAAGCAGCAGGTAACGGTAAAGGTGGCGCAGCGCCGAGAGTTTTCGTCCTACGCTGCGGCCATCCACGTGATGAGAAAAAAGCTGTTGCAGGAACTCGCGTACATCCGAACGGCGAGCAGTCAGCAGTAGCCGTTTGCGCTTTTCTAGAACCTCCGCAAACTGGCTAATGTCTGTGGCGTAAGCGCTGATGGAAAGCGGCGCCAGTCCCTTCTCAATTCGCAAGTAATCGAGAAAACCGGAGACCACGCGCGAGTTGGCTTCTACGGCCATACCAAGGGATCAGAAAGTATGCGCGTTATCGGACTCGAGGAAAAGTAATGAAGAGGATGCTCAAACAATTGCCCCTCATGCGGGCGTCGCCTGCTACGTCTGGCTGGCGCCACGCAGCAGATCCACCGCATACAGCGCGCCTTCCGGCGTCTCCTCATGCTTGAAATATGCGAAAACATCGCGACCGGCAGCCATGTGCTCTCCAATGCGGGCGACTATATCTCGGCGTTCATCCCCCGTATAACTCGGCTTGCGAAAGCGATAATAAACGAACGAGCCGAGGGCCACATCCGGCGTGGTGCGCTCTTCGGTCTCGGCCACGCACAGTGCGACGCCGCGTGATTTCAGCAGCTCCCACGTGGTATTGGCGAACCACGACTCGTGGCGAAATTCAAATGCCGCCGGCAAGGTACGCGGCAACAGTGCCAGGAAATCCTTGAGCAGCACGAGATCGATCTTCAGATTGGGAGGCAACTGGAAGAGCACCGGTCCAAGCTTGCCGCCGCTTGCCAAGGGTTCAATCGTCGCCAGGAAACGCGGCAGAAAATCTTCCGTCCCCTTCAAACGCTTGATGTGGGTGATCACCTGGTGCGCTTTCACTCCAAAACGAAAGTGAGCGGGAGTTTCCTGAATCCAGTTCTGGATCGTGCTTTCCTTCACTAGTTGCCGAAAAGTAAAGTTGACCTCGACCGTATTGAGTTGAGTTGAGTAATGTCCGAGAAACTTTTTTTGCGCCAGCTTGGCCGGATAGAAATCAGGCTTCCAGCTCGGGTAGGCCCATCCAGAAGTCCCCACAAACAGTTGAGGCATGGCGAAGTCTCGAAGAAAATTTCGTAGCGAACGAGATTATACCTTGCGTCGCGACTTGCGCGACGATGGCTTGACCGCTTTTCGTGCGGCCGGGCGGCGGGCCCGCTTTGGCCTTTCTTCCGCTTGAGCAGCGCTCGAAATCGGCGGTTCCGTTTTTTCTGCGGCCGAGGCCGCAACTCCCTTGAGATCCGGCAAACTCTGCTTCAATTCGTTCACCGGAGCAAACAAATCGCCCATCTTCTCCACACGTGCCACCGTCTGGCGCGCTTCAAACACCAGCAGGCTTGCATCTTTCTTTTTCAGCGCTCGTTCCACCTCTTCCCAGCTCACGGGTGTTGAAACCGTGGGCCGTTCCCGGGCCCGCAACGAATAAACAGCCACGGTTGTTTTGTGCTCGTCGTTCTGGCTCCAGTCAACGAAAACTTTGCCCGTTCGCATCTGTTTCTTCATGTCGGACACCACCGTGTCAGGGTGGTCATGTTCCAGCAACTGCGCCAGCGCGTGCGCAAAATTCTTGGTGAATTCGTACTTGGTCGGAGTATTCAGCGGGACATATATCTGCAGCCCCTTGGACCCCGAAGTCTTGGGAAAACTCTGCAATTCAAAATGTTCGAAGACCTCGCGCAGCCACAATCCCACCTGGCAGCATTGCACAATGTTGGCGGGTGGCCCAGGATCAAGGTCGAAGACCATCATCGTGGGGCAAGTAATATCTTTAACAAGCGCGAGTGAAGGATGCAGTTCTATCGCGGCCAGATTCGCCAGCCATACCAGCGTCGGCAGATCGTTGGCCAGAATGTAGTGGACTGTTCGATGATTCCCTTCACTCCAGATCGGAACGGTCTCCACCCAGTCCGGCCGGTGCTGCGGAGCGTTCTTTTCATAGAAAAATTCTTCGTCCACGCCGTTGGGATAGCGCTTGCGGGTGAGCGCGCGCCCCGCCAAATGTGGCAAAATCGCCGGCGCAATTCGGACGTAGTAATCGATAACCTGCTGCTTGGTAAATCCTGTGGCAGGGTACAAGACTTTTTCCAGATTCGACAACTTGAGTTGCTTGCCTTGAACCTCAATGCTCGAATCCATGGCGCGTGTGCTCCAGCAGGCATTGTGCCTCAAACCTCGGCCATCGCAAAATACTGCTGTATCCCTACGCTGTCTCTTCAATGAACGTACCGCGAGTTTGACAACCTCCCCGCCTGCCACGTAATTTCAAACTTCTGCCCCTCATATTCGTCTAACCATGGCTGTCGACGCATATCCGTCTGATCTTCCGGAGGTCCGATGAAACATCGCATGCTAAGGCCCTTATCTCTTATTATGCTGCTCGCCGCCCTCGCCGCAGCGCAAGATATCACCTCTTTCGAAAAGCGCATCAGGGTAAAAAAACTCGAAAACGGTCTGACTCTGATCGTCTGCGAGCGGCCCGAGGCTCCGGTGTTCTCCTTCTTCACTTTGGTCGATGCGGGCTCGGTGCAAGATCCCATGCGCCAGACCGGTCTGGCCCACATGTTCGAGCACATGGCCTTCAAAGGCACGGACAAGATTGGCACCTCCGACTACGCTGCCGAAAAGCCGGCGCTCGAAAAAGTTGAGACTGCTTATGCGGCCTACATCGCGGAGCGCGACAAGACCGTCGGCCGCGACGATGCCAAGTTGAAGGAACTGGAAAAAGGCTGGAAAGACGCCATCGCTGCCGCCGACAAATACGTCGTGCCGAACCAGTTTGGCAAGATCGTCGAGCAGAACGGAGGCCAGGATCTCAACGCCTTCACCGATTACGACGAGACCGGCTACCACTACTCGCTCCCTTCGAACCGTCTGGAACTGTGGGCCTATCTCGAGTCAGAGCGCTTTCTTCACCCGGTCATGCGCGAATTTTACAAAGAGCGCAATGTGGTCATTGAGGAGCGCCGCCTGCGCACCGATAGCAATCCCATCGGCCGACTTCTGGAACAATTCACCGCGGCCGCATTCGAGGCTCATCCTTACCACCGCCCGACTGTCGGTTGGATGTCCGATTTGAATTCCTTCTCGGCTACCGATGCGAAGGAGTTCTTCGATCAGTATTACGTTCCCGCGAACATGGTGGTCGCTGTTGCTGGCGATGTGAAGGCCGAGCAAGTGATGCCGATTCTGGAAAAATATTTCGGCCGTCTCCCCATGAGCCACAAGCCCGATGAAACCACCACCACCGAGCCTCCGCAGAATTCCGAGCGCAGAGTCGTATTGCAGGAAAAAACGCAGCCACTCTACCTCGAGGGCTATCACAGGCCCGATTACCGAACCAAAGACGACGCGGTGTTCGACGCCGTCACCGATCTCATGTCCGAAGGCCGCACTTCTCGCCTCTATCGGGCCCTAGTGCGAGACAAGAAGATCGCGTCGTTCTCCGCCGGATTCAGCGGACTGCCCGGAATTAAGTATCCGCACCTGTTTGCCTTCTATGCTTTTCCTCTACCCGGTCATACGCCGCAGGAAGTGGCTGACGCGATTCATGTGGAGATTGAGCGGCTGAAGAAGGAAGACATCAGCGACGACGAATTGAAGATGATCAAAACCCGTACCAAGGCCAACCTCATTCGGAGCCTGGGAGACAATGAGGGACTGGCGAATCAGTTGGCGACCTACCAGACTCGCTACGGCGACTGGCGCGAGTTATTTCGTTCCGTGGACCGCATCGACAAAGTGACCAAGGCCGACATTCGACGCGTAGCGAACGAAACCTTCAACGATACCAACCGTACCGTCGGGGTGATCGAAACTCTCAGCGCCGCTGGAGCGAGCGGGGGACAGGACTCTGGTGACCAAAGCTCAGCCAGCCAAGGCTCGTCGTATCAGGGAGGTGCGCAATGAAAAACAAGCGCAGCCTTTGGATGGTTCTGTTAACTGCATCGAGTCTGCTGGCGTTGACTCCGCGGGCCACATCGCAAGCTACCGATTGGCAGCAGATTCCGATTCCCACTTTGCCGAGTTTCCATCCGCCGCAGCCCAGGCGCATTCAGCTTTCCAACGGCATGGTGATCTTCCTTCAGGAAGATCATGAACTCCCGCTGATCAACGGCTCGGCACGCATTCGCGGCGGATCAAGCAACGAACCCGCCGCCAAAGTTGGATTGGTCGAACTCTTCGGCGAGGTCTGGCGCACCGGTGGAACCAAAGCGCAGACCGGCGATCAACTGGACGACTTTCTGGAAGTGCGCGCCGCCAAGGTGGAGACCGGTGGCGGTCCCGACTCGACTAGCATCAGCTTGTCCTGCCTGAAAGGTGACTTCGATGACGTTTTCAAAGTCTTCGCTGACTTGCTGCAGCATCCCGAATTCCGCGCTGACAAACTCGACCTGGCGCAGAAGCAAGCCGACGACAGCATTTCGCGGCGCAACGATGAGAGCGGAGAAATTGCGGCGCGCGAATCAGCCAAACTCGCGTATGGAGCGAACAATCCTTATGCGCGTGAGCCCGAATATGCCACCATCGCGGCCATCACCCGCCAGGATTTGATCGATTGGCACAAAACTTACGTTCATCCAAATCACATCATCCTGGGGATGAGCGGCGATTTTGATTCTTCCGCGATGGAAGCAAAGCTGCGGGCTGCGTTCGAGTCCTGGCCCAAAGGTGCGGACCTTCCGAAAAGTGAAATCAAGTTTCAGCCGGCGCCAGCAGGCTATTACCTCATTCCAAAAGAGGATGTAAATCAAAGCAGCATCCACATGGTGGCGCTCGGCACAACGCGCAACAACCCCGATTACTACGCCATCTCTGTATTCAACGAAGCGTTCGGTGGCGGATTTTCTTCGCGCCTGTTTAACGACATCCGAACCAAACGCGGCCTGGCTTACAACGTAGGTGGCGGCATCGGCACAAATTTCGGTCATCCCGGCATCCTGCAATTTGTCGCCGGGACTAAGAGCCAAAGCACGATCGAATCTATCCAGGCTCTCGACGAAGACATCGACAATGTCACCAAGAATCCCATCACCGAGGATGAGATCAAGCACGCCAAAGACGCGATTCTCAACGCATTCATTTTCCGCCTCGACTCGCCCGACAAGGTTCTCGGCGAGCGTATGACGTATGAATTCTACGGATATCCTGCGGACTGGCTCGACAAGTATCCAGCGGAAATTCAGAAAATAACTGCCGCCGATGTCAATCGCGTGGCCGCGAAGTATGTCCATCGCGACCAACTTGCCGTGCTGGTGGTCGGCAACACGAAAGAGTTCGACAAACCTCTCTCGTCCCTCGGGCCGGTGAAGGAAATCGATATCACCATTCCGCCTCCGCCCGGAGCCAAAGAGGGCGCGAAGGAAGAAGAGAATGCCAAGCCCACCGCATCGAACACTGAGGGAAAGGCCCTGGCGGCGAAAGTGGTCGTTGCCATGGGTGGCGAGGCCAAACTGGCGCCCATCAAGGCGATTAAGGCAGATGTCACCTTCACCCAGAAAACGCCGCAAGGCGACTTCCCCATGCAGATGGAAACCGTGGTCGTCTTCCCCGACCATTTGCATGCTGAAATGCAAACGCCCAATGGTGCTGTAACAATCGTGGCCACACCGGATGCGGCATTTGTCAATCTTCCCAATGGAGCGGTTCAGAACTGGCCTGAGGCCCGAAAAAACGAAACCCTCGAGCAGATCAAGCGAGACCCCATTTTCATCGCTGCTCACTCGAAGGACGCCAACGTGTTCTTCCGCGCAGGCGGGAGCGAAAAAGTCGGAGACACCGAGGTTCGCATTGTGGATGTGAACGCCGCCGGCGCCGCCATCCGTTGGTTTGTCGACCCGCAGAGCGGCCACATCTTAAAGGAAACCTACAGAACCATTGGCCAAAGTGGTCCGGTGCAGGGTGAGACCGACTTGGACGACTGGAAACCAGTAAGCGGCCTGAACCTTCCGATGGTTCGCCACAACAAACAGAATGGTCAGGATTCCAGTACGGCCCAGTACACGGCGCTGGAGCTGAATCCAACAGTCGATCCCAAATTGTTTGAGAAGCCGGCCGAAAAACCCGCCACCCAGCCCTAAATCCCGAGCAAAGCATGGCGGAGACCTGGGAATCACCGTTTTCCTAACGTTCGACCCCTTGACAGCCACACCTTTAGTGTTCTATCGTTGGCGAACAAAAGACGAATATGTCGACCCCGGTGTTGGCCTTGTTTCCTGTCCTTGAGAAGTCGCCGCTCGTCGGCATCGCCCGTCTCGCATCCGAGGGCGAATCGCTTCGCGAAGGCCATAATGTTGAGTACTTCACCCTGCCCGCGCGTTCCCTGCTGAACCGTTGCATCGGCAACCGCCGGCTACCGTTTACCTGGACCATCAATCCCTACCGCGGCTGTGAATTCGCCTGCAAATACTGCTATGCGCGCTACACCCACGAATTCATGGAAATGCGCGATGGGGCGGAGTTCGAGCAGAAAATTTACGTCAAGCAGCACACAGCAGAGTTGCTTCGGCGCGACTTGCGTCGCGTCAAGCGCGGAGAAGCCATTGCTCTCGGCACCGCGACCGATCCCTACCAGCCGGCGGAGCGTCGTTATGAAGTTACGCGGGGCATTCTGGAGGAGTTTGCTCGTCATCGCGGCTTCGAACTGGGCATCGTCACCAAATCAAATCTCATTGTTCGCGACCTCGATCTGTTGCACGCAGTTGCCCTCAATAACGCGTTGTCGATTCACATTACCGTAACCACAATGAATGCAGAACTGGCGCGAATTCTGGAGCCGCGCGCGCCTCGCCCCGACTTGCGCATCGAAGCAGTCCGCCAGCTCAGCGAAGCTGGAATCAACGTGGGCGTCAGTTCGTCCCCGGTCCTGCCCGGAATCACGGATTCACCCTCGGGCCTGGAGGATGTGGTGCGCGCCGCCGCTGCAGCCGGAGCACGCCACATCTTCGCCGGGCCACTGTTTCTGAAACCATGTTCGGCGGCGATCTTTCTTCCCTTCCTCGAAAAAGAGTTCCCGCATTTGGTCGAGAACTACCGCCAGCGTTATCTGGATCGCTCTTTTTTGCCGCCTTCCTATGGCAAGCGGATAGAGCAACTGATAGCGAAATTCCGACAGAAATACGGCATCGGGCGTGCCGATCCGCGGGGAGCGATGTATACCAACAAATGGCCGGTACAAGCGTTCGACGAACAGTTGGCGCTGTTCTGAAATTTTCAATTTACGATTTCCGCTTGCCGATTTCTGAAACAATTGGCGATTGGAAATCGACAAGCGGAAATATGGTCACTTCTCTTCTTCTATAATCGCACCATTCTATGGCGACCGCTTCCCCTCCGGCTCCCGCTGAACGTCCGCCGTTGGGAGTGCGCCTGCGGCTATTCTGGCGGCGCGTCACGGAAGGTCTCGAACTCACTCAACTTTGGTCCCAGTTCGAAACCGAAGCCCGCGCCAGTTACCGCCTCTATTCTCGGGACGTTGCCGCCAAAACTCCAGAAGGACTGACGCGTCGTGGTCACCGCCTGCATGTGGTCAAGGAGTTTTTCTGGTCGGTTCTCGAGAAACTCTCGCCCGCGCGCCGCGTTCTCTTGCTGGCAGCGCTGGTCATGCTCGTATTTCCGAGCAGCGGTTTCAGTTACCGGGGCGGCAACCACGAGTTGCACCTAGTCGAATTAGACTTCCATTTCTGGGGCGGCCTGCTGATGTTCGTGCTGCTCATGCTAGAGATTGCCGACCGCGTCGTAATGAAGCGCGACTTGCAAATTGCGCGCGAGATCCAGACCTGGCTACTTCCCGGAGCGCCGCCGCAAATTCCCGGCATCTCAGTCGCTTACACTACCCGCCCCGCCAATACCGTCGCCGGAGACTACTATGACGTCTTCCCGCGTCCTGGAAGAACTACCGAGGAGAATCGCGTAGTGTTCGCCGTGGCCGACGTCGCCGGAAAAAGCATTCCCGCAGCCATGCTTATGGCTACGTTTCAGGCCAGTCTCAAAACCCTCTCCACAGCTCAAGTCGCCCTGCCCGAGCTTGTGGCAAACCTGAACAAGTACGCCTGCTCCAACAGTCAGGGCGGATTGCGCTTTACTACCGCATTTCTCTCCGAGTACGACGCGGCGCGGCGCGTTTTTTACCTACAGCAACGCAGGCCACAATAATCCAATCCTGCGCCGCAGTAACGGGTTCATCGAGCGCTTGGACGTTGGCGGATTGCCTCTCGGTATTCAGCCCGAAGCCAAGTACGAATCTGCGAGCGTGGCGCTGGCCCCTGGCGACTGGCTAGTCATCTTCACCGACGGCGTAGTCGAGGCCGAAAACGCTCGCCAGGATGAGTATGGTGAAACTCGCCTTCTCTCCACGATCGCAGCAGGTGCCGCAAGCACTCCCGCCGAAATGCTCAATCGCCTGATGGCAGAACTGGATCTATTCGTCGGCAACACGCCTCAGCACGATGACGTGACGTGCCTGCTGGTGAGAGCGGAATGAAAGAAGATATACCGCCGAGAACGCAGAACGCGCCGAGAAATAAAATCCTTCCCGCCACGGATTCAAGGTGTGCCGCTCCACTCGGCGCTCCCTGCGTTCTCGGCGGTGAAGCCTCTTTTCATCCACTCTGTATACATTCGATGAAACGCGTGAACGCCCTTTTCCTGCTTCACGCTGAACCGGCCCCGCGAATAACTCCGTGACCGCAGATTCTTCTGCACTCGCTCGCAGATGCCGACATCTTCGATCTGAATCTGATCACTGAACTCCACCGAAGCCTTGGCTGCCGCGCTGCCATGCTCCCGCTCCGGCAAGTACCACTCGAAGATGGCAAGAGAACGCTCGGGCGCGAGCGGTAGCACAATATTCAAGGAAATATTGTCGGGATAACAGTTCAGCATCCAGTTGGGAAAGATCCAGAAGTAGTCAGTGGTTAGGTCCTCGCGCGCTTCCTGATAGCGCCGCGGCGTCGTATCCCCCGGCTGCGCCCCGCGAATCGGACTGAACTGCCTCACGTATCCCGCATACGGTTCTACCACGTACGCGTTGTAATCGAGTTCTCGATTCAATGCCGGATGCACGCTGGGCAGGTGATAGCCCTCGAGATAATTGTCGGCGTAGGTTTTCCAGTTGCATTCCATTTCGTAGGTGCGGCGTTCGAACAGCTTCATCCCGCCAAATGAAAACTTCTCCGCCTGCTGCTGCAACTCGCCCAGACTCTCGCGCAAAGGCCGGGCGTCGCGATCGAGATTCACGAAGATAAACTTGAACCACTCCTCCATTCGCACCGGCGCCAGCGCAAAATCTTCGGCACGAAATCCTTCCACGCCCTCGATCTCCGTAGCGCTGATCAGCGCACCCTCCAGATCGTAGGTCCAGGCGTGATAGCCACAGCGAAAGAGCTTTCGCGAACCGCACCCTTCTGCCGGCGGTCCCGCGCGATGCCGGCAGACGTTATAGAAAGCACGCAGTTTTCCATCGGTGCCGCGCACAACTAAAAGGGGTTCGCCCACCAGTTCGGTCGTGAAGTAGTCGCCTGCGTTCGCTACCTGGTCGTGATGTCCTACCACCTGCCAGCTTCGCGCGAAGATCTTTTCCTTCTCAACCGCGAAGATAGTCGAGTCCGTGTAAAGATTTGATGGCAGTGTCCACGCTCGCGCCACGTCTGCATCGATCTGGAGGGACTCAAGAGGGTTAGACATAAGAAGAGCAGGCTTATTGTAAGCTGGGAGTACTGAACTGCAAATTGTGCCCCAGCTTAAAGCCCAAAAGCCGGCTTCCTCACCGCCTCATACCGAACTGCTTCCTCTGGCGGGCTTGCTTCTGGCAACGCTCGTAACTTATGCGTCTACGTTCAGCTATGGATGGGTCTATGACGACCCGCCCCAGATTCCGCAAAATCAGAATTTAGTCTGGGGCCGGATCGGATTCTTATTCACCCATCAGTTGTGGGCATCGATGGGCGCAATGGAAGCGCGCTTTTATCGGCCGTTACTTACGCTCTGGTTCCTGCTCAACAAAACGTTGTTTGGCCTTAACCCTCACTGGTTTCACGTTACCAGCGTTTTGGCTCACCTGGTGGCCTCGGCCCTCGCTTTCTTCGTCGCGCGCGAAGTACTGAAGGACGCAAGCGCGGCTCTGTTTGCCTGCGCGATCTTCGCCTTGCATCCTCTGCAAGTCGAATCCGCGTCATGGATCTCCTCCGTCAACGATCCCCTCGCTGCCGCGCTGTGCTTCGCCAGCTTTTTGATCTATCGCAAAGCCCGCAGGCAGCAACGGAACACCGGCGTCTGGTGGATTCTGGCCGGAATTTTCTTCCTTTTAGCGCTGTTCACGAAAGAAGTGAGCATCGTCCTGCCCGGAATTATCCTGGTTGACCTCTGGTTCGATCGCGTCGGCGACGTGCGATCAACATCTTCCGCGCGCTCTCTGCCAAAGGCAATTTCACCCTACGCGGTGATTGCTGTCCTTTGGCTGGCCTTGCGATCCTGGGCTCTTCGCGGCGCCGAGACTGCATCTTCGCCAGTCGCGTGGAACGCCATTCTGCTAACCGCGCCCAAGATTTTTCTTTTCAATCTTTATCGTGTGCTTGTGCCTGCAGGCCTGAGCCCGCAATACGACTTCCATCTGATCGAATCCGCAGGCAGCGCACAATTTCTTCTTGCGTCGATCACCATCATCGCTCTAGCCTCATTGGCCATCAAGGTTGCAAGGCGCGCTCCTCGACTGTGGGTGGCCTTGGCGTGGCTGACTCTGCCTCAGCTTCCTACCTTCAACCTGCGCTGGATGAACGAAGATGATTTCGTCCACGACCGTTACATGTACATGAGCATGCTGGGCGTGGCGCTGCTGGCTGGATCGGCTTATTCCTGGATACGAAAGAAATGGCCGGTGCAGCAGTTGGTCCGGCCTTTAGCGGTTTGCATCGCGGTAATTCTCGCCTTTGCCAGCGCGATCCAATCCCAGTATTGGGCAAATGATGTCATTCTGTTTTCGCGCGCCGTCCGTCGCGCTCCCGAGAACGAGTGGGCGCAGCTGAACTACGGTTCCGCTCTAAGCGCACGCGGCAAATTCGCCGAGGCCGCCCCTCACTTCGTTCGCTCTTACGAATTGAAGCCGGGCTGGCGCGCCGCGGATTTCGCTGGCTTCGCGTTTCAGCAGTTCGGAGATCTTCCCCAGGCCGACCACTGGTTCTCTGCGGCGCTGCAACTTAATCCTTCGTTGGCTACGGCCTGGTTTGGAATGGGCCAGATCCGGCTGCTACAGCATCGCCCGGAAGACGCGATTCCCTATCTTAAGAAAGCACTGGAACTTCAACCTACCGCGGACGGCTTTCACTATGAGTTGGGAGCTGCCCTGGAACAAGTTTCTCAACCATCCGCTGCGATCGACGAGTACAAAGTGGAGTTGCAGTTGCATCCGTATCAGACTGGGGCGCGTAAGGCGCTGGAACGACTCCAATCCTCGGGCGCAATAGACAGATGATCTGCGATAGCCCGCTCCCTGCAAGTTACATGGATCGACCCGTTCTAAATTGGGGAGGCTCTTTTCCCAAAATGACAGGAATTGTCAGCCTCCCGACGCATTTTGGCAGAGTGCAAGTCTTTGAGAAGCTTTAGAATAGGGACTGAAGTTTGGCCTTGTCATGAAAATAAGGCGCTTGCCGCAAGACCCGAGCGGAACCAAGGTAACTACCCTGTTTGGCCCGGCAAGTGCGAATATCAAGCCCGACTGCGTCATTCCATGACCAGCATAGTTTAACGAGGAAACGAGAGGAAAAAAGAGATGCGGAAACAGAAGGGTTTCTCACTGATTGAGCTGCTGATCGTGGTGGCAATCATCCTGATCATTGCAGCTATCGCTATTCCTAACCTGATGCGCGCCAAGATGGCAGCCAACGATTCGTCTGCGGCGGCTGGCGAGCGCACCATCGTCACGGCCGAAGTCGGTTACTTCGCGTCCTATCCCACGATTGGCTATACCAACTTGGTAGCCTTGGGTGGCGCGATCAACGTGGCCTGCGTTCCGAGCACAACCACGGCCTGCTTGCTCGACAACAACTTGTCCAACAACGGCCCCGGAGGCTTGGGTAAGAGCGGCTACAACTTCGCTTCAACCCCGATCGTTGCTACGGCCACGACTCCGCCCCAGTTCTGGACCATCGCTACACCGCTCGGAACCACCAGCGGTACCAAGGCGTATTGCGCTGTGGATGACGGTGTGGTTCGGACCCAGGCTGCCGGCGTAATCACGGCGGTTGGCGGATACGGCGCCTGCCAGGCTCTGACCCCGTTGTCGAACTAACTTAGCGGTTTGGTAAAGCACTTGGTACAATGCCGAGAGCAGCGAAGGCAACTTCGCTGCTCTTTTTTTTGAGATTGCTTTCGTCTTAACTGAGTGACACAGTTTGTCAAGCGGCGAAGGCGTACGACTGCTAAAACCGCGCTGCGGGTTCCGGAAAAGTGGCCTGAATCGGTATCCGGCTGAATACAAGGCGCTTGAGAGAATTGTGACCAAAGTACAAGGACTCCGTCGATTTGGTCGCCTGCATGCCACTAAGACTTTATGTCTCGGTCTATTTCGGACCTAGGACCGGACCAGGCAGAGCCTGAAAGCGAGAGAGCACTCGATGCGGAAACAGAAGGGTTTCTCACTAATTGAGTTGCTGATTGTGGTCGCTATTATTCTGGTCATCGCGGCGATCGCTATCCCCAATCTCTTGCGCGCCCGCATGTCGGCCAATGACTCTTCCGCCGCTGCCTCGGTTCGAATGATTAACACAGCCGAAATTGCTTATTTTGCGACCTATCCAACACTGGGCTACCCCGCGTTGATGAGCACGCTGGGCGGCGCTTCTCCATGCAGTCCGGGCATTGCTACCGGATGCATCATCGATAACTCTCTGGCTACGAACAACGGCGGCTTAGGCAAAAGCGGCTACACCTTCGGCGCCGTCGGATCAGCGAGTGCCGGTAGCAACGTCAACGACCAGTTCCTTTCAACCGGCACTCCTTTGGGCACGCTGTCCGGCACCCGGGCGTACTGCTCGATTCAGGACGCGGTGGTGCGCCTCCAGCCGGCAGGCAACATCACCTTGGTCGCCAGTTATAACGCCTGCACGGTGCTACCGGCGATGGGAAATTAATTCTGGCGCCAGGGTAACGACTACCCTACATCACTCTTCTGGTCCCCTGGCTCGCGCCGTGATACATGTTAACTGAGCAGAGATTACCAGTAACCGTCGTAACTTCCACCCGGTTCAAAAATGCCGTTTCCTTTCATATAATTCTCTTGGCAAATAATCTCTTTCATTCCATGCTTTCGGAGTACCCATGCCAGCGATTGAAATTCTTGGTTTGGAAAAAACTTACATGGTGGGATTCTGGCGCAAGCGGCCGAAACGTGCCCTGAGTCCCCTGCGTCTAATTGTTGAAGATGGCGAGATATTTGGTTTTCTGGGTCCCAACGGAGCGGGTAAGACTACAACATTGAAACTGCTCATGGGGCTGGTGTTTCCTACCTCGGGATCGGCGCGCCTTCTGGGCCAGGGGTGGACTGACCCGGAAGTGAAGGCGCAAATCGGTTTTCTTCCCGAACAACCCTATTTCTACGATCATTTGACCGCACACGAGCTGCTGAATTATTACGCGCAGCTGTCCGGAGTTCCGGCCAAAGAGCGCTCCCGCCGCGTGGACAGCATGCTGGATCGCGTCGGCTTAAAGGATGTGTACGGCGTACACCTGCGCAAGTTTTCGAAAGGAATGTTGCAGCGTGTGGGAATTGCACAAGCCATTTTGCACGATCCCAAGCTCGTATTCTTTGATGAGCCCATGTCAGGACTCGATCCCATGGGGCGCCGTGAAGTCCGCGACTTGATGGAACAGCTCAAGCAAGAGGGCAAAACCGTATTCTTCTCCACCCACATTCTTTCCGACGCTGAAGCGCTGTGCGACCGGGTCGCCATCATTCACAAAGGAGAACTTCGCGGCATCGGCGCGGTAGCGGACCTAACCTCGAGCGTGCAAGGAAAAGTGGAAGTAATTTGGCAAGGGACCCAAATTCCTGCCTCCGTGAAGGCATTGGGGGCGGAGTGCCATGTCACGGGAGTCACGGTGCGGGCCATCATTGACGAGAGTCAGCAAGATGCGGCTATCGATGCCTTGCGCCGCGAACACCTCCGCATGATCGCGCTGACGCCGGTGCGCACCTCGCTTGAGGCCTATTTCGTCGAAAGACTGCAGCGTGCCGAGACCACGGCTGGGAGGACAGTATGAAAGTCCGTGTCCTGCATATTGCGACCAACACTTTTCGCGAAGCGGTACGCGACCGCGTGCTGTACAACCTGATCGCTTTCGCCTTGCTGCTCTCGGGAGCGGCTATCCTGGTGGGCCAGATTTCCATCGACATCGAAAAATTGGTAGTCATCAATCTCGGTCTCACCGCAGTTTCCCTGTTCGGCGTCGTGATCGCCATTTTTATTGGCATTGGTCTGGTCTCCAAGGAGATCGAGAAGCGCACACTCTACACCGTGCTTTCGCGCCCGGTCCGCCGGTGGGAGTTCATTGTCGGCAAGTTCTTTGGGCTGGCGGGGACGCTGGTTGTGAACACGTTCTTCATGGCGATCGGCGTTTTTGCGGCCCTGTTTTACGTTTCTCACAAGTTCGTAAGAGCCGACGCGCTCATTCTCATTGCCTTGTATTTCATTGTTCTCGAGTTTCTGATCATCTGCTCGTTGTCTCTTCTGTTCTCGTCGTTTTCTTCTCCCTTGCTTTCCGCTGTCTTCGCATTTTCCCTGTTCGTGATTGGCAGCTTCGCTGAGGATCTGCGCGGCTTCGCTGCCATGGCGCACGGATTCACGCGCTGGCTTGTCACAGGCGCCGCTTACCTGGTGCCGAATTTTTCCGCGTTTAACATCGTCGGCTCCATCGCTCATGAACAGCCGGTTGCCAGGCAACTGATCTGGCACAATACTTTGTACGCCTTGTTCTATGCTGCCATGGCGCTGAGTGGAGCTGTACTCATTTTCGAGCACCGGAATCTGAAATGAATCAGCGCCGCAAAATTTCGCTCATCGCCGGCGGCTGTCTCGTTTTTTCCTTGGCTTCCAGCGCCCTGCTCCTTCATCGCACCGACCAACTTCGTCCTCGCGCCACTATCGAAGAAGTCTTGTTCCTGAGTTCGCCCACGGTACTGAAGCGAGCCAGTCTGGGCTATGACGGCCTTCTTGCCGACATCTATTGGACTCGTGCCGTGCAGTATTTTGGCGGACGGCATCATGACTATGCCCAAAGCTACAATCTGCTTTTTCCCTTGCTGCAGATCACAACCCAGCTTGATCCTCATCTCGTAGTGGCCTACGAGTTTGGCGCCAGTTTTCTGGCACCACCACCACCGAATGGTGCGGGCCAACCTGAACAGGCGGTCCGGTTGATGGAGTACGGCATTCAGAATAATCCCAACAACTGGAAGCTCTACTACAACTTGGGCTTCGTCTATTACATGAATCTCAAGGATTACCAGAAAGCCGCCGACGCGTTCGAGCGTGGCTCGAAGGTGCCGAACGCGCATCCGTTCATGCGGGTGCTGGCCGCGCAGATGGCGCAGCATGCGGGAGAGTTTGATACGGCGCGAATGCTCTGGTCGGCGACCTACCAGAATAGTCAAGACAAGCAGATCCGCGCCAATGCGATAGAACATCTGCGCGCGCTGCGCGTCGATGAAGATGTCACCCATCTCCAGGAGGCGGTGACGCGTTTTGGCCAGCGCACTGGCCGCCTACCCGCAGGCATGGCAGAACTCTTGAACGCGGAAGGCGTGCGTGGAATTCCTGTCGATCCCGACCGACATCCTTACAAGCTGACGCCGGAAGGCCGAGTCGAACTGCGCGTGCCGGATGATTTTCCATTCGCGACCAGAGGCCTTCCTCCGGGATTTATAGCGAACCCGAAATTCCACTCGCAAGATCAATAATCGTGCCGTCGCTTATCATGGCGAAAGAATGGGCGGTACTTCTTCCAGTTCCTCTCGAATCAGTTTGGCGTGCTCGGCGCGGCGTTGGTGGAAAGAGACTGCCGCACGCGACGGCCGGTTTTCGGCTACGGGTCAACTGGTGAGTGCGCTGTTTGAGTTTGTTCGCGATTCGACTCCGGGGCGGCGACGACGGCTCTTTGGTGATGTCGAATACGATTGGGAACATCGCGTCAACACGACCAGCGCGGCCGTTGGCTGGCACGATCGGCTGCTGGGAGTTTTTCACTCGCCGTATCAGCCGACCGATTCCGCCCTTTTTCACGAAATGATCGGGGCTTTTTCGCAACAGGACGCCTTCGATTTTCACGACTTAACTTTTATCGATCTAGGCTCGGGCAAGGGACGAACGCTGCTGATGGCTTCTGACTATCCCTTTCGCCGCATCGTCGGCGTGGAGCTCCTGCCCACTCTGAATCAAGCCGCTCAAGAGAATCTCAACAAGTATCACAGCGAGTCGCAGAAGTGCTTCGCGATCGAATCGATCTGCGCTGATGCGACTGAGTTTCCTTTTCCCGCCGAACCCACTCTGCTGTTTCTCTTTAATCCGTTTCCGGAGTCCGGCCTGAGACGCGTGATTGCGAATCTTGAGCAAAGTCTGCGGGAGCGTCCGCGGAAGATTTATTTGCTCTACCACAATCCTCTGCTGGAGCATGTGCTAGGCGAGAGCACCGCTCTAGAGAAGATTGGCGGAACACATCAGTATTCGATGTATGTATCGCGGTGAAACCCTGGACTCCGGCGCTAACCATGATCCGGGGCGACTCGACCTAAGAAGTTCAAAGAGTAAAATCTATCGATGAGACCAGCCGCTTTATTTGTAATCGCCCTGACGCTGTTCGCCGTCGCTCTGGCGGAAGACGTCCACCCGATCGCACGGGCCGTCGATGAGCATTACAACCACCTGCGCACCTTACGGGCGGAGTTTACGGAGGTTTATCGCGGGGCGGGGATGGAACGGACCGAATCCGGGACGCTTTGGCTGGAGAAAGGTGGATTGAAAAAACCTGGCAAGATGCGATGGGAGTACCGTTCTCCCAGGGAGAAGCTCTTCGTGAGTGATGGGAGAGATGCGTGGTTTTACGTCCCCGGCGACCGGCAGGTGAGGAAGACGGAGGCACGGAAGCTGGATGACATACGCTCTCCGCTGGCATTTTTGTTGGGCAAAAGCAAGCTAGAGAAAGAGTTGGAGGGGCTGTCGCTGGCGCCTGACGTGACGCCCTTGGCCGCGAGAGATACAGTTTTGCGCGGAGTGCCGCAGGCCATGGCGGACCGGGTCAGCGAGATTTTGCTGGAGATCACGCCGGACGATCGGATTGCACGAATCGTGATCGACGTAGTCGACGGATCGAGCACCGAATATCGTTTCAGCGACGCAAAAGAGAATGTCCAGATCCCGGTTGGGACGTTCGCGTTCACTCCTCCGGCTGGCACAGAGGTTGTCGAGGGTGAGTTGGAAGGTAACTGATAGATTCGAACTGGGAAAGAGGCAGCCCTAACTGATCAGTTCTTCCGGGCATCGAATTGATGCACATAGACTTAACACCGGGAAGCACAATCTGATGTATTGCCGGGATGGGGTTACTTGCGATACTTGAAAATACGGTGAATTAGGTTGGATCGGCGGTTAAGATCGGAAGCGACGATGTTAGACTGAGCTTACAGGTCGAGATGGGTCACGAGGCGGGAAAAAACCGGTAAATGGCGGAGTTTGTAGTAAAAGTCGCGGACGAACGGGGTCGTCTGCTCCAGCAGGTGGAGCAGGGCTACTCGGTGGCCGAGGTACGCGACCGCTTTGCCTCGCAAGGGTATTTGGTTTACTGGGTGAAGCCGCAGGGAATCTTCTCCGGCGGATTTTCGCTGAGCCGGCGGCGCAAACTCAAGCAAGGGAATTTTCTGGTCTTTAACCAGCAGTTCCTGACTCTCATCAAGGCCGGACTCCCCATACTGAACTCGCTGGACCTCCTCATCAAACGGCAAAAAGACGGCAATCTGCAGCAGGTTCTGGAAAATGTGCGGGAGCGGGTAAAAGGCGGCGAACTCCTATCCGAGGCCTTCGCCGCGCATGCCATGGTCCCGAAGATTTACACCACAACGCTGATGGCGGGAGAAAAAAGCGGAGCCATTGATGAGGTGCTGGCCCGCTACATCAATTTTCAGCGGTTGGCGATGACCTTCCGCAAAAAGCTGTTCGTATCGTTGATCTATCCCACATTGCTGGTCACCGTGGTCACCATCATGGTGATGTTTTTGTTCACCTACGTGGTGCCGAAATTTGCCGAGCTGTTCAATAGCCTGGACGCGAAACTTCCGGCCATCACTCTGTTCATGCTAAGCGTGGGCGAGACTGCGCAGAAATATTTCCCGTTTTTCATCATCGGGGCCGTGCTCGCGATCTTTATGTTCTTGCAATGGCGCAAGACGGATCGAGGAGCCGATCAGATCGACCGCTTTATTCTGGGCGTGCCGTTGCTGGGCGATATCCGGCTGAAGCATCAAGTGGCAACTTTTTCGCGTATGCTGGCAACCCTACTGCAGGGCGGCCTGCCGCTGGTGCCATGCATGGAGACGGCGGGCAATTCGATGAGCAGCCGGCGCATCCTGAAGGGTGTGATGCGGGCGAGCACAAGAGTTCGCGAAGGCCAGGGACTGGCGAGCAGCCTGGAGGAACAGGATATTTTCCCGGACCTCGCGGTCGAGATGCTGGAGGTCGGTGAATCCACCGGAGCTTTGCCGGCAATGTTGAATTCGGTGGCTGAGTTCTATGAAGAAGACGTGCAGACGGCTCTAAACGCCTCTATGGCGCTGATTGAGCCCCTGATTCTGATGGTAATGGCGGTATTTGTTGGCGGAGTGTTGATTTCGCTTTATCTGCCGATCTTTACCCTGGGAGTCCACTGAGCCGGAAGTTGGGTTAAGCGTGGGATGTGAGAAATGGCAATGGCGGAGAAGAAATCACTTTTCGTAAACGGCGAGAACGGCGGGCAGGTGATCACGACGGGCAATCCGATCACCGACCTGGAACGCGCCCAGGACGTGGCTCGGCGCTATCGCTGCGAGTTTGTCGATCTCACCGACTTCCAGCTTCATCACGAGCTGTTCAAGAAGTTCTCCCCTGAGCTGATGTTCCGCTACAACTTCGTGCCGCTGGAAGAGACCACCGACGGCAAGCTGGCCATTGCCATCGCCGATCCCAGCCAGCTGATGATGATCGACGAGATCAGTTTGCTGCTGCAAAAGCGGATCGTCACCAAAGTAGCGACGCTGAAACAGATCAGCGACATCCTCAAGAAGACGGAGCAATCGCAGCGTGTTCTGGAGGAAGCCAGCGAAGGCTTCCAGATCATTCGCGAGGACGAGAATACCGGCGCTGAAGAAACGCTGACCATCGATAAGCTGACGGCGGCGGGCGATACCAGTCCCATCATCCGACTGGTTGATACGACGATCTTTACCGCGCTGCAGCGGCGCGCCTCTGACATTCACATTGAGACGCGGGACGACTCGGTGGTCATCAAGTTCCGCATCGACGGCGTGCTGACGCAGGCCATGCCGCCTATTGGTAAAGAGCATCATTCGACCGTCATCTCGCGCATCAAGGTCATGAGCGAGCTGGATATTTCCGAACGCCGCGTGCCCCAGGACGGCCGCTTCCGGGTGAAGTACAACGGGCGCGCCATCGACTTCCGCGTTTCGATCATGCCGTCGATTCACGGCGAGGATGCTGTGCTCCGCGTGCTGGACAAAGAATCGATGAGCGAGAAGTTCCGCACGCTCACCCTCGACGTGGTCGGCTTCGACGAAGATGACCTGCGCAAGTTCCGCCGCTACATTAAGGAACCGTACGGCATGGTGCTGGTAACGGGACCGACGGGCAGCGGCAAGACCACAACGCTATACGCCGCAGTCAACGAGATCAAGACCGATGAAGACAAGATCATCACCATTGAAGACCCCGTCGAGTACCAGCTACGCGGCATCACCCAGATTCCGGTCAACGAGAAAAAAGGATTAACCTTCGCCCGCGGCTTGCGCTCGATTCTGCGCCACGATCCCGACAAAATCATGGTCGGCGAAATTCGCGATACGGAGACGGCACAGATCGCCATTCAGTCCGCTCTCACCGGCCACCTGGTGTTCACTACGGTCCACGCGAACAACGTTGTCGACGTAATCGGACGTTTCCTGAACATGGGCGTCGAGCCTTATAACTTTGTTTCGGCGTTGAATTGCATTCTGGCGCAGCGCCTCGTGCGTTTAATCTGCGAATCCTGCCGCACTCCGGTAAATTATCCGCCGGACGTGCTCGAAGCCAGTGGACTGGATCCTGAACAATGGTCGAAAGTGCCGCTCTATGAAGGACCAGGATGCATCGAGTGCGCCGGCACTGGCTTCCGGGGCAGAACCGCGATTCACGAATTACTTGATTTAAGCGACCGAATCCGCGAAATGATTCTGGCCAAGAAGCCCACGTCTGAAATCCGGCGCGCCGCGCGAGACGAAGGCATGCGTTTTCTGCGCGAGTCGGCTCTGGATAAGGTCCGGCTCGGTCTGACCACGCTCAAAGAAATCAATAAGGTCACCTTCATCGAGGCCATGCGGTAAGAAAACAAGTGGCTAGTGCTGAGTGGCTAGTGGCCAGTTCCTTGGTTCCGAATTTACTGATCACTGACCACTTGCCTTTATCCGTGGTTCCCTTCCAGCTATTGCATTTGGGGCGGCGGGGCGTTTGAATTGTGGAAGCGAAACTTGGGGCGTGAATCCTGCAATGAGTTCTGGATCCAATTCGGCAAAACCGAAACTGGCGTGTGAGATCGCCGCTGACCGCGTGCTGGTGGGACGGCTGGGTGAGGCTGGCCGCGGTCTGGAGGCCTGCGCCGCTCGCGAACTGGCACCGGGCAGCGTGATCCCGGACCTGGTGGAAGCAAACTTGCGCCAGCGCGACGCGGTCAGCTCGGCTGTACAGTCAGCCCTCAGCAGCGTGCGCGGACATTCCCACGATGTGATAGCCGTGGTCCCTGACGCTGCCGTGCGGGTGGTGTTGCTCGAATTTGATACCTTGCCCTCCGACTCCGAGGAAGCTGCCGGTGTGGTGCGGTTTCGCATGAAGAAATCTCTGCCATTTGACGTGGACAAGGCTAGAGTCTCCTACCACGCTCAGAAGACAACCGAAGGCGTGCGCGTGGTGGCCGCGGTGGCCCTGGCCAGTGTGGTGGAAGATTACGAGACGGCCTTTCGCGATGCGGGATACAGCCCGGGAGTGGTCGTGCCCTCCATGCTGGCTGCGCTAGGAGCCGCGGAAGGGCAGCGTCCAACCTTGGTGGTAAAGGTGGATGCGCGAACCACCAGCATAGCCATCCTCAATGAAGATCAGCTCCGGCTTTTCCGAACGCTGGAAAATACCCGCGGCGTAACCATCACGGGCGAGCAGTTAGCTGAAGAAGTTTACCCGTCCGTCGTGTTTTTTCAGGACACCTATCACCTGAACATCGAAAAGATATTTGTGGCGGGCTTGTCCGATGCGGGAAATGCCGCCCCCGCGCTGCGCGCGCAAACCGGCGCCGAAGTGCAGGAACTGATAACGTCCTCGCAGTTGGGAATCAGCACCGGAGGTTCGGTGCCACGCTGGAGAATGGCTGGAGTGGTAGGAGCCCTCATTTCCTAGCCGGAATTTTACAATAATCTAAAGATAATTCGATTCCAAGTAGGTTCGATTTCTAAACAATGCGTCTCAACATCAATCTCGCCACCCGGCCGTACGAAGATGCGCGGCAATTCTGGATGCGTTGGGGAACGGCTCTTGCGGTCGTATCCATCTTAACGATGGCATTGCTGGCCATCACCGTAATGGGCTGGTTCGAGGCCCGGCGCGACCATGCCAAGATCGCGCAATTGAAAGCCGAAATCGCGCAGCGCGATCGGACCCGGCAGCAAGCTGAGAATTTTCTGAATCAACCCACGAATCGCAACACCCGCGATCAGTCCCAATTTCTCAACGAACTGATTCAGCGGAAGTCATTCTCCTGGACACGGGTACTGGAAGATCTGGAAAAAGTAATGCCGGCGCGGGTGCACTTGGTTTCGATTCATCCCGAATTGGATGATGACAACCAACTTTCGCTGAAGATGTTGGTGGCTGGCGATTCGCGCGATCGAGCCATCGAACTGGCCCGCCGCATGGAGGATTCGCGACGCTTTACCCAGACTTATATCGAAACGGAGACATTCCAAAGTTCCGGCGCTGGAGATCCCATTCAATTCAACATCCACGCAGTTTACGTTCCGGAGACGGTCCCCGTCCCGGCCCCAAAGACGGAGATTTCCACGAGGACCACGCCCTGATGCCAGACTTGCGGCACACCCGGAAAAGCATCAAAGTCGCGTTGATGGCGCTCGTCGGTGTGGATTTGGTAGCCGCGATCGTGCTGTTTTCACCGCTGGTGGGTTCAACGGGATCGCGCCGGATGCAACTCAACCAATTGTGGAGCGAATTGCAGTTGAAAACCCGGCAGGTCGAGCCGCTGACGAATTTGCCGGAGAAAGTGAGCCTCGCGAACCGCCAGATCGCGGAGTTCTACAAGAAACGTTTTCCCGATCAAGAGTCGCAGATTCTTACTCAGTTCGGCAAACTGGCCGTCACCAACGGAGTCGCGATCCAGCGCGTCAATTATAAGGTGGAAGAAGGGATTGGCCGACTGCAACCGGTCGAGATGGAAGCGGATCTCTCGGGCAATTATGTTTCGTTGGCTCGTTTTATTAACGCGCTGGAACGCGATGACATGCTTTTTATCATCAGTAGTATCACTCTGGCCGGGGAGCAGAATGGCCCGATTCGATTGCAAATGAAACTCGAGACGTACTTGAAGGCAGGAACGTAGTGAAACTGGGAACTGAAAACCGCAAGAATGTGGTCCTGGCGGCCGTGCTGGGGGTGGTTGCGATACTGGCGATCATCTACGAGCTGATGCCTGCGTCGTCGACGATTGCTTCGACGGGGACAACCACCGGGGTTGCGTCCGTTCCCAGCACCGTTCTTCCTCATCCCACAGGCCGTCATGGGGGCGGGTCCGCGTCGGCGAAAAAAGAGCGCGCTCCACAGAGCCTGGACCCCACGCTGCAACTGCAACAACTTGCCGCCATCGAAAAAATCAAGTATGAAGGTTCGGGAAGAAACATCTTTGTATCGCAAGCGGACCCGGTGATACCTAAGCCCGTCGCTCCCGGACAAACCAGTCCGGCCGACGCAAGAATGTACCAGCCGCCCGCTGCGGCTGCGCCTCCGCCGATTCCTCTGAAGTTTTTCGGCTTCGCCAATCAGCCGGGAGAACCGAAAAAAGTTTTTCTTTCCAAGGGAGAAGATGTTTTTATCGCTGGGGAGGGTGAGATTGTCGACCGCCGCTACAAAGTGGTGCGGATCTCGCCGACGTCGGTAGAGGTTCAGGACGTAGTCGGCAGCGGTCCGCCACAAAACCTGCCGCTGACGCAGGGATAATACTGTTTCTGTCGCTGGGGGATTCCCTCTTTTCGGCAATCTTCAGGATCACCCGGCGGGCATCAAACAACGAGGAAATGCAGGTTGCCGGAATTAATGGCTTTTCACCCAACAGCGCGTCGTCCATCCCACCCGCTTCGGCGGCGGGAAGATGGCTACATTCTGCTCACTCTCCTTCTGATGGTAACCCTGATGACCATCGCCGCGTTCGCTGTTCTTCCAACTATTGCTTTTGAAATCCGACGCGACCGGGAAGAAGAGATGATCCACCGCGGCGTGCAATACTCGCGGGCCATCAGAAACTACTACAAGAAATTTTCGCGTTACCCGACCCGCCTCGAAGATCTCGAAAATACCAACAACCTTCGCTACCTTCGCAAGCGGTATAAGGATCCGGTCAATAAGAACCGGGATTTCAAACTGCTCCACTACGGTGACCCCGGTCTTTCGATTGGCGGCAGCTTCGGGGGCGGGGCTCTTGCTGGTGCAACTTCGGTTTCGGCGATGAGCAGTTCCGGTTCGAGCGGATCCGCGTTCGGTGGGTCCGGTTCCGCGTTCGGCGGTTCCGCGTCGTCCTCCCCACTTGGAGGAAGCTCCAGCGGAACGTTTGGCGGAGGTTCGAGCTCAGCCTTTGGAGGGAGTTTCAATAATTCAGCGAGTTCGGGAACGTCCAACGCCGCGGGAACTTCGAATACTCCGGGAACAAATTCGACATCTGGATCCGATTCCACGCAGGCCTCTACCCAAGTCGCGCCGGGTACGGCAACAGACTTGAGTTCCAGCACTCAGCAAGTGGTTGGCGGCATGCCCATCGTCGGCGTGGTTAGCACGAGCAAGGACACCACCATTCGCGAATTCAATCACAAGCGGAAATACAACGAGTGGCAGTTTGTATACGATCCAACGATGGATCGCGGGGGGCTGCTGATGACGCCTAATCAGCCGGCGCTGGCGCTGGGCGGAACTCCGCCGAGCCAGATCGGACAACCGGCCGGCGCGAATCCGAGTGGCAGTTCCTTCGGTCAGTCCTCCTTCGGGCAGTCGTCGTTCGGACAGTCGTCGGGCTTGGGCAACAATAATTCCGGCTTGACGGGCGGGTCTTCCACACCAACGCCGCCATCCAATCCACCACAACAGTAGCCATCAGATTCCGGAGTTCAGGGAAAAACAAATGGCCTCATCGCAAGATGAGGCCATTTGTTATCTATGTAAATTATCGCGTCGCGCTTACACGCTGAAAGATGAGCCGCAGCCGCAGGTGCTCTTCACGTTCGGGTTCTCGAATTTGAAGCCGGCCCCTTCCAGAGTCTCGACATAATCCACCAGGCAACCGTTCAGGTACATCACGGAAGTGGCGTCAACGAAGACCTTCAATCCGTCCATTTCGAAGGTCTTGTCCATCATGCCAGCGGCGTTCTCGAACTGCATGGAATAGGAGAAACCGGAGCAGCCACCACCCACCACGCCGATGCGCAGACCAGCGGGCACTGGATTTTGCTGTCCCATAATCTCTTTCACTTTGGCAACAGCACTGGCGCTAAGCGTAACCGGCGCGCTCTTCTTCACTTCGGGGATGTTGGTTGTAACTCCTGGAACGGTGGTCGTAGCCATTTATCTCTCCTCGGGCTCTGGAATCTATAAATTGTAACAGAGGGGGGAAGCCGTGGCCCATGACAATCGCTGTCCCTGGCCCTGAGCTGCCAAAACCTCAGCCTTTTGGATGCATCCCAGCCGCTTGCGTTGCAGTTCCCGCTTGTGGAATTGAATCAGGCTGGGGAAGGGCGATTCCTCCGCATAGCTTGCCAAGCGGGGCTATAATGGTTTCGTTAAGGCCTCCCCCGAGGTTCCGGACGCAGGGTAAGAACTGCATTCGCGATTCGGAAAGGTGCCGAACAGATTTGCAATCTGTCGAGGTGGCGCTATGACCTGGACGTGGACTCCTCTAATGATTGGGCTCGCAACGGTGTGGGGTGTTTTCACCGTCGTCCTGATTCTTCTCCTGATCTATCGCAGCACGCTCACCATGCATGAGGACGAGCAGTTATATCTCGACGACGCAAACTCGCACATGCAACTAGAGCAAACCGAATTGCTGGTGAAAGTAAACCGGCTCACCAAACCGGTCTGGGTTTTCGGCGCCGGCTCGGGCGTGCTGTTGCTCGTGCTTTTAGGCATGTTCATTTATCAGGGACTGAACGCAGTTCAGTAGCTGCTGCGGCCTCGAAACCTAAGGCGCAGCTGGCGCGACAAATTGCATCCTGGTAAGTGTCATCCGCCTCAGCAGGTCCCGCGGCAATAGCTGCTGCCGTGGGCAACGGCAGAATTGTCTTCCTCCTCGAAACCTCTTCGAGGCATCCGTCCCGCTTTGTATAATTGCTCCAGTGCGAAAGTGGCGGAATTGGCAGACGCACCAGACTTAGGATCTGGCGGGTAAAACCGTGGGGGTTCGACTCCCCCCTTTCGCACCAAAGAGTTTAGGGCCGAATTTGAATCGGCCTTTTTCTATTATGCCCACCCAGGTTTCACTATGCCTATTCCCCCCGACTGGAGCCGACGGAGAGACCACATCTGAACTTTCAATCTGTGCCAAGCCAGGACTGCCACCGGGCCCATCGCAAGAACCGAGATCAGCGTGCAGGTAATGAGAATGTTCATCGTTAACCAGTGTCTTCCCGTAGCATCGATCACTGCAGTTGGAAACAACCCCGATCTGAAGATCAAGAGATTTCCGAACGCGCAAACTCCGTAGCAGAGGATAGCGGCTCGCCAGTAACTGCGAGAATCGGGGGCTGGTTGGATCGGGGTAAATCGGCAGTACAGTGCAAAGGCTTGATAGAAGAGGTATGCAGTAAAATACCAGCCGAGGAAGTTGCTGACAGGAACGCCGAAGAACATACCGCCATCGAGCCATATCCATGCTCGGTCGATGGTAGACCAGATCGCTTCCATCGAGAGGTCCCACGCAAGCATAATCAAACTGGCAAGCAGAGGAAGTGCGACTACGCGAGCTGCGGTGAGGAGCTTGTTGCGATATCCCAGGATTAATAGACCGACCACCCAGGAGCAGTAGCCCATTCCCAGATATGCCAGGATCAGCATGATCGGCACGTGAAAGACTTTAGGGCCCATGAGACTGGTGAAGTAGTAATGCCCGAACGGAAAGCCCGTGCAAAGACTAAGACTCTCGCAAATAGCCCCTGCTCCAACGCAAAAGCCAGTGAAGGCTAACATGCCTTTAAGCGTATAGAGGATGCTTCCGTGGATCAGAGCGAAGACCGCGGCGGTGCGACCTGCAAGAAGACAATCAGAAGGATCGAAATCTTCTCGGGGTAGACCTGGCAAATGCGGCCCATGAGTTTACCGGATGCGGAAGCTGCGAGCCGATGCGATTGGCAGCGGTTCTTTACGGAGTAAGCGACGCGGCTGCGCCCGAAAGCGGTGCTCATCTGCCCCCGGCAAGCTCCTGCGCTGCGCTCAGGATTTCGGCTGCGGGCTTGACGTCCGCAAAACGCCTCAACCTGCTATCCTTCGTATACCGTTTGAGCGTACCTGCTCACCCAGTTCGCCAGTACGTCCAAGTCCCTGCAGGCACACTTAGAGAATCTGGCTGCAGCGACCATTTCCAGCATCGAAGGTCAACGCGAGATCCGCCAACCTCAAGTGCCTTACCCGAGGCTCGCGGGCCGCCCACACAAAAACCTTGGGAGAGATAAACCTGACTATGAGAACAATCCTGAAGAAGTTCAGCTGGTGCAGCGTCGTGCTCGCGCTCGCCATCGTTGTTCTGCCAAATCACGCATCCGCTCAAGATCAAGATGATCCGCCCGGTCGCGTCGCCCGCCTCGGTTACCTGGAAGGTTCCGTTTCCTTCCAGCCCGCAGGCGAAGACGACTGGGTTGGGGCTGTCCCCAACCGTCCCATGACCACAGGCGACCAGCTCTGGACCGACCAGGGTTCCCGCGCCGAAGTGCAACTCGGCTCGGCCGTCATCCGCCTCTCGTACAACACCGGCTTTTCCTTCCTGAACCTCGACGACAACACCGTGCAGGTCCAGCTCACCTCCGGCGCAATCTACGTCACCTTGCGGCGCCTGCGGGATGACGACGACTTCGAGATTGATACACCCAACCAAGCGTTCACCATCTTCCAGCCCGGCCACTATCGCGTCGAAGTGGGCGCGGATGGAAACGATACGGTTATCAGCGTTCGCGAGGGCGATGGAGAATCCACTGGCGGAGGCCAGAGCTACGAACTGCGCGGCGGCCAGCGCGCCACACTCAGCGGTACCGATCAGCTTTACGCCGATGTAGAAGAGCTTTACGGCCCGGATAACTTCGACACTTGGTCCGAGTCACGCGACCACCGCTACGACTATTCCCGTTCCGCGCAATACCTTTCGCATGATGTTGTCGGCTTCGACGATCTCGACGACTACGGCGACTGGCGCGACGACCCCAGCTACGGACACGTCTGGTTTCCCAATCGCGTCGATGCCGGTTGGGCTCCCTATCACGAAGGCCATTGGGCTTGGATCTCTCCCTGGGGATGGACGTGGGTGGATGACTCATCCTGGGGCTACGCTCCATTCCACTACGGCCGCTGGGTAAGTGTGGGCGGGCGCTGGGGATGGGTGGCCGGCCCGGTTGCGGTGCAAGCCGTCTACGCTCCCGCACTGGTGGTATTCATCGGGGGAGGACCCGGAGGCTTCGGCGGCAACGTCGGATGGTTTCCATTAGGGCCACGAGAAGTCTATGTGCCTTCGTATCACGTGAGCGAAGCGTATGTGACTCGCGTGAACATTAGCAATACGACGGTGAACGTCACTCAGGTGACCAATGTCTATCACACGACAATCATCAACAACACCACCAACATCACGAACGTGACGTATGTGAACCGGACCGTGCAAGGTGCGGTGGTGGTGGTTCCGCAGCACGCGTTCGCAAGTGCACAGCCGGTAGCGCAAGCGAGAGTTACTGTGAGCGCTCAGCAGATCGCATCGGCGCCGGTCAGCGGGAGGGTTGCGGTAGCTCCAACGCGCGAGAGCGTGCTTGGCGCGAAGGCTGCAACCGCGGGTCACGTGACTGTGCCGCCTGCGGCAGTTGCAAGCCGGCAAGTCGTCGCCAAGAAAACGCCGCCTCCACCGCCTGTGCCTTTTGTGAAACAGCAGCCGGCGCTGGCCGCGCATCCGGGACAACCGCTGGCGCGGAATGAAGTGCAGAGCCTGCGTCCAGCGAATACAGCTGCGGCGCATCCGATGGTAAGGGTCGCCCCAGTTGGCAAACCGGCGACTCCAACCACTGGTCACCCCGCCAATGCTACGCGACCGGGTCAACCCGCATCCATGCCGCCGGTGAATCGGCCGGGTAACGCACCAGCTCCGAATGAGCGTCCGGCGGAAGCAAATCGGCCCGCGCCCGCGCAGCCGGCCAGCCGTCCTGAACCCGCCCGCCCGCCCGCACCGCAGCCAAGCAATCGCCCCGAACCGGCGCCACCGAATAACCGGCCACCTACGGCGCAACCGAACAATCGGCCCGAGGCGGCGCATCCCGCTCCTCCACCTCCGACTCCAAAACAGACGCCTCCTGCGAACGAACGTCCGCAGGAGCGGACTCCGCCTCCTGCCGCGGCAAAGCCAGCCCCGCCGCCACCAAAGCAACAGGGCAAGCCGCTAACCCCTGAGGAGAAAAAGAAGCAGCAGGAAGAACAGAAGAAGCCTCAGTAAAGGGCGGCCTCACGTTTTGAGTGAATCATTCACGCACCCTGAGATTTCTCAGGGTGTTTTTTTGAGTATGCGAATGTCGTGACGATTACTGCAGCGTGTGACTGGAAGATTCAGAACCCGGAGCGCCGCGGATGTTGTAGCGTTTGAGCTTGCGATAGAGAGTTGCTCGGCTGATGCCCAGCATCCGTCCAGCAAGGGCTTTGTCGCCTTTCACTTGTTCGAAGACGCGCTGGATGGTGGCGCGTTCGATGTCTTCAAGATCGGTGGTGGAGAGTGGCGCTGTGGCCGTTCCGCTGGAATCAACCTCACTGGTGCTTCCGAGATCGGAAACCAGCTCGGGCGCAGAATCTGGCAGGGGGCGAGATGCCGGCGAATCCAGGGCGGCGATGGACGGTGGAAGATCGCCGAGATCGATCAAGTTACCATTGCCCAGAGCCACCGCGCGCTCCACGCAGTTTTCCAGTTCGCGCACGTTGCCCGGCCAGTCGTAGTTCATGAGCACCTTCATGGCGACGTTGGAGACGCGCAGGTCCGCACCGAGAGCATAACGCTCGCAGAACCAGTTCACCAGCATGGGAATATCACTGCGGCGCTCGCGCAGCGCTGGAACGTGCACGGTGACCACATTCAGCCGAAAGTAGAGGTCTTTCCGGAAAGTTCCATTCTTATAAGCGGCTTCCAGATCACGGTTGGTAGCGGCGATGACGCGCACATCCACTTTGACGCGCTGATTGCTGCCCACGGGACGTACTTCTTTTTCTTGCAACACGCGCAGCAGCTTGGCTTGCAGCTCGAGCGGCAGTTCTCCGATTTCGTCGAGGAAGACCGAACCAGTGTCGGCCGATTGAAACAGTCCCTGCTTGGATTTCAGAGCGCCGGTGAAGGCCCCTTTTTCGTAGCCGAAAAGTTCGCTCTCGATCAGCGTGGGCACAAGCGATCCGCAATCGACAGCAACGAAGGGACGATTGGCAAAGACTCCGCGGAAATGAATGGCCCGGGCGATCAGTTCTTTGCCGGTGCCGCTTTCGCCGGAGATAAGAACAGAGGTCCGCGTATCCTTGAGTCGCGAGGCCACGCGCAACACCTCCTGAATCTTGGCGGAGGATCCGATGATGCCGTGAACAGCGGTTTCAGAATCCATGCGCTGGCGCAAGAATTCGTTCTCCTCGACGAGGCGGACTTTTTCCGCCATGCGCCGCAAAAACAGCCGCAGCTCATCGAGTGGAGAAAACGGCTTGGTGATGTAGTCGTAGGCGCCCAGCCGCATGGCTTGCACGGCGGTCTCGATCGAGCCATGTCCTGTCATCAGCGCAACTTCCGTGCGCGGCAGAAGTTTCTTCGCTTTCTCCAGAAATTCGAGTCCGGACATGTGAGGCATGACCATGTCGCTGAGAATCATGTGCACGGGTTGCTCTTCGAGCAGAGCTAGAGCGGATTCACCGCTCTCGGCTTCCAGGCAGATGAAACCTAATGCTTCACCCACGGTCATGCACAGCTTGCGAATGCTTTGCTCGTCGTCGACGACGAGCAGACGGACACGAAGTTCCTCTTTAGTTAACGCTGGACTCACCGGGCTTTCCCCATAGTTTTTTCGACGGCCGAGATCAGATCCTGCACGCGGAAAGGCTTCTCGAGATAGAGTGCACCAATCTTGCGCAGGGTGGTTACAGTTTCTTCATTGGCGTAATCGCCGGTAATGATCACAACCTTATCGATGAGATCGGGACGATTGGCGGAAATCCAGGAATGAACCTGGGCGCCGTCGACTCCGCCCGGCGTCCGCATATCGGAAACCACGCCGAGGTATTGCCCCTTTTCCAGCAGGCGCAAGGCTTCGGCGCCGGATTCGATGCACACGACCTCGTAGCCATTGCGCTCCAGTGTGGCGCTGACTAGCGCCATGACGGAAGGCTCGTCTTCGATGAGAAGAACTGGCAAAGTAGCTCGTGGAATGGTTGGAGTTGTCATTTTTGTAATACTCCTGCGGCCACACCCAGAGAGGCAGTGTGGGGCGCTCCGGGAAAGCGAACGATGAATGTGGCTCCCTGCCCGTCGCTATTGTTATGGCAGAGAATCTCACCCCCATGCTCCTTTACGATGCCGTAGCAGATGCTCAGGCCGAGGCCCGTTCCCTTACCAACCTCTTTGGTGGTAAAGAAGGGATCGAAGATACGATCGGGGTGGGATATACCATGGCCATTATCGCGGAAGGAAACTTCAACGCCGTTGCCGGCCTTGGTGGTCATGATTTCGATACGAGCTGGGCGGCCGACTTCGTGCACCGCGTCGTAGGCGTTGTTCAGGATGTTTAGAAAAACTTGCTGCAGTTGATGAGCGTCACCGATGACATCGGGAAGATCTTCATCCAAGTGTTCGACAATATCGACGCCGTGGCTATTGAAGTCGTAGGAACGCAATTGAATCGTCCGGCGCAGGATGAGATTCAGTTGTACGGCGTTACGCTGCGGTGGCATTTGCCGCGCGAAGCTGAGCAGATTCTGAACGATGGTTTTGGTGCGCTGGGCTTCCTGCAGAATGACGCGAAGGTCTTTACGAGCAGACTCCGGAATCTCAGGATTCTCGAGAAGCAGATCTGCGAAGCCCAGGATCGCGGTTAATGGATTGTTCACTTCGTGGGCGACGCCGGAGACTAGTTGTCCGACAGCCGCCAGTTTTTCGGTGTGAACCAGTTTGTCGCGCAGTTCGGCGGAGTCGGTGATGTCGGTCATGACTACAACGATGCTGTTGATATTTCCCTGCTCGTCGCGCATGGGACTGAGGTTCACGGAAAACTGACCGACATGGCCGTTGCCGCGCATAATCTGTAATTCGAGATTGTCGACCTGCCCGCCACGCAGAATGGCTTGCAGCGCGTCAGAGAGCGGACGCACGTAGCCGGGCGCGGCCAATTCCAGCAAAGGGCGTCCCAAGAGTTCTTTCTGTTCAAAACCAGCTTCATACCAGCGTCGGTTGGCGTAGCTAATGAGGCCGGCAGTGTCGGAAACCAGGATGAGGCTCTGCGTGTTGCTCAGAATCTTCCCGGAGAAATCGCGCTCGCGTTGCAATTCCGATTGATAGGTGTGAAGGCCGGTGACATCGAGCATCAAGCCACGAATCTGTTGCAGCCTTCCCAGGCTGTCGTACATGCCGAAAGCGTTAATGAGCACGTAGATGGGAGAGCCGTCTTTTCGGCGAAGCGTGGCCTCATAGTTCCGCATGTGGCCGTGCTCTTCCATCGCCTGACTATGAAGCAGCCGCTGCTCGGGAGAAAAGTAAACCTGCGTGGGGATATCCACCTGCAGGAGTTCTTCGCGGCTGGAATAGCCGAGCATAGCGACTAGAGCATCGTTGACCTCGACGAAGCGGCCTTCCGGAGTACTGAAAAAAAGTCCTTCCTGAATGTTGTCGAACAATTCGCGATAGCGGCGCTCAGCTTCGCGGCGGTCGGTGATGTCTTTGAGCACGTGGATGGTTTGCAGACTCCCGCCAGAAGCGCCGTGAACCCGCGAAGTGGAAACCAGGTACGTGCGATCGAGGGCGGGGTGAACGAATTCGTCGGTCTCTTCCCCCATGGACCGGCAAAACGGGCAAGAATAAAGTGTGGGCTCACTGGTAAGAGCCAGAAGAGCCCGCATGTTGACACCGATTAATTCATTGGGCGCGACTCCGATCATTGCGGCGAGCGACCGGTTCACGCGCAAAACCTTGTCGGTTTCGTCGTGTACGACGATCAAATCGGTGATGGCGTCAAAAATTTCCAGCCAATGGCGGTTGGCCTGCTCAATGCGAGTAAACAGGCGCGCATTTTCCAAAGCCATGGCAGCGTGGCTGGCGATGGCTTCGAGCAGGTCGCGGTCTTCGCTGGCAAGCGGGCGAGAGCGTCCGGAGAGACACAGAACGCCCGCGAGTTCTCCCTTCGAACCGGGAAGCCGTACCACTACACAATCATTCCAACCGAGACTGGAAGCTAAGTCCGTTCCCAGCAGGTCGGACGCTGTGCCGGAGAGGATGGCATCAGCGCGCTTGCTGGCCAGTTCAGTAAGCGCCTGCGCTAGGTGTTGTTGGAGGAGGTGATCTTCGCCGCGGGCACGAGCGTCGACGGCTGAGTTTTCCACGGAACGATTTTCTGCAGAACGATCATGGCTTCGCGGACTCTGGTTGAGAGGATCTTGACCAGGATCATCATGACTTAGACGATGATGATCCGACGGGACGCCAGGATGAGCGTCCCCAGAAATACCGGCCAAGCCGCGATGTTCAGTCGATTTAGGAGGAGGGATTTGCGGCAGTGGATGCAGGGCAGCCGTCTGGAACCGCCCGTCCTGAAACAGGGCCAGGGCACCGGCCCGTGCTCCCGTTAGTTCGATGGCCCGCTCGACAAATTTGTGGGCGAAATCCGGCAGTCGCAGCAGGCCATCTATTTCGCGCGCGAGTTGTACCAGGACGTCGGAGCGACGGCGATTGAGTTCCGACTGGTGCAGGTTATGCGCGACTTCCATGACCACCGAAACTTGCGCGGCCAAGGTTCGGGCGCGGCGTATGTCCTCGCGCGAAATGCCAGTACCATCGAGGCGATCGAGCACTCCAAACATGCCGAGCACGCTGCCATCCGCACCCAACAACGGCACAGCCAGCAATTGCCGGGCTTGGTAGCGAGCGATGATTTGTTGGTTGGCGCCCGCCTCCTGGCTAACATCATCGGACCAGAAAACTTCTTTGGCGCGCAGGGCGCGAGTGGCGATTCCCTCGGGAAAAACGTTATCGACTCGCTGCGATTCACCGCGAACGACGGTGTGACGCACGCGAAACTGGCCGTCTTCGAGCAGAGCGATGAAACAACGGCCGAAGCCGAGGAAATCAGCGGCGCGGACCACGAAGGCCTGCAGAGAATGCTCGAGATCGCCACTGGAGCTAAGTTCGGAGGAGATCTCCAGCAACTGGTGAAGTTCCTGCGCCTGCCCCTGTGCGGTGGAACATAACTCGGCGTGCGCCATGGCTACCGCGCCGAAGCCGGCCACCGCAGACACCAACGATTTTTCTTCGGCGGTAAAAACACCCTCGCTGCGCGGATAGACCAAGATCGCCCCTTGCGTGCGGGCCGTACGGAAAGGAGCTGCGATCAACATGCCGGGCGAGATCACGCAGCCTAGCGAGTGTTGATCGCTGCTAACCGAGATGGTGATGAGTTCTCCCGCCGACACGGCACGTTGCGCCAAGTCGGCGGCGAAGCGAATGGTTTGGCGATCATGGCGGGCGCGGAAAGAGATGGCCAGCTGAGGGGTCTCGGCGGAGACAGCACGCAGTTCGAAAGGCCCCTCACGTCGCAGAAGAACCGAGACCAGCCGCGTACGCAGCAGGAGACGGAGACGGTCGGCGAGCGCCTCGGTGACGGCATCTACGTCTGGAGTTCCGTGCAGCGCGGTGGCAACCTCGGCCAGCACTTCGGCGCGACGGTGCTCCTCGCGGGCGATTTCACCCAGCCGGGTCGCCTCCAGCAGGCTGCCCAGTTGTCCGGCAAGAATGGTCGCTTGGGCAGCGAGGTCTTCACTAAAGAACTCATCCTCGGAATCATGTAAGAAGGTCACTGCGCCGATAACTTCATCGAACACCACCATAGGTGCAGCCATGAGCGAGTGCGCGTCGAATTCCTGTGCCGCCGGGAAAAGAGCGGACGAAACGTGATTAACAAAGGTGGTTCGCTTGGAGCGAATCACGGCTGCGGTGACGGCGCTTTGGTGAGGAAGGAGACGTAAACCGATAAAACGTTCGGCCAGTTTACCATCGGCCTGTTCTCCAACAAGTTCCCCACCCGCGTGGCGCCGCCAGAAATAGACGCCGCTGCAGTGAAAAAATTCGCGCGCAGCGTGGCAGAAAAACTGGATCAGGGCGCTGGGATCGGTGCGTCCCGCGGCCTTCCCCGCAATCCTCAGCAGGAGTTTCTGGAAAGCCTCCTCCGAATGAGTTTGGGACCGGGCTTCTGGCGACGAAGTCGAGTTGCCCCCTAGCATATTCAGATCGTCACCGATTGCCGATAGATTTTACTGATTCTCAGAAGTGATTGAATCTAATGGAAAACTAACCCTTGATCTCAATTTGAGTCAAGTGAAATGGAAAGGAGGGGTGCCTAAGTGGGAAATCCAGCGAATTGCGGGGTGTAGCGCTCTCAGTTTGAGAATCACCTGCACAACTTCCAAGATGAGACGCGACTTATGCCGATTCGCGGTCAGGGAAAAGGTGGAGGTTTGAGGCTAAGTCATTGGTTTTGCGGTAGATCTCGAGTGTGACTTTGGTTTTTCTGAAAGATGACGCATGGCCACGACGTTGCTCCGAAGGAATCACCAGGATCATTGCCTAGGAGGAACTGTGTCTTTCGGAAAGGCTGGAGCGTTCTTGGCAGCAGTTGCCGTGGTAGCAGGGTCGGGCTCCGTGCATCTTCGAGGTCAGGATTCCGGCAGTGAGACTGTGCGTCGCGCCAAGAGCAAAGTGCAGGCAGTGTATCCCGAATTGGCCCGCAAGATGAACATCACAGGCACGGTGAAAGTACAGGTGGTGGTCTCCCCAAACGGCACCGTGAAGGATGCGAAGGTCGTCGGCGGGCATCCGGTACTGGCCGGCGCAGCGCTCGATGCGATCAAGAAATGGCGGTTTGAACCTGCGCCGGTAGAGAGCACGGGCGTGGTGGATTTCAAGTTCGAAGCACATCAGTAGATCTTCATCAGCGGGACGAGGGGCAGATAGCCGCCGGGAGGAAACGGCATGACGATCGGCAAGAAGCTTTATAAGAACTTTGGATACATCCTCAGCTTGGTGGTGGTGCTGTTCATCGTGAACCTGCTGGCGGTGCAAAGAGAGCACGCGGCCAAGGCGGCGGCCACGGCTTCGTTGCAGTTGGCGGACGCCACGAATGAAGTTCGCTTCCAGATGATGCAGAACCGCTTGTATCTGAGCAATTACCTGCTAAGTGGTGACAGCCGCGAAGTGGACCGGATGAACGAAGGTCTGCGCACGCTCACTGAAAAATTGCAGCAGGGCAAATCGTTGGCGAATTCCGAGCAGGAGCGCTCCGCTCTGGACAAGGTAGAACAGTTGGAACAGGCCTGGAGCAAGGAGTTTGCTCAGCCTCTGATCGAAAAGCGCAAGGATGTGGACTCCGGCAATGCGACCGTTGCGGAATTACAGATTTACTACCTTCAGAAAGACGCATCCTCATGGGTGAAGAATTCAACCGACGCTCTAGACGTGGCGGACGTGGAGAATCGCAAACTGGTGGACGCGGGGCGCAAATCGGATGAAACCGCCAGCGCACTGACCATTTTCTTCTCCGTAGTAACACTGCTGATCGCTTTGAGTGTAGGCACCTGGGTCGCGATTACTACCGCGAAGTCCATCACCGGACCGCTGACCAATCTGATGACCGTGTCGCGGAAGATCGGCGACACTGGCGATCTGGAACATAACATTGACGTAACCCGTCAGGACGAAATCGGAGAACTGGCCCGCACCTTCGCCAAGATGGTGACTTATCTCAAGGAGATGGCAGCAGTTTCGGAGTCCATCGCGGGCGGCGATCTCACGGTTGAGGTGAAACCGCGCTCTACCCACGACACATTGGGCAATGCTTTCGCGCGGATGGTGGAAGGTTTGGGACGGCTGGTGCGCAGCGTGCGCGACGCTTCCGCTCAGGTGGCCAGCGCTTCCGGACAGGTCGCGAACGCTTCCGACGATTCTGCGAAAGTCGGCCTGCAGGCTTCCTCGGCCATCGATGAAGTTACCAGCACCATGCACGAGATGAGCGTGAACGTGCAGAACATGGTGAAGAGCACGCAGGTGCAGGCTTCCAGCGTGAGCGAGACTTCCGCCTCGATCGACCAGATGGTCGCCTCTATTCAACGCGTGGCGGATACGGCAAAAGTCCTGCTCGACATCTCCAACCGCTCGCGGGAAGAGGTGCACAGCGGCATTACCACCATGGAAAAGGCCACCGATGGCCTGAACCGTATCAACGCCACCATCACCAGTTCGGGAGAGATCATCGGAGCGCTAGGACAGCGCGCCGACGATATTGGAAAGATTATCGAAGTGATCGACGATCTGGCGGAACAAACCAACTTGCTGGCGTTGAATGCGGCCATCGAAGCGGCCCGCGCCGGCGAGCACGGACTGGGCTTCGCGGTGGTTGCCGACGAAGTCCGCAAGCTGGCGGAGAAATCGGCGCAGTCCACCAAGGAAATTTCCGAACTGATCCAGAGCATTCAGAAGGAAGCGCGCAAGGCGGTGGAAAATATGGACCGCTCCACCGGAATCGTGAACGAGGGCCTGGACCTAGGCGGCGAATTGAACGCGGCACTGCGCAAGATTTCGAACGTGGTCACCGAAGTCTACAAGTTCGCCCAGGAGATCGGCGCGGCCACCAATGAACAATCCCACGGCTCATCGCAGATCGCCCGGGCAACCACGCGACTGAACGAAATCACCCACGAGATCAACTCCGCGGTGGAAGAGCAAGCCTCTGGAGCGCAGGCCGTGGTGAAAGCCATGGAGCGCATGCGCGAACTGGTGCAGCAGTCAACTTCCGGGTCCACCGAACTGGCGGCTTCGGCCGAGCAGATGTCGAAAATGTCGCGCGGCCTGCTCGACTTTATGGACCGCTTCACCCTGGACGAGGCGGCATCGCGGCTGTCGGCGGAGGAGAAATCGCAGAATGCGAAGCGGGCGGCGGCAGGATCGCGTTACTAGCCACGTACTAAAGATAGAGGACCAGCGATGAGTCGCGAACTCCATATCGTGGGCTTCCAGATCGGTCGCGAGACCTATGGCGTGCCGATCACGTCGTTGCACGAGATCGTGCGCGTGCCTGAGATCACCGCAGTCCCCGACGCGCCTGACTATCTGGAGGGCGTGATTAACCTGCGGGGCAAGATCGTCTCGGTCATGGACCTGCGCAAGCGCTTTGGCATCAAGCAGGCTGCTCTGAAAAAAGGAAACCGCATTCTGGTGGTGGAACATTCCGGAAGGCTGGCAGGGCTGATCGTGGACTCGGCGTCCGAAGTGGTGAAAATCCCTGCCGAAGACGTGGAGCCCCCGCCCGCGGCATTCCAGGACGGCGGGCTGAACTGCGTCACGGGGTTGGGCAAAGTTCGAGGCCGCCTGATTGTGTTACTGGACATGAGCAAGCTGCTGGCTCCGGCCAGTTTGCTGCAAGCCAAGGCCAACGCGGAAGGCAAACCAGCCGCCGCCGAGGCACGCGCAGCAGCGGCCAAGTAATCCGGATGGAAGACTGATACAGGCGGAGTGAGCGACACGCGAATGAAGCGAGACCAAGCATGAGCGCATTCGGAGCGGCACCGGCTCCCATCTTGACCGAAGCGGAGCTTCGTCTTCTGCAAGCCCTTGTGTATCAAGAGTGCGGCATGCATTTTGACGAGCGTCGCACCCACTTCCTGCAGGACCGTCTGCTGAAACGTCTGAAAGAGTGCAAAGCTGATTCCTTCTATGCCTATTACCGGTTGCTGATCAGTCAGGACGGCAAGACGGAACTCGCAAAATTGGTGGAGAACCTCACCGTCAACGAAACCAGTTTTTTCCGGCACAAGGCCCAGTTGGATCTCTTCCGGAAGTATGTGCTGGAAGACATGTTCAAGCAGAAGCAGGCGCACCGGGAGTATTCCATTCGTATTTGGAGCGCGGGCTGCTCCACCGGGCAAGAGGCCTACACGCTGGCCATGATGGCCGTCGATTCTCTGGCGTACTACTACCTGCGCAATCCCCTGCCGGTGGAGATTGCTTTGCCCAAACCGCTGATTCCGCCGCCCTGGCGCGTGGAAATACTGGCCAGCGACATCAGCTACTCGGTGTTGCGCACGGGCCAAGAAGGTGCCTACAACGAGCATCAGATGGGCGCCGTCGATTACGGCTTCCGCTTGCGCTACTTCGACAAGGTCGGCGACCGCTACGCGATCAAGAAAGCGCTGAAAGAAATGGTCCACTTCGACTTTCATAACCTGAAGACGGAGTACCTGCCGCAGCGCAACGACGTAATCTTCTGCCGGAATGTGATGATGTATTTCGACGAGGCGGAACAGAAGCGTTTGATCGAAAAATTCTACCGCTGCCTGAATCCCGGCGGCTATCTCTTCGTGGGCCATGCCGAAAGCTTGCTGGGCCTGACCGATAAATTTCAGATGGTCCACCGCGACAGCGGAACCGCTTATCAACGGATTGAGGTGCGGGAGTGACCGACTCACCCGACGAGCGCGGAGCAGAATTGCGGGAGTTGTTCTTTGAAACCTCGCAGGAATTGCTGCAGGCACTTAACGAAGAATCTTTGAAGCTGGAGAACCATCCCGGCGATGAGGAGACTGTGCGTTCGATTCGCCGGACGGTACACACGCTGAAGGGCGATTCGGCGGCTTGTGGGCTGCGCGAACTGAGCGAACTGGCGCACCAGTTCGAGGATGCGCTTTCGCTCGAAACCGCCTCCGCGCACGGAGCGTTGGCGGAGATTGCTTTTGCCGCAGCAGACGTTTTCGCGGCCATGCTTGCGTCATACCACAGCGGAAGCCCGATGCCCGCCACCGACGCTCTCCGCCAGAGAATCAGCGAGCTGACCTCTGCTCCCGCCGCCAAGAAATCCCGGCGCAAGAAAAAATCCACAGGACTAAGCCTGCAGTCCACTAAGGATTGGACAGACGTAGAAAAGCGCGCCATGGCGCAGGCGCAAGCCGCCGGCTTGGGTCTCTATGACGTGGTAGTCAAAATCGATCCCCACTGCACCATGCCGATCGCGGCGCGGCAGCTGATTCAGAATGCCATCAGCGGTATCGGTCAAGTGCTGGTGGTACGGCCGGATGCAAAATCGCCCGCCGCCACCAAACAGGTGGAATTCGTTTTTGCCACTTCGCACTCGGAAGAGCAAATCGCGGCTAAGAGCCGTATTCCGACGATTGCGGTAGATGTGATCGTAACCTTGATCGCAACCGCTCGAGCGCAATCCTCCACTACGGTGGATGCGTCTCCGGCAGACTCACCGTCGTTGCTAGAAGCTCCAGGCGCGACAAGTGCAATCTCGGCAACCCAATTCTCTGCCCCAGCCGTCGAGGCCCAGCCATCCCACTCCGAAGTGCAGAGTTCAGCGCCAGACCCTGCGGCGCCACCGATCACGGAAAACATTCTGCGGGTGGAAGCGGGACGGATCGACAGTGTCCTCAATCTCGTGGGAGAACTCATCATCGGCAAATCGATGTTGCAGCAGGCGCTGAATGAGTTTGGCAAACGCTATCCCAAAGAACTGCTTCGCGGCAAGTTCGCCGACGCAATGGCCTTCCAGTCGCGCGTCTTAAACGATCTGCAACGCTCCGTCATGAAGATCCGCATGGTGCCCGTCGATCAATTGTTCCGGCGGTTTCCGCGGATCGTGCGCGATGTAGCGCGTCAGTGTGGGCGCGAAGTGGATCTGGAACTCAGCGGGCAGGAAACCGATCTCGACAAGGGCATTCTCGACGCCATCGCCGAACCGCTTACGCATCTGGTTCGAAACGCTGTCAGCCACGGCATTGAACCGGCAGAGCAACGCCGAAGTCTGGGCAAGCCGCCGCGAGGAAAGATCCGGTTGCATGCTCAGCATCAAGGCAATCAGGTGGTGCTAGAGATCAGCGACGATGGTCGCGGCATCGATACGCAGAAAATACGCTCAAAAGCGATCGAGTTGGGAATGATCACGGCTGAAGAGGCCGCTCGTATGAGCGAAGCCGAGACCATGGAACTGATTATGCGGCCAGGATTCAGTACGGCCGAGGAAGTCACCGAAGTTTCCGGGCGTGGCGTTGGCATGGATGTGGTGCAGAGTGTGCTGCACCGGCTGAAGGCCACGATTCACATTGAAACTCGTCCTGGTCAAGGCACAACATTCCGGCTGAAGCTACCGCTCACGCTGGCCATCATCAAGGCTCTGATGTTCTGGGTGGAGCAACGTTTGTACGCCATTCCGCTGAGCGCTGTAAGTCACATCGCCTGCACCAATGAGGCCGAAGTTCATCAGGTGGACAACTACGAAGTTCTGCAATTACGCAATCAGGTACTGCCCTTGCTGCGCCTGGGGCGCCGCGCCCACGAAGGGGGCGACCGGAAATCCAGCAAGCTTTTTGTGCTGGTGATCACGGTTGGAGAAAAGAAATATGGACTGATCGTCGACGCTTTGGAAGGAGAAGAAGAATTGGTGATCAAAGCTTTGGACGAGCAGACCTTTGCCACCGACCTGGTCAATGGGGCTTCGATTCTTGGCGACGGAAAGGTCGTGCTGATCTTGAATCTGGCGGCCGTCGTCGAACACGTTTCGCGGTCGCGCCCCGAAGAACCGGGTGTGGCTAACTTTGGACTATTGCTGAACCAGAGCGATCGAGCACGGCTGGCACTGAGTGCAGTGGGAGGTCAGGCGTGAGTCTGAAAAGGGTGCGCGTACTGGTGGTGGACGATTCTGCCTTGATGCGGAAGCTGATCCCGCAGATGCTCGAAGTCGACCCCTCCATCGAAGTCGTAGGCACCGCTATGGACGGAAATTTCTGTCTGAAAAAGATCGAAGAATTGCAGCCCCACGTGGTCACGCTGGATCTGCAAATGCCAGGCATGAACGGCATTGACACCTTGAAAGAAATCATGCGACGGCAACCGTTGCCAGTAATCGTGGTGAGTTCGCACTCCACAGATGGAGCTTCCATCACGTTCAAGGCTCTAGGACTCGGCGCTTTCGACTTCGTTACCAAGCCGCAGGACGCCTCGGTGCACATGGCGGAAACGGCGCGGGAATTGATCGCAAAAATCAAGGCTGCCGCCGATTGCAAAGTGGTGCGGCCTGGAACTTTGCGCGGTGCGCCGCCACGCACGGAAAAGAGTGCATCCCCCAGATCTGCCCCACCTCCCACCCGGATTGTCGCCATCGGAATCTCCACGGGGGGACCGCAGGCTCTGGAGTTCTTGTTAGCGCAACTTCCGCCGGACTTCCCTGGAACCATCCTGGTGGTGCAACACATGCCCGAAGGGTTTACCGAAATGTTTGCCCGCCGGCTCGACGAGTTATGCGCTCTGCGGGTGAAGGAAGCCCAATCGGGGGACGTGCTGCAGGCGGGACGCGTGGTGGTCTGCCCCGGAAGCCGTCACATGACGGTAAAGCGACTGCCGATGGGTAACGTAGTGGTGCTCAATGATGACCCTCCGGTGAACGGGCATCGGCCCAGCGTGGACGTCCTGTTTCGTAGCGTAGCGGAGCAATTTGGGAAGCAAAGCGTCGCCGTGTTGATGACCGGCATGGGCGACGACGGAGCCGAGGGTCTGGGAGCCGTGAAGAAGGCTGGAGGCATGACTATTGCCCAGAGCGAAGAATCATGTGTGGTCTACGGCATGCCCAAAGCCGCAATCGAACGTGGCTATGCCACGCGGGTCGTCGCTTTGGACGTGCTTTCTTCCACCTTGCAGGCGCTTTGTGGCCGCAGCGATGGTTATGCAGACGGCGGCTCAAACAAGTCCTTCGGCGCGGGGCGCTGAACGACGCGCTGGGAAAAGTTTCAGGTCTGGTGACTTGAGTCATCTGGCAGGCGGGAAACCGCCGTGTTGAAATAAGAAGGAGAGGTTGCTATGGAGCAGTTCGCAGCAGTCAAACGCAGCAAAGACGGCCAGGCCGTGCGTTACCTGATCGTGGACGATTCGGTATTCGCACGCAAAAACCTGGCTCGCATGATCGAAAGCTTCGGCGGACAGGTGGCGGGCGAGGCCGGCGACGGGTTGACGGCGATCAGCGAATTCGATCGCACCCATCCTGACATCGTGCTCATGGATATCACCATGCCGCAGATGGAAGGCATCGAGGCCGCCGAGAAGATCGTGCAGGCGCATCCCGAAGCCCGCATCGTGATGGTCTCCTCGGTCGGATATCAGGAAAACATTGTGGCCGCTTTGCAACGCGGGGCGCGCCATTTCGTGCAGAAGCCGGTGAAGCCGGAAGTGCTGTACGAGGTCATCAAGTATGTAATGGGAGAAGACGGCGCCGTCGTGAACGCGGTCGGCGCGGGAGTCTAGTCGCATGAAGATGGAGCTGATTCAGCCTTTCATCAATGCAGCCGACGCCGTGTTGTCGCAAGGCTTGCAGGGCACCACCAAGGTAGGCAACCTTTCGATGGAAGAGGAAGGTTATCGCCGCAAAGGTGTGGCCGGCATGGTGGCGCTTACCGGCGACATCGAAGGCCGAATCATTCTGGACCTCGAACCGCAAACCGCCGTGCGCGTAGCCAGCCACTATGCGGGTGCCGAATTACCCGAGTCCGATGGTCTGATCAAAGAAACCATTTACGAACTGGCGAATCAGGTGGTCGGCAACGCCGTTAGCGCGCTCAACGATCAGGGCTTTCACTTTCGCGTCCATCCTCCTCTCTTGCTGACGTCCACGGAAGGCGACAAAACCAGCGAAGACGTTGAGGCTCTGGTGATCTGCTTTGAAACCTCTCTGGGCAATGTGTATATGAATGTCGCGTTGCGCTACAACAAGCGCCGTATGGCGGACCACGCGACTGCAGGAAGGTCGTAACCCGTCATCAGCCAGGAATTTCTTCCTAAGCATTCGCTGCCCTGAACTTTGCTTGCGTCTAGGTCTCGCTTCTCCTCCGCTTCCTCAGCGGACTTTCTCCACACAGTTCCGCGACTAAAAGCATTGCAACGCTGAGAACAAGGAGAACGTCCGCGGAGAGCGCAGATGTAGATTAGACTTCAAGCCAGCAGTGACAACTGACTGCCCGAATTCTGGCCGGCGCCTTCTGCAGAATCGGCGAACCTCCTAAGCTCCGGATATTTCTCGATCAGCATGGGCGGAGCCAGCACTCGCCGATTGCCGATCATGGCTTTCAACTCCAATGCGTTCACGCCCGCCTTGCTCTCGAAGTGATTGTTGGTAATCACGTACGTGGTTCGCGCCCGCTGCGCCACGCTCTCAATTCTCTCTCTCCAACTTGCGAGTTCTTTTTCGCCGTACAGATAATTGTAGCGATCATTGCGATTGTCGGAATCGAACCACTGCTCGTAATTGCGCCCATGCAAGCGGACGTAGCCAATCGCTCCGGTCACATGTTCGGTGGGTGCCAACGATCGTCCCAGCAATGGCTGGTCGATATTGCAGAAACCGACATTTTTCTGGGCGAGCGCCGCGAACGTTTCAGCGTTATTCCAACTAGAATCCCGTACTTCGACTACGCGCGGATATTCGATGAACTGCCTAAGCAAGCGATCGAGATATTCGCGGTTGAGCGAAGTGTTCTTGAACGAGACAGGAAACTGAATGAGTAATGCACCCAGCATTCCTTCCGTGGCAATCGCATCGAGCCCTTCGCGAGTGCGCAACTCATCTTCGTCGGTCGGGCGAATCGTCGCCGCCGACGTAGGCTCCATCACCGCGATGGGCGAGTGCGTGAAGGCACGGTAAAGCTTGGCGGTAAAGAGAAATTTCTTGTTCACAGCTCCGACCTTACGGCACCAGAGTTTCGCCAGCTCCGGCTTCAGCGGTCCATAAAACGAAGTATTGATTTCCGTGGTATCGAAGAATAGCGCCAAATATTCCAGCGGATGCTGCTTGCGGCGCTGCATCCCCGGCGGATAGAAGATGCCGTCCCAGTCTTTATAAGACCAGCCAGCCGTGCCAATGCGAATACCGCTTGACTGGACCTGAGGCAAAGGTTCCATGGGAAACCGCAGACGGAGGGCAAAGCAAGGTTAGCACAGCAGATGTCACCCTCAGCCCAGCGACAGCACCACCCAATACACGCCCGTAGGATATGTCTCAGTGTGGGCGTAGCACGCACCCACCGAGTAGGTGCGTAAATTATGGCTGAAAAGGACGTGGCTGGCATTTTCCGGCAGCGCTTCCGGATGGAGGCTGGTATAGGTAAGCACCCTGTAGCGCTGGGCAAGCTGATGAACGGGGGGGGTGCCGAGCTTATCCGCCCGCGCCATGGAGCAGGCCGCATCGTCTGCCGCAGGCAGGTCGCGGCGGGCGAGGTCAGGCTGGTTGGCCTGGCGCCGCGTTCGCACTACGGCTGCCGCGATACGCTCCTTCACTTCTGCCGCGGAATAACTGGGGAGGGCATGACCGAAATCTTGCACAATGTACAGCCGGTCTCCGCTACGGACCACGCCCAACCCGACCACGTTATAAGCCGGGTTGAGCAGGTTCGCGCGATGCGGGGGTGAAAGCATTAAATGTTGCTGGGCCGCAGCGGCGTTGCAATCGAGCGCAACGTTTTCGCCTTCCTGATCAAGTTGCGTGCGCGTGGCCACCGCCAAGCGTTGCGGCAGGGAGGGCTCACCGTCAAACTGGTGCGACAGTTGCCGAGCCGCAAACATCACTTCCGCGTGCGCCCGCGCAGCCCGGCTAAGGCCAGCATCGAGCGTTAAAGGTGGAGCTCCAGCTTGCGCTCGCGCCTGATTCGCCAGATCCAGAAGCTGTCGTTCCGTCTCGGAATCGAAGTCGCTAAAGGGAATGTCGGGAGCGGTTGATGAGGCCGATTTTAGAGTCGCGTGCTGCGCAGATTTGTCAGCAGCCGTGTTTCCATCGGAAGAAGCCATCAGCCGGGTCGACGGCGAAATTGAAGCCGAGCTCAGGAGCAGCAAAAGCACGATTGCGAATCTTATGCCGATGGCTCTCTTGTCTGTCGATCTCCTGTCGGTCGTTCTAGGAACCCTCAGCATTGGCTGCGCCTACTAAACTCGATCCTCGGGGAGGAATGCAGATTCAGTCTCAAATTTGTCTGCTGGTGCTACGCTAGAAGCTGAAATACGCATCGAGAAGTTACCTTCGCTATGGAACCAGGTGTCATAGGGGTCATCGGCCTATTGTTTGGAAGCTTGCTTGCTTGGCTGGTGTTGCGCTCGCGTACCGCCGGACTGAACGCCCGCTTGTCCTTGATGGAAAAGGAATTAGCGGCTGAAAAGGCCGAACTGGCGCGGCTTCAGCAGGTTCACACGGAGCTGGTGGCAGGCAAGGCCAGGGTGGAATCCGCTTTGGAAGCGGAACGGAAGACCAGCAACGAAAAGATTGAGTTAGTCACTCGCGCCAGCGAAGAATTGCGTAACGCCTTCAAAGCCATGGCGGCCGACGCGTTGAAGAGCAACAATTCGTCTTTTCTGGTGATTGCGGAAGAAACCTTAAAGCGCTTTCAAAGCCAGGCCAAGGGCGACCTCGAGTCTCGCCAGAAGGCGGTCGCGGATATGGTTGCTCCGGTGCGCGATTCGCTGAATAAAGTGGATGCTCAGATTCAGCAGATGGAAGTGGCGCGCGGCGACGCTTATGGCGAATTGCGCGCCCAGGTGCAATCGCTGATCACCACGCAGAAAGAATTGCAATCGGAGACGGGCAACCTGGTGCGTGCGCTGCGCACCCCTAACGTGCGCGGGCGGTGGGGAGAAATTCAGTTGCGGCGCGTGGTTGAGATCGCGGGCATGCTTTCGTATTGCGATTTCGCCGAGCAGGAATCCGTGACTACGGAGACAGGAAGGCTTCGTCCCGATCTGGTCGTGAAACTGCCCGGCGGCAAGCACGTCGTGGTAGACGCGAAGACCCCGCTGCAAGCCTTCCTTGATGCCTTCGAAACCACAGACGAGGACGCGCGGCGCACCTGCCTGGCCAATCACGCGCGGCAAGTCCGCGATCACATGAACACTCTCAGCGGCAAGAAATATTGGGAGCAGTTTGAAGCGACCCCAGAGTTCGTCGTCATGTTCCTTCCCGGCGAAACATTTTTTAGCGCCGCGCTGGAGCAGGATTCCGGCTTGATCGAGCACGGAGTTCTGAACCGCGTCATTCCCGCCTCGCCGACCACTCTGATCGCGCTGCTGAAGGCCATCAACTACGGATGGAATCAGGAGAAACTGGCGCGCAATGCGCAACGGATCAGCGAACTGGGCAAAGAGCTGCACGACCGTCTGCGCCTGCTTGCCGGTCATATCAGCTCAGTAGGAACCGGCCTGGACCGAGCCGTCGAGTCTTATAACAAAGCGGTCGGTTCGCTGGAAAGCCGGGTGCTAGTGTCCGCTCGCAAGTTCGCCGAGTTGGGCGCGTCGGTAGCCGAAGATATTCCAGAACTGGAGCCCATCGAAACCACCTCGCGGGCGCTCTCGTTCGAGTGGGACGAAGACGGCGTCTCTCCCGCCGCATCGGATGAACGGAAGGCCGGCTAGAGCGCTCTAATGGAGCTGCGAAGCAGTTTACTGTTCGTTGCGGTGAAAGCTGAGTCTCGGCCCCATTCAAAGGTCTGTTGATCAGCCGTACACTCGCGCGCTTCTTTCGATATCCCGCCAGTCCATTCTCCTCCTAAAGCCCGCAGCCCTCTCGCCGATAGCGTAATGGATGAGGCTGCGTGGCAACGCCGGTCCCTCTTTTCAGAAAATCATGCCATGAGTCATTGAATCGTGACGCGTGCTGCAACTCCCTTCGTCAACGCAGAGATCACTACGGTTGCGGACGCGGTCGATGACAAGTCCCCAATCGAAGAGCGGCAGCAGACGCGAGCAGCGCTGCGCGAGAGCGAGGATCGCCTTCACTCCATTATGCAGTCGGCGATGGACGCCATGATCACCGTAGATGAGAAGCACCGTATCGTGAAGTTTAACGCCGCCGCCGAAAAGATGTTCGATTGCCCAGCCCATCAGGCCCGGGACGGACCACTCAATCGATTCATCCCGCAACGCTTCCACGCCGTTCACCCCGGGTCATATCCGTCGCTTCGCCGAGTCCGGCAGAGCGGCATGCTCCGTGTGCAAACTAGCGGCCATCTATGGCCAGAAGGCGAACGGCGAAGAGTTTCCTCTTGCGGCCTCGATCTCGCAAGTCGCAAGCAGCAGAGGAAAACTTCTCACTGTGATTCTCCGCGACATTGCGGAGCGCAGACGGGCCGAGCGTGCCCTGCGCTTGTGTGCACATAAATTCATCGGTTATGCCGCGAAGGGGCCTTGCGCATGCAGGTCCTCATCCAGGACTTGCTGGCATTCTCGCGAGTCGGCCGGAACGGCACCCCTCGCGTGAACGTCGATTGCAACGCGGTGCTGAAAGAAGTGCTGCAGACTCTGGTCTCCACCATTCAGGAAAGCAACGCCGTCGTCACAACCGAAGAACTCCCTGTGGTCTGGGCCGACCGCACCCAAATGGCGCAGGTCTTCCAGAACCTGGTCGGGAATGCTCTGAAGTTCCGCAGTAAAGACCCACCCATGATTTCGCTTCGGGCGGAAAGAGCCGGCCCACACTGGCTGTTCAGCGTGAGCGATAACGGAATCGGCATTGCCCCGGAAAACAAGGGAAGCATTTTTCATTGTTTTTCAACGCTTGCACAATCGCACCGAATATCCGGGCAACGGCATCGGCCTGGCGATCTGCAAAAAGATCATCGAACGCGAAGGCGGAGAGATTTGGGTGGAATCCGAGGTTGGTTCCGGTTCCACCTTCAAGTTCACGATTCCTCTTCGTGGGGCGGGGGAATAGCAGGGAGCGCCCATGAAATCTGGCCTGCGATTGCTTCTGGTGGATGATAATCCGGCCGACGTGGGATTAACCCGCGAGGCGTTAGCCAAAAGCCCGCACCACAGCGAGATCGAGAGTGTGGAAGATGGCGCCGAGGCGCCCGCTTTTCTCGCTCGCAGGGGAAAGTGAGTCCGAAAAAGGCTAACTTACCGCTTGGCAGTGGGATACAGAATTCCACAGAAACATCCAGAAAGCCGTAATCACTGTTCGAAAATCCATTTATAATCGCGGAAGTGCTGTGGATGCCGCACTTAAGCATTTCCGAAGTGGGAAAAGACATGGCAGCGAAGTTGCTCATTGAGGATCGGCGGGACGTGATCGCCACGCCGATCCAGCCCACTAAGGGTTCGGGACCGCCGCCGAAGCCCATGAATCGGGAAAGCCAAGTCCGCTTCGTTGCCGTCCTTCTGTTCCTGCTGACAGTAGCTGCCGTCGCATTCGCCGGTTTCAATTTCGATGCGGAATGGCGAGCCTCTGTTCCGGACGACGGAGTCTGGTGGCTCGAGCACGGCGGCCGGCTCACGGCCGATCGCGTCGATCCGAACGGACCCGGCGCCAAGAGCGGCATTAAGCCGGGCGACCAACTGGTTTCGATCAACGGCCAGGAAGTCCAGAATATTTCCGGGCTGGAGCGCCAACTTTACCGCAACGGCGTGTGGTCCAAAGCGACATATTCCCTGCTGCGGCAAGCCGTTCCCCTTGATTCCAGCGTCATTCTGGTGCCAGCGGAACGTTCGCTCAATAACTGGCTGCGGCTCATCGCTCTCATCTACCTGGGTATCGGCCTTTACGTCCTGCTGCGGCGGTGGACCGCTCCCGGATCCACCCACTTCTACATTTTTTGTCTGGTATCGTTCGTCGCATACTCGTTCAAATACACCGGCAAGCTGAATGACTTCGACTGGACCATCTACTGGGGCAACATCGCCGCCGGAGTCTTGCAGCCAGCCTTGTTCCTTCACTTCGTTCTGACCTTCCCGGAAAAGCGCCAGACGGTGCGGAAGCATCCCTGGCTGCTGGCTCTTGTCTACGTGCCAGGAGCGATCCTGCTGGCCATCCACGTCGGCGCCATGCACTGGTTGCAGGCCAGTGAGTGGCTGCGCTGGAATCTCGACCGCATGGAAATGTCCTACGGCTCGCTCTTCTTTCTAGCCGCCGCAACCGTGCTTTGGTACAGCTACCGGCGCGCCAGCACTACGATTCTGCGGCAACAGCTGAAGTGGGTCACTCGCGGCACCGTTCTGGCCATTATTCCTTACACTCTGCTTTATGTTGTTCCTTACCTGATGGGCACACTGCCCGGCGCGACGATGAAAATCTCCGCGCTCTCCCTGGCCCTGTTGCCGCTCACTTTCGGTTATGCCATCTTCCGTTACCGCTTGATGGATGTGGACCTCATTTTCAAGCGTGGCGTCGTTTACACATTAGCCGCAGCCATCGTTGTGGGAATGTACTTCGGGTTGGTGGCCGGCGTGGCTGAGCTCGTGCACATGCGCCAGCCCAGCAGCGGTCCGGTCGGTCTGATTCTCGCTGTAGTGGTCACGGCGCTTCTGTTCGATCCCGTCCGCAAGTGGATTCAGGATCGCATCGACCAGTTCTTCTATCGCACGCGCTACGACTATCGCCGCACCCTGCTGGAGTTCGGCCGTGAACTCAGTTCAGAGACAGATCTGAATGCTATGCTCTCGTCGCTGATGGACCGATTGTCCAGCACGCTCGCGGTCGACCGCATGGCCGTTTTCCTTGCCGGCGAAGATGCGGAGCGATTCGTGCTCGCCAAATCGTTCGGCTTGTCTGCGCCAGCTACTCTTGATATGTCTTTTCTAAGCGCGCCACGGCCGGAACCAGCTGGTCACTTGTTCTTCGAGAATACGCACCAGGTGCCGCGCGAGAGCCCCGGAGCGCAGCAAACCATCGCCCGTCTAGATCTCAATTACTACATCCCTTGCCAAGCCCAGCAGAAGACCGTTGCTGTGCTCGGCCTGGGCAAGACCACGCAAGGCGATTTCCTCTCCAGCGAAGACATGGAATTGCTCGAAACTCTGGGCGGATATCTCGGCATCGCCATCCAGAATGGCCAGCTCTACGCTTCGTTGCAGCAGAAAGCCGCGGAGTATGAGCGGCTCAAGGATTTCAACGAGAACATCGTTGAATCCATCAATGTAGGCGTGATGGCTCTCGATATGGAGGATCGCATCGAGAGCTGGAACGCGCAGATGGAAGTGATGTACGCAGTGCCGCGGTGGCAAACGCTGACCCAGCCGCTGAAAGCCATTTTCCCGGCGGAGTTCGTCGAGGAGTTTTATCGCACGCGGCAGGACGCCGGCATCCACAATCTGTACAAGTTCCGCCTGAAGACACCTGCTGGCGAAGTTCGCACCGTCAATGTGGCCATCGCGCCTTTGGTGACGCGTAAATTCCAGGTCATCGGCCGCCTCATCATCATCGACGATATTACCGAGCGCATCGAGCTCGAGGCGCAGCTCTCGCAAGCTGACAAGCTTTCGTCCATCGGTTTGCTCGCCGCCGGCGTAGCTCACGAAGTCAATACACCTCTGGCTGTGATCTCCTCCTACACCCAGATGCTTTCGAAACAGTTGCAGGGCGATCCGCAAAAATCCGGCTTGCTGGAGAAGATCACGCGCCAAACTTTCCGCGCCTCTGAAATCGTAAACAATCTGCTGAATTTCTCCCGCACCAGCGGCAGCGAGATCGGCGATGTCGATGTGAACAAAGTGATCGCCGACACGCTGGCTCTTTTGGAACATCAGTTTAAGGTAGCGAAAGTAGAAGTCGAACACGCGCCAGCGCCCAAGCTTCAGCCCATTCAAGGAAATCCCGGGCGGCTTCAGCAAGTATTCTTGAATTTGTTTCTCAACGCCAAGGACGCAATGCCGGGCGGCGGCAAGCTGCGTGTGGCCACTATGAATGGCGATAGTGTCGGCGTTTCCGTGTCCGACACTGGCTCCGGCATCGCCCCCGAGCATATTCAGCGCATTTACGATCCGTTCTTTACCACCAAGACTTCTCCGCGGGAAGGCCAGTCGCGCGGCACTGGCCTAGGCCTTTCTGTCACCTACGGCATCATTCAGGAACATGCAGGCAAGATTCGCGTGGAAAGCCATCCCGGCGCCGGGACTACGTTCACTCTGGATTTCCCGCTCAGCAGGAAGGCGATCCATGTCTAAAGCAACCATCTTTAAGCCACGCACGTTTAAGCAAAGTATTTCTCCGCCAAGCACGAAACCCAATATGTCTGAGGTCGAATATGTCTGAAGTTGCAGTGATTCCGCGCACGGCGTCGACCGGAAACCCGGGTCTGGCGGGCGCGGTGCTCATCATCGATGATGAAGCGGAGATTCGCGAATCTCTGCAAACCCTGCTGGAACTCGAAGGCTTCGCTGTCGAAACGGCAGCGACCGGCGAAGCGGGATTGCAGCGCATTGGCGAACATCCTTTCGATCTGATTCTGCTCGACCTTACTTTGCCTGGTCGTAATGGCATGGAAATCCTGGCTGAGATTCGCGCCCACGAAACCGGTCTGCCGGTCATCATGATCACAGCCTTTGGCACGGTGGAAAATGCCGTGCACGCCATGCAGGGTGGCGCCGTCAATTTCGTCCAGAAACCCTGGGACAACGAAAAACTTCTGGCTGATGTGCGCGCCGCCGTGGGATGGCGCCGCGCCGCAGAAGAAAACGTCCAACTGAAACGCGCTCTCAAACAGCGCTACAACTTCGAAAACATCGTCGGCAAAAGCGAGCCGATGCTGAAGATTTTCGACCTCGTCGCCCAGGTCGCCAACAGCCGCTCCACCGTGCTGTTGCAGGGCGAGAGCGGAACCGGCAAGGAAATCATCGCCAAGGCACTGCATCTGAATTCGCCGCGTCATGACCGCCCTTTCGTTCCGGTGAATACCGGCTCCATGCCCACCGACCTGCTCGAGTCCACGCTCTTCGGCCACGTGAAAGGGGCGTTCACCAGCGCCATCGCCTCCAAGAAAGGACTGTTTGAGATTGCAGATCGCGGCACGTTATTTCTAGACGAGATTGCCACCATGAGTCTGGAAACCCAGGCCAAGATTCTGCGCGTGCTGCAAGATCGCAGGTTCATGCATCTTGGCGGAGTACAGGAGATGCAGGTGGATGTGCGTATCATTGCCGCCACCAACATCGATCTGCGCCAGCTGGTCCGTGAAGGCCGATTCCGTGAGGATTTGTTTTACCGCCTGAACGTGATCAACATTGAATTGCCTCCGCTGCGCCAGCGCAGAGAGGACATTCCCTTGCTGGTGCAGTTCTTCCTGAAAAAATATGCGGAAGAAAACGACCGTCCCGTGCGCCGCATCACCCCGGAGGCGCTGCGTCCATTGATGTCCTATTCCTGGCCGGGGAACGTTCGGGAACTGGAGAATGTAATTGAGCGTGCGGTCGTTCTCTCCTCTGGCCCCGACATCACCATCGACCTGCTGCCCGACAATCTGCTGGGCCGGGGCTCTGCGCTAACGCTACACGATCCGCCCACCGACGCTTCGCTGTTCGAAATCGTGGAAGACGTCGAGAAGCGCATCATCAGCGACATGCTGGAAAAATGCAACTGGAACCAGACCGAAGCCGCCGAGCGCTTCAAAGTGCCGCTCTCCACGCTGAATCAGAAAATCCGCCGCCTCAATATCGAGATCAAGAAGAAGACACGGGGATAAAAACTAACGTCCGGCTGGCTTATCTAGTGCCATCTCTGCACGTTTGTGCGTTCTTAACAGTCTCGGCAGGATACGTCGTGCCTAAACTCGAGTATTGGGCGATAGGGTTTTCCCTGCTAAATTTCCTCGACTTTCCAATCTCGGTTGTAGCACTCGGAATAGGCTGGCATCATCAAGTGCTTGGACTAGCGTTCTACGCTCTCGCCGGAACCCTGTGGTGGTTTTACTTAGGGCGCAGAGCTGACCGATTTCTCGCGCATCGAAGTCACGATTGAGGGAGCCTTCTCCGGGTTCATACAAAAGTGGCGCCCGCGGTGCTCCGCCTGAAGATCGATAGCTTTCTCTGCTATAGTTCGAAAAAGCGTGGTTCCGTTTGCCTCGCTTCCAGACCCGCATGGAACTGATCTCGCCCACTGATCTCGCCAAAACAAAAGTCCAGACAGTTCAGGATTACGTTCTGTTTTGCCTACAGGCGGTCGCCAATCTCTTCCGCAAGCCCTTGTATTTCGTTGATATGATGCAGCAGGCGGATACCATCGGCGCGGGATCTCTGCCTATCGTCGTGCTCACAGGCTTCTTCACCGGAGCCGTGCTCGCGCTGCAGGCCTCCAACACTCTCGAGCGCTTCGGTTCGATCACCCTGGTGGGGCAATTGGTCTCGACTTCTATGGTGCGCGAACTGGGGCCAGTACTCACCAGCTTGATGGTCGCGGGCCGCAATTCCTCCGGCATGGCGAGCGAACTAGGATCGATGATAGTAACCGAGCAGATCGATGCCATGCGCGCCCTGGGCACCGATCCCATGAAAAAGCTAGTGACCCCGCGCGTGGTGGCCACGGTGTTCATGCTGTTTTTTCTCGCCATCATTTCCGATCTCGTAGGCTTAGTCGGCGGTCTTGCAATCGCCAAGTTATTGCTGCGGCTCGACGCCCGGCAGTACTGGTCGAACGCGTGGCAAACCCTGGTCTTTCAAGACGTTTTTATGGGACTGATCAAGCCGGTGATCTTCGGCTTCATTATTGCGACGATTGGTTGCTTCTACGGGATGAATGCGCGCGGAGGAACTCAAGGAGTGGGCCGCGCCACTACGCAGGCGATGGTGGCAGCTTCAGTTCTGATCCTGGCAATGGACTTGATTGTCACTCGCTTCCTGATGGCCACGCTTTCTTATCGCTGATCTCATGTCTGCGCCGACTTTGCCGCTCGATTCCGCCACTTCGCCAACCAAGGATAGTTCCGCGCCCGTCATTGTCTTCGAAGACGTCGTACTATCTTTTGCGGACAATGAGGTGCTGCGCGGAGTTTCTTTCCGACTGCCTCGCGGCGAGACCAAGGCGATTTTCGGCGTGGCCGGCTCCGGCAAGAGCCTGATTCTGAAGTTGTCACTCGGGCTCATCCGGCCAGACTCCGGCCGCATTGTTGTTCTAGGTGAGGACGTAACCCAGATGCGGGAAGAGGAACTCTTCCAGTTGCGCGGCCGAATCGGGATGGTCTTCCAGGAGAGCGCGCTGTTCGATTCTCTCACCGTGCGCGAAAATGTTGCGTTCCGCCTGCTGGAGGAACACGGCATCTATGACGAGAATGTCGATCGCAGAGTGCGCGAGGCGTTACGCTTCGTTGAACTAGAGAACACGCTCGATCTGTATCCGTCGGAGTTATCCGGCGGCATGCGCCGGCGCGTGGCCATTGCTCGCGCCCTGATCACGCAACCCGAACTGCTCCTCTATGATTCGCCCACTGGTGGCCTGGATCCAGTGACTTCCAACACCATCATTGAACTGATTGTGAAGCAGCGCGACGTCAACAGGACCAGTGCCTTGCTGGTAACTCACCGCCTGCAAGACGCGTTCACCATGGCCACGCACCAGTTCGACAACCAGGCCAACCACATGCTTCCGCTGCCACCAGGAAAGCATTGCGACGTGCCCATGAGCTTTCTGGTCCTGCGCGAGGGCAAAGTAATCTTTGATGGAGACCTGCATGAACTTGCGAACTCGCAGGACGAATATATTCGCGAATACATCTCGTAGAAAACATGCCTCATCCACAGTTAACTGAACCCCAGATTCGACAACTCGCAAATTGGGTTGCGGCATATATTTCGGAGCAGAGAACCTCATTCCCAACCAAGGCTTCGTCAATCGAGCCGTCTCATAGAGACGCGCGCAATCGTTCTTTCCCGCGGAGGTGCTTGAAACGGTAAGAGTCGTGCGAGGACGGGCGAGGGGGCCGGCGTCCTACGCTCAGTTGCGAAGTATTGGGATCACAAACGCACCCCGATTCTCGGAGATGGCAGGCATCACGTTTCAGGATGTAGTGGTGCACGTCGAGCCGCTCACGCGCCATCTCCTTTTTCACGAACTGGTTCATGCGGTGCAGTACAGGCAGCTCGGCTTGCAGGGCTTCGCTGAGCATTACGTTCGTGGATTTCTTAGCGGCGGATCCCATGAAGAGATTCCTCTCGAGAAGCAGGCATATGAACTCGAGGGGCGATTTGTGAACGATCCAGCCGACTGCTTCTCTGTCGACGCAGACCTGAGGCGTTGGCTAAGGCTGCAGCAACTCTAAGGCAACGAACTCGTGCTACTTTCCGCCCATCTCTTTTTCCACATCTTCCGCTTTCGACGGTAACCCAACGCTGAGTTTGATCAGCTTGCCGTCCTGATCCACGTAATAGTCATCTTCGATCCGCGCTCCAAGACTTTCCTCGGGAATATAAATACCAGGTTCGATCGTGAAGACTTGACCAGGCCCCAACGGGACGGTGGGATCGGTGGCGTCATGCACGTTGAGGCCGACAGGATGCCCCAGACCGTGTATGAAGTATTTTCCCAGGGGATCGCCGTGCAAGTCTTTGCCGTGCGCATTGATGTAATCGTAAGCGACTTTATAAAGCGAGTCCGGATCGTCGCGCTTCATATTGGATTTGCCAGACTTGAAAGCCGCTTCGGCGGCCTGTTGCGCGCCGAGAACGATGTTGTAGATTTCGCGCTGGCGCGCGGTAAAGTGGCCATTGATGGGAAGCGTGCGGGTAATGTCGGAAGCGTACATCGAATACTCGCCGGCGGCATCGATGACGACCACATCCCCAGCCTTCATCACACTAGAATCGTCAGAGTAATGCAGCACCGTGGAATAGAACCCGGAGCCCACAATGGGGGCGTAAGCAGGCCGCTCGCAACCGCGCTTTCCCCACTCATATTGCATGAGAGCCGAGATTTCGCGCTCATTCACGTTAGGCTTGACCGCTTTGAATGCAGCGAAGTGCGCTGCCACTGACGCATCGACCGCCTTTCGAATCAGGGCCACTTCCCCAGCATCTTTGGTGGTGCGCAGTGAATCGATCATGGGTTTCACGTCCTGAAAACTCAGGAACGAATTCACGTCCTTCAAGAATGCCAGCGGCTCAGTGCTGGCCGAAGTCTGATCGTGCGAGGCAACGTCGGTATAAACCACCGGTCGCACCCCTGAGATCACTTTCATGACCTGCTCAGGGAGTTTGGCCATGTCTTCGACATAATCGAAGCCCGTGATCTTCGGCGCCTCGGGATTTTCCGGGCCAAGTTTTGGTCCCGTCCACTTCTCCTGCGTCAGATTTCGCGGAGGAAGAAAGAGAATTTCAGTGTAGGAGCGTGCCGGCTTATCGCCTTTGGCCTCTTCCGCCGGTGCAATCAGTATTGCCGCTCCCGGCTCGGTCGAGCCGGAAAGATAGTAGAAGTTGTCGTCCTGTCGAAAACCGTAGAGATCATTCGGCCCTTCACTCTCCATCGGCGCGAACAGAATGATCACTCCGCCGTTTTTTTTAGCGAGCGCTTCGCGGCGGGCGTGATAGTCGGCATTTGGCTGCCGGTCGAGCGCGAAACTCGCCTCAGTTACAGCAAGAAAGAAGATGGTGGCGAACAAACTCGTCAGACAAGCCACGAACCGCGGTTTTCGCATCGTGCAATCCACCCGAAGTTCTGGAGTAACCGTTCCAAAACATACATCGATTGAACGGCTCATCAAGAGCGATCCTTGCAATTTATTTCTGCGTTCCGGTCGCGCTCTGCTTTGACTGTAGGAATGACTCCACATTGCTCTTGTCGATGAGCGCAGAACCAGTATCCACGAAGGCAGGAATCGGCGCAAAGCTGTCCTTCGACCAGTCGGTCTCCAGGGAAGGAGGTTTGTGGTGATAGAGATTGTCGAGCATCTGCATGCCGACAAACGCCATGGTATATGGCTTCTGGGAAATAGTAGCGGCGATTGCTCCGCTCTGGATAAATTGCAGCGTCTCTGGATCGGTGTCCATGGCCATCACAACTTTGCCCGTAATGTGGTAGCTGTTGAGCACGCCGGCCACTTCCTTTCCCGACTGCGCCTCCAGACAGACGAACGCATCCACCTGATCTTTTTCTTTGCCGATGATTTGCGTCGTGGTATCGAATGCGATGCGCGGATCGCCCTGGATATCAACGACACGCACGATTTTGATGCCAGGAGTGCGTTCGAGCGCGTCGCGATAGCCGTGCAGACGATCCTGCATATTGTGCTGGTCGGGCATGGTGAAAACCACAACGTTGCCCTTCCCCTTCAACTCCTGCGCCAGGTGCAGGCCGCCGCTGATGCCAACCTGATAATTGTTGGTGCCGATGAAGAAGAGCCGCTTGCTGGCGGGAGCGTCTGAATCCATGGTGATGACCGGGATTCCGGCGGCGATGGCCTTGTCGATGCTGTCCCTAAGCAACGCCGGGTCGGTGACGCCGAGCAAGATGCCGGTAGCTTTCTGCTGCACTGCCTGATCAAGAGCGTCGCGTTCGGCTTTCGGGTCGTAGTTGTTCGGGCCAACGAACTCCGCGCGCACCTTGAATTGCGCCCCTGCCTTGGTGAACCCTGAGCCCGCCGCCTGCCAATACGGCACCTGCAGGTTGGCCGCGACGAAAACAAAATATTCGCTGGAATCGTGTGGTCGGCAACTAATGAGCGAGCTAACAATAAATGCCAGTCCTAAAAGAGACAATAGCCTGTGTGAGCGGAGCATCGGAACCTCCTGGGAACCGCGAAGTGCTCGCGAAGTTCAAATGGCGTGCCGGGCCCGATGAGAAACTTTTGGCGACTGGATTGTAACCGAGTGGTCAAGCGAAGGAAAGCTCAGCACGGGAGAAGTTCGGAGTCTACACTCCCACGGGAAATGGTTTGGTGTGGGATTCCGCACTCAGCGCCACACCTGAGAACCGTCCCTGCAGCAGGGACATCAAGCCGGTGTACCAATAACCAACCACGAACAGCAGCAGGAATGGAATCGTAACGTAGTTCTCGTTTTCGATAGCGTAGAAAACCGTCAGCGCAAAGTAAGTGCCAATCACCAGTTCGAGCCATGGCACCCACCCCAGGCGTTTGCGGTACTTGGTCGATCGAACTTTGTCTTTCTTCGACTCCACGTGATACTTGGGCGTGCGTGCAAAAGCGCTCTCCTTGCCGATGAGCGCCTCGATCACCGCTTTGGTATTGGTTATGGTCAGCCCGATGCCAAGGGCCATCAAGAACGGAAGATAAAGCAGCGCCCGTGGCCAGGTCTTAGGAAAAAGTTCGCGCTGGGAAACCAAATAAAAACTCGAGATAGAAAACGTCGACGCCATAAACAGCGGCAGGTCGATGAACAGCATCTGAAACCATCCCTGATAAAAGCGGATGATCATCGCGGGCAGCATCAGCACCGAAAGCACGATCATGAGCGGGTAACTGAGATTCGCAGTGAGGTGATACCACGCTTCCACCTTGGTATGCAACGGCACATCACTGCGCAAAACGCGTGGCAGGATTTTCTTTCCGGTCTGGATCAATCCCTTGGCCCAACGTGCTTGCTGAGTCTTGAACGCGGTCATCTCGACCGGCAACTCGGCCGGGCATTCGACGTCCTGCAAATAGATAAACTTCCACCCTTTGAGCTGCGCGCGGTAAGAAAGATCCGTGTCTTCGGTGAGCGTGTCGTGCTGCCAGCCGCCGGCCTCATCGATTGCCGCACGCCGCCACACTCCCGCGGTTCCGTTGAAGTTGAAGAAAACGCCACTGCGGGCGCGTCCCGAGTGTTCGAGCACGAAGTGCCCGTCGAGCAGGATGGCCTCCACCTGCGTGAGAAACGAATAATTGCGGTTGATATGCGTCCAGCGGGTTTGCACCATGCCGATCTTCGGATCGGTGAAGTGGTGGATGGTACGCAGCAGAAAATCTTCTGGCGGAGTGAAATCGGCATCAAAGATGGCGACGAATTCACCCTTCGCTGTCTTCAGTCCCTCGGCCAGCGCCCCCGCCTTGAAGCCCGCGCGGTTGCTGCGGTGATGGTAGGTGATAGGATTCCCCAGCGCCGCGTAACGCTCCACCAGGTTGCGCGCCACGTCCACCGTTTCGTCCGTGGAATCGTCCAGCACTTGAATGTCGAGCTTCTCACGCGGATATTTCACCCTGCAGATCGAGTCCAACAGCCGCTCCACCACATACTGTTCGTTAAAGATCGGCAGCTGCACCGTGACTCGGGGAAGTTCTTCGAACAGCCCAGCCGGCTCAGTCGTGCGATTCTTCTTGTGCTTGTAATACAGATAGACCAGAACGTAGCGGTGCATCCCGTAACCCGCCAGCAGGACGAGCACAATGAAATACGGAATTAGTAATGCACGATCGAACGCGTCAGTGTGGTAAAGCCCCTGAAAAGTCTTGTCCAATAAGTGCTGGCGGAGATAAGGCCCAATGCCCTTAGGGGCAAACCATGCGGCCAGTGTCGAAGACAGGATGAGATAGGAAACCAGCAAGTCGGTCGGCTGAAAACTTCTATTCTACCGGATTCCAGCGGCCGAGGATTTGGCCGTCAAATTTAAGCAGCAGCCAGAAAGAAAACCGCTTGCCAAGCTAGTAGGAAGTCGACTCCCGTCCATTGTCGTTTTCCCTGCCCTGCAACAATGGATCCATGCACCGCTCAGCCTTATCCAACAGAATCTCGAGTTCGAGCGCGAAGTCCTTGCGGGCCTGGGCTTGCAACCGCCATTGATCCTGCACCGGCGCGCACACGCTCGGAATTAGGTTTTCGAAGCGCTCCAGCGCTCGCGTAAAGTAATCAACGTCCTTCTTAAGCAGGCGCACGAATTCTGCATCGCTCACAGTGGACATACGCTACCTCCGAGTACGCGCTATGCTAATTGCAATTCACATGCCAAAGCTCGTCAATCGCCTGTGGAAGCGGATAAAGCACTGCATTTTCAGGATGCTAGTCGACCCAGATTCTCGACTGCATATCCAAAACACGGCCCTTCTGAGTCTGCGGACGCATGTAAAAATTGCGGCAGCGTCCGAGAGTGCGCTTATGGCTCGTCTCCAGAAGTCAGAGTAACTCTCACTTGCACTCGCAAGAGATCTCCCTCGTTTACATGCAACGCTTTTCCCTGCCCTTCGTAGCTCTTCAGAAATTCGGGATTGTAGTAAGCTTCACCGTCCACGCTGTCCCACGCGAAGATTGTGTAATTGCCCGGAGACAAGCCTCGCAGCGTGAAGTGTCCACTTTGATCGCTGACCGCTTTGCGATAGCGCTCCGGATGGCTGCGAAAGCGCGCTTCGGGTACAGCAACAACCACTGCGTCGTTGATGGGTTCATCTTTTTCATTTGTGGCTACGCCTTCGGTGGTCGCTCCATTGGCGCTGGCCAACAAATCCAGCGGCGTGACGCCTCCGCTCACGCTGAAACCCGACTCCAACGCTCCGCGCCCGCCCGCCACCGCGGATTTCAGAAACCAATCCGGCATTCCGCTGGCATCCGCAATCTGAACGGAGTACCGACCTGCGGGAACATTCTTCCACTCAAAGCTGCCCTCCACGTTGACGTGCGCCAGCGTTGAAGAACCTTCCCCAGCGTTGACCGTACCCAACATCTCATCATCGCCATCAAGCTCGTGCAGCAAAAGGAACATCTGGCTGGGATCGAGCCGGACGTTACCACCAGCCTCCATCCGAAGCCGCCCGCGAATCGTTCCGCCGGTTTGAGGCGCGAGCCGCAATCCGTCAACGCTTTCCGCAAGCTGCAACGATTGACGCGCCATCATCGGCGTCGCAACGTTATCCACCGTCGCCAGAATCGTATAGGCTCCGGGAGAAATGTCACGAATCTCGAAGCTGCCGTCTTTGTGCATCTCCGCACCGTTCAATACCAATCCGAAATCCTTGGATTGCAGCATGATCGCCGCGGAAGAACCAGTCGGCAGATTCACAACCGAGCCCCGAATGGTCAAGCTGGGACTCGGCGTCAACGAGAAATTCACCGGAAAGTCCTCGCCAGCATGCAACTGGATTGTCGCCGCCTGCCCCCGATCGCGGGTGCCGGGATAATAAGTTGTTTGGTAGGCCGTGGGCGTGGGCTTGTCAAAGGCCGCGGCTGGGTGGGTCGCCGCCGAAGTGCTGCTGGTCTCAATCAAACTTCTGAAGTCAGGCGGCGGCGTCACCGACACAAAATAGCTACCGGCCGCAAGGCCAGCAATGCGGTATTCGCCCAGATCATTCGTGCGCTCGGCCCCCACCTGCTCCCATCGACTGCGGCCCGCGACAAAAGTCTGGCGCAAAACCGCAACTTGCGCTTCCGCCATGGGATCTCCCTCTTCGTCGGTCACGCGTCCTTCCACCACCGCAGCGGCCTGCACACGAATAACAAGATCCTTCAATTCCTGCCCCGCACTCAGCGTGAGCTCGCGCCCATCCGTCCTGCGGCGATGCTTGTCGACTTCCTGGTAGCCCGTGCGCTCCACGAACAAGCGATAGCGTCCCGGCACAATGTTTTCAATGCGAAAACTTCCATCCGCGCCAGTGAGTGCGGTGTAGTTTCCACCTTCGCCCTGACTCTCGGCGATCAGCTCGATCAGCGCCTTCTTCAAGGGCTCACTGCCTGGATCCTTGGTGACCATCCCTTGCAAGCTGGCCTGGTGCGACAGTGCAGATGGAGTCTTAGCGGCGTCCTGCGCCCTGAGCACGCCGGGAACCAGCAGCGCCAGCACAAATGCAACGGCAAGTTTCATCGTAGGTCGACCGTCAGTTCGCGTTCCAATCCGCTTCTCGACAAATTTTGGAATGCTATGGGGGTCTTGCCTTAGACGCCGGCCGTGAGGATCGGTCGGCCTATTCCTCGGTCTATTCTATCCCGCTCTGGCCTGCTGCCCAAGTCTAAAACGGCCAGGCGTTACCATTCAGCGACTGCTTGCCAACGAAGCGGCGTGCAAAACAAAAGTTCCCCGGTTCGCCACGTTCGCGCCCCATTCCGTTGACGAGCGCATTCCGCGTCCGTAAGATGGAGCGACCTGAAAAGCGGACAGGCATCCTCGAAATGATCGATCAGATCATCTCTCACTATCGCATCGTTGAGAAGCTTGGCGGCGGCGGCATGGGCGTCGTGTACAAGGCGGAAGACGTAAAGCTCGGGCGCTTCGTCGCCCTCAAATTCCTTCCCGAGGAAGTTGCCTCCAATGCGCAGGCTCTGGAGCGTTTTCAGCGCGAAGCCCGCGCCGCTTCCGCGCTGAACCATCCCAACATCTGCACAATCCATGAAGTCGACGAGCAAAACGGCCAGGCATTCATCGTCATGGAATACCTGGATGGCGTGACCCTGAAGCACCGCATTGCAGGACAGCCTCTGGAGACTGAGTTTCTCCTCCAGCTCGCCATCGAAATTGCGGATGCACTCGACGCTGCCCACGCCGAAGGAATCGTTCATCGCGACATCAAGCCCGCCAATATCTTCGTGACCAGACGAGGCCATGCCAAGATTTTGGACTTTGGTCTGGCCAAGCTGGTACCCACGTCCCACGCCAGCGGAGATGCTAACGCAGCGATGAACGGGCCGACTGCGATGGGCGATGAGTTCCTCACCAGCCCGGGAACGGCTGTAGGCACCATTGCTTACATGTCACCCGAGCAAGCCCGGGGCAAGGAGTTGGATACTCGCACCGATCTTTTCTCCTTTGGCGCGGTGCTCTACGAAATGGCGACCGGCGCAGTGCCGTTTCGCGGCGATACGTCAGCGACTATCTTCGAAGGGATTCTGAGCCGTTCGCCGATCCCGATTGTCCGGCTTAATCCGGAAGTTCCTCCGCGGCTGGAAGAGATCATCGACAAAGCGCTCGAGAAAGATCGCGACCTGCGCTATCAACACGCTTCCGAGATTCGTAGCGATCTGAAGCGCCTGCAGCGCGACAGTGGATCGGGGCGAAGGGCTGCGGCTTCGGACTCCGTTCCCGCCGCTGAAAATCCAGCCGCCGCGGCCGGTTCGGGGCGTGCAGCAGCAGCAAGTGGTAAGTCTGTTGCTGCGTCCGCGGCCAGCAGCGGCAGTTCCAGCGTGACTGCAGTGGCACGAGAGCACCGCGCGGGAACCACCGTGGCAGTCGTCATTGCTCTGGCACTGGTGGCGGCCGCGGGTTTTGGCGTCTACTCTTTTCTCAGCCGTTCTCATTCCGCAGCGTTCCAGAATTTCACCATCGCGCAGATTACCAACACCGGCAAGGCCGAGTTAGCGGCCATCTCGCCCGACGGCAAATATATCCTTCACGTGCAAAACGACAACGGAATGCAGAGTCTGTGGCTGCGCAACATCCCTACAGGCAGCGACACGCAGACCGTTCCGCCCGCAGCTGGCATCTACCGCAACCTGGCCTTTGCGCCCGACGGCAATTACGTCTACTTCGAGAAGGCTGCCAATCATCAGGGCACAGAGTTCGATTTCTTCCGTGCCCCGGTGCTGGGTGGCGTTCCCCAGGTGGTTGCGCACGACGTCGACAGCGACATCACCTTTTCCCCTGATGGCCAGCGTATCGCCTACGTTCGCGCCAACGACCCCGACCCCGGAAAGTACCGCTTGCTCACCGCGAACCAGGACGGCAGCGACGAAACCGTACTGCGGATCACGCAATCCACACGTGGAGGTGATCCCCAGCACATCAGTTGGTCTCCGGATGGCAAGCAGATCGCTTATTCCTTCCAATCCTCAGGCGAGGCACTTAGTTATATCGAGAGCTTCAATCTCGGGAGTAAACAGATAGCCACTTTGGCTGCCCTTCCCAAAGAGCAAGTCTATGAGGTGGAATGGTTGCCTGGGGGGCGTTCGTTGCTTACCGTCTTCGGGACCGAGGGACCAAATTACGAGCGGTCGCAGATCGGCGTGGTGTCGGACAAAGGCACCGTGCAGCCAGTCACTCGCGACACCAATCGCTATTCCACCTTGACGGTTTCCGCCGACGGCAAGAGCGCCTCCAGCGTGCAACTGAAGACTACGCACGCCCTGGCTCTTCTCGATGGCGGTGTCTCCGCGAAGACCGCTCCGGAACCGCAATCGGTTTCTCAAGTCGCCGATCCTCGAGAACTCGACTGGACCCCCGACGGAAAATTGCTCGTCGCCGATGCCGCCAGCATCACCCGCATGGATCCCGACGGGCATAACTCCGCCGCTCTCATAGCCGACCCGAACGCTTTTCTTCTAGGCTTCTCCTCCTGTGCTGGCCGCTACCTGCTGCTTTCCTGGTGGTTCCACGCTGGTTCCTCAAAGATCACGATTTGGCGGGCTAGCGCCGACGGCGCCGCACCAAAACAACTGACCTCGGGACACTTCGATACCAACCCCGTTTGTTCCCCGGACGGCAAGTGGGTCTACTACATCGACCGCGCCGGATTAACCCGCCTCATGCGCGTTCCCACTGACGGAGGCGCAGCGGAACCGGTCCCCGGCACCGCGATCCCAGACGAGTTCGGCGTCGAGGCCATCAGCTACGTTTCCCCGGACGGGAAATCTCTCGGATATGTCGTGGACATCGCGGACCCGGTTACGCATGATGCTCGCGCCGAGTTCGCCATTGCGAGCCTGGACAGCGCTTCTCAACCGCGCCTGCTCGAACTCGACCCGCGCTTCGCTGGAACTCTGATCGTAGGTCCTTCCGCTCAACTCGTACCGAACACCAACTTCCTGGCATACAAGATCAGCGAAAACGGCGCCGACAACCTCTGGCTCCAGCCCCTCGACGGTTCCCCCGGACACCAGTTGACACACTTTACCTCGGAGAAAATCACCGACTTCCACTGGTCGCCAGACGGGAAAACTCTAGCTGTCATCCGCGAACACGATGTCGCCGACGTTGTGCTTCTGAAGGAAGGTACTCAGTAAGCGATCTCTTGATTCTGTGAGAGCTTAACTGAGGAAATACTGCCGGTAGAGCGTATCGCGCTGCGCGGGGCGGAAGCCGGCATCGCGGATGATGCGGCGCAACTCTTCTTCGGTGGTGCAATTGTTGACGCCAGCCGCCCGCACCACGTTCTCCTCGAGCATCACTGAGCCAACATCGTTGCCGCCAAAGCGCAATCCCATCTGGCAGACTTTGAGTCCCTGCGTGACCCAACTCGATTGCACGTTCAGGAAGTTCGAGAGATACAGGCGCGAGATGGCCAGCACTTTCAGATATTCCACTGCGGTGGCTTCGTCCCAGTGGCGGCCACCCAGCGCGGTGTTCTGCGGCTGAAAACTCCAGGGAATAAATGCCGTGAACCCGCCAGTTTCCTCCTGCAGATCGTAGAGTTCCTGCAGGTGATTGATGCGGTGTTTGCAATCCTCGCCGACGCCGAACATCATGGTCGCAGTGGTGCGCATTCCGATCTGGTGCGCCGTGCGATGCACGTTGATCCAGTCGCCGGTCAGGCATTTCAGGCGGGCAATTTTGTAACGAACTTCGTCGTCGAGAATCTCCGCGCCGCCGCCCGGGATGGAATCGAGGCCGGCATCGCGCAAACGGAGAATCGTATCGCGAATGCTCAGACCACTGTACTCAGCGATCGCAATAATTTCGGACGCTGAATAACAATGCAGATGGACTTGCGGAAAACGCTGTTTAATCCCACTCAGCATCTTCTCGTGCCAGTCAATCTTAAGATCGGGATGCAGTCCGCCCTGCATCAGCACACCCGTGCCGCCGAGTTCGACCGTCTCGCGAATCTTTTCGTAAATCGTGTCGAAATCGAGAATGTATCCTTCCTTCGCCGCCGGCCCTTTCAGCGGCCGATAGAAGGCGCAGAACGTGCAATATTCGGTGCAGAAGTTCGTGTAATTAATGTTGCGATCGATGATGTAGGTGACCGTGCCTTCGGGATGAAGCTTGCGGCGCACCGCGTCCGCCTCCATCCCGATGCCGATCAGATCATCGGACTCGAACATTTCCAGGGCTTGGGACTTGGTGAGGGACATGTTTGCTGTTCAATTCTAACGGAGGATGCTGGCTGGCACCAAATCCGGCACATTCCCGCTACGCTTTTCTCATCCGCAAATACTGCACGAGACTCATCACAGCTCCGATGACTGCCAGGCCGATGAGTATCGCCATGGCAGGCTTGTAGTAGTGACGAAAGAACCGCAGAATGTGGATTCCGTAGTGAAAGCCCAGGCCAGCCGCAACGGAGTAGCGAACGCCGCGACCGAGTGCTAATGCTCCCAGAAATTTCTTCGGCGAATACTGCATGGCGCCAGCGGCCAGCAGAAATGGCACAAAGGGGAATGGTGGAGGCATCAGGGCGGGAACGGCGACTGCGAAGAACCCCCAGCGTTCAAACGCTTGGGAGACCTGTTTTGCTCGTTTCTTGGAGAGCTTGCGCTCCATCGTTTCTTTGCCGCCCTTGCGCGCCAGCGCATAAGTGATGTAGCCGCCGAAGACCGCACCCAGCGTCGCCATGAAGGCGTAATAAGGCCAGGGCTCGCGGTGGCGCGCCGCCAGCCAGATCGTAAGAACATCCATGCTTCCGGTGAGCGGAATTACCGAGTTGTCGGCTATGCCCAACAGGAGCAGACCCGGTCCGCCCATGCGGCGCAGATGCTGCCAGACAGACATCGCCAGCAAAGGATGAAGATGAAGAAGCATTCAGGTTGTAGGAGTTTACAGGTTAGGTTCTTGACTGCGCCATACAGGGCTTTGCCGTGTCAAGAAACTTTACCTCCGGAGCGACCGGCAAAGCGCCCATCTCCGCCGCATAGCGATAGAACAATCGCAGGCCTTCGAAGCAGGGTGCGTCCAGACGGTAGTAAATGTTTTCCGTAAGGTAGGAACGAACGTCGCCCTCACTGATGCCGAGTTTGGGAGCCCACTCGCTGCTCATCCGCTTGAGGCTAGCGGATTCAAGACCGTGGTCGCGCGATTCTTGGAAAACTGCGGCTAGGTCCAAAGAAGATTCCGCTTCCTGCAACGCCTCCTGACGCACCGCCCAGAAGGCGAAGACAAACGGTTTGCTAGTATAACGAATCCATTCTTCCGCGAGATCGAGTGTGAGATAACGCGAGCGATCGACCCGCAGAGCCGGATCTCCAATCAGTAATCCGGCATCGTTCTCGGCAAGCATTTTGTCGATATCCGGAGCCATCGGGGTAAATGTCCGGCCGCCGCCCAGCCATTTTTCGAACAAAACCTTCGTCAGCGCCACCGAGGTCATCGAAGAAGTATCCAAAGCCACGGTGCGAATTTTTTCAACCGGCACTCTGCTCACCAGCAGGATGGAACGCACCGGCCGTCGTGACGCGATCGCTATATCGGGCAACACCAGCAGCCCAGGGATTTGTGCGTAGGCAGCGGCGGGAATAATCCCGATATCGGCGGTCCCGGCGTGCAGCATCCGAGCGCATGTCGATGGCAGCGTATAAGAAATATCAAACTCGATGCCCGCCTTGCCGTGCTCGAAATCCCACATCAGGGGCGCGGTATTAAGGTAGGAAATCGCAGAGATGCGCAGACGTCTCATTCCTCTTTTGATTTTAGCAGACCATTTTCCCAGCCCTTTGTGACAGCTTCCCTTGACACTGTCTTCCGCGAATGACTACAGTCCGCCCAGTTAAGAAAAACTGGAGCACAAACTTGCCAATTCCCGTCGCCGGACCTGCGACTCACCTTCTCGAATGGCTCGCGATCTCTCTGACTCAGGGCCTGGGTCCCACCAAGACCCGGAAACTCGTGGAACATTTCGGCAGCGCGGAAGCAGTCTTCCAGGCTTCGCTAACGGAATTGGAAGGCCCGGGTATCCAGGCCGTCTCGGCGCAATCGATAGCCACCGGAAAATCAGCGGAACTCGCGCGGGAGGAGATCGCGCGCGCCGCGTCGGAGGGAGTAACGGTGCTCTCCAGTGAAGACCTGTGCTACCCGCCCCGGCTGAAAGAGATTTACGATCCGCCACTGGTGCTCTACGTTCGCGGCAATCCCGAGCTGCTGATGAAACCTGGCATTGCCATGGTTGGCACGCGTCATCCCACGCCTTACGGTTCGGGAATGGCCGAGCGGCTGGCATGCGATTTGGCAGCGCAGGGACTGGTCATTATCAGCGGCATGGCCCGGGGGGTCGACACGGCCAGCCACCGCGGCGCGATCACGGCAAAAGGCAAAACCATCGCGGTATTCGGCACCGGTGTTGATGTGATCTATCCCAAAGAAAACTCACGTTTGTCGGAGCAGATTCTGGCGTTGGGGGGAGCGCTGATCTCCGAATTCGCCATGGGAACCTTTGCCGCACCCCAAAATTTCCCCCATCCGCAACCGAATCTTGAGCGGCATGTCAGTGGGAGCCCTGGTCGTGGAAGCCGCCGAATATTCCGGAACCCGCATCACAGCGCGCTGGAACAAAACCGTGATGTGTTCGCCGTCCCCGGAAATGCCACAAACAAGAATTTCTGGGGCCCGAATACCCTGATCAAGCACGACGCCAAGCTGGTCGCCACCTGGGAAGACGTATGGGAGGATCTGCCGCCAGAAGTGAAACTGGCATTGACCCCGCCACCCTCGCCTGAATCCGGCGGCGCGTCTTCCGCATCTCTATTTCCGGACGAAGGCCTTCCTCCACAAGAGAAGCGCATCCTGAGCCTGCTGAAGGCGGATGAAGCCACGCACATTGATGAACTGGTAGAAAAATTGGAAAACGAAATGTCGGCTTCCGAAATCTTCGTGGCCCTCTTCGAGCTGGAGCTGACCGGCAAAGTAAAGCAAATGCCGGGAAAGAATTTTGTAAAGAGCTTCTAAATTCAGCTACTAGCTGCTAGCTTCTGGCTGCCAGGCAAGTGAGGTGCCAGCTGTGGAGGACTTTAAGGATTTACGTGTCTGGGTCAAAGCGCACGAGTTGACCTTGGCCGTGTATCAGAAGACGCGCGTTCTTCCGAAGGAAGAAATGTACGGGCTCACGAGCCAGTTGCGCCGTGCTTCTGCTTCGGTTGGTGCGAACATCGCTGAAGGTTGCGGCCGAAGATCAGATGCAGAGATGAAGCGGTTTTCAAATCGCCCGCGACTCTGCCAATGAGGTGGAATACCACCTGTTGCTCGCTAGGGATTTGGATTTATTGACCGCCGACGAGCACAAAGATTTGGAAGCGAAAGTATTGAAAATCCAGCGCATGCTAGCCTCGCTCGCCCAGAGGCTGAAGGTCACCGTTTTAGCTAGCAGCCAGTAGCGAGGAGCTAGAAGCCGCCGCCCAGTAACTTGTTGTCTTCGTCCCATTCGTGCTAGCTTCGGAACTATTCTTACGAACAGAGGGTCCATTGGTAAAAAGTTTAGTCATTGTCGAATCGCCGGCTAAGGCGAAGACCATCCAGAAATATCTGGGAAAGGGATTTACTGTCGAGGCCTCGCTCGGCCACGTGAAGGATCTGCCCAAGAGCACCCTCGGTGTCGATACCAGCAACAATTTCGAAACCGACTACGTCGTGATTCCCGGGAAAGAAAAAGTCCTCGCCAGGCTGAAGAAGCTGGCAGGCCCGATGGACGCCATCTACCTGGCCCCTGACCCGGATCGCGAAGGCGAGGCGATCGCGGCTCATCTTGCCTTTGAGCTGGACACCAACGGCCATGCGAAGAAGAGTAAGAAGAAAAAGAAAGAAGATGCGGACGGCGCTCCTCGCATTCAGCGCGTTACTTTCAACGAAATCACCAAGCGCGCCGTGCAGGCGGCCTTCGAGCATCCCCGTGCCATTGATCAAAATCTTGTCGACGCCCAACAGGCGCGCCGCGTGCTCGATCGGTTAGTCGGCTATCAAGTGTCACCGTTGTTGTGGGATAAAGTCCGCCGTGGCCTTTCTGCTGGACGCGTTCAAACTGTCGCTCTGCGTTTAATCGTGGAACGCGAACGCGAGATCAAAGCGTTCGAGAAAAAAGAATATTGGACGATCGATGCTCATCTCGCCGCCAGCAAGCCGCCCGCGTTCGACGCGCGCTTTCTAGGAAAAGGCGAAGAAAAGATCGAAGTCACCAACGGCGAAGATGCGGAAAAAATTCGCGCCGCGCTCGAAAAAGCCGATTGGATCGTCCGCTCCGTCGACAAGAAAGAACGCCGCCGCAACGCTGCGCCCCCCTTCACCACCAGCAAATTGCAGCAGGACTCTTCACGCAAGCTGCGCTTCAGCGTCAAGCGCACCATGATGATCGCCCAACGGCTCTATGAAGGCGTGGAACTGGGCGAAGAAGGCCAAGTCGGCCTCATCACCTACATGCGTACTGACTCCACTCGCGTTGCGCCCGAGGCGATTCAGGAAGTGCGCGAATATGTCGGCAAAGAATACGGCGCGGCATACCTGCCCGAAACGCCCAACATATATAAAGAGAAGAAAGAAGCGCAGGCTGCGCACGAAGCGATTCGGCCGACCTCAGCCATGCGCCATCCCGATCAGGTGAAGCAATACTTAAAAGAAGATGAGTTCAAAGTCTACAAGCTGATTTGGCAGCGCTTTGTCGCATCGCAAATTATGCCCGCCGTGTTTGACCAGACCACAGTCGACATCGACGCTAAGTCTAAGAGCGGTGATGTTTTCTGGTTCCGCGTAACCGGATCGGTCTTGAAGTTCGATGGCTTCCTGCGGGTCTACGAAGAATCGAAGGAAGGCAAGGACGAAGAAGACGAAGAACTGAAGCACAAGCTGCCGGCGCTCGAAGCTGGTCAAAAACTCACGTTGAAGGAACTGAAGCCGGAACAGCATTTCACCGAGCCACCGCCGCACTACAACGAAGCGTCGCTGGTGAAGGAGTTGGAAGAACGCGGCATCGGCCGGCCTTCCACCTACTCGGCCATTCTTTCGACGATTCAGGAGCGGCAGTACGTGCAGAAGATAGGCGGCAAGTTTACGCCGACTGAAATCGGGCTGGTGGTCACCGATCTGCTGGTAGAAAACTTTCGCGACATTTTCGATGTGGCCTACACGGCCCGCCTGGAAGAAGGACTCGACGAGATCGAAGAAGGAAAAGAGAAGTGGACGGATACTCTCGCCGAGTTCTACAAGAAATTCCAGAAGGATCTCAAGTATGCCGAAAAGCATATGGAGAACATCAAGCGGATGGAAAAACCCACGGACGAGAAGTGCGAACTCTGTGGAGCGCCGCTGGTGATCAAGTGGGGAAAACACGGATCTTTCTACGCGTGCAGCACCTTCGATAAAGAAGATCCGAACACTTGCAAGTTCACGAAAGAGAATCCGATCAACCTGCCCGACCTGGATTCCGCGGACGTGCAGGAAACCACGCAGGAAGAGTATTGCGAAAACTGCGGCCGGGTGATGGTGCTCAAGCGTGGACGCTTCGGACAGTTCATGGCCTGCACTGGCTATCCCGACTGCAAGACGACGCGGCGGCTCGACCAGGGCAAGAAGGTTCCAGACATTCCGCTGGATGAGCTTTGCCCCAAGTGCGGGCGCAACATGATGATCCGCCACGGACGCTTCGGCGAATTTACCGCTTGCAGCGGATATCCCGAATGCAAGTACGTGAAGCAGAACTTCATCGGTGTGAAATGCCCGGAATGCAAGGACGGCGAATTGGTTGAGAAGCGCGCGCGCAAGGGCAACACGTTCTACGGGTGCGGAAATTACCCCAAGTGCAAATTCACGTCGGCCCACAGACCGATTCCTGAAAAGTGTCCGAGTTGCGGCAGTGAATATTTGGTCGAGAAGAACCTGAAAGCGGGACCGGTGATCGCATGCCCGAACAAAGAGTGCGACTACGAGCGTGCCGCGCCTCCGGCTGAAGCGGCGGCGACCACCGCATAATGATCTAGCGATTTGGCGATCGGGTGGTTGGGCGATTGCCGAGGATTTCATTTGTCGGCCGTGGGCATTAGAATCACCCGATCACTCAATTTCTCAATTCCCGGATGAGGTGTTTTCATGCCCAAGAAACCAACGGCTGCTGATGCTCAACTGATTCTCCAACTCTACGACCTGCGCCGCGAAGCCGAAATGCGCAAAGCGCGAAACTGGTGGTTTGCCACCTTCTGGCCGCGAAGCGCCGACGATTTCTTGAAGATAGCGTTTACGCCTGGAACGCAGGAGAATAACTGGCTGCGCCAAGTGACCGGCTACTGGAGTATGGCCGCGTCGTTCGTGCGGCACGGTGCGTTAAGTGAGGAGTTGTTCATACAGCCTTCGGTGAGTGGCGAAATGTTCATCGTGTTCGCGAAGGTGTATCCCTTCCTCAAGGAATTGCGGGAGAAAGCCGGCGACCCATCTATGTTCGCCATCATCGAGAAGGTAATCATGAGTTCCAAGTTTGGCAGGGAACGGTTCAAGTTCGTGCTCAAGCGAGTGGAGATGATGCGCGAAAAGATGGCTCAGTTAAAAGCCAGCTAGAGATTGGCGGCGAGTCTCAACCGGCCGTTCACCAGAATCAGACGGGCTGAAACAGTCTGCAAATCTCCGGGAAATATACTCCGCGATCTGCCGTCAAAGGCAGCTCTTGAGGCAGTTCCATTCCGGGAAATCCCGCCTTTCCCGGGTACACCCCCTCCCCCACCCCTCTGAAAATCTAGAGTGGCGCGGGGTCTGCAAAAAGTATTTGCGAAATCTAGATTTCAAAGATATTAGAGGTCAAAATCCAGACAACAAAGGACTTACGGCCTCTGTCGCGGTATTTGTCTATACCGCCTCCGCCTTGACCATAATCGGCTTGTTTCTGGTAGGCGGCAAGGTAGATGTCACAGTGTTGATCCGTTGATTTGTGTGAGGCTCCCACTTCTTTGCACAGCAGGCGAGAAGTGGGGCACCCGGCAGGACAGCCGAGGGCGGCTGTCCCCATAAGTTAACTTTCACTAAATTGATGACGCGGCCCTGGAGGGCCGCTCTTCCACCTACTTTAGTGTTACCAACTTCTCCACCAGTTCCGAATAATCCTTCTTCTCGATGCCGTGGACCTCCTTATTGTATGCGTCCACCTTTGAGGAATAATTCATCGAGCAGAATTTCGGGCCGCACATGGAGCAGAAGGCTGCCTCTTTGTAGTGGTCGTCGGGCAGGGTTTCGTCGTGCATGGAGCGGGCGGTTTCGGGATCGAGTGAGAGATCGAACTGTTCCTCCCAATCGAACTTGTAGCGGGCGTAGCTGAGGGCGTCGTCGCGGTCGCGGGCGCCGGGGCGTCCTCGCGCGATGTCGGCGGCGTGGGCGGAAATCTTGTAGGCGATGATGCCGTCTTTCACGTCTTTCTCGTTTGGTAACCCTAAATGCTCCTTCGGCGTGACGTAGCAGAGCATGGCGGCGCCGTACCATCCGATCATGGCCGCGCCGATGGCTGACGTGATGTGATCGTAGCCGGGAGCGATGTCGGTGACCAGCGGGCCGAGCGTGTAGAACGGAGCCTCGTAGCAGAGTTCGACTTCCTTCTCGACCTGCTCCTTGATCTTGTCCATGGAGACGTGGCCGGGACCTTCGATCATGACCTGCACATCGTGCTGCCAGGCGATTTTCGTCAACTCGCCGAGAGTTTTCAGTTCGGCGAATTGAGCTTCATCGCTGGCATCGGCGACGCAGCCGGGACGCAGGCCGTCACCCAGAGAAAAGCTGACGTCATACTTCTTGAAAATCTTGCAGATATCGTCGAAGCGTTCGTAAAGGAAATTCTGCTTGTGGTTGTAAACCATCCACTGCGCGAGAATCGCACCGCCTCGGCTGACAATGCCGGTGATGCGTTTCGCGATCAGCGGTATGTACTGGATCAGGACGCCGGCGTGAATGGTCATATAGTCCACGCCTTGCGCGGCCTGCTCTTCGATCACTTCCAGCATGACTTCCGCGTTCAAGTCTTCCACGCGTTTCACGCGTGAGATGGCTTCATAAATGGGCACGGTGCCGATGGGGACGGGCGAATGGCGGAGGATGGCTTCGCGGATGTCGTGAATATCGCCGCCGGTGGAAAGATCCATCACCGTGTCTGCGCCGTAATGCACGGCGGTGTGCAGCTTCTTCAATTCTTCTTTGACTTCCGACGTGACTGCCGAATTGCCGATGTTGGCGTTGATCTTGCACAGCGACGCTACACCGATCGCCATGGGCTCCAGTTCAGGATGGTTGATGTTGGCGGGAATGATCATGCGACCGCGGGCGACCTCGTCGCGCACCAATTCGGGGGCCAGCTTTTCCCGGTGAGCTACGTAACCCATCTCTTCGGTGACCACGCCCTTGCGGGCATAGTGCATCTGGGAAAAGTTGCCGGTAGAGTCTTCCTGCTTACGTCGCACGAGCCACTCAGCGCGAGGTTGAGGAACGCTGTAACCGTTACCACCGTTACCATTGGAAGAGTTGGGAAGAGTCATGACGGAGCCGACCTCGCTGGAATTTTGTGAACTTTGATTATACCTATGTCCGGGGTGCGAACGGGGCAGATGACTGTCCGGAGGGCGGTTTTGCCGCATGTAATAGTTTCGTAATGTGTCAAGGATCACCGCGCGGAGCGCCGTGGGGGCTAGGTTTAAGACACAACCAAAATGAAACCTCATCCAAAGGGCAGTCACGCTCGCATCCTTCTGAGTTCGGTGTTTGGGCCTTACGCGCAAGACGATGAATTTGGCAGCCGCTCCATCAATCCTATGGAGCTTTATCACAACCAGGTCACCCGGGCGCAAGGCAGCTTCTCGCTGCGTATGTTTCATCGTTCCTGGGGAATCATGATGATCCAGGAAAATATTTCGGCGCCGTGCAGCGTGCTGGATTTTCCCACGCGCGAGGCTTTTGCCCGCGAATTGACCACGAATCACTACGACATCGTTGGGATTTCATCGATCATCGTGAATGTTCTGAAGGTGCGGGAGATGTGCCGCACGGTGCGAGAACTCTCTCCGGATTCTGTGATCGTGATTGGCGGACATGTGGCTGCCATTCCGGCGCTGGATGCGATGATCGACGCCGACCACATTGTGCGTGGGGAGGGAATCTCGTGGATGCGGCGCTACCTGGGAGAAGACGAGAACGCGCCCATCCGCCATCCGGCGATTGTTTCGGGTCTGCAGACGCGCATCATGGGAGTGCGTCTGCTGCAGCGGAAGGGCGGGACGGCCGCAACCATCATTCCGTCGGTGGGCTGCCCGATGGGGTGCAATTTCTGTACTACGTCGGCATTTTTTGGCAGCAAGGGAAAGTTCATCAACTTCTACGAAACCGGCGACGAACTGTTTGACGTGATGTGCGGGATCGAAGCGGAGCTGGAAGTGAAGTCCTTTTTTGTGATGGACGAGAACTTCTGCTGCACCGCGAGCGCGCGATGCGACTGCTGGAGCGCATGAAAGAAGCCGGCAAGAGTTGGGAGCTTTCCGTGTTTGCTTCCGCCAACGCGATTCGAAAATACACCATGCTGGAACTGGTGGAGCTGGGTGTTTCGTGGGTGTGGATCGGGCTGGAGTCCCCGCGATCAAGTTATGGCAAGTTGCAAGGTCAGGATCTCACGCTGTTGACGCGGGAACTTCGCGAACACGGCATACGGGTGCAAGGTTCGACGATCATCGGACTCGAACACCACACGCCGGACAATATCATGCAGGAAATCGAATCGGCGGTTGATTATGAGACCGACTTTCACCAGTTCATGCTCTACACGCCGGTTCCGGGCACGCCGCTTTACGAGGAGATGGCGGAGCAGGGGCGGCTCCTACCCAACGTTGATTACGCCGATATTCACGGACAACACAAATTCAACTTCCAGCACGGGGCAATTTCGCGTTATGATTCCAAGCGGTTTCTCGATTGGGCGTTCTGGCGCGACTTTGAGCGCAACGGGCCGAGCCTTTACCGTCTTTGCCAGACCATGCTGCAGGGATGGCAGCGCTATAAAGACTATCCCGATCCGCGGGTCCGGGAGCGGTTTACACGTCAGGTGAAGAAGATCATTGGCGCTTACAACGCGGCGCTGTGGGCGATGGAGCGGGATTTCAAGAAAGTGAATCGCAGCGTGAGTGACAAGATTCACAAGCTGCGCCGCGAAGTTGAAAAAGAGTTCCCAGTTGTTGCGCGCTTGACGGCTGCGTCTTTGGGCCCAGTCTGATTGTGGTCTACACGCCGAGAGACTCGGCGGCTGGCATCAGGACAGACCTACGAACCTCCGACATTCATCGAGCGCAGCAACTGGATTCCGGCATCGTAGTCTTCCATCTTTTTTTCTTCCATTCTTGCTTCCTGCGAAGACCGGAGCTTAGAATCTCATCCGGTTCTTCAAAGGAGAAGTCTCGCTATGCGCGTGTTCCGTGGGTTGCCGGCTTTGTTGCTTGTGGCGAGTAGTGGCGGGTTTGCTCAAACATCTTCCTCGGCGAAGCCCGCTCCCGGCTTCAGTCTCGACACTATCGACAAGACGGTCAATCCTTGTGTGGATTTTTACCAGTATGCATGCGGCAACTGGATCAAGAATTCCGAAATTCCCCCCGATCAGTCGCAGTGGGTCAGCTTTGTGGAGCTGCGCGAGCGCAATCTCGATATCGAGCGCGGCATTCTGGAAAAGGCGGCTGCCGGCGGAGCGAGCCGCAATGCGGTCGACCAGAGAATCGGCGATCTCTACGGCTCCTGCGTGGACGAGAAGGCCGTGAACACCAAAGGAATTGCCCCGGTCAAGCCCGAACTGGATCGCGTGGCGGCGGTTCGGGACAAGGGCGCACTTATCGACGAACTCGCGCATCTTTACCTGGTTGGTGGCACCTCTCTGTTCAGTTTTTACTCTGCGTCCGACTTGCACAACGCGGATCAGGTGATCGCTTACATCGACCAGGGAGGGCTTACGCTGCCCGACCGCGATTACTACATTAAAGACGATAACGCGAAGATGAGGGAGATGCGGCAGCATTTGGTGGAATACGTAACACAGACTTTTGCGCTGGCAGGGCAAACGCCGCAACAGGCGGGCGAGTCAGCGCAGACAGTGCTGCGCATCGAGACCGCTCTGGCCAAAGCGTCGATGGACCGGACGGCGCGGCGCGATCCGAAGAATCGCGATCATAAGATGAGTCGCGACGAAGCTGTCGCGCTGGGGCCGGATTTCTATTTGAACCGCTATTTTGAGGCAGTCGGAGCACCAAAGTTTACCCAGCTCAATGTCACGAATCCTGATTTCTTCAAGCAGGTGAATGGAGTTCTGGAATCCGAATCGCTGGAGTCACTCAAGATTTATGTGAGCTGGCACGTGTTGAACGAGGCCGCTCCGTGGCTTTCGCAACCCTTTGTCGATATCAACTTCAAATTCCAGCAGAACCTTACCGGACAAAAAGAAATTCAGACGCGATGGAAGCGATGCGTCACGCTGACCGACCGTGAGCTTGGCGAAGCATTGGGGCAGAGATACGTGGATGTGACTTTCGGTCCGGATGGCAAGCAACGGATGCTCAAGATGGTGGACGCGCTGGAGAAATCGCTGGCTGAAGATATTCAGGATCTATCCTGGATGAGCGAAGAGACGAAAAAGCAAGCCCAGGTGAAGCTGGATGCGATTCGAAACAAGATAGGCTATCCCGATGTCTACCGCGATTACAGTTCGGTCGTGATCAAACCCGACGACCTGTTGGCCAACATCGCCCGGGCGGATGAATTTGACTCGAAACGCGAGATCGCGAAGATCGACAAGCCGCTGGATCGCAAAGAGTGGGGTATGACGCCGCCCACGGTAAATGCGTATTACAGCAGCTCATTCAACGAAATCGTTTTTCCGGCCGGAATATTGCAGCCACCGTTCTTCGATAAGAGCATGGACGACGCGGTGAACTTTGGTGGAATCGGTCTGGTGATTGGCCACGAACTCACTCATGGCTTCGACGATCAGGGGCGCAAGTTCGATCCGCAGGGGAATCTGCACGACTGGTGGACGGCGCAGGATGGCAAGGAATTCGAAAAGCGAGTGAGTTGCGTTGCCGACGAATATTCCGACTTTGTGGCGGTGGACGACCTGAAGCTGAACGGGCGGCTCACGCTCGGCGAGAATACTGCGGACAATGGCGGCGCGCGTATTGCCTTGATAGCGCTTGAGCACATGATTGCCGATGACAAGACTGGAAAAGAAGGCGAGAAAATCGACGGCTACACGCCCGAGCAACGGTTCTTCCTGGGATTCGGACGGGTGTGGTGCGAGAAACGGCGTCCGGAGATCGCGCGCACCCGGGTGCTCACCGATCCCCATTCACCGGGCAAATATCGGGTGAATGGTGTGGTGCAAAATATGCCCGAGTTTCAGAAGGCTTGGGGATGCAAGACGGGGCAACCCATGGTGGCGGAAAATGCCTGCCACGTCTGGTGACACCCCAGTTAGCTAATTCCAACAGACGAAAAGGCCCGACATCGCCGGGCCTTTATTTCCTATTCACGAGTTTCTAGTAGTTGGCAGCCTGAATAATCAGGTGATCGACGATGCGATGGGCTTCGTCAATGTGATGAAGAGCGCGATCGCGAAGACCGCGCACGGACGGGTCATCTTCCTCGCGGGCGATATCGTTGTGCGCTTTATCGAGAAGTTCCATGGCGCGGTGAAAGCGTCCGGAGCGATCCATGCGTGCGTCGACGGGGGGATGATCGTTCAAATTCTTGCCGTCGTCGATCGCTGCCAATTTAATTTCTGCGATGGCCTTATCAATCTCATTAATGGCGTGCTCTTCTTCTTTGTCCATGTGATGGGTGGGAGCCAGGTTCTCCAGATGAGCGCGGGCGTGGCGCAGATCGGTAAGGGCATGCAGGTATGCGGGATGCCTTCCCGGTTCGTCGGCGAAGGTCAGTGCAGCGGAGATAGCAACAAGAAAGACAAGCAGGGCGCAGTGTCGTGCAATTCTCATGGTTTCCTCGAAGCCTTTCGGCAGAATGAACTTCGCTAAACAATTAACCTTGAAGTGAGGGTTAGACTCGCCGAATTCTACGGGGTCCTACCGAGCCGCGGAAGTTACGTCAGGGCATGGCCGATCAAAACCCTTGTCTGGCGGGCAGTTACAGCGATCGACCGTCGACAGCGGGAACGCGACCATTGGCTGCGAGAGCTTATGTCGAATGAATCTTACCGCTGATGCTCTCATTCCCGAAGATGACGATGAAATGACTCACGTTTAACAGCATCGTGACAATCCCTCTTGGTACGACGCGTAGGCTCGATCCACCTCGAGCGAAAAACTCTGCGAACTGAATCAATGAATTGAATGCGGAGGCTCCTGCGGTGAGGCCGAGGCATGGGTCTGTCTAGGGATGAACCGGTTCGTTCACCCGAAGGAGAAAAGAAATGAGCAAACTTTCCACATACGCATTGGCGATTGCCGTCTCTCTGGGAACGACGGCGATGCTCGACAACAAACCACCGCGCTATCAAGACCAACGCAAGCGCGGAGGCGCGACTGGCGGCTGACGGAGCGTTCCGCGACGGAATGTACCTTAGTAAACTCGCCGCCGAAAGCGGCAGGCCGCTGCGTCCGGCCATCGGCCGCTGGTCCACGGACCAAGACCGCGCCACATTCACGGCGGGGTATCGGCGCGGATACAACGAAACTCTCGCCCGGATTGAGCCTTAGAAAAAGGCTTCGCAAAACAGCATTGAGGTGTTTTGTATGCATGAACGAAAGTTGCATTCCCTATTCGCCCTTAGCCTGTCCATTTGCTTCTCCCTGGCGATATGCGTCCTTGTCACTCGCGTGGCCAAGGCTGGCGGGGCTCCGCCGAACAACGGCGCAACTGGCGCCGCCAACCTGAAGGGCACGGTCCGATTTGAAGGGGTTGTTCCGAAGCCCAAACTGATCAGCATGGCCGCAGACCCTAGCTGCGCCAAACAACATTCCTCGCCCGTCTTCGCGCAAGAAGTGATGACAGATTCGAATGGCGATCTGCAAAACGTGATTGTGTTTGTTGCCGACGGATTGGGTGAGCGCACATTTGATCTGCCCACACAGCCTGTGGTTGTCGAGCAGAAAGGCTGCATGTACATGCCTCATGTTTTGGCGGTTCGGGCAAACCAGCCGTTACACGTAGTGAACGACGATCCCACGTCGCACAACATTCATCCCACGCCCGCGAACAACCGTGAATGGAATAAGGCTGAACCGCCGGGATCGAGCGTGGACGAATCGTTTGCGCGAGAGGAGATTGCGATTCCGGTGAAGTGCAATTTGCATCCGTGGATGCACGGTTACATTGCGGTGTTCAAGCATCCGTATTTTGCGGTGACCGGCAAGGACGGCTCTTTCGACTTGAGCAGCCTGCCGCCGGGCACTTACACCATCAAAGCGTGGCACGAGAAGCTGGGGACATCCACACAAACGATCACGATTGGGGCAACCGAAACCAGGGAGATCAGTTTCGTTTTCAAAGGAATGTAGTTTCTTTAGTGTTTTTCCGGAATCTTGAAGCCCTTGCGGCGTTGCTCGCTGTAGCGGTGCAGCGCGTCGAGGATGATGGGATACGCTTCGCCGGCGGGGCGTATCTCGTCTACTTCGACGGCTTTGCCTTCGAGCAGCTTGTAATCCTGAAAGAAGCGACGCAGCATGAGCATTCGGTGCGGCGGCATCTCCGCGGCCTCGCGGTAGGAATTGAACTCGGGATCCTCGGTGGCGATGGCGATGATTTTATGGTCTGGCTTACCACCATCGATCATCGTCATGAGGCCGATGGCGCGGGCGTGGATGATGGTGAGCGGAACCACCGTTTCCTGGCAGAGCACCAGGACATCGAGAGGATCATCATCTTCCGCCAATGTTTGCGGAATGAAACCGTAGTTTGCCGGATAGTAAACGGCGGAGTAGAGGATGCGGTCGAGCTTGATCAGGCCACTCGCTTTGTCTAGTTCATACTTCACGCTCGATCCGAATGGGATCTCGATTACGCAGTCGAATTCTTGCGGTAACTTGTCGCCGGGTGTTACATCGTGCCAGGGATGGATCATAGGATTTGCTATGCCACTACCATTCTAACGGACGAAGTGCGCAGCCTCACGGTCCACCGGCGCTTAATCAAAAGCAGGTTCCTCACCGCGTTTAGGCCCGGTTCGGAGTGACATCCTTTAGCTTAACTGCAGCCCTTAGTCTACTGATATTGCGTGCCTTTAGAGCGGTTTTCAAGGGACTGGTTGCTCTTCGGCACGACCGTTTTACGGAACCTTGATTCTGAGGTTGCGGTCGCGTAGAGTCATAAGAGCACGCTACCTGTGGGGTGGTTATGTCCAGTCAAGGCAAGACCTATCTGAAGTTCGGCTCGGCCGTGGTCGTGATCCTGCTGCTGCTGGGCTATCTCGCCTACACTGGCGTCCAGGACAGCAAGAGCTACTACGTCACCATCAGCGAGCTGCACAAGTTGGGGAACGGCGCCTACACCAAGCGTTTACGCGTGGCAGGGAATGTGCAGCCCGGGTCGATCAAGCGTACGGGAACGCACGTGCAGTTTGTGTTGATGGAACAGGATCACTTGCTTTCGGTGGACTACACGGGAAGCGAGGCTCCTCCCGATACTTTCAAGGACGACTCGCAGGCGCTGGCGGATGGCAGTTTCGGGCGAGATGGCGTCTTTCACGCGAAGGCCCTGCAAGCCAAATGCGCCTCGAAATATGCGCCGAAACAGCCCGGCAATCAGATGCAGGCCGAACCCGCGAAGAGCATGACGCAGGTGCAACCTGCGACGTCTGCGGGTGTCTCGAACTAGCTGGCCTTTCGGCGGTTCTCCGTCCTCGCATAGTGAGGGACCTTCGTCGTTACGAATCCTCGTCAAAACGAAATGCGTAGAATCCTGCGCTCCAGTACACTCATGGCCGGAATTAGAATCCTACAAACTTCCCGACGACCGTGAACGACCCCGCTCCTATCATCACCGTCAGCAACTTGATCAAGCAGTTCGGCCGTTTTGCCGCATTGCGCGGCATCGATGCGGAGTTTGATGGCGGGAAGTTTCATGTGATTCTCGGGGATAACGGAGCGGGGAAGACTACGCTGTTGCGGGCGCTGGCCGGGTTGGCTCATCCCACGCGAGGCACGGTTTCGATCCTGGGGAAGAGTCCACAGGATGCCTGCCGCGACGTCGGCCATATGGCTCATCCGTCTCTGCTATACGACGAGATGAGTGGGATGGAGAATCTGCGGTACTTCGCTCGACTGTATGACATTGCTGGCGACAGTCGTTGCGAGCAGGTGATTCGTTCCGTAAGGCTTGATCCGGAGTTGACGCGTCCGGTGGGCCAGTATTCGCAAGGGATGCGGCAGCGGATGTCGCTGGCTCGGGCCATCCTGCATGACCCCAAGATCCTTTTGCTGGACGAGCCGTTTTCCAACGTCGATGTTCATTCCGCGCGGGAGATGGTGGGGTTGCTCAAAGGCATGCGCGACGGCGGCAAAACGATTTTTGTGGTCACGCATCAGGCGTCGCTGCTGGAGGGCGTGGCCGACGAATTTGTCTGGATGCAGGACGGGCAGATCGTGGAGCGCACATCGAGCCTGACTGCAGATCGGGCGGAGACACGATGAGTTCGCTGCGCTCGATCGCTGTGGCCACACTAACGAAAGACATCCGGCTGGAGTGGCGCTCCCGCGACGCGATCAACTCCATGCTGTTCTTTTCGCTGCTGGTGGTGGTGATCTTCAGTTTCTCTTTCGATCCCAACGCGGAAGAGTCGCGCGAAATTGCGGGAGGGTTGATATGGGTCGCGTTCCTATTCGCGGCGGTGGTCGCTTTGAATCAGACCTGGGCGCGCGAGCTGCGCAACCAGGTGCTCGATGCCTACCGCGTTTCTCCGGCTCCGGCTAATGCGTTGTTCGTGGCGAAAGCGCTAGGGAACTTCATTCTGGTGAGCTTGCTGGAAGCGCTGATGGCTCCGCTGTTCATGATTTTTTACAACCTGCGCGCCCTCGGTCCGGCGTGGCAGTTAATTCCCGTAGCAATCTTGGGAACATGGGCGCTGGTTGTGAACGGAACTTTTTTCGCGGCTATGTCATTGCGTACGCGCAGCCGCGAAATTATGCTGCCGTTGCTGTTGTTTCCCATCTCGATTCCGGCCGTGCAGTCGATGGTGGAGGCCACGCGCATCATCCTCGCCGGTGACGGGTCGGCGCGCTTCTGGATCGTGTTGCTTCTCACCTATGATGTGGTGTTTACTACTGCTTGTCTGGGTTTGTTCGAAACCATCCTGCAGGCGGAATGAAACGGGCCTTTCCCATCCTTGCTATCCTCACGGCGCTATTGCTGGTTTACGCTTTCTATGAAGCGCTGTGGGTTGCGCCTATGGAGCGGACCATGGGCGATGTCCAGCGCATTTTCTATTACCACGTGCCTTCGGCTTGGACGGCATTTTTGCTGTTCTTTGTGAACCTGGTGGCTTCGGTGGTTTACCTGATCTGGCGAAGCGCGAAGGCGGACGCTGTGGCGTTGGTTTCGGCGGAAGTGGGCGTGGTTTTCTGCACGGTGGTGCTGGTGACCGGTCCCATCTGGGCGCGGCCGGTGTGGGGCATCTGGTGGACTTGGGACATTCGACTCACCACGACTCTTGTCTTGTGGTTGATTTATGTGAGTTATCTGGTGCTGCGGCGTTTCTCGGATAGCTCGCAGACTCCGAAGCTGGCGGCGGTGCTGGCTATTTTTGGTGCGCTCGATGTGCCGCTGGTGTATTTCTCGATCTGGTTTTTCCGCACCCAGCATCCGCAGCCAGTGATTGGCGGAGGTGGTTCGATTGATCCGCGCATGTTGCACGTGCTGCTGATCAACTGGCTGGCATTCTCTTGCTTCGCCTTCCTGGTTTGTTGGTGGCGTTATCAACTCGAACTATTGCAGCGTGACCTTGAGGAAGCTCAGGCGCTGGAGGCCTTGCTGGGGGACGAAGGGCTTCCGGCAACCCCTGCGCGAGCCCGATCACCCTTGAACAAAACTCCATCACGACCGGGGACGGTATGAATTCCATTAAGTTTCTCTACGCGGCTTACATCGCCACCTGGCTCATCCACGGTTTGTATCTGGGCAGCGTCTTACGGCGGTACAATCGTCTCCGCCAGCAGATGACGGATTTGGGGAAGTAACAGCGGCGTCCGGCTCTCGGCTTCCGGGAAGCAGAAGTTGTTTTGCCCGACGCGAAAGCGGGATACCAAAATCCGAGAACCGCGGATGCCGAACGCCGGAAGCCGATTTTCAGTTCGCTGCTTTCCACTCTTCCTGCAGCGCGGTCAGGAAGTCTGCACTGCTGGCAGAGCGGAGGAATTCGTAGTCTTCGATCATGGCGGCTGTACCGACGCGCAATGAGGGCAGAGGCGATTCGGAACGGATGACACGGGCAGTGAAGCGTACTCGCACCGCATCGGTGAGGGTAATGTGGGGTGGAAAGGTCAGAATAACTTCGCAAGGCGTGCCGGAGGGAACCGGCCGGTCGAGATAAAAGAAAACTCCACGCGCGCTCACGTTCTGGGTTTCGGTTTGAAATTTCGTCTTTTGACCCAGGCCACCTTGATCCAGTCGGACCACGGCGGGCAGGCGCATGTCGAAGCGCCGCATTAAACGTCTTTCCTGCGATTCCGGGTGCGTTCGTGGCGCATTTTCCGAAAGCATTGTTCCCCGAGAGACCAAAATCGAATGCAAAACGGGAATCAACAGCCAGGCTGGAAGGCACAGGTCCCACGATTGCTTGGTAGGGGATCCTGATAGCATTTCACTTTATAGGGTTGCCGGGAGTTTGCAACAGCAAAAAGACTTATGGAACTGAGTCGGTAAACGCCCGAGCCTGGCCGACGGGATCCGGACTAGCCAAGAACTCTCGATTCTGTATGCAGAAGCTTGGCGGAAGGCTTAGCGGGCGTGTGTGGGGCGATCGCTTCATCCACTTTCGCGACGCCTAGCGGCATCTTTCCTCAGCCACCAACGCATCTGACAGGTCGGGAGCGCTGAGTGACGCGGGCGCTCGCTTGACTTGGCTATCCGTCAGATGTTTAAGTAGTTGTTTATTTTCCGCCAGTTCCTAAGTGACATGTCAGCAGCGGGCGGTTTCGCCGGCGCCGGGTAAAAACTCGCGCTTCGGTTCTACTCTCTCCAATTATGATCGGTGTGCAGCGGAGGAAAAGCGTAATGGGAAATGGCCGTGGGGCGTTGACGGGAAAAGGATCCAAGCGCAGCTGGAAAGGAGTTCGAGTCGCAGGAGCAGGTTTGGTTCTGGTGTTGGCGGCTTGCGGAATACTCGGATTGGGCTCCTCCCATCGCTTTTCGCAGAAGGCTTCCGCCCAGGTTCCCCTCTCCCCGGTTCCAAGCATCTTTGGCCGATCTTCTTCCAGTTCCAAGCCGGACGCACAGGCCATCCTAAGCCAACTTCCGTTGATCTTCGAACCCAATCAGGGGCAAGCCGATTCCGGCGTGAAATTCGTCTCGCGCGGGCCGGGATATAGCCTCTACCTCGACCCGAGCGGAGCGACCCTGGCGATGCAAACGGCGGAGCCGGCATTACCAGGTCAAATCGGAGTCCGTCGGACCGTGCAGTCGGTGAGGATGACGCTGGCCGGTGCCAACCCGGTGGCAGACGTCGCCGGAAATGATCCGCTTCCCGGCCGGAGTAACTACTTCATCGGCAACGATCCGCAGAAGTGGCATACGGGCATTCCGCAGTATGCCGGAGTTCACTACAGGAGTGTTTATCCGGGGATCGATCTGGTTTTCTATGGAAGCCAGGGCAAGCTGGAATACGACTTCAAGGTTGCGCCGGGGGCCGATCCGTCGCAGTCGGAATTGCAGTTTGATGGCGCGACCAAGCTGGAACTGAGCGGCGGAGACTTGGTTCTCAAAGGCACCGGAGCGGACGTGCGCTTGCAGGCTCCGCGGGTTTACCAACGCAGCGCCGGCCAGCAGCAGCCTGTGAAGGGGCGCTTCGTCCTCCGCGCGGCCAATCGAGTCGGGTTCGAGATCGGTGCCTACGACCGCACCCGGGAATTGGTGATCGACCCCACCATCAGCTACTCCACCTACTTCGGAGGGGCGAACGGCGCGACGAGTTCTCCTTCGATTGCGGTGAACGGTAACGGCAACATCTACCTCGCGGGATCGACCACCGCCAATGATCTTCCCTTATCGGCCACGGCCCCTTTCCAAAGCACGCTTGGCGGCAGCGGTGCACAGAATGTGTTCATCGCAGAACTTAATCCGACGCTCGGTACTTCCGGTTTGCGCGCCATGACTTATCTCGGCGGCAGCGGAACTGATACCTCGGTGGGGCTGGCCGTAGACGATAGCGGCAATGCCTACGTTGCGGGTTACACCACTTCGTCGAATTTTCCCACGATAAATGCATTCCAAAGTTCGCCTCTAACGGCAGGGACCCACGTCTTCGTCAGCGTGTTGAACCCCACTTTTTCGTCGCTCAACTACTCGACCTATCTTTCCGGCAATGGTACGGACATTGCGAGCGGTCTGGCGATTGATAACAACAACGATGCCTTTGTGACAGGGACCACGACCTCCACAAATGTGGCTACCGGCTTCCCTTCAAGTTCACTGCCGGTCCCGTTCCAGCAAAGCCCGTCGACGGGTGCGCCAATCCAGTTCTTTGTAACCGAAGTGAATACAAAGCTCAGTAGTGTGAACAGTGTTCCGTATTCGACCTACTTTGGGGGCAATAACGGTTCAATTGCGGTTGGCGGCGGCATCGCGGTCGACACGACCGGGAACGTTTACTTCAGCGGGACCACAAATTTCTATAACAGCGGAGAAGGCAACAACGGCGGTGGTGGGCTGGCGCCGGGCGATTTTCCGATTTTGAATGCCTACCAGCCGTGCCTCAACTCACCTCCACCCACTCAGGTTGTCCCCCCAGTGACATGCTCCACAGTGGCTAGTCCCGAACCGACCGACGCTTTCGTTGCAAAGCTGAATCCCAACAACGCACAGACCAATGCGCCGCAATTGCTTTTCTCGACTTACTTCGGCGGTGCGAATGACGATTCGTCGACTGGGCTGACCATTGATACCACTGCCTCGAGCATCTACATTACGGGTTCAACGCAGTCTCCAAATTTCGTGATTCCTACCGGAGCCGGAATATTTCAGCCTTGCCTGAATGCTCCGGGCGTGGCGCTGGGATCATGTTCCGGGACCCCGGATATCACTAACACGGATGCTTACGTGGCAAAATTTTCGAACCCCACCGAGACGTCTGGAACTTCCAACACGAGCGTGAGCCTCGGTTATTTCTCCTACCTGGGTGGATCCGGTAACGACAGCGGCTTGGCGATTGCCGTGGATACGGGGGCCGGAGCACTGGTAACGGGCGCGACCAGTTCAACCGATTTTCCAGCGACCACGGGAGCGATCCAGACGCACCTGAACGGCACACAGCAGAACGCTTTCTTCGCGCGCATTAATACGACAACGAATTCAGGCACAAATACAGTCGGTTCTTATGCCACATATTTCGGGGGTACGGGGGTCGATCGAGGGACCAGCATCACGGTCGATCCCAACCTCAACACTTATTTCGCTGGCGATACAACTTCTAGCGACTTGCAGGTGCAAGGGGCGTATCAGCCCACCTTTCAAGGAACCACGATGGATGCGTTCGCCGTCGTGCTGCGGCCGGCGAACGGATTGTGCATTACCTGCGTAGCGCCAGTGGAGTCTCCGGCTTCCGGTGCGATAAGCGCCGGCAATGCGATCACAATGACTTTTACCGTCCTCAACCAAGGGCCGGATTTGGCCACGAACGTTACTGTGAGCGGTCAGGTTTCCAGCAACACATCCGCTACCTTTACCAGCGCCAGCACCTCGGGCGGAACCGGGAGCCTTTGCGGTACGCCGGCCGGCACCACCGCGACTTGCCTGATCCCCGTTCTGCAAGCTGGTTCCACCGTAACAGTTCAATTTTCGGTGACCCCGACAACGGCAGGTACCGGTCAGGTAATCGCTACGGCCACCAACGGGAATAATACGAGCCAGACGGTGACCAACACGGCCTCGTTTACGTCGACCAATTTTTCAGTGCATATCAATCCTTCCAGCCAGACCGTGGTGGCCGGTAACACTGCGGTCTACACGGTGCAGGTGGCTCCGGCCGTGACCTTTGGAGCCAATGTTTCCCTCAGTTGCAGCTCTGCACCGGTGGGCGCGAGTTGCGGGTTCATTCCGCAAACGCTCACGTTTAGCGGGCCCAGCGCTCAATCGAGCACGCTTAATCTGAGTACGACGGCGCGTCCCCCGACCACGATCAGTTCCACGCGATGGCAGGGGCCGTTCTATGCTTTCTGGCTGATCGTTCCGGGTGCGGCTATTATCGGGCTGAGTGGCAAGAAACGCAGACGACAGCGTTTGTTAGGAATGCTTGTGTTGTTAGCGCTTTTCGCGTTCATCATCCCGCTGCCGGCTTGCAGCAAGGCCAAACAGCAACCGGTGGTGAGCGGAACTCCCGCAGGCACTTATACACTCACTATCACGGCGACTTCGGGCTCGTTCACGCAGAGTGCGGGGTTCAGTCTGACGGTGCAGTAGTAAGAGCGCTTGCCATTCGGATAGAAGGGCGTTCCGGCGTGGGCTGGTTAGGCTCCGGCTGAGAGCTTGTGGTGGCTCTTGGATTCGGCAATTCCATATTGCCGAATTTTGTAGAGCAGAGCTTTGTAGCTGATCTGCAGGATCCCGGCTGCCTGTTTGCGATTCCAATTGGTTTGTTCGAGCGCTTGCCGGATGGCTTCTCCCTCGGCTTCGTCCTTGGCGCTGCGAGCCAGGGATTTCAATCCACCACTCGCGGCTCCGCCTTTCATACCAGGCTCAGTGCGTGCGCCGCCTCCGTTGCCGTCATGAAGGGGTTGCAATTCCGCGGCTGCGAGATGCTCATCGCCCAGGATCAAGTAGCGCTTCAAGAAATTATTCAATTCGCGCAGGTTTCCCGGCCAAGAATGCCTTTGGCATGCCTCCAGCAGTGCTGGCGACAGTGGAAGTTGGGGCCGCGCGTACTGTTCCGCCATGTGGGCCATGAAGTGCTTGAGCAGGACGGGTATTTCTTCTTTGCGATCCCGCAGTGGCGGCAGTTGTAAAGTGAAAGCGTTCAGACGGTAGTAGAGATCTTCGCGCAGGCGTTTTGTAGCTAACGCTTGTGGGATGTCAATGTTCGTAGCCGCGAGTATCCGCACGTCGACCTTGATGATGGAACGGCTGCCCAGCCGCGAGAATTGCTGGTCCTGCAACACGTGCAGCAGCTTAGCCTGCAGAGCTGGCGGCATCTCGCCAATTTCATCGAGCAGGATGGTGCCCTTATTGCACAGTTCGAACTTGCCGGGTTTGGCATGAGTCGCCCCGGTAAAGGCACCCGGCTCGTAACCGAACAGTTCGCTTTCTAGCAAATCCGCGGGCACGGCCGCGCAATTTACTTTCAGGAATGTGCGATGCGCCCGCGGTGAGAGTTTGTGAATCAAACGGGCCAGCACTTCCTTGCCGGTGCCGCTTTCGCCTAAGAGCAATACGGGGATATCCACGTTGGCGACCAGCGCGGCCTGCGAGCGGATTTTTCTCATGCCCGGGCTCGCCGCAATGAAGAACACGTCGTCGGCAACTTCCTCGACCTCACCGCCTACCGGGCCTTTACCCTGACCCAGGCATTGATGAATGACCGCATCGAGCTCCGCCTTTTGAAAGGGTTTGGTCAGGTAGTCGTACGCCCCCAGTTTCATGGCCTGTACGACTTTGCGCGTGTCGCTGACGCAGGAGAGCATGACCACCTTGACTCCAGGCCGTTTCTGCCGAAGTTGCTCCAGCGTCTCCAGACCGTCTATGCCGGGCATGAGTACATCGAGGAGCACCAGGTCGGGCTCCATGCCCTTGTCTATTCGCTGCAGTGCTTCTTCCCCGGTGGAAGCCGTTTCTACTTTATAGTCGTCGACTTCGAGCAATGTCCGGATATACCGGAGCATAGCCGGCTCATCATCCACCAGAAGAATCTTGGCGGCGTCGCTCATCGATTTTTTCCTTTGCCGCCGGGAGTCAAGGAGGGTTTGAAGGGAATCAGAAATGAAAACTTGCAGCCCGCGCCTAGATCGCTTTCCACCCAAACCTTCCCGCCCATGCCCTGGACCAGGCGCCGAACGATTGCAAGACCCAGGCCCATGCCATCCTGATTTTCATTGCCTGGCAGGCGGAAGAAATCATCGAAAACTTCTTGATGAAACTCCGCCGAAATTCCGGGACCTGTATCGGAGACGCTGACCTTCACGGAATTGGGTTGAGAATTGGTCTGCCGGCGGCGCTCGCCCGCAGAGGCTGGCTGAGCGATAGCACGGCGCTCCCACACATAGGGCTCCGCGTGCAACCAAACCGTACCGCCCTGAGGAACAAACTTGAAAGAATTCTCCAGCAGGTTGGAGATCACGCGCTCAAGCTTGGGAAGATCAAACTCAAATTCCGGTAACTTGTCGTTCGCCAGAAAATAGAGAGCCAATCCTTTTTCCTGGAAGCGGGTCGACCACAAGCGGCAGACCTCGGAGAGGCACTCGTTGATGTTGCCTAAGGCAAACTGCATTTTCAGGCCGCCGGTTTCCAAAGCGCTGTAGGTAAGGAAGTCCTGGATGAACTGCTGCAACCGTTGACCGCTGGCCTGCATGTCGCGCAGCACTTCCCGCTGACGGTCACTGATTGGCCCCAGCTTTTCGCTCTGCAGTAATTCGACGTACCCGTTCAGAATCGCCAGAGGAGTTTTCAAATCATGCGCAGCCGATCCCAAGGCGTTGGTGGTGCGCTGAAATCGCTGTTGCAGCTCAGAATAGGCTTGGGGCAGATCCGCCGGGCTGGGCATTCCCGTCCCCTGAGCCGGAGACACGGGTGGATTCGTACTTTCTTCGCCCGGCCCGGAAACGTAAATATTCTTTTGCCCAGTGGCCATAAGGAGCGCAATGGCGTAACACACAAGGGAGGACGCACTCGACTGTTCTAAGGAAGAATGCTGTATCAAAATCGTAAGCCAGGTTACTTTTCATTGTCAACGAAAAATGAAAGCTGATTACCCAAGTGTAGCAAAGGCTTGCACTTCCGGCTGGTTTCAGGCCGCTGTTTGGGGCCCGGAGCAGGAGAAACCCAACGCCGTTAAAGATGCCGGAAAGACAGTTGTTTGTGCGGCTTTTGCCGGTTCCTCGGGCGAAGTCAATCGGACATTCATGGTTTTCCCAGGCTCGGTTCGGAGCACATCGCCCTTTACGCCTGATTTGGCCCCTGAGGTGCTTCAAGTGTTGCGTAAATTAACGAAGGAAAGGGTGTGCGTGAACCCAAAGGCTCCAAGCGTAGAGCGTCGGCGATGGCCACGCTTGCCTTTGGCGATACCCGTATTCGTCCGAACACGACTCGAGCAAGAGAAGGAGTTCCTGGAATTTGCCACCGCGCTCAACGTTTCCGCCGGAGGCATGCTTGTAGCGGTTCGCCGCTCTCTCCCAGCAATGGCGGAGGTTTCGCTGGAAATTCCGAGCGCACCACTAGCTGCACTGGCAGCACTGCCGAGAGCCTCGCGTACGCTGCGCGCCAAAGTGCTTCGAACCGAGCACGCCGAAGCCTATAACCTGGTTGGCCTGAAATTTTCCCGGCCGCTGGTTAATGCCCGGGTCAAGGCTACAGCGTCACGAAGGAAGCAACGTTCTTTCGTGTGAAAAACTTTTCTCTTATTCCCCTCTCGGCTTGCCTGCAGGCAGGCTTCCTCCTCGATTACCCCCTGCATTCCCTTGAAATCTTTGGTAAGTTGCTTTTCGTCAACTAGTTAGACTAGCCTTAACCTGTACCAGCCCATTCGTCTACGTTTGGTTCTCGGGATGCATGTAAACGGTAGCCCGTCCCGGTCGAGACGGGAAAGCCTTATGAGCACTGCAAACTCAGTTAGTTCTCTGATCCAGCCTCTTGGGGAGATGCCTCCCGAGGCGGTGGTTTTTGGAGGCACCGACGCCATGCGGGCGCTGCGCGAGCGGCTCGCCAAAATAGCCGGAGCAAACGTGCCTGTGCTGATCCAAGGGGAGAGTGGCACCGGCAAGGATATTATCGCCCGCATGATTCATGCCGCTTCACCGTGGAAGAGCGGGCCATGGGTGAAGGTGAATTGCCCCGCGATCCCCGGAACGCTGCTAGAGAGCGAACTCTTTGGCTACGAAAAAGGAGCCTTCACCGGCGCCTTCGGCACCAAGCCAGGTCGTGTCGAGATGGCACATCGGGGCACGTTGTTCTTGGATGAGATTTCAGAACTCGACATGAGTTTGCAAGCGAAATTATTGCAACTGCTGCAGGATGGCCAGTTCTGCCGCATCGGCGCCCAGGAAGATAAGAAAGTAGAAGTGCGGGTCGTCTGCGCCACCAATCGAAAGCTGGAAGAGGAAATCGCGAACGGCGCTTTTCGGGCTGACCTTTTCTACCGCATCAACGTCGTCAATCTTCACATGCCGGCGTTGCGCGAACGTATTTCCGATCTGCCGGAGCTCATCAACTATTTCCTCGAATGCTACAACCGTAAATTCAATGCGCGCGCCAAGCCGCTCTCCACCGATTTGATGAATGCCCTGAAGAAATATCACTGGCCCGGGAACGTTCGCGAGCTGGAAAACCTGATAAAGCGCTACGTCATCCTGGGCACCGAAGAGGCTATTTCCAGCGATTTGCGACCGCAACAACAGGATTTCTTCAGCACCGACATCGCTGTCGACGGACCGATCTCGTTGAAGAAGATAACTCGTCAGGCCGTCCATGAATTGGAGCGTAAGATCATTCTGAAGGTACTGCAGCATCACCACTGGAACCGCAAGCAGGCCGCTCGTGCCCTCAACATCAGCTATCGAGCACTGCTCTATAAGATCCGCGACGCCGGTCTTCCTTCCAACCGCTCCGCTCGCCGTCCTCAAGCCGATGGTGCGGAGGACAACGATATCGCTGCTAATTGACTTCAAGAGTGCGCAGCCCTTGCGCAGTTGCCGCGATTGTCCGTGTCTCAGATCAGGCCCAGGCGGATTCTCGACAAGAATTCCTCGGCGGCGGCCCGCGCCTTTTCCATGGTTTCCGAATGGCTGCCCAATTCAATCGCCATTTCCTGCAACATGAGTTCGACAGCATCCTTTGGCTTGTAGCCTCGCATAATGAGCATTCGAGCGCGATCAATGAATGAGGAATTGGCATCGTGTTTCGTTGCAGTGGCCGAACCGGTCACAGGAGGCTCGCATGTATGCTCGTGAAACTTCGCCGCCGCGAGCCGGTCGTAAGTACCGATCGCTTTTTCTCCATTTGGCTGCGTGGGCAGTACGAATCGCCATTGGCAGTTCGAACACGACCAGCCGATTGCATTGCCCTCGGTCCAGATCAACGAACGTTTCATAAAGCTGACTCAGCAGGTCACCTAATAAATTGATTCTGGGTTGGATCTCACAGCAGGAGTTGCAGGGTCTTGCATAACTGAATCATCGTCTCTTGCTGGTATACCGTTGGGTGCATGAACTCGATCCCATAACTGAATCCGCTGCGGTTCCTGACCAGGCCGCGAATCGCCATGACCCGTGAGTTGTAGGGGAGGGGGAATTCCAGCAACACGATGATGCCTGGCTCAAGATCGCGTGGCATGAACAGTCTAAGTCCGCCTTGGCTGACGTCACTGGCTTCTCCGTAGAAGCTGATCGTCTCACCGTCCTTGTTCAAGGTCACCTTGGTACGGATTTTTACCTGGTAACGTTCCCACCTGCGCTGTTGCGGTTGCGTCGTATCCATCGTGCTGATCACCCTCACCTCGCCACAAGGCGCACCCAGACGCGCTCTAATGATTGTCAACAAGCGGGGAGGATTCAGCAATCCGGTTTACGCAATTGGGCGTACTTGCATTGAAGCCCAAGGTACAGCAGCGGGCGGGGAGATCGTAGTGAATCGTTTCAATAAGATATTTACTCTTGCCCTCTGCGATCCCGGAAGATAAGGTACTAGCAATCGTAATACGAGGGGCGATGTTCTCGGAAGGCGTAGACCCGTCTCAGCAGAATCTGCTTTCTTATCCTCTGGCTCTGCAAACCGCGGACGCGGACGAAGCCGCGTCTTTGCTAGCCGAATCCGCGGTTCCTTATCGCGCCGAATTACTGGGCCCGAGTTCGACGTTTTCCACGGAGATCTTCGTCGCGCAGAGTCCGCGAATGCACTTGTCACGCGTTAAGACAACTGGAGCGATGAAGGTGCACGCTCAGTTGCCCGACGATTCCTATGCGGTGGTTCTTGCCCTGGCCGGAGAAGTGGAGCATAACGTGGAAGGGAAACTGGTCCCGGTACGCTCGGGGTCTGGCTTGGTGGAATCGCCATTGCAGCCTGTCGAGGTTCGCACCCCCGCACGCTTCGAACTGTTTTTTTTAGACTCAGCCGCGAAAATCTGGTTCAGGAATTGGAGAAGATGCTCGTCCGGGGAACCAACACACCCCTGGTGTTTTCTCCACGCTTCCAACTGAGAACCGAGACCGGCCAACGCTTCCGCCGCCTGTTGTTGAGTCTGTGCAACCAGCTCAGCCAGAAAAGCAAAGAGGATCATAATCAGCGCGGCGAAGAAAAAAGGGCCGCATTGGCTGGCGGCCCGTGTGCTGGAAAACGATCTCGTCTCGCTCCTGCTCGAAGCGCGACGGCACAACTATACGCGGTTGCTGGTCCGCTCTCGCGACGCTGGTCCGTGGCAGGTGCGCGCCGCCGAAGAATATATGAGTGCGAACGCTCACCTGGCGCTATCGTTGGGGGATATTTGCATGGCCGCAGGTGTCAGCTCAAGAACCCTGCAACACAGTTTCCAGCGCAAACGCGGATACACCCCATGCAGTTCCTGCGCAAACTGCGTCTGGAGCGCGCGCATGATGATCTTTCGCAACCGAACCAGGGGGGACGACCGTGACCGAAACGGCCTCGCGCTGGGGCTTCCTGCACTTTGGCCGCTTCGCCGCGGAATACCAAGCGCTCTTCGGCGAAAAACCTTCCCAGACGCTGCAACGCTCCCGAACGCGGGCTTGATCCGTCCCACAATGCAGAGTGGAGACGGTTCCCCATAGATCTGCTGGCTCTCGGAGAGTCGCGGCGTGGTGGAAACAGCCTGTTCTATCCGCGCAGTTCCGACAACGCCTTGCGCGCGTCAGCGTAATTAGGATTGATCTTCAGCGCGCGCTCCAGCTGCCGGCGTGCCTGGGCCGGCTGGTTAATCTCTTGATAAGCGAGTGCCAGATGATAGTGGACCGTTGGATTGTCCGCCGTGCCTTGCCTTTCGCTAAGCCGCAGTGACTCTTGGAACATGTCGACGGCGGATTGATAGACGCCCTTCCTGTAATATGCCCACCCCAGAGTATCTGCGGCATTTGAGGAGTCAGGCATACCGCGGCGCGCCGTCTGCGCCAATGCCAGCGCGACATCGACATTGCCGCCCTTGTCCTGCTGTTGCAGGATCAAGTAGGCAAGATTGTTGGAAGCCAAGGGATTGTTCGGCTGAATTTCGAGTGCCTTCTGATACATCGCCTTCGCCTGGTCCTGCTTGCCCTGAGATTCGTACATCTCACCGGAAAGAATATAGAATCCGATCTCGCGCGGGTGATCCTTGATGGACTGCTGATATGTAGCCAATGCCTGGCTCACCGAGCCTTCCGCCACCTGCACCTGCCCTAACTTCAAAAGCGCGTCGGAATTATTCTTGTCGAGCTCAATTGCTTTGCGCAGCGCGCCGTCGGCGCCACTCAGATCTTTCTCCTGGAACAACGCGGTGCCCAGCAAATCATAGAAGCCGCTAGTATTGGGCGATTTTGTGATCTGTGCCCGCGCCGCAGCGATGGCCTGGTCTAGCTGCTTCTGCACCAGATAGGCTTTCATGATTCCCTGCAGCGCGTCGGTGGACGCAGGGTCTTTATCGAGTGCCTCATGATAAAACTTGATCGCCTCTCCATATTGCTTCTGCAACAGATGAAGGTTTCCCATGTGCACGTAGGGCGTGGAGCTTCCCGGAGCCATGCCCATCGCCTTGGTCAGGTCTTGCTGGGCATCGGAATATTTTTGCCGATTCATCTCAGCCAACGCGCGATAGAGATACCCGTCGGGAGCGTTGGGCGCGACGGAGATGAGTTGCTGCGCGGTTTGCGAGAGTGCATCAAGATCACCTCGGCCCAGTTCCAGCAGGGCCAGACCGCGCTGTGCATCTATAAAAGTAGGACGTAGGCGCACGGCCTCACGCCACTCCGATTCCGCACGGGCATCATTGTGCTGCAGATCAAAAGCGAGGCCGAGTTGATAATGAGCATCTGCTTGGTTGGGATCGTCCTTGACCGCCTGCTGGAGAGAATCCACAGCGCCCGCTGGGTCGTTTTGGCGGATCTGTATCTGGCCGCGAGAGATCAGCCCGTCCACATTACGCGGATTCGCCTTCAGAACTTCATTGTTTAGCTTAGTAGCTTCCTCTAGACGGTTCTTCAGGATCAAAAGCTGGATGTAGTTTTTCTTAACGCGAGGGTCCCTGGGATGATCGCTATAGAGCGAGGAGTACTCCGCCGTGGCTTTGTCAATATCACCCATGGCGAAATAGAAGTCGCCAAGCAGTCGGTAGCCTTCCGAATTGTCCGAGAGGTCACTTTTGGCCTGCTTTAGCAGCGTCTCAGCTTCATTTCGATTGCCTTCCGCCATGTATAAGCGAGCCAACTCCTCGCGGGGGGCAGGATCCTTGGGAGCAAGTTGGATGGCGTGCTTGAATTGTTGCTCGGCTTCGGGCATGCGGTTGCGCGACTCGTAAAACCTTCCGAGAGCCAGTTGAGCGTTCATCGCCTTCGGGTCGAGGTCGGCGGCTTTCTTGAAATTAGCCTCAGCCTGGTCAGCGAGGTCGGATCGGAGTTGAAGGATCGCCAAATTCAGGTGAGACTCGGATCGGTTGGGATCGGCGGCGATCGCTTTCTGCATCTCCTGCAGAGCATCGCCTAATTTATTCTGGGCGGCATAATAGTTGGCCCATGCCTGGAAGACTGCTGGATCCTGAGGCTGCTGCTGACGGAGAAGGTCGAGTTCCACACGCGCCTGCTTGAGGAATTCGTCGTTCACCGAGCCATCCTGACTTCGCGACCCGTCGACCAAAAGATTCGCCAGGTCGATATGGGCGGCGTAATTGCCTGGATCGATATCTACGGTGCGCGAGAGTTCCTGAACGGCGCGGTTGCCGTCGCCGAGCTTGAGATAAGTTTCTCCGAGCTTGTAATGAGCCTGGCCGAAACGCGAATCGACCTGCAACGCATTGGCATACTGGATTGCCGCTTCGCGGTATTTACCTTTGTCGAAATAGCGGTTGCCACTCTCCAAGAATTTCTGTTTGCGGACATTGGGATCGCGCGAGCATCCGGTGAGCAGAGTGGTGATGAAGAACCCGACCACAAACAGGCGAAGGACTACAGAGCGGCTCATGTCTTCTCCAAAGAAGGCGCGAATGCGCGATCAATCACAAACTTCTGGACACTACACCAAGGTACTGCAAGTGGGGGGGTAAATAAAGTTACTGCGGTCACACCCAGGGCCGGGCGGGGCCGTAGCTTGGTATGCGAATGGCCATGTCTGAGTCTGATGCTCAGAAATTCTAAATGAAATTGATGAGAGGTGGCGCGACACAACGCGGGTCGCGCCACTTTGACCTCCAGGGTTAAGCACCCGTTCTCTTGGCTTGAGTCGAGGTAGCGGGCGTCCGCAACACTGCCGCAATCTGACTACCGACTGGCGACCCGAGCCCGGTACACGCGTCCCATCCCGGACCTGCCGAATAGGCGTCGTTGTTGCCGGAAGTGATGTCATTGAAGATGCCGCCCGCGCTCGCGTCCGGATAAAGCAAGGGGTTGACGAAGCCTGCCGGCTTTCCGATGCTCTCGTTGATAAGCGCGATCAATCCAGCCCAGAGCGGAGCCACGGCGCTGGTGCCTCCGATCACGTCGGGTTGCCCATCGACCCGAGTCACGTAACCGGTGGACGGATCGGCGTCCCCGGCCACATCTGGAACTCCGCGGCCTACATGTTTTCCAGGATTGGCAGATGGTGGAACGCCAACCCCATTCTGGTAGCTCGGAAGTGGAAAGACATCGCTGACGCCGCCTCCGGTCGCGCCCTCATTATTCGCGGTTTCGTTCCACACGGTTTCGTTGGTAATAGTATTTCCTGACGCCACCAGTTCAGTGCCTCCACAGGCGAGCACATTGGGACTGGATGCTGGAAAATCCACGTGGTTCAGGCCATCTGTGACCCCGTCCGTGGAGCCATCGTCTCCGGCCGCCACGCAAACGGTAACCCCCATCGCGGCTGCGGATTGAAATGCCTCATCCATGGACGTCATGGCTTGCTGCGTCCAGCTGGATTCCGGACCACCCCAACTGATGGAGAGCACAGACGGATTATTCGTGCTGTCGTGGACGGCGGTTGTGATCGCGTTAAGAAAGCCGGCGTCGGTATTTTCCGCAAAGTAAGCGACGATTTTGGCGCCCGGGGCGATCGCTCCGCAGACTTCAATATCCAACATCACTTCGCCATCCGGACCGTTGGGATCGCCCGTAGGATTGTTGCTGCCGTTGCCGACTGAAACTGCCGATACGGTTGGCGTCTTCGAGAGTTTGAGTTGACTCCAGTAAGTGCTCAAGTCCGTGGGATTGTAGCCGCCGCCCAGTTCGACCAAGGCGATACATTCTCCGGATCCGTCCACACCGGTTGGATAGTCGTAGAGAGTGGCGACTTGTACCGGCGTGTAGGACAGGTTTACGGCAGCGGCACGGGCCCCGGCCCGCCCATGCCGTCTACGAAAATGTGGTTTGGCTTGGGGACGATTATCCAGGCCAAAAACGCCCTCGACCACATCGTGCAGCTCCGCGGGAAGCTGAATCGCGCCGGTACGGCCACGGTACTTGCCGGTGGGATGATCGTATTCCTTCAGCGCGACACCAAAGGCCTGGTTCATGGCCGCGACGGTTCCGGAGAGAATGACGGTCCGGCGCCCCGGGCTCTTCTCTTTCACGATGAGTTTCTGTTCGCGGGCAAAGGACTCGATGCGGACAATACTTTCAGGGTCCGCCCCATGGCGTTGCTCGAATTCTTTTCGGCTTAAGATAGTGCGCTTTTCTATTGGTTTAGTGAACTCCTCGGAGTTGAGGATCGGTTTCTTTCCGGCGCGCGATCGCAGACGAATGGTTACATCCACGGTTTCATTGGGATTGGCTGGACCTATTTCTCGTGCTCCCTCCAGCGGAGCGCGTTCACTACCGGCAAGTGGAAGAGTTTTTCTCGGAGTAGACATAAATCTCCTTTCGATTGGGCCAAGTCTAGTTCGAAGAGAAGCAGAGAAGCAGAGAAGCAGAGAAGCATTCAGCTGTACTTTCGCGACACCCCAGCAAAGGAGGCTAGCCCTCTGCGATCGACGAGATCAGTGCTGGCCCGTTCGTTGGCTGGAAAGTAGCAGGAGACTGGCAACAACGCAAGGTGTCGGTTGTTCTTGTTACGAAAAACGAACAGTGGTTCGTGTAATCAAGGCGCCAATGGAAGGAAAAACGGCGGAGCCGATGGCTCTAGCGGGCGGTTTGTTACGTGATATCCGAAGAAGAGAAGGAAAAGAAATCGGGGCGCTGCCAGAATTTGGCGCAGCATTCTGCGCACCACCAGTCGTGGCCGTTGGTGTCGCAGGTGCCATGGTCGTCATTGTGGGGCCCTGACGGAATGCTAAAGCCGTGCCCTTTCACAACACGGACTCAGACTTCCGGCTGCTGCGTTTCCAATAAAGATATCCTGGAACGCCGATCAGCACGATTGCGGTGCCCCAGAAGGCTTCGGTGGGACGGGTGATGATGGTGTTTAGCGTCCAGGCGGCGCCCACCAGAACGTAGATCGCGGGGAGCCAGGGATATCCCGTGCAGCGGTACGGGCGCGGGATGTCGGGGCGCTTCCAGCGCAGCAGGAACATTCCAATCACGGTGAGAGTGTAGGAGAGCACCATGCCGTAGATGACGTAGGTGTAGAGCTGATCGTAGCGGCCGCTGATAGTGAGCAAAGCAGCCCAAATGCCTTGACCAATCAGGCTGAAGGCGGGCGTGCGCCATTTGGGATGGATAACTGCCATGCGCTTGAAGAAGACGCCATCCTGCGCCATGGCCAGATAGACGCGCGCACCGGAGAGCGTGCAGGTGGCTGCGGCGCTGAAGCAAGAGACCGCGATCATGAGCGAGAGCCACATGGCGGCATGAGGAGAAAACAACGCGGCCGCGGCGGCGTGGGCGATGGTTTCGTGGCGGGCGATTTCGTTGAGCGGCAGAGCGTACAGATAGGTGACGTTCATGGCCAAGTAGATGGCGCCAACCACGAGCACGCCCAGCACCATGGCCAGCGGCACATTGCGTCGCGGTTCCTTGACTTCGCCCGCAACCCAGGTGATGTAGACCCATCCGTCATAGGCCCAGAAGATGGCGATCAAAGCGATACCCATCGCGGAGATTAGTTGACCGGGATGAAGTCCCATGGTGAGGCCGACGTCGTGCGAATGGAAATGCGACCAGTCACCCTTTCCGATGGCGAATCCGAGAAATACGAACGCTGCCATGGCTGCGAACTTGGTCCAGGTGGACAGATTCTGCAAAAGCGTACCCCAGCGGAGGCCAACGACGTTTACGTAGGTGAGGACTGCGATCAGGAACAGACCGAAAACATGTGCGCGAGTGATGGTGATACCCGCGAGCGAGACGACGACATGCTCCTGCGAAACGATGGGAAAAACTTGGCCGGTATAGGCGGCGGACGCTACGGAGAGCGCGGCGATGGTTCCACCATTGGCGACGGCGAAGAGCATCCAGCCGTAGAGGAAGGCAACGAGGTCGCCGTAGGCCTCTCGAAGATAAACGTACTGGCCACCGGACTCGGGGAACATGGATCCGAGTTCGGCGAAGGCGACGCAACCGAAAAGAGAAATGACGCCGCCGATCACCCACACTAGCAGGAACAGCATGGGCTGCGGCAGCGGGCCGGCGATGTCTTTAGCGGTGAGAAAAATTGAGGAACCGATGATGCCGCTGATCAGCAGCAGCACGGAATCGAGCAGGCTCAGTCCGCGAACCAGGGTGGGTTGTGAGGTGACTGCGGGAGTTTCGATAGTGGTCGTGACCGGGGATTCCATTATCCGATTCCCAGTTCATCGGGAGATTCGAGCGGGGTGCCGCAACGGCGGCAGATAACAGCGGAGCAATCGCCGCAAGTTAGGGGATCGGTGACTTCTTCGGCGCAGTTCGGGCAATACAGCGATCCAGGGTCGGGCTTGGGGGGAGGATTCTGAGGGCGTGTCGCCATGAGGAGGGAAACTGTAGCATAGAGCAGTAGGAAATTCACAAAAGGAAATTTACTTGCCTGACAAACCTCTCACTCCCGACGAGAAACTGCAACAGGAATTCAACCGCTGGGCTACGGCCGGCGAGGGCCCAAAGATGGAGAGCCATCACTTCGACATCACGGCGAAGACGATTCGCCGGATGAATTTGCGTCCGGGGGAGCGCGTGCTGGACCTGGGTTGCGGATCGGGATGGGCAACTCGGTTGCTGGCGCGGCTGGTTGGCGAGGGACCGGATGGATTCGGGCAGGTGGTGGGGCTCGACGTCTCTGACGAGATGATTCGCGAGGCGCGCGCGACATCGAAAGATTTCGACAACGTGCTCTACGTGTGGGGATCGGCACAGCAAATTCCTTGGGAAGAAAATTTCTTCGACAAGGTATTGTCGGTCGAGTCGTTTTACTACTATGCCGATCAGGATCGCACGCTGATGGAGCTGTTTCGCGTGATGGCGCCGCGGGGAAGGTTATTCATCCTGATCAATCTATACAAGGATAATCAGTACTCGCTGCAGTGGGTGGACAAACTCAAGGTGCCGGTGCATGTGCGGTCGGAGGCGGAGTATGTGGAGCTACTGAAGAAACATGCTTTCGAAAACGTTGAGGCTTTCCGTATTCCGGATGACACGCCCACGCCGGACAACTACCAGACCAAGTCGTTTCACAGTCTGGACGATCTGCGCGCGTTCAAGCGGGAGGGAGCGTTGCTGCTGATAGCGTCGAAGCCTGATCTGCGGACACCGGCTCCGGGGTACACGATCTACTAAGCGCCGATTTCCTTTTTGCCCGCTTCGGTCAGCAGGTAAATCCCCAGAATCGTCATCTCCGGCTCGATGGGATGGCGGTAGCGCTGACCGGGGTAGACTACGTAATAGATCGTTGGATACAGCAAGATCAGCCAGAACAGCAGCCAGGCACCGGGTTTGCGTTGGCGAAGAGCGCGTCCGAGTCCCCAGAACATCAGCACCGAAGAAGCGAGGAAGAGGGAATTTTTCACTTCGGCCAGCCACCAGATTTTTGCCAGGCGCGGCGGTCCGGCCCAAAAGTAAATAAAGCGCTTGAGGCAGAGAATGGCGAAGCGTGGGTAATCGGCCTCGATGTAATCGAGCGCCTGACGCTTGCGATGCTCGATATAGGCCAGCTCGCCCATGGAGGTGTACTGGCGCATGGCGAAGGTATCCTGCGTGGGATGCAAATACTGCATCCAGGTGCCGTCGGCGCCGGGGGCGTTGCCCAAGCGAAGTTCCGCGCCGAGGTTATCGCGGATGAAAATGAACTTGCCGAAGGTGCGATAGTTGCGTATCGTCCACGGCGTGACGCAGGCGATGAAGACTACGGAAGCCAGCACCACGCCTGTGAACGAAGGCTTGCGCAGTTTTGCGCGGCGATACCACGCCCATAACCCGGACGCTGGAAGGAATGCGATCAGCACCGTGCTGTTGAGCGCGGCGATCCCCCAGAGCAGGCCAAACTGCAGCCATGGTTTTAGCCCGTCGCGATCTTCCATGGTCAGCGCCAGCCAGAAAATAACGACGAGTAGCAAGGCAGAGAAACTCGTCTCCCACACCCAGCGGGTGCACCAGAACATGACGTAAGGTAAAAGGGCCCAGGTCCAGGCGGCGCCGACCGCGACCTTCTCCGACAAGATTCTGCGCGCGCTGAGGAAAATGGGGATGCAGGTGAGTGCGGAGAAAATGCTGTTGATGGTGAGCAGGACAAACGCGGAGGCTGGGGAATAGATGCCAAAGACGTGAAAGACGCCGGCCGTCAAGTAAGGGTAAAGCGGCGGTTCCCAAGCCGTAGGACCCGTGGGCGCGCCGAAAGCGTCGCTAAAGCCGCGCCCGGAGGCGATGGCGGCTCCGATGCGTCCCATTTCCCAACCGAACCCGAAGTTATCTTCCGCGCTCTTGAATTTGTACGTGTGTCCGACGATGATCCAGCCCACGCGAAGAAATAGGGCGATGGCGACCATCCAGAATTGAGAGGTGCGAATTCGAGCCCAGGCATCGAGAAGCTGGGTCGGGATGCGTTTGTGGGCAGCGGCCACCGCGGATTGTGAATCCATGGATATTTCTATTTGTAGCTGAGTCTCGATGGCGCGGCAACTCGACAACGGTGCCGAGGAGCCATTTGCGACGCGATTGAACGTATAATTGTTTCGAACCTTCACGGACCGAGGTCCCCTGATGAGCTGGCTGCAAAATAAATTCGAAAAGAACTTCATGATCAGCACGGTCGACTACGTCTTCAACTGGGCGCGCAAGTCTGCCGTGTGGCCGATGACGTTTGGGTTGGCTTGTTGTGCCATCGAGATGATCGCCGCCTCGACTTCGCGATTTGATATCGCGCGCTTCGGTGCGGAGGTGTTTCGTCCCAGCCCGCGGCAGGCCGATCTGATGATTGTGTCGGGTACGGTGACATTGAAGATGGCGCCGGTGGTGAAGCGCATTTATGAGCAGATGCCCGACCCGAAGTGGGTGATCTCGATGGGCGCGTGCTCGTCGGTGGGTGGGCCGTTTAATACGTATGCGGTGTTGCAGGGCGTCGATAAAATCGTGCCAACGGATGTTTACGTGACCGGATGTCCGCCGCGGCCGGAGAATCTTTTCTACGCGCTGCTCAAGCTGCAAGACAAAATTGATACCATGACGGTCGCCAGGAAACCCACCGAAGTACGGCTTGATCCAAATATGGTGGAGAATTTCAAGCGGCAGGTGATGATTGCGCAAACCGTGCAGCCGAAATAGCTGTCAGCCGTCAGCAAATATGTGGGGAAATGCCGAACTTCATCAAGCTCTCCATCGAAACCGAACTTCCATCCACCGACGAAGCCAAAGAGTTTCCCTGCGGCGCCAAGATGATCTGCGTTGCCAATGTAAACGGCGCGTTCAGCGCGATGGAGAACGTCTGCCTGCATCGCGGCGGGCCGCTGGGGCAAGGGATGATCGAAGGCGGCAAGGTGGTGTGTCCATGGCACGGCTGGGCGTGGGACACAAAGAGCGGTGAGGCCACGCAGAATCCCAGCATGAAGGTTGCCGTGTATCCGCTGAAGATTGAGAACGGCGACGTGCTGATTGAGATTTAGTAAGAGTGTGCCGTCTGCTCGTTCTCGTTATCCCAACAATCTCAAAAATTTGCCAGGTTGATTTTCATACCCCGGAAACACTGTCGCAAGATTCTTGTTGCCCATGTGGCGCGCTACGGCCTCGCCGAGCACCTGACGAAAATCCGTGGTCAGCGCCAGATCGCGGCCTTCGTAGAGTTGCGACTGATCGAGGCCCGGCCAACGTCCGTAGACTTTGCCGCCTTTCACGGGCCCGCCCAGCACGAACATGACGTTGGCATGGCCGTGGTCGGTGCCGCGGTTGCCGTTCTCGCGCGCGGTTCGGCCGAACTCCGACATGGTAACGACTACTGTATCCTCTCCGAGGTCGCCGAGATCGGTCCAGAAAGCGGCAAGCGATTGCGAGAAGTCGCGCAGCACATTGGCAATCTGGCCTTCAGTTGAGCCTTCGTTGACGTGATGGTCCCAACCGCCGATGTCAGCAAACGCTACCTGCACACCCAGGTTTGCCTTAATCAGCTGAGCAAGCTGGCGCATGCTGTCACCGAAGTGGCCCTTGGGATAATCAGCGCCGGGAGCTGGTTTGTATTTGGACGGGTCCGCGGATTTGAGCATTTTGACCGCGTCAAATGTTTCTTCCCCCGTGCCGTGAAGAACGGTATCGAGGGAGTGGTCGTACATGGCCTCGAAGGTATTCGCGACGGACGAGGCTTTCGGATTGCGGCCACCGACGGAGAAATCATTGATGTTGTTGATGGCGATGGCGGGCTCGGCACCACTCAAAATACGCGGGATGGACGGGCCCATGGCGATGGCCTCGAACGCCGATTTCTGCGATTGTGGCAAGTTGCGCAACGCACGGTTGAGCCATCCATCGTCGGTGGACTTTACGCCCGGAGTGCCGGACTCCATAAAATCCTGGGCATCGAAGTGCGAGCGGTTGGGGTCGGGCGACCCGGCGGCATGCACAATCGCCAGTTGACGCAGCTGCCAGAGCGGCTGGAACGGCGCGAGTGACGGATGCAGGCCGAAGAAGCCATCCAGATCGATTACGGACTTTCGCGGAATGTTGATGCTGGGCCGCATCGCGTAATATTGCGGCTCGCCATGAGGCACCACGATATTCAAACCGTCGGCCGCGCCGCGCTGAAAGATCACAACCAGGCGCCTGGTGCGGGAACCCGGCTGAGCCGCGCCCATGGCGGCGCGAGCGAGAAAACTCGGCACCGCGGCCGTGCCGACAACGGCAAGTGCGCTGTTGCGAAGAAAGACGCGACGAGTGATGGACATGATAAAGCAGCTCCTGGCCACTAGCTACTAGCTTCTGGCTACTACGCTCATAGCTGCTGTCGCCTTAGGTTCTGGCCGGAAGCTAGCAGCTAGTAGCTATCTTCTCTGAAACTCTGGCGAGCCGAGTAACAAGCCCGCGATTGTGTTAACGCCCGGAGGCCGCACTGCGTCCACCGGCTTGCGCGCTGCGCTGCTACCTGCAGCGGCGCCGATCTGTGATGCAATCGAGTCGTGCGTTTGCTTCGATACGTCTCCGTCGAGCAGGCCGAGTTCAAGCGAGGATAGCGCCTGGATCGAATCCGACGGGGTATTGGGCAGAGTACTCGCCGCGAATTGCGCCACGTCCACCTTAACGCCCTTGATCTTGCCGCTGCTGAGCGCCAAAGCAAAATTCATGCGATTGAGCAGCGCCGATGAGCTTACCCACGTTTCCGCTTTCATGGAATAGCCGGTCGGCGGCTGGGCGCCGTAAAGCGGCATACCCATATTGTTGAGCTGGCGGGTGAGTGGCAGCGCATCATCGACCTCAGCGCCGGTGGCACGCACTGCTGAAGCTACGAATTCCAGAGGGGTTTTCACCTTGGCGCGATAGGTGCCTTCATCCCAAAACTCAGGCGATTGAAAAAGCACAGTCAGCACTTCGCGAATGTCGCCCTTCTTTTTCAAAAACGTTTTCGCCATGCGGTCGACTAAAGTCGGAGGCGGATCATCCGACACGAAACGTTCCGCGAGCTTGAGCGAGATAAAATGCGCTGTCAGCGGGCTGGTGGCCAGGCGGTGCAGCAATTCCAGTCCTTCGCCTTCACCTTTCGGCTTGATGCGGTGGCCGAGCACGAACTTTGCTCCCGGCTCGTGCATGCGGGGTTCGAATTTGAAGCCGCCGCCTTCCTTAGGTTTCTCGATGGTCCAGCCGGTAAACACCTTGGCAACTTCGGTGACATCGTGCTGCGAGTAGCCGCCGTTGACGCTCAGGGTATGGAGTTCCAGTAACTCGCGCCCGTAATTTTCGTTGAGTCCGCTCGGACGCTTGCCCTTATTCGGCCGTTGTGGTGGATAACGTCGACCGTATGGACCAGAAGGATGCGCGGGAATGCCGAGAGCTTGCGGCGAGTTCGGCCCTACGCTGAGCCAGTTGTCGAGATAGAACAACATTGCCGGACTCTTCGCCGTGGCTACCAGCAGGTCTTCGAACTTGCCGAGCGCGCGCGGTCGAATCACATCGCGCTCGTAACTGGTAATGAGGAGCCGATCGACTCCCTTGTCCGCGAATATATTGAAGTGGTTAAACCAAAAGTCGGTCATCACTTCCTGGAGTTGACGCTCGCTGTAGATGGCGCGCAGAAGCTTGGCCTGCGCCAGTTCGCCAGTGACCACTCCCGCAGGACCATTCAGTGCGAGCAGGGTCTCCTTTTGCCTGGGAGGCAGGCCTTCGAGAAACTCCTGACCTTTACCTCCGCGCAAGGTTTCGGCCAATGCTAGCTGCGCTGTCGGCGACATGCTGAGAATTTTCTTGAAACGCTGGTCGGGCGGAATGCTCGGTAGTTGCTGCACATCCAAGTTGGCGTAAAGTTCTTCCTCGCGGCGGCGAGCCTCTTCTTCCTCCTCTGGGGTCATCTTCGCCGGAAGCGCGGAGGGCGCGACTGCATCCCCATTGTCTGGAGAGGCCTTTGCGCGGGCATCTGCGGCAATCTCATTGCTTGGCGCGCCAGCGCTCATTGTGGAATGATCCGCGGAGGCGTCGTTCGACGCCATCGTGGACGCCGCAGGAGGATTTTTGGCGGCTTCCAAGCGTTCTTTCTTTTCCTGTTGTCGGTCGATTTGAACTTGATAGACCATTCGCAACGCGGCGTCGGACGGCATGGCTTTCTTGCCATTCATCACCTGATTGATCTCTTGACCGTCAGGGAAATCCTGAACGATTTCGCTGGTGCTCATGCGCGTCGTGCGGAACGGTTCCAGGCGAGCCTCAAGGGCTCTGTCATCGATTTTTTCGGGATGCAGTTGCAGATCGATCCACTTGTCTACGCCGATCGCCATCACCCTCTGCACATCCCCGGGACGTGGACCGAAACTCAGGCGATTAAGAGCATGGAGGGCGCGGCGTTGATCGCTGGCACTGGAGGCCGGTTTCTCGTTCTTTTTAGCCAGCAGGGACGGGACGATGCACGCCAGGCTGACAGACAGAAGAACGACGGCGAACTTGGTACGCCCCACAGGCATGAAGACTCCGGTCCAGGGAAGGACGACACCCCTCTTATTATCAACCCGAACTCAAGGAAAAGTTTCTGGCTGGAAGGTTACCGAAGACGTTGTATGGCTGGCCCCAGGTAGGCATAAGTCAAAGATTCCAAAGCCACGGTTAGAGCTAGGTCAGATACATTTTGCCCCGCGAGACCTTGTGCTGCAGGGTCGCGGCTAACTGGTCCACATCGGTCGGAGAAATGTTCACCGCCATGTGGTCGGCGAGCAGCGGAGTTCGATTGCTGCCCACGGCATCGCGTCGCACTTGGATCAAAAGGGCCTGCACCGCGTTGGGATCATACTTTTGCGGGGTCATGCGCACCAGATCACTGAGGGCACCGCCCAGCGAAAGCGGCTCCCGGTAAGGGCGGAGGCTGGTCATGGCGTCGAAGGTGTCGGCGAGCGCCATGATGCGCACGGGCATGGGCAGTTCGTCATTGGCCAAGGCATCGGGGTATCCGGAGCCGTCGCTGCGTTCATGATGCCAACGCACCGATTCATGAATCTTCGGCCAGGGGAACTCCACGCTGCTGACAATCTGATGGCCTACCACGGTGTGATCGGCCATCTCGCGAAATTCTTCGGGATTGAGCGCTCCGGGCTTGCTGAACAATCGGCGATCGACGGCCACCTTGCCGATGTCATGCAAATAGCCAGCGCTGCGCAGAGCGGCAACCTCGCCGGGTTCGACGCCCATGGCTTCGCCGATGGCAGCAGCGTAGCGCCCCACGCGCAGAGAGTGACCGTGAATGTTTACGTGTTTCACGTCAATGGCGGTGGCGAATGCTTCCAGAGCACTGTCATAGAAGCCGTGGAGCGAAGCCATCAGACGCAGATTTTCGGTTACGCGCTGGGCCAGCGTCTGGGTTAGCGCGTGGTTATGCACTGCCAAGCCGATGTAACTGCAGAGCAGCTCCATGGCATCCAGCTCTGCCTCCATGTAGGGCGCATCTCCCGGACGACGTCCCAGACAAACGACCCCGGCGAGCTTGCCAACCGATTTGAGCGGGGCAATGCACTTGAACAATTCAGGAGCGACGTTGCCATTGGAACTGAGAAACACCGAATAGGTGGAAGCGTTGAGCACGATGGGTCCGCGGGCAGCAGTGAGGGCGTGAGCGTGCTTGGGAAGAAGAGGAATGAAGGCCGGCTCAGGCAACATGGCGAAACCCTCGGACGCCACGGACGTGAGCATGGTGGGCTTCTCATTGAAAACGAAAAGCGCACCTTCGCGCGCGCCGGCGGCTTCCATGACAGCGGAGAGCATGCGGCGCGATGTTTCGGTGAAGTCGCGTTCGGCCGTGAGCTCCGGTCCGAGATCGGAGAGAGCTTCCACCGTGCGCAATAGCCTGCGGAAATTATTTGTTTCCACGTTAGACGAGTAGTGCAAAGAACGTTGGACAGAACGAGCGTAACATGCGGGAAACGCGCACCGTGAGAGACGCTTGTTGGTTAGTTTGGTGCTAAAAGGGACGGCAGGTTTACGAGTCTGATTCCGACCTATCTGAGGAAGAGGCTTAGAAGTGTTCGCGCAGTTCGGCGAAGTCTCCCACGATGAGCAAACGCTGCGGGGGGTGAGCCGCATCGAGTTCGTCATGTTCGAGAATCCAGGTATTGCCGTGCGGGACGAAAACCGCGTTCAGCCCCGTGGCCAGCGCAGGATTGATGTCGGACTTCGGGCTATTGCCGATCATCCAGGTCGAGTCCTGCTCCAGCCCAAATTTTGCAACGATTCTTTCGTACGCCTCGGCGTCTTTCTCAGCGACGATTTCGGTTGCGGTGAAATAAGTCTTTAATCCTGAGCGTTCAATCTTTCCCGTTTGCTCGATGATCGCGCCTTTGGTCAACAGAATGAGATTGTGTCTCGCCGCGAGATATTCCAGTGTTCCCGGAACCTCGGGCAGAAGTTCCATGGGATGATCGGCAACCGTGTGAGCGAAGCTGTTGATTTGCGCGTGTAACTCGGGAGTGACCGGCTCCACGCTGAGGCGCTCAAACGTGTCGACCAGGGCGTGCGCAAAACTGTGCAGGCCGTAACCATGCTTGACGATGCATTCGCGCTCGACATCGTTCAGTACTTCGCGCACTTGCTGGGGAGAAAATTCGTGGTGATTGAGGAACGAAATGAAACGCGCGATGGCCCGCTCGAAGTAGATGTTGTTCTCCCAGAGGGTGTCGTCCGCGTCGATCAGAAGCGTCTGTTTTTCGCTGGTGTTTTCTGTCGTGCCGGGCAAAGGCGCCATGCCTTCTAAGCTACCCAATCCACGCGGGCCTCAGGCCCAATGATACCGGCCTTGTGGCCCATATCCAGCAGACGGGCAACGCCTTCGCGTCCTTCTGGGCCGTAGTCGAGCGTGCGTTCGTTCACGTACATGCCAACGAACCGGTCGGCGGTTTGGGGGTCGAGATCGCGGGCAAACTGCATGGCATAGGACAAGGCTTCGTCGCGATGGTCGAGGGCGTACTGAATGCTGTCGCGCAGCGCGCCATTCACCGCCGAAATCAGCTGTGGACCGAGCGCGCGGCGGATCGCGTTGCCGCCCAGCGGCAGCGGCAATCCAGTCATCTTTTGCCACCAGCGGCCCAGGTCGACAATGCGATGCAGGCCGGCCTTGTCGTAGGTTAACTGCCCTTCGTGGATGATGAGTCCAGCTTCAAACTTGCCCTCGAGCACCTGCGGAATGATCTGGTCGAAGGGCACGACTTCCGTTTCTACTCCGGGAGCAAAAAGCTGTAGCGCGAGATACGCGGTAGTGAGCATACCAGGAACGGCGATGCGCTTTTCCTTGATTTCGCTTTGCGTGAACGGGCGCGGGGAAACAATCATGGGCCCGTAGCCTTCGCCGACGCTGCCTCCGCACGACATCAACGCGTATAGGTCCTGTATATAAGGGTAGGCGTGAAACGAAATCGCAGTCACATCGTAGACGCCTTCGCGCGCCTTCTGATTCAAGGTCTCGATATCACAGAGGGTATGGGTGAAACGAAGTCCCGGGACGCGAACCTTGCTGGTGGCGAGGCCGTAAAACATGAATGCATCGTCGGAATCGGGGCTGTGGGCAATCGAAATCTCGCGCACTTGCGACGACTGGCTGCCACCGGAATGTTTGGTTTCTGTTTCCGAAATCACCGTCATCTTTTGAGCTCCAAAACTTGTTACTGTGCTTTCGTGCTGTCGACTGGAGAGCGCTGCCATCGCGAGGCGATTCCGGCAGCCATCATTACTTTGATGATCTCCGCAAACAGGAACCAGTAAAGCCCCCAGCGGAAGGCCTGCACTACCGAATGCGTGAGAACCGCGAGCCAGGCCAGACCTCCCGTGAAAAGCACGACTTCGCCGAGAAGGCCGGCGATTGCGGCGCGAGCGAAGGTTTTGCGTCCATGTTCCAGCACGTAACCTGACACCCACGCGACCAGGGGATAGGCCAGCAGAAATCCGCCGGTTGGCCCGAACAAGTGCGCGATTCCGCCCGGGCCTATCGGACTGAACACAGGCAAGCCCGTTGCGCCTTCTGCGAGATATAAGGCGAGCGCTGCAAAACCGCGGCGACTGCCCAGCAGCAGGCCCGCCAGCAGCACGGCGAAGTTCTGTAGCGTCAACGGCACCGGGGTGAACGGCAGGGGAATCGTAATATGCGCGCACAACGCAACGAACAAGCTGCCTCCAACCACCAGGATGACTTGTCGCGCAGATTCCGGAACGAAATGGCGCTCCCTCGAATTGCTTAAAACTTGCGTCGCTGGTTTCTCCATTGGAGTCTCCGAATCTACAACGCTGAGCGATCAGGCCTCAGTATTGCCGGATGGACGCTCGCCGTCCAGTTGGTTGGCACTGATTTCATGGGCTGCATGCGCTGCCTGCAGGTGGCGTCGTAAACGCATGTACAAGGCAATTGCAACGCACACCACAACCAGTGTACTCATACCCAGGATCAGGAACCACCAAATCATCCGCACAGCCGATCAGGATAACAGATCAGCGGCCGCGACAAAGTGAAGTAAGCGCGGCCGGAGGCCGAGGGTCGACTGAATACGGGTGGCGCAGGCAGTCGCGCACGCGACGAAACGAAGATGCGTCATCCGCTAGTTGGACTCGAGGCTACTTTCTCCGCGTCACCTTAGCTCTTGAAGTCGGCCACACCGTCCCACACTAACTGGACGGCAATGGCCAAGATTAGGAAACCAAAAATCTTGTTAATGGCTCCCACCGCGCTTGGCCCCAGCCGTCGGACCAGCGGCCCTCCCAGCCAGAAAAACAACAAAACCGAGAGCGCGACCCCGGCGATGCCGATAACCATCCCCAGGTACGAAGCAGCACTATCCACGTGCGCGGCCAGCGCCATCACCACCCCAATAGCTCCCGGTCCCGACATGAGCGGCATCGCCAGCGGCGTCAGCGAGATATCTTCTTTATCCTGCGCTTCATGACTTTCTTCCGGCGTGATCCGCGCGTGAGAAGTAACCATCCCCCACGCGGCGTTGGCCACAATCAATCCGCCGGCAATCTTTAAAACCGGCAACGAGATGCCGAAAAAATAAAGCACGAAGCGGCCAAAGAACAAAAATGTGACCAGGATGACAAAAACCCAGATGCCGGTCTTTACAGCTGTGCGCTGCCGGTCCTTGGCGGTCCAGGTTGCGGTCATCGTGAAAAAGATGGGAATGCCGCCAAACGGATCGACAATGGGAAACAGCGCCAGAAATGTAGCTGCAGCCGAGTGCGGCAGCGTGCGCAGAAATTGCCCGAGAGCGTGGGTGGCATTCATCGAGCTAGCGGTATCCCTCCAGCGCCTTGGCCGCGCGTTCGAGCGCCGCGGCCAGAACTGCCAACTGCTGGCGCGAGCGCTCCGCATCCCCTTTGTCGAGCGCTTCGTTCACTCCCGGAATCACGACCGCCGCATATCCGGTGTATTCTCCCGGAGCATAAATCGCATGGCGAAACCAGGGACGGTGGGGCAGCCCTTCTGGCACCAGCAACGCCCGCTCGCCCCCGAGCAGCGCCTGGTTCAGCCGTGCTGCGTCATGCGGTGGATTCCTCTGCTTCGACAAAATCTTCGCTCCCGCATCCTGAAAGTGCTTCGCAGCCGCATTCACAGCGCTCCAATCGAGAGCATGGTTGCCAAACTTATTCTCCGCCCGCTTTGCGGCCGCATCCAGGTACACGGTAATTTCCTTGCCATACTCTTCGTAATCGTAAGGCAGAACATCGGCATCCGCTATGCGCAAGGCCTCCAGACCGAAAATCCTCGCCATCTGCTGCTCGTAAACGAAATCTGGATCGCCGAATTTCTTGAACCAGGCGAAATTGTCGAACACAGAGTGATACACGCCATACGGTCCAGTCGAACTAATATCGGTCGAAGGTACACCGAGGTGCTGCTGGAAAGCGCTGTAATCGGAGCCGCTGCCCAGCTCGCCGACCAGAGCATCGTCCCTGGCTAGTGCCACAGCAGGTGTGCGCCGACCCTCCCCTATGGATTCCAACGGCGACTGAGTTATCGGAGCATTTGGCTGATCACCCTTCTGCCACGCCGCGTACACGGTCCCGCCCTTGGGACTGGGCACCGCCTTAGTTACATCCCGCAAAAACTGCTTCAGGCTCGGCACCGCCGAAGCCCCAAACTTCGGCCCCGAGACGGCCACATCGACATTGAAGTATGCGGGAGCATGAGCCAGTTCGGATTCATGCTGCTCGGCCCACTCTGTCGAACCCATCAGACCTTCTTCTTCGCCATCCCAACTGGCAAAAATCATCGTGCGCTTCGGCTTCCAACCGGACTTCAGCAACTCTCCGATACCGTGGACCGCTTCGAGCATCGCCGCCGTGCCGCTGTTTGGATCGACTGCGCCGTACACCCACGCGTCGCGATGATTCCCGGCAATCACCCATTCGTCCGGCGACTCGCTCCCTCGCACTCGTCCAATCACGTCCCATAGTGTGCGGAACTGGTAATCCTGTTTGAGATGCATCTTCACCCGTACTGGCCCCGGTCCCACGTGATAGGTGAACGGCAACGAGCCTTGCCACTCGCGCGGTGAGTCCGGTCCGGCCATGTGCTGAAGAATGGGCCAGGCATCGTGGTAGGAAAGCGGAGTTGCCGGAATCTTCGGCATCTGCGCCGACTGCTCAGGAGAAATTCTTTTGCTCTCCGGCAACGAAGGCACGGATGCAAATCCGGGCGTCGTCGGATCTCCTGGGAATTCGAACATGTATCCTACCGACCCGCGCTGCACGCCGGTATCCGGGCGCCACGGCCCGTCGGGGTATTTATCTCCTCGACGCCATCCGTCGTCGAACGGATCCGAATAGACAATCACTCCTACCGCACCGTGTTCTTGCGCAATGAATTCCTTCACCCCGCGAAAATTCTGGCCGTATCGCACCAGCACAATCTTGCCACGCACATCAATCTTCAGCTTCTCCAGCTTCTCGAAATCTTCCGGAGTGCCATAGTTGGCGTACACCACGTCGGCTTCGACATCGCCTGACGGCGACATGCCATTGAACGGCATCACCACTCGTGGATCATCGTCGTAAGGATCTCCAGCGACATGCTCGCGGGTGGGCCCATGCATTTCCACTCCAGCCGGTGCAGTAATATCCACGCTGATTTCCTGCGGGTAGTTCATCCACACTTTGTATTGGACGATTTCGGTGTCGAGTCCCGCGTCGCGAAACTTCTGCGCCACATAGTCCGCCGTGGCCTTGTCCTCCGGAGTTCCCGCCATGTGCGGAGCCTGGGTCAGAATACGCAAGTGCTCTTCCGCCAGCTTCGGATCAGGGACAGCAAGAAAACGCGCTTCGGTGGCATTTTCCGTAGCAGCATCGCGAAAACCGAAAATGGCTGGGAAAGGACCGGGTGAGTCTGGAGTACGGCCACCCACGCTGGCCAAAACAAAACACTGGAACACAACTAAACAAGAAAGTGCGGAATAAACGAATCTCATGATCTCCCGCTGAGAAAGTAAGTAAGGTAGCATAGCGCCGCGAAGTGTGCAGACAAGCGCAAGAAGCACGCCCCCAGAAGGCTATCGCACTTGCCCTGTCCCAATAATCTCGTATTTCGAGGACGTCAGTTCCGCCAACGCGAAAGGCCCACGGCAGTGCAACTTCTGCGTGCTTATACCCATCTCGGCGCCGAAGCCGAACTGCGCGCCATCTGTGAACCGCGTCGAAGCATTCCAGTAGACAGCCGCAGAATCCACGCCGCGCAAGAACTTGCGAGCATTTGCCTCGCTGCGCGTCACGATGGAATCGGAATGCCTCGTCGAATAGTGATTGATATGAGTGATCGCTTCATCCACGTTCGCCACCACGCGAACCGCCATGCACAACCGCAGATACTCTTCGTACCAGTCCTGTTCCTCGGCCGGGACCATGTTCATTCCAACCGCCAGGCTTCGCGACTTGCCATCCCCACGAACCTCCACTCCCGCCTCGATGAGCTTGTTCACGATTCGCGGCAGATACTCCGCCGCAATCCGCTCATGCACCAGCAACTTCTCCGCCGCATTGCATACCGACGGCCGATGAGTCTTCGCGTTGACCACAATCCGGTCCGCCATCTCAAAATCGGCGGATTCATCCACGAAAACGTGGCAGTTCCCCGCCCCAGTTTCAATCACGGGCACCGAGGAATTCTCGGTAACGAATGAAATCAGACCCGCGCCCCCGCGCGGAATGATCACATCGACCAGCCCACGAGCCTTGATCAGCTCCTGCACCGACTGCCGTGTGCTCGAATCGAGGAGCTCGATTGCCCCCTCGGGCACTCCCGGCACGGCAGTAAGAATCTCCACCAGCCGTTGATTGCTGCGTGCCGCTTCTTTCCCGCCTCGCAACACGATAGCGTTGCCCGTTTTCAGCGTGAGTACGGCCGTGTCCACGGTAACGTTCGGCCGCGATTCGTAGATAATTCCCACGACACCGAGTGGCACTCGCACCTTGCGGATACGCAGCCCATTCGGGCGCATCCACTCCGCCAGAGTCTCGCCAATCGGATCGTCGAGCGCGGCAACATCACGCACACCCTTCGCCATCTCACTGATCCGCACCGTTGTCAGCAGCAAGCGATCGCGCATGGCGCCCTCAAGTCCGGAGCTCTCCACATCTTCCCGGTTCGCCGCGAGAATCGTTCGGGTCTGCGCTTCAATTGCATCGGCGATGGCGAGCAGCAACGCGTTCTTTTCGTCCGTGGAGAGCAGTGCCAGCTTCCCAGCTGCTGCCCGCGTGCGCGCCAGCTTTTCCTGCGTGGAAACCGAGTTCGCAACGGTCGTCGCCATTAGACCTTTCCTCTCTGAGGAGGAAAATAAGTTCCAATTTTCCGTTCCATGCCTAGCGTAATTCCCTGGGGATGGCGCCCGTTCACAATCGCTACATGGACTCCCGCTTCGCTGGCCAGCTTCGCCGCGCGCAATTTGGAAATCATTCCGCCACGCCCCAGCTTGCTCTTCCCATTGCATTGCGCTTCCAGTTCCGATGTCAGCTTGCGCACCACGCGCATCAGTCGCGGCTTCTTGCGCCCGTTGGGTAGGTAGAAACCGTCAACGTCGGTCAGCAGCAAAAGCCAGTCCGCCTCCACAGCCGTTGCCAGCAACGAACTCAGCTCGTCGTTGTCTCCGAAAGCGCCGACCAACTCCTGCACCGAGACGCTGTCATTTTCATTCACGATGGGTACAACCCCCAGCGAGAGCAACTCAGCCAGCGCGTTCTGCAAATTGCGGTAGCGGACAGGCGAAGTGAAGTCATCACTCGAAAGCAGCAGCTGCGCCACAACCTTTTTGCCGAAAAATAGGCGCTCGTACGTATGCATCAGCTTGCTTTGCCCAACTGCCGCGCAAGCTTGCATTCCCGGAACATCGCTCGGCCGCTTGCCCAGTCGCAGCCCGGACATTCCTGCAGCAATCGCGCCCGAGGTGACAATCAGATATTCGTTCCGGCTGAGATCGAATTGATCCACCACGCCGCGCAGCAGCGTGACGTCAATCTGCCCGCCAGGAGCGATGAGGCTGGTGCCGACTTTGATGACGACTCTCATGCGATAGAAGCTTTCCCAGCTAAGTTGGAATGGTATCGCACTCGGCGCTCCAGAGGAATTTCTCCTTGCTGCAGAAATATTGCTTCTCGAAATCGCCGGGTCCTGAGGCCCAGCGAAGCCGGCGGGAAGGACAGCATCCCTGTCCTCCAATTAAAATGAAGTTCCATGCCCCCCGCCAATTCCACGAGCCGTTTTTCCGATCGCGTAGAAAACTACGTGCTATACCGGCCCGGATATCCGCCCGAAGTGCTGCGGACCCTCAAAACCGAATGCGGCCTCGCGCCCAATCACTTGGTGGCTGACATCGCTTCCGGAACCGGCATTTGGACGCGCACCTTGCTGGGGAATGGTAACTCGGTGATTGGTGTCGAGCCCAATTCCGAGATGCGCGAGGCGGGTGAGCGCCTGCTGGCAGGATTTCCAAAGTTCACCAGCGTTGCTGGGAAGGCGGAAAAAACCACATTGCCAGATCGGAGCGTGGATTTTGTCACGGCGGCGCAAGCCGCTCACTGGTTCGACCGCGAGCGATCGCGCCGCGAATTCGTTCGCATCCTCAAGCCCGACGGTTGGCTGGTGCTTCTGTGGAACGAGCGCCTCACCGATTCAACCCGGTTTCTTCGCGACTACGAGCAGTTGCTGCTAACCTATGGCACCGACTACCAGGACATTCGCCACGAGCGCACAACTTCCGAAGTGAACCAATTCTTCGACCCCGTTCCGTTTCAAGAGCGAACCTTCGAACTGCGGCAGGAGTTTGAGTACGCCGGGATTGAGGGCCGTTTGCTCTCGTCTTCGTACGCGCCCGGACCGGATCATCCCCAGCATGGACCCATGCTCCGTGAATTGCGCCGCATCTTCGATGCACACGCGGTGTCTGGCCGAGCAGTCTTCGAATACAAGACCCGGCTTTACTTCGCACGGTTAAGTTAAAACCAAACCGAATCTGCTCTGATACGATCTGCTCTGCGTTTCATCCAACGAGGTCTAACCCGTGTCCGACGAAAAGTCTTTCCACATGAGGCCCGACGAATTCCGCCGCTACGGCCATGCTGTAGTCGATTGGATCGCCGACTACCACTCCCGCATCGAATCATTCCCCGTGCTCTCGCAAGTGAAGCCTGGAGAAGTTCGCGCGTCGCTGCCGGCGAACCCTCCCTCACACGGAGAGCCATTCGATGCAGTACTCAGGGATGTTGAAAATTTAATTCTGCCCGGAGTCACGCACTGGCAGTCGCCGAACTTCTTTGCCTATTTTCCATGCAACGCCTCCGGCCCGGGAATCCTTGGCGACCTTCTCTCTTCCGGCTTGGGAGTGCAAGGCATGCTCTGGTCCACCAGTCCAGCCTGCACCGAACTCGAAACGCACGTGCTCGACTGGCTCGTAACCATGCTCGGATTGCCAGCCAAATTTCTGTCATCGAGCGCCGGTGGCGGCGTCATCCAGGACACTGCCTCAAGCGCCGCTCTCTGTGCCCTGCTTGCAGCCCGCGAACGCGCCACGAACTACATCAGCAACAAAAAGGGATGCGATGGCCGCATCGTCGCTTATGTCTCCACGCAAACCCATTCCTCATTGCAGAAAGCCGCAATGATCGCAGGCCTCGGCGTCGACAATCTCCGCTCCATCGACGTGGACGAAGATTTCGCTATGCGCCCTGATGCTCTTGCCCGCCAGATCGAAATCGACAAGCGCGGCGGTCAGGTCCCCTGCTTTGTCTGCGCCACCGTCGGCACAACATCCTCGAACGCAATGGATCCGATCCCCGAGATTGCTCGCGTCACACAGCAACACAATCTCTGGCTACACGTAGATGCCGCCATGTCGGGCACGGCCGCGCTCTGTCCCGAGTTTCGCCACCTGCAAAACGGAGTCGAACTCGCCGACAGCTACAACTTCAACCCGCACAAGTGGATGTTCACCAACTTCGATTGCAACTGTTTCTGGGTCGCCGATCGCAAAGCGCTCATCCAGACTCTAAGCATCTTGCCGGAATACCTGCGCAACCAGGCTACCGAATCCGGCGCAGTCATCGACTACCGCGACTGGCACATCCAGCTCGGCCGCCGTTTCCGCTCGCTGAAGTTGTGGTTCGTGATCCGCCACTACGGCATGGAAGGCCTGCAGCACCACATTCGCCGCCACGTGGACCTGGCACAGCAGTTCGCCGGCTGGGTGCGCAGCGACAAGAATTTCGAACTCGCCGCCCCCCTTCCGTTGAACCTGGTCTGCTTCCGCCACAAAGCCGGAGACATGGCGAATCAATTCATCATGGATCGCCTCAATCGCAGCGGCGATCTATTCCTCACACACACCAAGCTGAATGGAAAACTAACGCTCCGGCTATGCGTCGGCCAGACCAACACGCAAACCAGGCACGTCGAGCGCGCATGGAAAAGAATTCGCGAGGAAGCCGATAAGTTACCAGCTGTCGCGTAGGCGAGCCCTTACTCGAACCTCTTGCGCCATTTCAGCTAAAGTAGAGTATGCGAACCATCCTCGGCCAGCGCCCCTTGCGCTTCGTGTTTGCTGCCAACGTGATTTCCATGTTGGGCAGCGGGATGAATTCGGCCGCCGTCGCCTGGTACATTCTCGAAGCCACCCACTCGGAAATGGCGCTCGGCACGTTCGCCGTTCTGCAGACCCTTCCCGCCATGCTCATGCTTCCCTTCACCGGCGTCATCATTGATCGCGAAGATCGCCGCCGCCTGGTCATGTGGCTCGACGCCGTGCGCGCCGTAATCATTGTGACCGTCGCCATCCTCGCGTTTCGCCACCGCGTGCAGGTCTGGCAACTCTATTTGATGAACACTCTCGTAGCAGCCGGTTTCTGGATGTTCTGGCCCACCATCACGGCGCTCATCCAGGAACTCTCGCCCGAAGGTCAATTCGTCGAGTCGAATACTTTACTCCTGGCCGGCGTGCAGGGTGGATGGCTGATCGCCGGCTCGCTAGTCGGCTTCATGTACAACCACATCGGCCTCGGCGGCGTGCTCCTGATCGACGTTTCCACCTACGTGGTTTCGTTCTTGTGCTATTTCGCCGTGCGCAAAGGACGTCATGTTGTCCTGACTCCACAAGAATTGCGCGCCGATATTCTCGCCGCGGAAAGCCAGTTCCAGCGCTTCTGGCGCGATATGCGCGAAGGCCTGCACTTTCTTCGCGACCATCGCGCCGTCGTGTTGCTTGGCATCAGTTGGGCGTTATTTCTTGGCGCCATGATCACGGGTGTCGTTGTCACCCCTTCGCTCAGCGAACGTATTTTCCACGCCGGCGCCGTCGGCTACGGATGGCTCAATGCCGGATGGGGCACGGGCGCGTTTCTCAGCGCCCTGTATGCTCCCGCAATTATCGCCAGTTTGGGCGGACGCCGGTCGGTTGCGTTTTCCATGGCGCTGCTGGCCGCGTGCATGGTTTGCGCTCCCGTCTCGCACCGGCTGGTGGCCGCGATCCTACTATATGGGGTGATGGGTTCCGCGCGTGGCGTCGGTGGCATCGCCATGAACACCAGCCTTATGGAGATGGTCCCCAAGCATCTGATGGGACGGGTGCAAAACACTTTTTATTTTTTCGGAACGTTCCTTCAACTTGTGCTCGCAGTGGCCGTCGGCGCCGTCGCGCACAAGGTCAGCCTGGTGGCCGCATTCGCGATTCTTGCCAGCGTTTACGGGTTATCGTTCGTGGCTGCCAGTTGGCCGATCGGTACGTTAAATCGCGAAGCGGTTCCTGCAGATTAGGCGATCGTGCAACGCGCCAGACGCATCGGCGTATAGTCACTGGGAATCGGTATGCCCCGACGCACAAAGTTCGTGATTGGAGTGCTTTGTCTGCTGGCTTGCATCGTGGCACTCCGGCCAGTGATCCTGGATTTCTCGTCCAAAACATTCTTGAATACGGGCCCCAACGGGCCCGAAACACCCGCCGTCGTTGGCCTTGCTTTCTACCGCCTGAAAATTCCCAGCGGACACCGTTTCCTCGATGCGTACCTCGTGCGCGCTCCTGCCACCTGCCAGCCGCGTGTCGCGCTCCTGATTTTCCACGGTGTGATGGAAACCATTTCCGAATGGGTTCTGGCGCAGAAGTTTCTTTGCGACCACTGCATCTCCTCGATCGTATTCGACTACTCCGGTCACGGAGACAGTTCACGACCCGGAACCATCGGCCACAATGAAGACGCGATTCCGGCCTACGCCACATTCCTCTCGCAATTCCCCGGCGAGCGTCTTCGCGTGCTGGGTCATTCCATGGGCAACTCACCGCTGCTTGAATCCCTGCCTCATTTTCGCCCTTCTCCATCCTGCGTGGTTGTGGCAAACACCTTTTCTTCTTTGAGGGATGCAGGCCGAAGGCGTGGAACCTCGCGCCCATTGCTCTATTTGATCCCGGACGCATGGGACAATGTCAAGCATGTCAAACTCGTGCGCGTGCCCTTATTGGTTGTTTACAGTGACGCGGACACGGTAAATCCTCCCGACATGGGCCAGCAAATCTTCGAATCTGCGCCGGAACCGAAGCAGCTTGCGGTTCTGCATGGGGTTCCGCACAACGCACTCTACCGCGCTCCAGCCGAGGAATGGTGGGCGCCAGTTTTGCGTTTTCTTCACTCCCAATGAAAGCCGATCCCGAACTCCGCAGCCTGACTTCCGCCTTCTGACTTTTTGCAGCAACCTGATATTCTTTCCCCTTCCAAGGAGCACTCATGTCCTCTGACTTACAGGGCCGTAACGCCGTCGTCTTCGGAGTCGCCAATAAGCGCTCAATTGCATGGTCTATCGCTCAAGGACTGCACGCCGCCGGCATGAAGCTTGCCATCACCTACCAGAACGAGCGTCTGGAGCAGGAAGCGAAAGACCTCATCCTCTCTCTTCCCGGCGCTGAAGCCTATATGTGCGACGTCAGCAAAGATGAAGAGATCGAGCGCCTCTTCGCAACACTGAAAGGGCGTCACGGGAAGCTGCACACGCTGGTGCATTCCGTCGCCTACGCTCCCGCCGACGAACTGAAAGGCGACTTCGTCAATACGACCCGCGAAGGCTTTCGCATCGCCATGGATGTCAGCGTGTATTCTCTGGTCGCAGTTTCCCGCGCCGCCGTGCCCCTCATGGAAGACGGCGGATCAATCCTCACCATGACGTACTACGCTTCAGAGAAAGTTGTTCCCCGTTACAACGTAATGGCCGTAGCTAAGGCGGGGCTGGAATGTTCGGTACGCTATCTCGCGTATGAATTAGGAAAGAAAAAGATTCGCGTGAACGCCATCTCTGCCGGCCCGATCAAGACTCTCGCAGCGCGCGGCATCGCCGGCTTCGGCGACATGCTCAAGGGTCACGAAGAACGCGCCCCCCTCGGTCGCCGGGTGGAAGTAGAAGAGGTCGGCTCAACCGGAGTCTTCCTGGCCTCCGACGCCAGCAGCGGCATCACCGGTGAAGTCATCTACGTGGATTGCGGCTACAACATTATGGGGTTCTGAGAATGCTGTTGCGTGCTGGACGCCCTTCTGAGCAGGGCGCCGGCGCGATCGGTTGGAGTGGATGGATCGACTGAAGCCTACGATTGCCGAGCTGACGCACGCATTGAGCAGGAGGCCGAGAAGTGTCCCGAGGCGCAGCGCTGGAGGACGCATCCCGGAGTGGGCCCGCTGACCGGGCTGGCCTTGGTGCGGATCCTGGGGAGAGCCGATCGGTTTCAGTGGGGCAAGCAGATCGCGTGCTACTTGGGGCTGGTGCCGTTGGAAGATTCGAGCGGAGATCGGCGACGGCTGGGCCACATCACGAAACAAGGCAACTCACTGTTGCGCTTCTTGCTGGTGGAAGCGGTGCAGGTGACGGTGCGCAGTGACCAACGATGGCGCAGCAAGTATTTTCACCTGGCGATGCGGCGGGGACGGAAGATCGCCAAGGTCGCCAGGGCTCGCAGGTTAGCGATTCAGATGTACTGGATGATGCGCAAGGAATGGGATTACGAGCAGGTAAAAAAGTTCGGTTCGCACGCGGGACAGCCCGGATATCGCCAGGGTGTGCCATAGAACACCGAGTAATTGATTGGGCGTTCCGCTCCCCTGTAACGGGGAGTCTGAACTAGTAATCATGATCGAGGTTGTGACCGAAGAGATGCATGGGTCGGACTGAGTTCCTGACCTGAAAACGATTACGAGCGAGCCTTGGTTGGTATGGCAGTTCTTCAACTAGAACGAAATGACGCGCTCTTCCGAGTGCACGGATTAGTACGCTCGAAAAGTGCTTGACACCGCCGACATTGTTAGAGAGGCGATATTTCGCCAATCAACTTCTGTATGGCAGTGGCAAGAGGTTCACTACCAAAACTTGTTGAACTCCACCACGCTCCACGAATCACCCAATCGTTTCACGGTGACCCCTCGTAGCCATTATTTGAGTAGTAGAGAATAAATTCGTTTTGGCCATCAGAACGGTCGCGCAGTCGCTGAACGAACGCAGCACGATAGTCGTGATAATCCGCTTGCATTTGCTCGCAACTCCGCTGGTTTGGAAGTACGACGTTTGTGCTGTGCTTGGCTGCCTCCGAGGAAGTTGGGTGTTGCTAAATGTCGTCGAGAAAAGCAATGCTCACGCAAGGTTGCGTAAGGAGAGCCGCATTTGCCAGACCTGGAAGTCGGACATCCTCACCCCTCTCTTCTCGCAACACTCGGCGACCGGAATATAATCTCTGCCGCAGCACCTTGGCGAAAGAGGTTCTGATGGTTTCATCAACAAATTTCTGGATGTGTTTTGCCGGGCTCATCTATCTTGTCTCCGGAGTTTTTATACTTCGAAAAGAGATCAGCGCGGCTCGCGGCTGGGACAAGCTCATCACCTTGGGCTGTGTCTTCATCGCCGTTCCACTCGCTGTATTCGCGCCCGAGCATTTCCGCGGCCCCGAGTTTATCCAGAATATGGTCCCGTCCTGGATGCCGGCGCACGTGTTCTGGCCGTATTTTGTCGGATGCGCGCTACTCGCAGCAGCTACCAGTCTCACGGTGAAGAAGTTCGTACGCTTGTCGTCCGCCCTGCTCGGATTGATGTTCTTTCTGTTTGTCTGCATGATTTATATACCGTATGCGCTGGCGCATCCCAAAGATCGATTCGGGTGGGCCTACGCGCTAAGAGATCTCTCTTTTTCCGGAGGCGCATGGGCTCTCGCCGGACTGCATAGTCGCGCCTCGTCGCCGCAACAATCGAAATGGATGATTTTATTTGGGCGCATCGTCGTAGCGATTGCTGCGATCTTTTTTGCCGTGGAACATTTTCTTCATCCAGAGTTTGCGCCCGGCGTTCCTTTGGAAAAGATGACGCCATCATGGGTTCCATTCCCCAGCGTATGGGGATGCCTCGCAGGAGCGATCCTACTGGCCGCTGGAATCGGCTTGGCCCTGAACAAAAAATCTCGGATAGCTGCAGCCTCGATTGGCGCATTAATGACCGTCCTCACTCTATGCCTATATCTGCTTATTTTGATCCTCGCCCACGGCAGATCAACGCCGGAGATCAATGAAGAGTTAAATTACGTCGCGGACACATTGCTCTTCGCCGGAGCAGCACTCGTCCTGGCATCGGCATTGCCGCGCGATCCTGATCGCGTGGAGAAAACGTAGCGTCCACGTCTCCAAGATCGCAACTAACCCTTTCCCAGCGTGCGAGTCCAGGCTCGTGACAGCTACTGCTCACCAGTAAACCTAGTCATCGAACGATCTATGGAGCAAGACTTGCGTTGCTTTGTTGCAGCGTGGGTTGCTCTTTCGTCTGCCATCAGTTGACGAAATCAGGCGATTTCCCTCATTGAGAATGGCGGTTCGAGTCAATAAGCGACCTATCGATTTCTCGCGACGATTACGAATCGTTGCAAAACAGGCCGTGGGCTGCTCGTAACCCACGGCCGCATCCTTGCGCTCACCAAATCAGCGTTACCACACCGGTCATCGTAATGGTATTCCCATTGTGAATCAGGAAAGTGTCCGGGCTCGCAACTTCAATCTGTACCGTGTGGGAATAATCCAGGTCACTACTGTCCGGCTAAATGTCGAAGAGAATCAGTTGGTTAACGCTTTCGGCGAATTCGGCATCTGCCTCGGGGGTCTGAAGGGCGCATAAAATGGTGGTTTTCTCGAAGAGCGTGACACTC
>Ga0182015_10000031_pt1 | contig 169502 bp, 177 predicted proteins | sample 712P3MmetaG_FD_120478 | JGI IMG/M metagenome (GOLD analysis project Ga0182015, IMG submission 120478) | Permafrost microbial communities from Stordalen Mire, Sweden - 712P3M metaG | ecosystem: Environmental > Terrestrial > Soil > Wetlands > Permafrost | place: Sweden: Stordalen | collected...
AAGGGAACTATCCGCTTGACGTACCAAGTCCCATAATGTAGGTTTATCCCAGAAATGAGGATAGACCGATGAAAACCGACCTACGCAACCCGATCTACAACAACGACGAAGCCGCCAGGGCGCACCTAGAAGCCCTGCTGTGGCCCGAGGGTCCGAACTGCCCTCGCTGCGGCGTCATGGGCGACCGGATCACGAAGCTGCAAGGCAAGTCCACCCGGCCCGGCGTCTACAAGTGCAAAGACTGTCGCAAGCCCTTTAGCGTCACGGTCGGCACCGTCATGGAGCGGTCGCATATCCCGCTGTCAAAGTGGGTACTCGCGGCGCAATTGATGTCGTCCAGCAAGAAAGGAATGAGCGCCCTTCAACTGCAAAGGATGATCGGCACGAATTACGAAACCGCTTGGTTCCTTTTCCATCGGCTGCGCGAGTGTGCCGTCACGAAGCATCCGGGCGAGCCCCTTGGCGGCAAGAACAAGGTTGTTGAAGCCGACGAGACTTACATCGGCGGCAAGGAAAAGAATAAGCACATGAGCAAGCGGCGGCACCTTGGAACGGGCGGCGTCGGTAAAGCGGCGGTGTTCGCGCTGGTCGAACGTGATGGCCCGGTGCGTTCCTTCCACGTTGCAAACGTTACGTCAAAGACGCTGCGCCCGGTCTTGGTCAAGAATGTCAGCCGCAAGTCGTATCTTATGACCGACGAAAGCGCGCTTTATCCGAAACTCGGCGGTGAGTTTTCCGGCCACGGTACGGTCAATCATTCTAAGGATGAATATGTCCGGCTCGGCGGGTTCATGCACACAAACACCGTCGAAAGCTATTTCGCAATTCTCAAGCGCGGTATGTACGGGACATTCCATAGCGTGAGCGAGGCCCACTTGCCGCGCTACCTTGCCGAGTTTGATTTTCGGTATAACCATCGCAAGGATGGGGACAGCGAGCGCGCGGATGAACTGATGCGCGGCGCAAAGGGAAAGCGGCTAGTCTACCGCTTAGCCTGACAACCCCTAAAACGATCAAGCAAAAGGTTAGAGCGTTCAGCCGGTGGCGCAGCCGGAAGGATTAAGCGGCGGCTTAGGATTACTCAGCCGCTCTTGCAAACACCGTATGTTTAACGAGCGCTCTGATCGTCTTCCCTTGCCGCCGGACCCGGCTCTGCATGAGGCTCTTCATCTCCGTCGATGTGGAGATCGCGTCTTGCCTCAAAGAGGCGGTTTCGGATGGTGTCAACGGTCGGGGCAGCGAAAAGATGGCCCGCTTCGCCTTCGGTGAGTGTTTCGATTCCATTTCCCAATTCCTCGGTCCAGAGTTGTGCAAGACCAGGATGGCGGTATTTTAGCCGTCTAAGAGTACTATCTGCTAGGTTAATATCGTATGTCATACCTGCCCATTTCGCAGCCAAAACGGACATTCCGACCACGATACCGCCGTTAACTTCTATGTAACCCTTGAGGCAAGCCAGCGTTCCCCCCGCTGTGCAGGTGTCATCCACGATAAAATATGGGGCACCTTTTTCGACGTACCCACTAAAAGTTGGCTGCGACACCAGGCGATGGTAAATCGACTCAGCGCCGCCGTGGTTTGCAACCGACGACTGAACGATACCGGGGTCAGTACGAAGTTCCAACAATACCCCAAGCACCTCCGCGTAAGCGGCGGGGATTTTATTTCGGCCCCTCGATTCTTCGGCGTGTACGGCCACAATTCTGGGCTCGCATCCGCCGAAGCTACTCCGGATTAGCCTCATCGATTCGTCTTCAATGCAATCATAAATCAGAGACAGCGCGGCCTCAGATGACTCACCGCTTTTTGCTGCTCGATATGCCAAATGATCCTGCATATCCCGGTACTCGCATTGTCGAACAACCGGAGGAAAATTCTCACGCCACGGAGTGCGAGGAGCTATGAGACGCTTTGCCATTTCTGAGAGGGTAACGAGTCGCAGAGCGCTTATCAACCAGTGGTAGCGATTAGGCTAATTTCCTCGCCTGACTCTTGCGCCTGCTAGCGATAAACTTCTTGCCGCGCCTCGCCTTCCGTTTTGGGCGTGGCTGCGGCGGAGTTTTCAGCATTCTTAATAATAGCGCGTCGCGGCGCTGATCGGATTCGCTGTCACTCATAGGGGGGATATATGCCAACAGAATCCCAAATAAAAGCACAAAATCTGTATGCGAATTTGCTAGCAGAAGTCAATTTTCGAGTTGCGGCGATTAATCATTGTACGAGTGGGATGTCAGGTCTGGCACCCCCATTCATTAAAGACTTCTGTTATCTGCAAATTCGCATGATTTGTGAGCTAGTTTCATTGGGATGCCTTGTCGCTCACGGCGATATTAAAGAGACGGCGTCAAACTCACTCCAGAAACAATGGTCCGCCGACAAGATCATGGAAGCTTTGGAGAAGCTGCACCCGCATTTTTATCCGCAGCCGATCAAACAAACAGTGACGGCAATGCCTGGGGGCAAGAAGTCACATCACTTACAGGGTGTGCCAACCTCACTTTCAAAGGAAGAATTTCTCAAGCTCTACCATGGGTGCGGAGAGATGTTGCACCGTGGGAATATCCGGAAACTATTGAAAGGCCAATTCCCAACACAGATCCATTATCCGGAGATCACAGCCAAGGCCCAGAAACTTGTAGATCTTCTATCTAACCACATTTTGGTGATGCGAAGCGGTGAACAGGCCTTCGGCGCTATGTTGCTCAATGCAGATACAGGAAGGCCCCAGGTGGCTATTATCGAGACACCGTCCGGACAACCAATGGACTATCGAAGCCCAAACTTTTTGAAAGACCCGGCGAAAGAGTAATAGCGTCTGCTCTATTCATGCTAGATTTTGTATCTTGGTACGTCAACCGTATAGTTCCCCTTATTAAGGCCCAAAGTTATACTGATAGGCTCCCTCAGCGAGGATGCTGCAATTGGCTCGACCGGCGATCAGAGGCAAGAGGCCCAATGGCCAGGTGACGGCATGGCTGATGCACCCGCAGCCGCTCCGGCTGCTGCTGTCGCTGAGCCTGGCGGTCGGCATCGCCCATGCGCTGAGTATGTTCCCGCCGGGGGTTATCCTCGGCACCGGCGCGTTCTGGAAATTCCCGCATGGCGTCGTCCACGATTCCTTCGCCGACATGGCGAATTGCCTCGCGGGCTATCTCTATTTCATCCACGGGTCCTGGGCGCTGCCCTTGCTGAAGGCCCCGCTGCTAGGGTCGCCGGCGGGCACCAACATCGCCTTCGTCGATGCGGCGCCGCTGATCGCGCTTATCGGCAAGCTCGTCTTCACCCTCAGTGGAACCTCCGTCAATCTGCTCGGGCTGTTTGCCTTCGCTTGTTACGTTCTACCGGGTTTCGCGATGACCCTGATGCTCGCCGAGGCCGGCGAGCGGCGCCTGGTCCCGATCCTGGCCGGCAGTGTCTTTGCCGACACGGCGCCCTATCTGCTCTATCGCTGGGGCCATCTGGCGCTTTGCGCGCAATTCCTCATCATCTTCGCTCTGGCACTTTACCTGCGCAGCCTCCATCGACCCGACCGGCGCGGCAACGAAGTACTTTGGCTGGCGCTGCTGGCCGCCGCGATCCTCATTCATCCATACCTTTTCGTGATGGTGGCGCCGGCTTGGGTGGCGCAGCTCGCGCAGAACCGCCTCGACGGAAATCTCTCGATCGCGGAGACCGCCGGCCGCGCCATGGCGGTAACCGGCATCGTGATCGCGATCATGCTGCTGACGGGGCAGCTGGGTGGGCATTTGGTGGGCGCGGGCGGTCGCGGCTATGGCGCCTATACGCTCGATCTGCTGTCGCCGATCATGCCGCAATTCAGCGGCGTGATCCCGCCGCTAGTGCAAAGCAGAATCGGCGACTTCTATCAATACGAAGGCTTCGCCTATCTCGGCCTTGGCGTGCTGGTGCTGCTGCTCGCAACGCTGCCGACGCAATACGCCCTGTTGAAGCGCCGGGCGCGATCGCATGCGGTTCTGTTGGCGGTGCTCGCCGGATTCCTGCTGTTCGCGATCTCGAACGTGATCGATCTCGGCTGGTTCTCGGTCGAAATTCCGCTGCCCGATCGAATCCTCACTTACGCGAGCGTGTTCCGCGCCAGCGGCCGCTTTTTCTGGCCGATCGGCTATGCGTTGACGGCACTGGCGGTGCTCGGCACGCTGCGCCGGTTCAAGCCGATGCCGGCCATGCTGTTGCTCGCCGCCATGGCGGTGCTGCAACTCGTCGATATCGCTCCGTTGCGCGCGATGGTGGCGGGCAGCATGCAAGGCCCCGCTCCGGCCGCGCTCGATCGGGCGGTGCTGGCGCAGGAGGCGGCGCCGGCCCAAGCGATCCTGGCCTATCCCTCCTATGCCTGTGTCGACGACAACGCGCTCAAGCAGATCAGCATGGAGATCATCCTGGCCGGCGCGCGCGCCAATCTTCCGATCAACTCGGTCTACAACACGCGCCCCGATACCGATTGCGCCGCCGAAGCCGCCGCGGCACGGCTGCCGCTCGTTGCCGGGACGCTTTACGTCTATCCGGCCGGTTTTGCCCCTGCGACGACACAATTCGATGGCGTAACGCCCGCCCAAGCCTGCCGGCGGGACGGCCGCATGCTTTACTGCCGACTGCCGGATAGCGGCGGAAAAGCTGATGCCGGCACGGCAAAAACTACCGCAAGTCCTTAATAAATCTGTGCTTTACTTGATTTTGGCGGGCCGTTGGGCTTTAGTCCGTGGCGCCGCGACGGCGGCGCCGTCATCGACCTGTGGCGCTTTGGCCGGGCCGGAATTTTAACCGGTGGCGGCCGTTCTCTGTCTCGGCGGGTAGGAGTTCTTCGGTATGCGTATCGCGGTAATCGGCAGCGGCTATGTCGGGCTGGTTTCCGGCGCGTGCTTTTCCGAATTCGGCGTCGACGTGGTTTGCGTCGATAAGGACAAGGGCAAGATCGCCCGCCTGCAAAAGGGCGAGATTCCGATCTACGAGCCCGGCCTCGAAAAAATCGTCGCCTCGAACGCGGCGGCCGGACGGCTGCGCTTCACCGACGATCTCGCCGAGGCGGTGAAGGGCGCCGACGCCGTCTTCATCGCCGTCGGCACACCGTCGCGGCGCGGCGACGGTCATGCCGACCTTTCCTACGTCTTCGCCGCCGCCGAGGAGATCGCCCGCTCGCTCACCGGCTATACCGTCATCGTCACCAAATCGACCGTGCCGGTCGGCACCGGCCGCAAGGTTGCCGAGATCGTGCGCAAGACCCGGTCCGACGCGCATTTCGACGTGGCCTCCAATCCGGAATTCCTGCGCGAGGGCTCCGCCATCCAGGATTTCATGCGGCCCGACCGCGTCGTCATCGGCGCCGAGAGCGAGCGCGCGCAAGGCGTGATGCGCGAGCTTTATCGGCCGCTCTATCTGATCGAGACGCCGATCCTGTTCACGGCGCTCGAGACCGCCGAGCTCATCAAATACGCCGCCAACAGCTTTCTTGCGACCAAGATCAACTTCATCAACGAGATCGCCGATCTCTGCGAAGTGGTCGGCGCCGACGTGCAGGATGTGGCGAAGGGCATGGGCCTCGACGGCCGCATCGGCCGCAAATTCCTCCATGCCGGCCCGGGCTATGGCGGCTCGTGCTTCCCGAAGGATTGCCTGGCGCTGGCCAAGACCGCGCAAGACGCGGGCGCGCCGGTCAAGACCGTCGAGACCGTGATCGAGAGCAACGAGCGCCGCAAGCACCGCATGGCCGAGCGAATCATCCGCGCCTGTGGCGGCAGCCTTCACGGCAAGACGGTCGCCGTTCTGGGATTGACCTTCAAGCCCAATACCGACGACATGCGCGACAGCGCCAGCCTCGTCATTCTGCCGGCGCTGGTCGGCAACGGCGCCACGGTTCGCGCCTATGACCCGGAAGGCATGGACGAGGCGAAGAAGCTCCTCACCGGCATCGAATTCTGCGCCGGCGCCTACGACACGATGGAGGGCGCCCATGCGCTGGTCATCGTCACCGAATGGAACGAGTTCCGCGCCCTCGATCTCGCCCGCGTCAAATCGTTGCTGAAGACGCCGACCGTCATCGATCTGCGCAACATCTACAAGCCGGCCGACATGGCCGAATCCGGCTTCTATTATTTCAGCATCGGCCGCCGCTCGGTCGAGCCCCGCCAGGCGAGCCAGCGCCTCAAAGCCAAAAGCTAATTCAGGAACCAGGGAAGTTCGTCATGTCCTCCACCCGCAAGCGCATCATGGTCACCGGCGGCGCCGGCTTTCTCGGATCGCATCTCTGCGAGCGATTGGTGGCCGAGGGCAACGACGTGCTCTGCGTCGACAATTACTTTACCGGGCGCAAGGACAACATCGCGCATCTGCTCGGCAACACGCATTTCGAGGCGATGCGCCACGACATCTGCTTCCCGCTCTATGTCGAGGTTGACGAGATCTACAACCTCGCCTGCCCGGCCTCGCCGGTTCATTATCAATTCGACCCGGTGCAGACCACCAAGACCAGCGTCCTGGGCGCCATCAACATGCTGGGCCTGGCCAAGCGGGTGAAGGCGAAGATATTCCAGGCCTCGACCTCGGAGATCTACGGCGACCCGACCGTCCATCCGCAGACCGAGGATTACAAAGGCAACGTCAACACGCTGGGGCCGCGCGCCTGCTACGACGAGGGCAAGCGCTGCGCCGAGACGCTGTTCTTCGACTATTGGCGCCAGCACAAGCTGCGCATCAAGGTCGTGCGCATCTTCAATACCTACGGGCCCCGCATGCACCCGAATGACGGCCGCGTGGTGTCGAATTTCATCGTCCAGGCGCTGAAGAACGAGCCGATCACGCTTTACGGCAATGGCCAGCAGACCCGCGCCTTCTGCTATGTCGACGATCTGATCGAGGGCTTCGTCCGGCTGATGGCGACACCCGACACCATCACCGGGCCCATTAACATCGGCAACCCGGTCGAGACCACCGTCCGCGAGCTGGCCGAGAAGATCATCGCCATGATCGGCTCGCGCTCCACCATCGAGCGCCGGCCGCTGCCGGTCGACGATCCGACCCAGCGCTGCCCCGACATCACCCGCGCCAAGGCCGATCTCGGCTGGCAGCCACGCATACCGCTCGAGACCGGGCTGCAGCACACCATCGCTTATTTCGACCGGCTCTTGACCGAGCGCGGCGAGAAGCCGAGCCCCTCGCTGCGCGTCGTTAGCTAGACGCTCGCCTTCACGCCGGCGGCCTTCAGCGCCGCCTTCTGGCGCGTCGCCAATGTCTTCACGTCGAAATCGGCGATCAGCTCCTGAAACAGCCGGTGCCAGTTGATCTCGGCCTTGAGCCGGAGAAACACCGAGCCCAGCCCCACCGCCGCCCGGTCCATAAAGACGAATTCGCGCGGCGGCTTGACCCCGCCGAGGCGGCGGATCTCCTTATGCACGGTCTGCGCGACGTCGCGGCCATAGGCGCCCGAGCCGTGCTCCTGGATGCGGCGCTTGCGGTCGTCCATCAGCGGCGCATAGACGTAGCGCGCCCAGCGGTTCAGCACCTCGATCATCTCGCGGCTAAGATTCTTGAAGCCCCAAGTCTCGTAGGCCGAAACGGCGAGCGCATCGTCGTCGCGGTCGAGCGCCCGGTAGAGATCGATGACGCCGCCGACGAAGCGCGGCGGGAAGACGCGGATGCAACCGTAATCCAATAAATTGATCCCCTGGTCGCGCCGCACGGTGTAATTGCCGAGATGCGGGTCACCGTGGATGACGCCGTAGAAATAAAACGGCACGTACCAGGCGCGGAACATGTTGCGGGCGATGGCGTTGCGCTTGGCCGCGGTGCCGGTCACCGAATCGGCGAAGGGCGCGCCCTCGAGCCAGCTCATGGTGAGGAGGCGCTTGGTCGAGAGCGCGGGCACGAAATCCGGCACATGGATTTCCTTTTCGTCCTTCAGCATGGCGCGGAAGAGAGCCATATGCGCCGCCTCGCGCGCGTAATCCAATTCCTCGCGCAGCCGGTCGGCGATCTCCTTGTGGATGTCGTCGGTCGAGATGGCGCGGTCATAGCGCTCGTAGAGCGACATGAGGAGCCGCAGCTGCTTCAGATCCGCCTCGACCGCCGATGCCATGTCGGGATATTGCAGCTTGCAGGCAAGCGCCGCGCCTTTCGGCCCGATGGCGCGATGCACCTGGCCGAGCGAGGCGGCATGCGCCGCCTCATGAGTGAAGCTCTTGAAGCGCTTTTCCCAATCAGGACCGAGCTCGCCCGCCATGCGGCGCTTGACGAAGGGCCAGCCCATCGGCGGCGCGTTGGCCTGCAGCGTCGCCAGCTCGGCGACATATTCCTCGGGCAGCGCGTCGGGGATGGTGGCGAGGAGCTGCGCCGCCTTCATCAGCGGCCCCTTCAGATTGCCGAGCGCCGATTTGAGATCGGCGGCGTGGCGCCCGCGATCGAGCTTCAACCCGAGATAGCGCGTGCCGGCGACCCGCGCGGCGAGGCCGCCCATCGCGGTCGAGACCCGGGCATAGCGCTGGACCCGGCGCGGCAGACTGTTGCGCTCGGCCATGCTAAATCCCGCGACGGACAATGGAAGGAGACAAGATCACCGGCGCAGTGTCGGCGAGACGCCGCTGCCTGTCCACGGCCAAGAAGCTGTTATAGGGTGTCGGCATGCCTCAACCCGCCGCGATCGACCTCCACACCCATATCGTGCCGGCCGAATTCCCCGCTTATGCGGGGAAACACGATGCGACGCGCTGGCCCCAGATGGCGGCGGGCTCGGATTGCCACCACAAAAACGTGATGATCGCCGGCAAGAATTTCCGCACCGTCTCGGATGAATGCTGGGAGGTATCCCGGCGCATCGAGGCAATGGACCACATGAATATCGGCATGCAGGTACTATCGCCGATGCCGGAACTGCTCTCTTACTGGTTCCCGCCCGAGGATGGCCTCGCCATCGCGCGCCACATCAACGGCACGATATCCGGTATGGTGGCGCAGAGCCCGAAGCGCTTCTGCGGCCTCGGCATGGTGCCGCTGCAGGACCCCGAGCTGGCATCGCGCGAGCTCGAGAACCTTATGCGCGACGGCTTTCGCGGCGTCGAGATCGGCAGCAGCGTCAACGGCGTCGCCATCGGCAGCCCTCAATTCCAGCCTTTTTTCGCGACGGCGGAGAAGCTTGGCGCCGCGGTCTTCATCCACGCTCTTCACCCCGCCGGCACGGAGCGCATCGTCGGGCCGCCGCGCCTCATCCCGCTGATCGCTTTTCCGGGGGAGATCGCGACCGGTCTCGCCTCGATCATCACCGGAGGCATGTTCGAGCGCCATCCCCGCCTCAAGCTGTGCTTCTCGCATGGCGGCGGCACCTTCGGCATCATCCTGCCGCGACTGATGCAGGGCTGGCGGCTGTCGAAAATCGTCCGCGAGCATATCGCGCAATCGCCCGAGGAGCAGGCGCGCCGATTTTATTACGACACGGTGCTGTTCAGCCCGACGAGTCTGGCCTTCCTGATCGCCAGCTTCGGCGCGACACAACTCTGCATCGGCACCGATTATCCCTTCGAGCTGTCCGAGGCAGCGCCCTTGGACCTGATCGGTGCGCTCAATCTCGGCGAGGCCGAGCGCGCGGCACTCCATGCCGGCAACGCCCGGCGCTTTCTGGCGCTGCCGGCCTAATCACACGCTTAACTCACCCGGTGCCGGAACCGATGCAGCCGAGGCTCGTTGCTCCTGACGTTGGCCATGCAATGGAATGTAAGGAGCAGGTTATGGATACGGTTCAGCAGACCACCGATACGCTCGAGACCACGCGGCTCATCGCCGCCGATAAGGTCGAGGGCACGCCGGTCGAAAGCACCAACGGCGACAGCCTTGGCCACGTCCACGACATCATGATCGACAAAATCTCGGGTCAGGTCGGCTACGCCGTGCTCAAATACGGCAGCTTTTTGGGTTTGGGCGGCAAGCTCTTCGCCCTGCCCTGGGATTTGCTGAAATACGACACCAAGCGCAATGCCTATGTGATCGGCATTCCGGTCGAAAAGCTGAAGGGTGCGCCGAGCTTCGACGATAGCGACCAGAGTCGCTGGCCCGATCTGGGCACCCGCTCCCACAGCGAGGAAATCCACGAATATTACGGCTCGCATGCCGATTGGTTCCGCAACGCGCGATAGTCCTGATCGGTTGAAACGCAGCGGCCCCGGCAGCATTCGGGGCCGTTTTGCTGGAGCCTCGGCTTTGCTGAGGCTTCAGCCCAGCTTTTCCAGCTCGTCGATCAGGCCCGAAATCACTGACAGGCCCTGGTTCCAGAATTTCGGGTCCGAGGCGTCGAGGCCGAAGGGCGCCAGGAGCTCCTTGTGCCGCTTGGTGCCGCCCGCCTTGAGCATGTCGAGGTATTTCTCGGCAAATCCCGCCGCGGCGCCCTGGTAGACCGCATAGAGCGAGTTCACCAGGCAATCGCCGAAGGCATAGGCGTAGACGTAGAACGGCGTATGGATGAAATGCGGGATGTAGGTCCAGTACCAGCGGTACTCGTCCTCGAAGCGGATCGCGGGGCCGAGGCTCTCGCCCTGCACCGCCATCCAGATCTCGCCGATGCGCTCGGCGGTCAGCTCGCCCGAGCGGCGCTCGTCATGCACGCGGCGCTCGAACTCGACGAAGGCGATCTGGCGCACCACGGTGTTGAGCATGTCCTCGACCTTGCCGGCGAGCATCGCCTTGCGCCGCTTGGGATCGCGCTCGGCCTTGAGCAACGCCTGGAAGGTCAGCATCTCGCCGAAGACCGAGGCGGTCTCGGCCAGGGTGAGCGGCGTGTCGGACATCAAGGCGCCTTGCGGACCCGCCAGGACCTGATGCACGCCGTGGCCCAGCTCATGCGCCAGGGTCATGACGTCGCGGTTGCGCCCGAGGTAATTCAGCAACAGATAGGGATGCGCGCTTGGCACCGTCGGATGGGCGAAGGCGCCGGGCGATTTACCGGGTAGCGCCGGCGCGTCGATCCAGCGATTGTCGAAGAAACGTTTTCCGACATCGGCCATCGCCGGCGAGAAATCATTGTAGGCGCCGAGCACGATGCGCGTCGCTTCGGGCCAGGTCACTAGCCGGTCATCGTCATCCGGCAAGGGCGCGTTGCGATCCCAATAGGGCAGCGCCTCGGTGCCAAACCATTTCGCCTTCAGCTTGTAATAGCGATGCGAGAGCTGCGGTAAGGCGGCGTGTACGGAGGAAATCAGTGCCTCCACCACCTCGTCCTCGACGAAATTGGCGAGGTTGCGCGACGAGATCGGCGCCTTGAAATGGCGCCAGCGATCCTCGATCTCCTTGTCCTTGGCGAGGGTGTTGGTGACGAGCGAGAAAATTCGCGCATTGTCGCCGAACACTTTGCCGAGCGATTTGGCGGCGTCGCGGCGGATCTTGCCGTCAGGGTCGGAGAGCAGATGCAGCGTCTCGGCGCTGGTCAGTTCCTTGCCGTTGACGGGAAAGCGAAGATTCGCCGAATGCTCGTCGTAAAGCCGGGTCCAGGCGGCGCGGCCGGCGACGTATTTCTCGTGTAGCAGCTTCTCGATCTCGTCCGACAGCTGATGCGGCCGGAATGCGCGCAGATCGCGCAGCCAGGGCGCGTAATGCGCGAGCTCGGGCGCTCGCAGCTTCACGGCGAGCACCGCATCCTCGATCCGGTTGAGCTCGAGGGTGAAGAACAGCAGCAGGGTCGAGATCGCATTGACCCGCTCCTGCATGTTCTGGAAAAACTGGCCGATCGCCGGGTCGGTCTGGTCGGCGGCATAGGCGAGGCCGGCATAGCTCATCACCCGGCCGAGTCGATCCTGGAATGTCTCGTATTCCAGCAAAGCACGGCCCAAAGCAGCGCCCGACAGGGTCGCCAATTTGCCCTCATGGGCCACCTTGAAGCGGGTGGCGCCCTCCTCCGCCTGTTTCAGGTCGCGAGCGAGATCGGGGCTGTCCGGCCCGGCGTAGAGATCGGCCAAATCCCAGCGCGGCAGCTTGCCCAGATCGGGCGCTGCCGTGGTCGCCGCCGCCGCGCTCTTTTCCGCCATCTGCCGAAACTCCGTTGCTGTCTCTATACATAGGGAGGCACGAATTGACGCCAAGCTGCCGGTCTTGTAAATCGCGGACCGGCCCGGCACCCGCTGCGCACGAGGGACAATGGATTACCAGAACTGCCGCAACCTCGCCGCCATGTTCTACGCCGAGGCGGCGCGGCAGGGCGACAAGCCCTTCCTGTGGGCAAAGCGCGACGGCGCCTTTCGTTCGCTGAGCTGGGCGCGGGCCGCGGTGGAGACCGCCAACCTCGCAAAGGGCTTGCGGCAGCTTGGGCTGCGGCCGGGCGACCGCGTCGCGCTGGTGTCCGAGAACCGGCCGGAATGGGTAATCGCCGATCTCGCCGCCATCACCGCCGGCGGCATCACCGTGCCGGCCTATGTCACCCACACCGTCGACGATCACCGCCATCTGCTGACCGATTGCGGCGCCAGTCTTGCTATCGTCTCCAGCCTGGCGCTCGCCCGCCGCGTCGCCGAAGCCGCTTCGCAGGCGCCGAGCGTGAAGGGGCTGGTGGTGATGGAAACATTGCTCCCCGATGCAAATCTTCCGGTCGCGGCTCAATCCTGGGATGCGGTGCTGGCGCGCGGCGCATCGGCCGCGGACGATGTGGCCGACTGGGTCGCCGAGATCGCCCGCGAGGATCTCGCCTGCCTGATCTACACCTCGGGCACAGGCGGTCTGCCCAAGGGCGTCATGACCAGCCACGCCAATATTCTCGCCAATTGCGGCGCCGCTTACCAGCTACTGGAAAAGCTCGACCTCGGTGACGAGATTTTTCTCAGTTTTCTGCCGATGTCGCATTCCTACGAGCACACCGCCGGAATGATGTTTCCGATCTCGTTGGGCGCGCAAATCTATTTCGCCGAGGGGGCCGACAGCCTGGCGGCCAATCTGCTCGAGGCGCGGCCGACAGTGATGACCGCAGTGCCGCGGCTCTACGAGGCCTTTCACCAGCGCATCCTGCGCGCGATCGAGCGCGAGGGCGGCTTCAAGGCGAAGCTGTTCTTCAAGGCGCTGGCGCTGGGCCGCAAGCGCCTCGCCGATCCGGCCAGCCTGACGCTGAGCGAGCGCCTCATCGATCGCGTGCTCGACCGCTTGGTGCGCGACAAGGTGCGTGCCCGCTTCGGCGGCCGGCTGAAGGCGCTGGTCTCGGGCGGCGCCCCGCTCAATCCGGAAATCGGCCGGTTCTTTCTGGCGCTCGGCGTCAGGCTGCTGCAGGGCTATGGCCAGACCGAGGCCTCGCCGGTGATCAGCGCCAATCCGCCCGACCGCATCCGCATCGAGACCGTTGGCCCAGCGGTCGACGGGGTCGAGGTCGATTTCGCCGCCGATGGCGAGATTCTGGTGCGCGGACCCAGCGTGATGAAGGGCTATTGGAACGACGAGGCGGCCACTTCACGCGCGCTGGCAGGGGGTTGGCTCCATACCGGCGATGTCGGCGCGCGCGATCCCGACGGCTATATCCGCATCACCGACCGTAAGAAGGATTTCATCAAGACCTCGGGCGGCGACATGATCGCCCCCGCCCGTATCGAGACCCAGCTCACCCTCCAGCCTGAGATCGGTCAGGCCATAGTGCTGGGTGACCAGCGTCCCTTCCTGGTGGCGCTGCTGGTGCCGAACCAGGAATTGCAGGGCCATGCGCCGGATCGGATCGTCAAGGAGGTAGCCGCGGCGGTGACCCGGGTCAATGGGGGGCTACCGACGCTGGAGCGGATTCGGCGATATAAGATCGTCGCGGCCTTCACCACCGCGAACGGCCAGATGACGCCGACGCTCAAAATCCGCCGCCACGTCATCCGTCAGGCCTATGCGGCCGAGCTCGATTCGCTTTACGAGAAATCCGCGGGGTAGGTGCGCCGTACTACTGCTTCTTGCGATAGGCGACGAACCAATCGGCGAAACGTTGCAAGCCTTCCTCTATCGAGGTCTTGGGCGCGAAGCCGAAATCGCGTTGCGCCGACGAAATATCGGCATAGGTCGTCAGCACCTCGCCGCGCTGCATCGGCAGGTTGACCGTCTTGGCCTTCTTGCCGAGCGCCTTTTCCAGGCAGGCGACGAAGCGGCCGAGATCCTCGCTTTTATGGTTGCCGAGGTTGTAAAGCCGGTAGGGCGGCGCTTCGCCGGTGTCGGCGGGCGGCCGGTCGAGGCAGGCGATGACGCCGGCGACGATATCGTCAATATAGGTGAAGTCGCGGCTCATCTTGCCGTGGTTGAAGAGCTTGATCGGCTTGCCGGTCACGATCGCCTCGGCGAACAGCCAGGTCGCCATGTCGGGCCGGCCCCAGGGACCGTAGACGGTGAAGAAGCGCAAGCCCGTCATCGGCAGCCGATAGAGCTGCGCGTAGCAGTAGGACATCAGCTCGTCCGCCTTCTTGGTCGCGGCATAGAGCGATTGCGGCCGGTCGACCGGATCGTCCTCGGCAAAGGGCAGCTTGGTGTTGCCGCCATAGACCGAGGACGAGCTGGCGAAGACCAGATGCTTCAGTCCCTTGCAGTGCCGGCAGGCCTCGAGCAATTCAAGCTGTGCGACTAGATTGGATTCGAGATAGGCGCGCGGATTCTCGAGCGAATAGCGCACGCCCGGCTGCGCTGCGAGATGGATGACGCGGTCGATGGCGCTGCCGCGTCCCATGAGATCGGCGAGCGCCTCGCGTTTGGCAAGATCGAGGCGCACGAAGCGGAAGTTCTTGTGGCGCTTCAGCTCGGCGAGCCGCGCCCGCTTTAGGCTCGTCGCATAATAATCGCTCAGATTGTCGACACCGACGACCTGCTCGCCGCGGCGCAGCAACGCGGCGGAGACGTGAAAGCCGATGAAGCCGGCAGCGCCGGTGACAAGCACGCTCATAAGTGATGCAGCTCCCCAACAACTTTCATAGCCGGTCCACCGCCGGAAATCACCCCTTGCGGCGAAGCCGGTGCCAAGGCTTATAAGAACGCGGGAGAACGCGCATGAAAAGCTATGTCGTCACCGAATTCGGCACGCCGCTACAAGCGGTCGAGACGCCGACGCCGAAGCCGCAAGGCACCGAGGTGCTGCTGAAGACTTTAGCGGCAGGCGTCTGCCATAGCGACCTCCATATCTGGGACGGCTATTACGATCTCGGCGGCGGCAAGAAGATCGCGCTGAAGGAAAACGGCATAGCCCCGCCGATCACCCTCGGCCACGAGATCGCCGGCGAGATCGTCGCCACCGGCCCCGACGCGGTGGGCGTCAAGCTGGGGCAATCCTATGTGGCCTATCCCTGGATCGGCTGCGGCCAATGCCCGGCCTGCCGCCAGGGCCGCGAGCAGCTTTGCATCGATCCGCGCACGCTCGGCATCCGCCGGCCGGGCGGCTATGCCGACTATGTGCTGGTGCCGCATCCGAGTTACCTCTATCCGCTGGGCAAGCTCACGCCATCCCAGGCGGCGCCCTATGCCTGCTCCGGCCTCACCGCCTACGCCACCTTGAAGCGCGTCGGCGAGGCGGTCTACCGCAACCAGCCGATCCTCATCCTCGGCGCCGGCGGGCTCGGATTGATGTGCCTGCGGCTCCTCCAGGCGCTGGGCGGACACGGCGCCATCGTCGCCGAGATCGACCCGGCGAAGCGCCAGGCGGCGCTCGATGCCGGCGCGCTCGCGGCGATCGACCCCAAGGCTGAAAAGCCCAAGCGCCTCATCGCCGACGCCGCCAAGGCGCCGGTCGCGGCGGCGATCGACTTCGTCGGCTCGGCCGAGACGGCGCGGCTCGGCACCGATTCCATCGCGCGCGGCGGCCGCTACATCATCGTCGGGCTGTTCGGCGGCGAATTGACCCTGGCGCTGCCGCTGCTGCCGATCCGCGCGATATCGATCGAGGGCATGCTGGTCGGCACGCTGGCGGAATTCCGCGAGGTGATGGATCTGGTCGCGGCGGGCAAGGTGGTGGCTGTGCCGCTGCAGGAGCGCCGGCTCGACCAGGCCGATGCGGCGTTGCGGGAATTGAAAGCTGGCCACATCCTCGGCCGCGCGATCTTGCGGCCCTAAAGCCTCCGCGAGGCTAGGCCTTCCGTCGCACCGCGCTGGCGAGGCTGCCGCTGACCTGGCGCGCCAGGCAGTCATAGCTGAGATCGGTCATGTGCAGCCGGTCGAAGGCCAGCATCAGCGACAGCGGCATGCGCCCCGCTTCGGCCCATTGCCGCATCATCGCGAAGCGGTGGATCACCGGCACGTCCTCGGCGCGCGCCACCGCGGCGATGTCGCGCTCCATGTCGCGATAGCGCGGATGCTGCAGGATCGCCGGCGCGAATTGCAAATCCATCAGCACCACGTCGATGCCGGCCTGCTTCATGCGGGCGATGCCGGCGCGGATCAGCTCCTCCGCGGCGGCCGGATCGATATCGCGCAGCACGTCGTTGGTGCCGACCTGCCAGATCACCAGGTCGGGGTGATCGGCGATCGCGTCGGTATCGATGCGCTGCAAGGTGTTGGACGCGACCTCGCCGCCGACGCCGCGATTGAGGACGCGGATCGGCACGGTGGGATAGCGCTGGTTCAGGATAACCTCGAGCCGCTTCGGGTAGGTCTTGTCCGGCCCGGAAGCGCCGGTGCCGTAGGTCGAGGACGAGCCGAAGGCGATGATGGTGACGGGTCCGCCCGCCGCGAGGCGTGCCGCTAGATGCGGCAGCGGCAAATCCAGGGTGTTGGCGCTACCGGTGATGGTACAGCGGTCGATGCTGGCGATGGCGTGGCGCCCCAAGGGCGACACCAGAACCAGGATGACGGCGCAGAGACCGAGCAGCGCCATGGCCAACAGGGAATGCTCGCGCCGGATCAGCGCGCGGTCGGGCGGCTTCAGCCTCATCTCATGCTAGCGGGCGGCGTAATTGACCGCATCCGCCATCCTCTCCCCGAGACAACGATAGATTTCCCCCGCTAGCGCCACCTGCCTAGCGCGAGACCGCGCAACGAAGTCGAAGCTGCCCGCATCGCTCCAATAGCGCATCATATCATAGCGCCGAAAGACGTAAATTCCGTCGAGATCGGCCGCGCGATGCAAGGCATCGAGATAGGGGCTGAAATTGATGATCGAGCTCGTCTCCGGGTTGTATTGCGCGTCGACCAGCATGAGCTCGGCCTTGTGCTGGCGCACCGCGTCGATGCCGGCGCCGAGCGCCTCGGTGAATTCCTCGATATCGATTCCGCGCACGGCGTCGACCGTGCCGGTCTCCCAGATCACCAGATCGGGGTTGTTGGCGAAGACATCGCGCGGGAAACGCGCCACCATCTCCTCGGCGGTCTGGCGCTGGGTGCCGCCCTGGTTGATCACGGTGATGGTGGCGCCGGGGTGCCCGCGACGCAGCGCCTCTTCCAGGCGGCGTGGATAGGAATGGCCCTCGTCGCCGGCGGCGCTGCCCGCGGTCGAGGCGCCGCCGATGACGACGATGGTGACGGGCTGGTGGTCTTGGAAGCGCTTAGCCAGCAGCGGCAGGCGCGGCTCGTCCAGGACGAGCTCGCGCGGCACCGCGCATTGCCGGAGCGCCAGGTCCTGCGCCTGGGCGATTCCGGCAAGGCCTGTCACGGCCAGCAATCCACCGGACAGCGCGACGATCAGGCAACGGTAAAGACTCATAGCGATCACTCCGGTGACGCCGCTTGGACGCGGCCGATTTGCGGGCTCGGTCGCGGGCTGGGACCGGGCGGCCCGCGCTCGGCCGAGCGGTACCATTCGAGCATCAGCGCCGTGCCGATCATCAGCCCGATGCCGCCAACGGTCACGGCGGCCTGCATCGCGATGCCGTCGTTGAATTCCGCCAGCAGGAAATGGCCGAGCACCGAGAGCACGATGCCGAGACAGAAGACATAGAGCGAATGCCGCCCGCACAGAACCACCGGCCGCGCCCAGGCGGAACGCAAGAAGCGGGCGTCGCGCTTGACGAAATGAATCGTCGTCGCCGCGATCGCCAGGAAGTTGATCAGCCGCAGCGGCGCCAGATCGGTCTTGTCGATGGTGTGATAATAGACCTGCTTCGCCAGAAAGGGCGGGAACGGATCATAGAACCAGTGGATCGTCCAGGTGGCACTAGTAACGGCGCAAAGCGCGGTGATCGCCATGGCGACGTAATCGATCCACGGGCCGGAGCGGAACGGCCAGCGTCCGTTGACGCGCGAATAGCCCGCCGTTGCGCCGATGACGAAGAGAAATTGCCAGGCCAGCGGATTGAAGAACCAGATATGGCCGGCGGGAAAGGTCTTCGGGGCCCAGCCGCGGCTTAGCGTGAACATGTAAAGTAGTGCCGACAGCACCAGCGGCAGCAGGGCGTGGCGCCGTAACAGCAGCAGCACCAGCGGAAAGCCCGCCAGCAGCACGATATAGAGCGGCAGGATGTCGAGAAAGTTGGGCTGGAACAGCAGGAACAGCGTGCGGATGATGGCGAGATGCGGTGCCTCGAGGAAATCGCCGACGCCCATCTCGTCGCTGTACATCGGGTTGCGCACCACCATGATGGTGTAGGAGACCTCGGCGGTGAAGATGACGAAGAGAAAGATATGCGCGACGTAGAGCTGCCAGACGCGCCGGTAGATCTGCGCCGTGGCGAAAAGCCCGCCGTTTTGCGCGAAGCTGCGGCCATAGACCAGCGCCGCGGTAAAGCCCGAGATGAAGATGAACACCTCCGCGGCGTCCGAAAAGGCGAAGACGTGGAAGGTGAAATAGGCGAGCAGGTTCTCGGGGATATGGTCGATGAAAATGAAAAACAGCGACAGCCCGCGGAAGAAATCGAGGCGCAGATCGCGCACCACCGGCTCCCCCGCGCTCGCCGGCTTATGGGGGCTGGCTGCGCTCACGCCCCGATCATAACGGCCGGCGCCCGATAGCCCAAGGCCCAGCCTGTCGCAGAGCGCCGCTAGATGGCGTCGAGCTGCCAGGCGATATCGTTATGGATGTTCCAGAGGTAGCCGATGCTGGCCGCGCCCACGACGACGTAGAAATGACCATGATGGCGCCAATAGAGCAGATTGACGTCGTCCCGGCGGTCGAAGGTCGGCGCCAGATCGGGTTTGGGCGAATTGCCCACCACCAGCGTCACCGGCCCGAGCTTGTCGTTGTCGGTGGTGTAGAAGAGCTGCGTCGCTGGCTGGCCGTCGACCATGAGGAAGCGCGCACCCTGGAAGGCGAGGCCCCAGGGCTTCAGATCGGGCAGCCGGAAATCGGCCGGGAGCTGCGACGCCTTGCGGATGGCGTCGTCCTTGCTGTCGGCCGGCACGTCCATCAGTTGGCGGTCGTCGGGGCCGGCATTGACGAAGAGCTTGTGATATCCCGCGATGCTGTCGAGCCAATTGGCGCCCGAGGCGCTGGTGAGCGCCGCCTGCTGTGCGGCAAATGTCGCGCCCTGCTGGCTCCCGGCGAAATAGCCGAAGCCGCCGCCGACGACCAATCCCAGGAACGAGGCCGCCACCGGCACGGCGATCCACCACGGCCGCTCGCCGATCTCGGCGCGCCAGCGCTGCAGCAGCGCCATGATGCGGCGCAGCTGAGTCACGCTTTCCGGGGATCGCGCGGCGTCGATCAGCCGCTCGGGCACGGGCTCGCGCAGCACCTCGTCGAAAGCGCTGCGGATCAATCCGGCGCCCTCGGTCAGGCGCGCGGCATGATCGCGCAAGACCTCGTCCTCGGCCAGCGCCTGCGCGATACGCGTACGCTCCGACTCGGCGAGCTCGCCGTCGAGAAAAGCGATCAGAATCTCGTCACTCGGCCTTTGCATCACCCGTACTCCCCCGGAGCGCACCACCGGTTTCGAATTTCGCCTGCAGCGCGAGCCGTGCCCGCGCCAACCGGCTCATGATGGTGCCGACCGGCACCGCAGCGACCTCGGCCGCTTCCTTGTAGCTCAACCCCTCCACCGTCACGAGCAGCAAGGCCGCGCGTTGCTCGGGCGGCAGCGTCACGATCGCCGCCTGCACCTCGCGGAGCGCCATGCGGGCCTCGACTCGGCGAACCGATTCGTCCGAGCCCACCTGCCGCGCCGCGTCCTCGCTCTCCGTCCGCCGGATGTCGCGTGCGCGGATCTGGTCGATCCAGACCGTCTGCACGATGCGAAACATCCAGCTGTCGAAGCGCGTCCCCGCCTGGAACTGATGCGTACGGGCCAGGGCCCGCTCGCACGCCGCCTGAACGAGATCATCCGCCTCGACGGCGGAGCCGGTCAGACCACGGGCAAAACGCCGCAACCGGGGCAGAACGGCGACGAGCTGGTCGTTGAACGACATGCTCATCGCCCGACACCCCGGCGGAAACGGGCCGCGCGGACCGACCTGACATCATGAAAACGGCTGGAGATGGGGATTATTCCTCGGAGAAACCACGCATTTTAACCGCCAGTGGGGCCGCCGGGAAGACGATTCGCCTAGGGTTTTGGCGGGTTTGCCCGCCAATCGTCAACAAAGGTGTCTTGAGAATGCCTCACGAGCACGGCATTGTGGCGCCCGTTGCAGACAAGGGCGCGCCAAGCGCCAACTCAGGGACGGTCAGTTTTCAATGCGGATCGGCATCGCCAAGGAACGCCGGCCGGACGAGCACCGGGTTGCGGCCTCGCCCGATACGGTGAAGCGGCTGACCGGGATGGGCCATGCGTTGACCGTCGAGACCGGCGCCGGCGCGGCTGCGTCATACCCCGATGCCGCCTATACGGCGGCGGGAGCGACGATCGGCGACCAGGCCGCGGCGCTCAGTTGCGAGATCGTGCTCGCAGTGCAGCGGCCGCTGCCCGAGCAAGTGAAGCAGATGAAATCCGGCGCGGTGCTGATCGGCATGCTGCAGCCGCTGCAATTCAAGGACGAAATCGCCGCCTATGCCAAGCAAGGCATCATCGCCTTCGCGATGGAGCTGGTGCCGCGCATCACCCGCGCCCAGGCGATGGATGTGCTGTCGAGCCAGGCCAACCTCGCCGGCTACCAGGCGGTGCTCGATGCCGCCGATGTGTTCGGCCGCGCCATGCCGATGATGATGACGGCGGCGGGCACCATCCCGCCGGCGCGAGTGCTGGTGATGGGGGCCGGCGTCGCGGGATTGCAGGCCATCGCGACGGCGCGGCGTTTGGGCGCCATCGTGTCGGCCACCGACGTGCGTTTTGCCGCCAAGGAGCAGGTCGAGAGTCTCGGCGCGACATTCCTCGCCGTCGATCTCGAGGCGATGAAGGCGATGGAGACCGCCGGCGGCTATGCCAAGGAGATGGGCGAGGATTTCGCCAAGCGCCAACGCGAGCACGTCACCGAGGCGCTGAAGAAGATCGACATCGCGATCTGCACCGCGCTGATCCCCGGCCGCAAGGCGCCGGTTCTCATTACCAAGGAGATGGTCGCGGTGATGCGGCCGGGCTCGGTCATCGTCGATCTCGCGGTCGAGGCCGGCGGCAATGTCGAGGGCAGCAAGCCGGGCGAGAGCGTGACCACGGCGAACGGCGTGCGGATTGTCGGCCACGCCAACATGCCGTCGCGCATCGCGGTCGATGCCAGCGCGCTCTATGCGCGGAATCTCTTCGCCTTCCTCGGCCTCATCATCGACAAGGACAGCAAGACGCTGAAGATCGATACCGCCGACGAGATCGTCAAGGCGACGCTGCTGACCCAGGGCGGTGCCGTGGTTCATCCCCAGCTGGCCGGAGGCGCCTGATGGGCGAACATGCCGATGTTTTCGTGTTCTTCCTCACCGTCTTCGTGCTGGCGGTGTTCGTGGGCTATTACGTCGTCTGGCGGGTAACGCCAGCGCTGCATTCGCCGCTGATGAGCGTCACCAACGCGGTCTCCTCGGTCATCATCGTCGGCGCCCTGATCGCCGCCGGACCGGCCGGGGTGAGCTTCTCCAAGGCGATGGGCTTCGTCGCGGTGATGCTGGCCTCGGTCAACATCTTCGGCGGCTTCATCGTGACGCAGCGCATGCTGCAGATGTTCAAGAAGAAGGCCCCGAAAGAAGCGCCCAAGGCGCCGGCAAAACCATGAGCGCCAATCTCTCGGCCCTGCTCTACCTCGCCGCCAGCATCTGCTTCATCATGGCGCTGCGCGGCTTGAGCTCGCCGGTGACGGCGCGCGGCGGCAATCTCTATGGCGTCACCGGCATGGTGATCGCGATCGGCACCACCCTCGCCTCGCCGGGCGTGGTGAGCTATCCGGTGATCATCGCCGGCATCGCCATCGGCGGCGCCATCGGCACCTTCATCGCCCTCAAGATCCAGATGACGGCCTTGCCGCAGCTGGTCGCCGCCTTCCACAGCCTGGTCGGATTGGCCGCGGTCTGCGTCGCTTCGGCAGCGTTCTACGATCCGGCGGCCTATGGCATCGGCATGCCGGGCACCATCCATGCCGGCAGCCTCGTAGAGATGAGCCTCGGCACCGCGATCGGCGCCATCACCTTCACCGGCTCGATCATCGCCTTCGGCAAGCTGCAGGGCCTCATCACCGGCCGGCCGCTGGTCTTCCCGGGCCAGCACATTCTCAACGCGCTACTGGGCGCGGCGCTGGTGGCCTCCATCGTCTGGTTCGCGATGGATCAGGCGCCGCTGCAATTCTGGCTGATTGTCGGCTTGTCATTGCTGCTCGGTCTCTTGCTCATCCTGCCGATCGGCGGCGCCGACATGCCGGTCGTGATCTCGATGTTGAACAGCTACTCCGGCTGGGCGGCCTGCGGCATCGGTTTCACCCTGGCCAATTCGCTGCTCATCATCACCGGCGCGCTGGTCGGCTCCTCGGGCGCCATCCTCAGCTACATCATGTGCAAGGGGATGAACCGCTCGATCTTCAACGTCATCCTGGGCGGCTTCGGCACCGAGGGCGGCACCGCGGCGGTGGGCGCGGCGACCGACCGCGCGGTCAAATCGGGCAGCGCCGACGACGCCGCCTTCATCCTGAAGAATGCGAGTTCGGTCATCATCGTGCCGGGCTACGGCATGGCGGTGGCGCAGGCGCAGCACGCGTTGAAGGAGATGGCCGACATCCTAAAGAAGGACGGTGTCACGGTGCATTACGCCATCCATCCGGTGGCAGGCCGCATGCCGGGGCACATGAACGTGCTGCTGGCCGAGGCCAACGTGCCCTATGAGGACGTGAAGGAGCTCGACGAGATCAACCGCGACTTCGCCTCGACCGACGTCGCCTTCGTCATCGGCGCCAATGACGTGACCAACCCGGCGGCCAAGACCGACCCCAAATCGCCGATCTATGGCATGCCCATCCTCGACGTCGAGAAGGCCAAGACCGTGCTGTTTATCAAGCGCTCGATGGCTTCGGGTTATGCCGGCGTCGAGAACGAGCTGTTCTACCGCGACAACACCATGATGCTCTTTGGTGACGCGAAAAAGATGTGCGAGCAGATCGTCAAGGCGCTAACATAGGATTTGCTTGGCACGACGACGTCGCGCTGGATTCGCGTGCCGTCCGTGCTACGCGATGCGCCTTAAAAGCAAAAGCCGCCCGATGGGCGGCTTTTTTAGTTTGGCCGGAAGACCAGTTTAATAACCCTCGCGCTCCATGCGCTTGCGCAGCAGCTTGCGGTAGCGGCGGACCGCCTCGGCGCGTTCGCGGGCGCGGCGCTCGGACGGCTTCTCGTAATTGCGGCGCATCTTCATCTCGCGGAAAACACCCTCGCGCTGCATCCGCTTTTTCAGGACGCGGAGCGCTTGCTCGACGTTGTTGTCGCGAACGAGAACTTGCACGAGTGCGTCGCTCCTTCGGCCAGGCATGGTCGCGTGGGTGATGGACTTAATCAGCCGCGGCCCTTTTACGGCCGCGCGGGCGGCTGGATAGCACGGGTTAGGGGGTTTTGTGAAGCGTGAAGCCTAAAGCGGGTGGGCCTGGAGCCAGGTCAGGGTATCCGAGGCGCTGCGGTCGGGCGGAAACACTGGGTAAAGCGCCGCCTCGATGCGGCCCCCGCGCACGATGAGGGTCAGGCGTTTCAAAAGGCGCACCCCCTCGAAGCGGAAGGTCGGCAGGTTGAGCGCCTCAGTCAGGGCGAATTGCGCATCGCTCAGCACGGCGAAGGGCAGATGGAGCCGCGTCGCCATCTCGCGCTGGTATTCCGTGGTCTGGGTACTGAGTCCGAAAACTTCGGCGCCGAGCGCCGCCAATTCCTTATGGTGATCCCTAAAGGAGCAGGATTGCGGCGTGCAGCCGCGCGCGCCCGGGATCATGTCCCAGCTTTCCGGGATGGCCTTATCCGGCAGGCCGGTGCGCGGATAGGCATAGATCACGCTGCGCGGCGCGGTCAGCTTGGACGGGTCGATCCTGCGGCCGTCCGTCGCCATCAATCTGATCGTCGGCACGCACATGCCGGGCAAATGGCGGGCGGCGCCGTCATCAATCGGCGCCGGCAGATCGGCCGGCAGAGCGAGGCTTGGGGTCAGTTCCATTCGCCTATTCTAACAGATCGCAGCGCTTTTGACCTGCGTGCGCGGGGCGATCATATTATGCCCATGGCCATTCTCAAGATTGCCCGCATGGGACATCCAGTGCTGCGGATTCCGGCCGAGACCGTCGCCGATCCCACCTTGCCCGAAATCCGCGATCTCGTCGCCGACATGATCGAGACCATGTTCGACGCCGGCGGCACCGGGCTTGCCGCGCCCCAGGTGCACGTGCCGAAACGCGTCGTCGTCTTCCAGGTCGGCGAGAACCGCGTCACTGGCAGGCCGCTCGACCAGCCGCAGGAGCTTATGGCGATCGTCAACCCGGTGATCGAACCGCTCGGCGAGGAACAAGAGCTCGATTGGGAAGGCTGCCTCTCAGTGCCGGGCATGCGCGGCGCCGTGCCGCGCTTCAGCCGCATCCGCTATCGCGGTCGCGGCCTCGACGGAAAGACGATCGAGCGCAGCGTCGAGGGCTTCCACGCCCGCGTGCTGCAGCATGAATGCGATCATCTCGACGGTATCCTCTATCCCCAGCGTATGACCGACCTCCGGCTGCTGATGTTCAGCGAGGAGGCCGCGCGGTTTCCGATAGATATCGGCTCCAACGACAGCGGCGGCACGGTCAAGACGCGTGCGGCGGAATGAACGACGATCCTGCGCTGAAGGATGCGATCCTGCTGGCGATGCTGCCCGACGTGCCGTTCGAGGGCTGGAGCCGGCGCAGCCTGCGCCAGGCAGCGACGCGGCTGGGCCATGATGCGGCGGAGATCGAATCGCTGTTCCCCGGCGGTGCGCGAGACGCGGTCGCCTGGTTCGGCGATTGGGCCGACCGCCGCATGGTGGCGGCACTGGCCAAGAAAAAAATATCGTCGCTGAAAGTGCGCGAGCGCATCGCGCTCGGCGTGCGCACACGGCTCGAGATCCTCGATCCCTATGCCGAGGCGACGCGGCGGTCGCTCGCCTTTCTGGCACTGCCGGCCAATCTGCCCTTAGCGGCAAGGTTGCTCTATCGCACCGTCGATGCGATCTGGCACGCGGCGGGCGACCGCTCGACCGATTTCAGCTTCTACACCAAGCGCGGCTTGCTCGCCGGAGTCTATGCCTCGACCAGCCTTTATTGGCTCGAGGACCGCTCCGACGGCAAGGCGGCGAGCTGGGCGTTTCTCGACCGCCGGATATCCGAGGTACTGAAAATCCCGCAACTGCGCGCGCGGCTGACCGGCGGACTTGGCGCTTTGCCGAACCCTTTGCGGATGTTGCGGAGATTACGCAGCCGCGCGGTCTAGCTTTTCGACAGAATCCGGGTGACGTGGCCCATCTTGCGGCCCGGCACGGGTGCTCCCTTGCCATAGAGATGGAGATGCGCTGCTGGATCGGCTAGCGCCACCGGCCAAGCGTTGACCTCGTCGCCGATCAGATTCTTCATCACCGCGTCGCTATGGCGCTCGGGCGAGCCGAGCGGCAAGCCGCAGATGGCGCGCACCAGCTGCTCGAACTGGCTCGCCTCGCAGGCGTCGATGGTCCAATGGCCGGAATTATGCGGGCGCGGCGCCAGCTCATTGACCAGCACATCGCCGCTCTTGGTCACGAACATCTCGACCGCCAGCACGCCGATCAATTCGAGCTTGGCGACGATCAGCATGGCGATGTCGCGCGCCCGTGCGGCGGTCGCGGCCGGGATGCGCGCCGGCGCCACTGTGGTGTCAAGGATGTGGTTGACGTGACGGTTCTCCACCGCCGGATATGCTTCCGCGTTGCCGTCCGATCCGCGCGCCACGATCACCGAAATCTCGCAGGCGAAATCGACATGGCCTTCGAGAATGCCGGCATCGGCGCCGAAGCCGCGCCAAAGCGCTCCGAGATCGGCGCCCGGCCCGATCGCGACCTGACCCTTGCCGTCATAGCCGAGCCGCACGGTCTTGAGCACGCCGCGCGGGCCGTGATCTTTCATCGCCGCCGCGAGATCGGCAGCGCTGGTAACGCCGCGATAGGGCGCCGTCGCGATGCCGATGCCGCGCAGGAAATCTTTTTCGCGCAGCCGGTCTTGCGCGATCTCGAGCGCGCCCGGCCCCGGATGCAGCGGTTTCAATCCCGCGACGAGCCGGGCCGCATTCAGCGGCACGTTCTCGAATTCATAGGTCACCACATCGACCGCACCGGCAAAGCGCCGCAGCGCATCCTGGTCGTCGTAATCGGCGTCGGTCGCATAAGCGGTGACTTGCTTTGCCGGGCTGTCGCGCTCGGGCGCGAAGATATGGCAGCGATAGCCCAAATTGGCCGCCGCCAACGCGGTCATGCGACCGAGCTGCCCACCGCCGAGAATGCCGATGGTGGCACCCGGTGCCAGAATCATTTGCTCGGACGCTTGCGCACTGCGGCGGTCTGCTGGGCGCGGAAGCGGTCGAGCGCCGCCGCCGCCTTTTTGTCGCCTGTCGCGATGATCGCCGCCGCCAGCAGCCCGGCATTGATGGCGCCAGGCTTGCCGATGGCGAGGGTGCCGACCGGGATGCCGGCCGGCATTTGGGCGATGGAGAGAAAGCTGTCGACGCCCTTCAAGGCCCGACTTTCGACCGGCACGCCGAGCACCGGCAGCGGCGTCAGCGCCGCAGTCATACCCGGGAGATGGGCCGCTCCGCCGGCGCCGGCGATGATGACCTTGAGGCCGCGACGCTGTGCGCCGAGGGCGTATTCGTAGAGCCGCTTCGGCGTGCGGTGGGCCGAGACCACCCGGGTCTCATGCCCGATGCCAAGCCGGGCCAGCGTCAAGGCGGCGTGACGCATGGTGCGCCAATCGGATTGGCTGCCCATGATGATGCCGACCTGGATTTTCTTATCCGCCATGCGGCGTCCCTGCTCCCGGAAAGCGCGCATTATAGGAAGGTGTCGGGCAGCGGCAAGCGCGCTCTCGCGCGCCGGCTAAAACAGCAGCTTATAGCCGGCGAGGAGCAGGGTCGCGGCAAGCACCAATTGCAGCAGCCGGTCGGGCATCCGGGTTGAGGCGAGACTGCCAATGACGATTCCGGGCAGCGAGCCGACCAGCAGCGAGCCCAACAGCGCGCCGTCGATCGTGCCCAGCCACCAATGGCCGAGGCCGGCGACCAGCGTCAGCGGCACGGCATGGGCGATGTCGGAGCCGACAATGCGCACCGTCGGCAATTGCGGGTAGAGCAGCACCAGTGCGGTGACACCGAGCGCGCCCGCGCCCACCGACGAGATCGACACCAGCACGCCCAGTATGGCGCCGGTGACGACGGTGAAGAGCGCGGTGCGGCGCGGATCGAGGGCGCCGACATGCCGGGCATAGAAGGCCAGGATGCTGCGGCGGAAGATCAGCACACCGGCGGTGGCGAAGAGCGCGCAGCCGAGCACCGTCGTAATCAGCGCATGGGCCGCTCCGCCACCGAGGTCGAGCCACGACAGCGCAAGGAGCGTCAACAGGGTCGCCGGGATGCTGCCCGTGGCGAGCCGCCGCACGATTCGCCAATCGATCGTCTTGGCGTAGCCATGCATCGCGGTGCCGGCGGTCTTGGTCGCCGCCGCATAGAGCAGATCGGTGCCCACCGCCGATGCGGGATGGATGCCGAAGAGCAGAATGAGCAGCGGCGTCATCAGCGAGCCGCCGCCGACACCGGTCATGCCGACCAGCATGCCGACGAAAAATCCCGACACGGAATAAAGCGGATTGATCGCGTGAATGAAATCCATGCCGGAATTATCCGGCATGACCGTGGCAGATCAATTACATAGTGATTGTGTGCAATCGGCGCGGCGCTCATAATTCGGGCATGCGCCCCACCGCCAAAAAAAGCCGAGCCAAGGCGCCAAAGAAAATCAAGCGCCGCCGCGGCAAACCGTCGCACAAAACTCCCGGGCGCGGACGAACCGAGCCGAAACTGTCGACCGACCGCAGGCTCGCCGCGCTGCAGCTGGAGCGCGAGACGCTGAAGCACGGTCTCACCGAGGCCAAGACCCGGATCGCCGAGCTCGAACGGCAGGTCGACGAAGACCCGCTGATGCCGGTCGCCAACCGCCGCGCCTTCCTGCGCGAGCTGACCCGCCTGATCGGCTTCGCCGAGCGCTACGGCGTCGCCGGCAGCATCGTCTATGTCGATCTCAACAACCTGAAGGCGATCAACGACGCGCACGGCCATGCCGCGGGCGACGCCGCGCTGATGCAGGTGGCGCGGCTGCTGGTCGAGAATGTCCGCGCCGGCGACGTGGTCGGCCGGCTCGGCGGCGACGAGCTCGGCGTGCTGCTGGTGCAGGCGGATAAAGAGTCCGCCGAGCGCAAGGCGGCGCTGTTGGCGCAGCGCGTCGAATCACGTCCGCTGTCCTGGCGCGGACGCGACCTGTCGCTCGCCATCGCCTATGGCGTGCATGCCTTCGGCGGCGCCGAGAATGCCGAGCATGCCATCGCCGCCGCCGACCGCGCGATGTACAAGCGCAAGGCGCGCGAGCCGGTCAGGCGATGATGTCGGGCAGCAAATTGCTTTCGAGCTTGGTGATGTGATCGCGCAGGCCCAGCTTGCGCCGCTTCAGCCGCTGCATGTCGAGCGGGTTGCGCGGCGGGTTTTCCTCCAGCTTGCGGATGTCTTCGTCGAGCTGACGGTGCTCGGCCCGCAACTGCTCGAGCTTCGCCTTGGTGGCTTCGGTATCAAGATCCATGAGCGAGAAGCCCGCAGCGCAAGGTGCCGCACTATACCAAAGGCGGCGTCCGGGATGCGGCCCCTCCCGCCTGCTCCGAGTCGCGGTTGCGGGCGGCCACTTCGGAATCATTCTAAGACCGGCCGAGGCGCCCGGGAAGGCGAAAACCCTTCTAAAATTTCATGCTTTGCCGCTTGGTCGCGCGGGCCGGGCGGCGTTACCATCCTCGCGTCAACTCACCCAACTTTGGAGGAGCCATGACTACCGAACACGACATCGAGAAATTGCGCAGTCGTCATCGTCACATCGAAGATGTGCTCCACCGCGAAACCCACCGCATCCTCCCGAAAGAGGACACTATCTCCGGGCTGAAGCGCGAAAAGCTTCACATCAAGGACCGGATCTTCGAATTGGAGCGTCCGCGCTAATCGCCGGCCATCTCCTCTCCGCGAGGGGCTTCCGCATCTAAGGGCTTATGCGCGGATCGCCTTAGCGCGGTCGCGCAGAACGAATTTTTGCACCTTGCCGGTCGAGGTCTTGGGCAGCGGGCCGAACACCACGTTGCGCGGAATCTTAAAGCCGGCCAGGTTGGCGCGGCAGAAGGCGATTATTTCCTCGGCGCTCGCGGCGGCGTTCGACTTCAACGCGACGAAGGCGCAAGGGCTCTCGCCCCATTTCTCGTCCGGCCGCGCCACCACCGCCGCCTCCAGCACCGCCGGGTGGCGATAGAGCACGCTCTCGACCTCGATGGTCGAGATGTTTTCGCCGCCGGAAATGATGATGTCCTTGGAGCGGTCCTTCAGCTCGATATAGCCGTCTTGATGGGCGACGCCGAGATCGCCGGTATGGAACCAGCCGCCGGCGAAGGCCTCTTCGGTCGCTCGCGGGTTCTTGAGATAGCCCTTCATCACGATGTTGCCGCGCATGAAGACCTCGCCCAGGCTCTTGCCGTCATGCGGCAGCGGCGCGGCAGTTTTGGGATCCGCCACTATGAGCCCTTCCAGCACCGGGTAATTGACCCCCTGCCGTGCCTTGATCGTCGCCCGCTTGGCGGCGGGTAGGCCGTTCCATTCTTCGTGCCAGGCGCAGACCACCGCCGGGCCATAGACCTCGGTCAGGCCGTAAACATGCGTGATGGCGAAGCCGAGTTTTTCCATGCCCTCGATCACCGCGGCGGGCGGCGGCGCACCGGCGGTCATCAGCTCGACCCGGCGCGGCAGCTCGCAGCGGGAACCGGCCGGCGCGTTGAGCAGCAAATTCATGACGATGGGCGCGCCGCAAAGATGGGTGACGCCTGATTCGGCGATGGCGCGATAGATCGGTGCGGCCTCGACCTTGCGCAGGCAGACATGGGTGCCGTAGAGCGCCGTCACCGTCCAAGGAAAGCACCAGCCGTTGCAATGGAACATCGGCAGCGTCCAGAGATACACGGGATGCGGCCGCAAATTCCACACCTGGGCATTGCCGAGCGCGTTCAAATAGGCGCCGCGATGGTGATAGACGACGCCCTTCGGATTGCCGGTGGTGCCCGAGGTGTAGTTGAGCGATATCGCGTCCCATTCGTCACCCGGCTTCTGCCAGACGAAATCGGGATCGCCGGTCGCCAGGAACTGCTCGTAACTCATCTCGCCGGGACAGGGGCCGGGCGGCGCTAAGACATCGTCGATGCCGACGACCGGCACCGGCTTTTTCATCCGCGACAGCGCCTCAGCGACCACACTGGCGAACTCGCGGTCGGCGATCAGCAGCTTGGCCTCGCCATGCTCCAGGATGAAGGCGATGTTCGCAGCGTCGAGCCGGGTGTTGAGCGCATTGAGCACCGCCCCCGCCATCGGCACGCCGAAATGCGCCTCGAACAGCTCAGGCGTATTGGCCGCCAGCACTGCGACGGTGTCGTTTTTGCTGATGCCGCGAAGCACGAGCGCCGAGGCAAGGCGCCGGCAGCGCCGATAGCTTTCGGCCCAATCGTACCGCCGGGCACCGTGCAGCACGGCAAGCCGGCGGGGATATATCGCCGCCGCGCGGGCGATAAATCCCAAGGGCGATAGCGGCACATAATTCGCCGCGTTCTTGTCGAGCCCGCTGTCGTAAGGCTTGCCCATCGCTCCCTGCCGCGCCCGGCTTCACAAGCGGCCGGCTTTGCCCCAGAGTTGTAATCGGGGAGGGCAAAGATGACCAGCCGCTACGAGGCGGAATACCGCCGCTCGCTCGCCGATCCGGAAAGCTTCTGGGGGGAGGCGGCCCAGGCGGTCGATTGGGAGGCGCCGTGGCAACGCGTGCTCGATCGCTCCAATCCTCCCTTCTATCGCTGGTTCAAGGGCGGGCGACTCAATACCTGCTGGAACGCGCTCGACCGCCATGTCGCGGGCGGCCGCGCAGAGCAGATCGCGCTCATCTTCGACAGCCCGGTGACCCAGACGGTGAAGCGCTTCACCTTTCGCGAATTGCGCGACGAGGTGGCGAGACTGGCCGGCGCGCTGCGGGCGCATGGCGTCGCCAAGGGCGACCGCGTGCTGATCTACATGCCGATGGTGCCTGAAGCGGTCATGGCGATGCTCGCCTGCGCGCGCATTGGGGCGATACACTCGGTCGTCTTCGGCGGATTTGCCGCGCCCGAGCTCGCCTCGCGCATCGACGACGCGCAGCCCAAGATGATTCTCTCGGCCTCCTGCGGCATCGAGGTCAATCGCATCGTCGCCTACAAGCCGCTGCTCGACCAGGCGGTAGCCCTCGCCAAGGTGAAGCCGGTCGCCTGCTTGATCCTGCAGCGCCCGGCGCTGCGCTGCGAGCTGGTCAAGACCCGCGATTTCGACTGGCAGGATGAGACGGCGAAGGCGAAGGCCGCCGATTGCGTGCCGGTCGAGGCGACCGATCCGCTCTATATCCTCTACACCTCGGGCACCACCGGCCTGCCGAAGGGCATCGTGCGCGACAATGGCGGCCACGCCGTGGCGCTGACCTGGTCGATGAAGAATGTCTACGGCATGGCGCCGGGCGAAACCTGGTTCACCGCCTCCGATATCGGCTGGGTGGTCGGCCACTCCTACATTGTCTACGCGCCGCTGTTCTATGGGCTGACCTCGATCCTGTTCGAGGGCAAGCCCGTGGGCACGCCCGATGCCGGCACCTTCTGGCGGGTGATAGCGCAGCACGGCGCCGCGGCGATGTTCACCGCGCCGACCGCCTTCCGCGCCATCAAGCGCGACGATCCCGACGGCAAGCTCATCCGCAAATACGACCTCACGAAATTCCGGACCCTGTTCCTCGCCGGCGAGCGCGCCGATCCGCCGACCCTCGAATGGGCCGAGAAGCAGCTCAAGGTGCCGGTGATCGATCATTGGTGGCAGACCGAGACCGGCTGGGCGATTGCCGCCAATTGCGTCGGCCTCGGCGCGCTGCCGGTGAAGCACGGCTCACCGACCAAAGCGGCGCCGGGCTATGATCTGCGCACCCTCGCTGCCGATGGCAGCGAGATGAAGCCCGGCGAGATCGGCGCGCTTTGCGCCAAGCTGCCGATGCCGCCTAGCTTCGCGCCGACGCTGTGGAACGCCGACCAGCGCTTCATCGACGCTTATCTCAGTGAGTATCCCGGCTATTACGCCACCGCCGATGCGGGCTATATCGACGCCGAGGGCTATGTCTTCGTCATGGCGCGCACCGACGACATCATCAACGTCGCCGGCCACCGGCTCTCGACCGGCGCCATCGAGGAGGTGCTGGCGGGTCACCCCGACGTCGCCGAATGCGCGGTGATCGGCGCCGCCGATGCGTTGAAGGGACAGGTGCCGGTCGGATTCCTGGTGCTCAAATCCGGCGCCAGCAAGCCGGCCGCCACCGTTGCGGCGGAGAGCGTCAGCCTGGTGCGCGAGCGCATCGGCCCGGTGGCGAGCTTCAAGACTGCGGTGGTGGTGGAGCGCCTGCCGAAGACGCGCTCGGGGAAAATCCTGCGTGGCACGATGCGCCACATCGCCGATGGCGAGGCCTACAAGACGCCGGCGACCATCGACGACCCGGCGATCCTGAGCGAAATCACTGCGAGCCTGAAAGGCGCCGGCTACGCGAAACCCGCAACCGGCTGAGGCTTAGGCCGGCTGATCGCTCGGCGCGGCTATGGGCTGCTCGGCTTCGGGCTCTTCCGCCGCGGGCGCTTCGGCGACGGTCTCTGCAACTTCGGGCTCGGTCGCCGCGGCGATATCCTCGGCCGTCGGCGGCCGCACCACCGCTTTCTTGCCGCGATTGGCGCGGGCGACCGCCTTTTCGAGATCTTCCATGGTGCAGAGGCCGAGCGATACCGGATGGCGCGGCTTGATGTTCTGCGAGTTCCAATGGGTGCGATCGCGCACAGCATGAATGGTTGGCTTCGTCGTGCCGACCAGCTTCGAGATCTGGCCGTCGCTGAGCTCGGGGTGGTTCTTCAGAATCCACGAGATCGCGTCGGGCTTGTCCTGGCGCTTGGCGATCGGCGTATAGCGCGGGCCCTTATGCTTCACCAGCTGCGGCGGGATCGCCGTGATCGAAATCTGCAGCCGCAAATCCGGATCCTTCTGGCAGCGCTCGATCTCTTCCAGCGTAATCTGGCCGTTGGCGATCGGATCGAGACCCTGCATCTGGATTGCCACCTCGCCATCGGCAATCGCCTGGACCTCGAGCGGATGCAAGCCGCAGAAATCGCCGACCTGGTCGAAGGTGAGCGTGGTGTTATCGACCAGCCAGACGGCGGTGGCCTTGGGCATCAGCGGCAATGTCATCAATCGTCTCCTAAAGCCTTAAAGCCCGTCTCGGCCGCGTTCAGGGGCCTTGCGCCAAGCAACCATGATGTCGTGGATGCCCGGTATATAGTCGTTCCCGGGCGCCCTGAAAAGGAGGATTTCCGCCTGCTTTTTAGAGGGTCAGCATGATCTTGCCGATATGCTCGGAGCTTTCCATCAGCCTGTGCGCCGCCGCCGCCTCGGCGAGGGGAAAGGTCTTGAAAATGATGGGCTTGAGCTTGCCGGCGTCGAGCAGCGGCCAGATTTCGCGCCTCAAGGCCGAGGCAATCGCCCCCTTCTGCTCGACCGAGCGGGCGCGCAGCGTCGAGCCGGTGATGGTGAGCCGCTTCATCATCACCACGCCGAAATTGATCTCGGCCAAATTGCCGCCCTGCAAAGCAATGATCACGGTGCGACCCTCGACCGCCAGCGACGCGACATTGCGCGGCACATAGGGGCCGCAGACCATGTCAAGGATGAGATCGACACCGCGCTTCTGCGTCGCCTGCTTCACCACCTGGACGAAATCCTCGGTCTTGTAATCGATGGCGCGGGTGGCGCCGAGCTTCTCGCAGGCCTTGCACTTCGCCTCGCTGCCGGCGGTGACGAAGATTTCTTTCGCCCCGAAGAGCTTGGCGATCTGGATCGCGGTGGTGCCGATCCCGGAGCTGCCGCCATGGATCAGTACGCTCTCGCCCGGCTTGAGCCCGCCGCGCTCCATCAGATTGGTCCAGACGGTGAAATAATTTTCAGGCAACGCCGCCGCCTCGACCATCGAGAAGCCCTTCGGCACCGGCAGGCATTGCGCCTCGGGCGCTGCACAATATTCGGCATAGCCGTGGCCGGTGACGAGAGCGCAGAGCGTGTCACCGAGCTTGAACTCTTTCTCCCCCGGCCCCACCGCCACGACAGTGCCAGCGATCTCGAGGCCGGGAATGTCCGAGGCACCCGGCGGCGGCGGGTAATTGCCCTGACGCTGCGCCACGTCGGGCCGGTTGACCCCGGCGGCGGCGAGCTTCACCAGCACCTCGCCAGGACCCGGCTTCGGCATCGGCCGCTTGGCCGGGCGCAGCATGTCGGGCGCGCCGGGTGCGGCGATTTCGATGACGGTGATCTGCTCGGGGAGCGTGGTCATTTCGGCCTCTGGCTGGTTCACGCGGCGGATTGCACCCTTAGCCCCAACGCGCCACACTGGCAACTAGAGACGGCAACGAACGAGGAGGAGCCATGGACGAAGAAGACTTGGCGCCGCAGCGCCAGAAGCCGAAGCCGCGCGATCTCACACCGGTCGGGGTCGAGGAGCTCGAGACTTATATCGAAGGCCTGCGTGCCGAAATCGCCCGCGCCGAGGCCGAGATCGCGTCCAAGAAAAAGCAGCGCGCTGGCGCCGCGCAATTATTCAAGCGATAGGAGCTGAGGCATGGCGTTTCTCAAGGGCAAAACCGCGCTGGTCACCGGATCGACCAGTGGCATCGGTCAGGCTTTTGCCGAGGCCCTCGCCGGCGAGGGCGCCAATGTGATGCTGAACGGTTTCGGCGAGCGCGCCGCCATCGACAGACTGAAGGCGGAGATATCGTCCAAGCACGGCGTCAAGGTGGGCCATAGCGGCGCCGACATGTCGAAGCCCGCCGAGATCCGCGCCATGGTGGTCGAGGCCGAGAAGCAATTCGGCGCGGTCGACATCCTCGTCAACAATGCCGGCATCCAGCACGTCGCGCCGATCGCCGATTTTCCCGAGGATAAATGGGACGCGATCATCGCCATCAACCTCTCGGCGGCGTTCCACGCGACCAAGGCGGCGATCCCCGGCATGACCCGGCGACGCTGGGGACGCATCATCAACACCGCCTCGGCGCATGGTCTCGTCGCCTCGCCGTTCAAATCGGCCTATGTCGCGGCGAAGCACGGCATCGTGGGATTGACCAAGACCACCGCGCTGGAAGTGGCGAATGACGGCATCACTTGCAACGCGATCTGCCCCGGCTGGGTGCGCACGCCGCTGGTGGAAAAGCAGATCGAGGCGCGCGCCAAGGAAAAGGGCCAGCCGGTCGAGCAGGCCTCGAAAGAGCTGCTCGGCGAAAAGCAGGCCATGCTGTCCTTCGTCACCACCGCCCAGCTCGGCGCGCTCGCGGTGTTCCTGTGCAGCCCGGGGGCCGCGACCATGACCGGCACCGCGTTGCCGATGGATGGCGGCTGGACCGCGCAGTGAGGCGGGGTCGATGACCGAGGCCACATTCCCCAAATTCTCGACCCTCAGCCTGCATGCGGGGCAAAAGCCCGATCCGCTGACCGGCGCCCGCGCCGTGCCGATCTACCAGACCACCAGCTACGTCTTTCGCGACAGCGACCGTGCCGCTTCGCTCTTCAATTTGGAGGAGCCCGGCTATATCTATTCGCGCATCGGCAACCCGACCGTAGCGGTGCTGGAGGAGCGCATCGCGGCGCTCGAAGGCGGCGTCGGCGCGGTGGCGACGGCGAGCGGCCAGGCGGCGCTCCACCTTGCCATCGCCACGCTGATGGGTGCCGGCGGGCATATTGTCGCCGCTGCGTCGCTCTATGGCGGATCGATCAATCTCTTGAAGCTGACGCTGCCCCGCTTCGGCATTACCACCAGCTTCGTCGATCCGCGCGACCCGCAGGCTTTCCAAAAAGCCATCCGGCCGGAGACACGCCTCGTCTATGCCGAAGCGCTCGGCAATCCGGGGCTCGAGGTCCTCGACATCGCAGCGGTGGCTAATGTCGCCCATGCCGCCGGCCTGCCGCTGATGATCGATGCGACCTTCGCCACGCCGTACCTCATGCGGTCGATCGAGCATGGCTGCGACATCGTCATGCATTCGGCGACCAAATGGATCGGCGGTCATGGCGTCGCCATCGGCGGTCTCCTGGTCGATAGCGGAAAATTCGACTGGGAAAAATCGGGCAAGTTCCCGACCCTGACCGAGCCTTATGCCGGCTATCACGGCATCGATTTCGCCGAGGAGTTCGGACCGCAGGCCTTCGCCATGCGCGCCCGCGCCGAGGGCTTGCGCGATTTCGGCGCCTGCCTCAGCCCGGCCAATGCCTTCCATCTTATCCAGGGCGTCGAGACCCTGCCGCTGCGGATGGAGCGGCACATGGCCAACACCCATAAGCTGCTCGAATTTTTGAAAGCGGCACTGCAAGTGTCCTGGGTCTGCCACCCCGATCTGCCCGAACACCCCGACCATGCCCTGGCACAGCGCCTCTATCCCAAGGGCGCCGGCTCGATCGTCAGCTTCGGCATCAAGGGCGGCCGCGAAGCCGGCAAGCGCTTCGTCGACAGTCTGTCGCTCATCTCGCATCTCGCCAATGTCGGCGACGCCAAGACCCTGGTCATCCATCCCGCCAGCACGACGCACCAGCAAATGGATGCGGCCGGTCTGAAGGCTGCCGGGGTCGGCGAGGACATGATCCGGCTCTCGGTCGGGCTCGAGGATGTCGGGGACATCATCGCCGATCTGGAGACCGGGCTGCGCGCAGCAGGCAAGGCGAAATGAGCGAGCGCCGCATCGACGGCAAGCGCGTCTTTGCCGGTAGCGGTGGGCGCGACTTCGATCCCGCCCTCCCCACCGTGGCGCTGCTGCATGGCGCCGGCATGAACCACACCATCTGGGCGCTGCAGGCGCGCGCCTTGGCCCATCACGGCCGCAACGTGCTGGCCTTCGATTTCCCCGGCCATGGCGGCAGCGACGGCCCGGCTCTGGCCAGCATCGAGGCGATGGCGGATTGGCTGCTGGCCGGACTCAAGGCCTGGGGTGTCGGCCGCTTTCGCCTCGCCGGGCACAGCATGGGCGCGCTGGTGGCGCTCGAAGGCGCCTCGCGAGTGGGCGTTGCCTGCGAGGCCCTCGCCCTGTTGGGTGCTGTGACCGAAATGCGCGTCCACCCCGATCTGCTCAAATCGGCGCGCGCGGGCACCCATCTCGCTCCCGAGCTGATGGTGAGCTGGAGCTTCGGCCTGTTCGGCCTGACCGGCGGCAATCCGGCGCCGGGATTTTTCCTGCCCGAAAGCGCGCTGCGATTGATCGAGCAGGCGCCGGCGGCGTCGCTCGCCGCCGATCTCGCCGCCTGCGACCTTTATCGGGGCGCCAGCGCCGCGGCAGCGCGCATCGCATGCCCCGTGCTGATGCTGCTCGGCGAGCACGACCGCATGACGCCGCCCGCCAAGGGCGCTGCACTGGCGCGCGAATTCAAGGATGCGCGCTGTGTCACGCTGAAGGGTGCCGGTCACATGATGATGGTCGAGCAGCCGCAACTCACCCTCGACTCGATGAAAGCCGCCCTCTGACGCGACTCGGGACGTGCTCCGTCGATTGACGCACCGAAACGGATAAGCGACTCTCTGCCCGTCGTAGAGAGGAATCGATTTTGGCTGCTGACGGAGCGAGGCGTCGCAATCTTTCCGGGCCGGTGCTCGCGATTGGCTGGGTCGTCCTCTGCGCCGTCGTGATATTCGCCAAGCTCGGCAGCGCCAGCATCGGCGCTCTGCCCTGGCCGAGCCAGGCTCTGCTGGCGCTTCTTGTCCTCGGGCCGGCCCTGCTGCTGTGGGGCGGCGTTATCCTGCGCCAGCGTGCGGGAGAATTCGCCAGCGTGTCGTCGCGGCTCTCGGAGCAGCTCGACCGGCTCTATTCGCCCTCGGAGGATCGCGACCGCCGAGCCCAGGAGGCACTGCTGGCACTGCGTCGCCAGGCCGAGGATCTCGCCGGCGCGGTCGACACCACGGTGAAGCGCATCGAGGCCACCGCCGATAGTCTCGGCACCCGCCTCACCGACAGCATGAGCGCGGTCAATTCGGCGATGGAGCGCGCCGAATGGGCGCGCAGCGATCTGGAAGCCGCCACCGGCCCGCTCAACCGGCTGGTCGAAACGCTGGCTAGCGAGAGCGCCGCGATCAAGAATGCCGTCGGCCGCGATCTCGACGCGGTCAGCGAGCGGCTTGCCGAGCACGTCGAGGACGTCGAGAAGGCGGTCGACCGCGCCCTTGCCACGGCGGGCGAGCGCGGCAGCAAGCGCGCGGCCGAGCTCGAGCACGGCCTGGCGCAGGCGATCGAGCGCGCCGGGGTGCGCGCCACCAGCGAGTTCCAGCATGTCAGCGAGCGCATCGCCCGCGACATCGAGACGGTGACGCTGCGCGTCACCGCCGAGACCGAAGTGTTCCGCGCCACCATCGACCGCGCCGCCGATGGTGCGGTCAACCGCTTCGCCGAGCAGACCGCGGCCTCCGAGAAAAAACTCGCCGATGCCTCGATCCGCATCGAGAACGCCGGCGAGCAGATCAGCGCCGCCGCCGAGCGAAGCGCCAACGCGCTCAAGGGCAGCGCCGAGGCCGGCGCCGAGGCCGCCGTGGCGGCGATGGGCCGCGCCGAGGCGGTAGCCGAGAAATTCCGCGGCGTCGCCGCCGATCTGACCCGCCAGGCAAGCGAGGCGGCGAAGGGCACCGAATCCGCCGGCGTCACACTGATCGCCCGGGCGCAGGAATTGAACCAGGCGACAGCCGAGAGCCTGTCTCGGCTGAAACAGGCGGGCGACGGCTTCTCCGTCCAGGCCGAGGCGCTATCGAGCGCGGTCCGGCTCGGCAACGCCGGGCTCGACGAGCTTGGCGCCAAGCTCAAACGCCAGGCGAGCGAGCTCGCGACCGCAAGCCAGGAGGCGACCGGCAGCGTCGAAAGCGTCGGCCAGCAGCTCACCCGCATCGGCGGCGAGATCGCCGCCGCCGCGGCGGCCAGCGCCTACGGGGTGCGCGACGCGGTCGTCGCCATGGAGCAAGGCGGGAAAAACCTCGCAATCTCCGCCTCGGAGATCGAGCTCGCCGCCGATGCGGCGCGCGTCGGGCTCGGCCGGGCCGGCGACAGCTTCGACGAGCAGTCGCGGCGCCTCGCCGAGGCGGCCGGCAATGCCGGTACGCGGCTCGACGAGAGCGGCGCCACGCTGCGCAGCCAGGTGGACGGCATGCGCGATTCCGCCGATCAGGCGACGCGGCAGGTCGGTCAGCTCGGCGAGGCCTTCGCCAAGGAGCTCGCCCAATTCAATACGACGCGCGAGGCGATCGGGGTTCAGGTCATCGAGATTCACGCGCGCCTCGATCAACATGCCGGCGCCCTCGCCCACGCCACCGATCAAGCGATGAAGAGCGCGCATGGCGCGAGCGACGCCTTCCAGGGCCATGCCGAACGGATGCGCGAGGCCGCGACCTCGATCGGAACCCAGGCGGAGACCGTCGGTGCCATGCTGCAGCGCCGGGTCGGCGATCTCGCCACCGGAGCCGAGACCTTGTCCAGCCTCGGCGGACGCGTCGGCGAAATCCTCGAGAGCGGCATCACGCAGGTAACCCAAGCCGGCGACCGCGCCACCGGGCGCGTCGAGGAGGTGGTGCAATCCCTCGCCGATCAGGGCCGCGTGCTGAGCCAGGTCAGCGAATTGGCGCTGCAGCATATCGGCGCGACTGGCGATGCGATGCGCGCCCGCGCCAAGGACATTTCCGACGCGGTCGCCCAGGCCGAGACCAGCATCGACAATCTGGGCGAGCGCTTCAACGCCAAGAGCCAGGACGTGGTGGCGGCAGGCGAGAGCGCCTCGGCCCGATTACAGCAGGTCGGCGAGGCCTTCCGGCTGCAGGTCACCGAGCTGGCGGTGGCGATCGAGCGCACCGTCGGCCGGGTCGAGACCTCGCGCGAGGCGCTCAATCGGCACTTCACCGCGCTCGGCGAGGCGACCGGCGTGGTGGCGGGCCAGCTCGAGGAGATGGCGCAGGCGACCGAGGCGCAGCTTGCCAGCATCACCGCGACCGGCGCCGCGATGACCCAGCGCGGCGAGCAGGCGGGCGACGCGATGCGCCGGCAGCTACGCGAGCTCAACGCATCGCTCGACCAGACGAGTGCCAGGCTCGAAGGCGTGCGCGCCGCCCTGAGCGACCACGCGGCGCAGCTCACCGGCGCCACCGATCTCGCGGTCGGGCGGCTGCGCGAGGTGATCGGCACCTACGACACCCAGGCCGCGACCCTGGTCCAGGCGGCCGAGCGCATCAACGTCAGCGCGCAGCAAGCCAGCGGCATGTTTGGGCAGCAGACCGCGACCCTGATGAAAGCCGCAGAGGACGCCGCCGGCATGGCGAAGCGCGCGCAGGACAGCGCGCTCGCCAACCAGCAGGAAACCTTCCTGCGCAACGCGACCTACATGATCGAGACGCTGCAATCGCTTGCGGTCGACATCGCGCGGGCGCTCGACCAGCCGGTGCCGGAGACGATCTGGCGCCGCTTCCATGCCGGCGAGCGCGGCGTCTTCATCCGCCATCTGCTGGCGGCGCAGGAGCGGCAGATCAATCTCGTCATCAAGAAGAAATTCGAGGATGACATGCTCTTCCGCGACCACACCACGCACTATCTCGACCAGTTCGAGAACCTGCTGGCCCAGGCGCGCGCCTGCGACCATCTCGACATCCTTGGCACCACCTTTGTCACCGCCGATGTCGGTAAACTCTATCTCATCATCGGCAACGCGGTCGGAAGGCTGAAATAAATCGACGGCGCAAACGAAAACGGGCGGCCCGCAAGCCGCCCGTCTGTCGTGACACTGCGCTATGAAGCTAGGCAGCCTTCTGATCGATCGTCTTGGGGCCGGGCCCTTGCGCGATCTCGATCTTGCGCGACTTTTTCTCCTCGGGGATCTCGCGCACGAGGTCGACGTGCAATAGGCCGTTATCGAGGCTGGCGCCCGCGACCCGGATATGGTCAGCGAGCTGGAAGCGCCGCTCGAAGGCGCGGCGGGCGATGCCGCGATGGAGATACTCGGTCGTCTCGTCCTCCTTGCGCGCGTTGCCGGCGACCAGCAGCTCGTTCTCCTTCAGCGTGATCTCGAGATCGTCGCTGCCGAATCCGGCGACCGCCATGGTGACGCGATAGGCGTTCTCGTCGGTCGCCGCGATGTTATAGGGCGGGTAGGACAGCGAGGCGCCGTCGAGCCGTGCCGCCGCGTCGGCGAGCCGGGTCAGCCGGTCAAAGCCGATGGTGGAGCGGAACAGCGGGGAAAAATCGAATCCAGTCATAGCCACATTCTCCTGTGAGCAACATGGAGCATGCGCCCGCCCACATGGCCGGGCGCGAATGCCTTTGAGCATCGGGCCCCTTGTCAGGCGTCCCGATCAGAAGCTGAAATGGGGATGAAAAAACCACCCGTCAAGGGGCGGCAGCGCGGCCGGAGCGCCGGAGCGCCGGAGAAGCTACTTCTTTTCGGCCTCGGGCTTGGACTCGGATTTTTCCGCGGGCTTCGGATCGGTCTTCGGCCCCGCCATGGTGGGCTTCGCCGCCTTGGTCTCCGCCGCGGGCTTTTCCACATCGGCGGCTTGCTGCATGCCGAAGCCCTGGAAGCGCTTCTTGAAGCGAGCGAGCTGACCGCCCGCCTCTGAGAGCCGCTGCTGGCCGCCGGTCCAGGCGGGATGCGACTTGGAGTCGATTTCGAGATTGAGTGTGTCGCCCGCCTTGCCGTAAGTCGAGCGCGTTTTATAGCTCGTCCCATCGGTCATGATGACCGTGATCTCGTGGTAATCCGGATGGATGCCGTCTTTCATCGCACAATGCTCCGCGGGAGGCCGGTCTTATAGCCGAGTGAGCCCGCCCATGCAACCCAAGCTCCGCAACCGGCGGAATAGCCCGGCAAGCCGGGGGTTAACGCTCAGGGATCAACGTTCTGTCAGCTTCAACTCGATGCGGCGGTTCTTGCGCATAGCGTCCTCGCTCGTGCCCTGCTCGATCGGTTGGTATTGGCTGAAACCGGCCGCGGCGAGACGGTTGGGTGGGATGCCCTGCTCGATCAAAAAACGCACCACCGATTGGGCGCGGGCCGAGCTCAGCTCCCAATTCGACGGGTATTGCGCGGTGTTGATCGGACGTGAATCGGTGTGGCCGTCGATCCGCAGCACCCAATCGATATCGGGCGGGATTTCAGCCGAGATCTGCTTCAGCGCCTGGGCGACCGAGACAAGCTGCTGCTTGGCGCCGGGAGCGAGCTCGGCGCTGCCGATATCGAACAGCACCTCGGATTGGAAGACGAAGCGGTCGCCAACGATGCGGATATCCGGGCGGTTACCGAGCACCTGGCGCAGCCGGCCGAAGAATTCCGAACGGTAGCGCGCCAGCTCCTCGACCTTGGTGGCGAGCGCCTGGTTGAGCCTGGTGCCGAGATCAACGATCTGCAATTGGTCGGCCTTGGTCTTGGCTTCGGAGGCGTCGAGCGCCGTGGCGATCTGCGCTAGCTGGTCGCGCAGCGCCGCGACTTGGGCGTTCAACTGGTCGACCGTGGTGTTGGTCGCCGTCACCTGCTGCTGCGCCGAATCGCGCTGCGCCTGGGTTGCCTGCAAATCCTGGTTGAGCTTCGACAGGTTGAGCTTCAGATCGGCGTTGCTCGCCTTCTCGAGCGACAGCACGTCGGTGAGCTGGTTCAATTGCAGGGTGAGCTGCTTCAAGGCGGTGTCGCGGCCCGACAGCGCGTCGGTCAGATAGAACTGCCCGGCGGTGAAGACCAGCAGGACAAAAATAATGACCATGATGAGCTGCGACAGCGCATCGACGAAGCCCGGCCAGATGTTGATGGTCGAGCGGCGTTGGCGACGGGAATAGATCGACATGCGTTACGCCGGGCTCAACTGCGCTCGCGCGCGCGATCCGGCTCCTTGAGCGCGGCGATGGTGCGGGCGAGCAGACGGATCTCGTTGCGGATTTCCTGGATCGCCTCGCCGCGGCCTTGGCTGACATCCTCCGCCATGCGCGCCAGATGCAATTCGATCGCGCGCAGATGCGGCAGGGTCTCGTCGCTGCGCGGCCCGGCGCCTTCGGATAGCCGTGCCAGCACCGGGCGCATCTCCAATTGCTGCTCGGCCAGCTTCAACATGAGATTTTGCTCGGTGCGCATCTGGTCGGTTAAAGCGGCCAGCTTTTCAGTGAGCCCGACCATGTTGCTGTTGCCGGCGATCCGGCTTTCCTCGCCGCGCGCCAGGATACGCTGCAGATTGTCGAGGGAGTCGGCGGTCTGCTCCAGCAGCGCCTGGATATAGGCCGAGGGCGAGACTTCGGCCTCGATCGCGGGCCCCGCGGTGGTGAGGCGCGTCTGGCCCGAGAGCCATTCCTCGAGCTCGTTGAAGAAGTGGTTCTGCGCCAATCCTGCCTGCAGATCGAGGAAGCCCAGCACCAGCGATCCGGCGAGGCCGAACAGCGAGGCGCTGAACGCCGTGCTCATGCCGCCCAGGGGCGTGGCGAGGCGCGCCTGGAGATCGGCGAAGGCGTGCGCGGGATCGCCGGTGCCCGGGGCCATGCCGCCGATCACGCCCTTGACCGATTGCACGGTTTCCAGGAGCCCGTAGAAGGTGCCGAGCAGGCCCAAGAAGATCAGCAGCCCGATCAGATAGCGCGAGGTCTCGCGAGTCTCCTCGAGGCGGGAGCCGATGCTGTCGAGCATCGCCCTGGCCGCAACCGGCGAGAGATTGGCCTTGCCGCCGCGCCGGTCGGCGAGCGCGCGCCCCAGCGGCGCCAGCAGCCGCGAAGTGTGGCCGGAGACCTCCTGGTTGCGCTTGAAACGCTCGAGCCAGCGCGTCTCCGGACCGAGCTGGGTAACCTGATGAAAGATATAGGCGATTCCGGCAATCAGGATGCCGACGATGACGCCGTTGACCAGTGGATTGCCGAGAAAATAGGGGTAGAGCGAGCGCCACAGCAGCCCGACCACCAGCGCGATGGCGATGACGAAAATCGCCATCCGAATGAGATAGCGCGACGGATGGCTCACGACTTGATGCCTTGCAAGGGGGCGTCCTTATGGCCGGCCTATTGGCCGAGCGTCACCAGATCCACGCGGTCGGCGGGTCCCCCACCCTCGACCCGGTTGCCCAGCGCGCGGACGTCGATCCGATCGCTCGGTACGCCGTGCTGGATGAGATAGGCCCTGACCGCGACGGCGCGCGCCAATGAAACCCGGCGCGCCTCGATGGCGGCATCGGTGTCGCTGCCGCCGCTGGCATAGGCGACCAGCTGGATACGCTCGGCCGGCTTGGTGTTCAAGTTTTGCGCGAGCCCGTCGAGCACGAAGCGCGCGTCGCCGCGCAGATCGGCGGTGCCCGGCGCGAAGCGCAGCGCGCCGGAATCGGATTTGGCGTCGGTGCCCGGCGGTATGGCGGGATGCGTCGCGGCGAGTGCCTCGCCCGCGGTCGGCACCGGTGCCGGGCTTTCCGGCGGTGCCGGTTGGTTGAGGCGCACCAGGCTCGACGGCGGCAGCGCCGCCACTTGCGGCATCGGCGTCGAAATCGGCGAGGGCGACCGCGCGGGTGTCAGCGGCGATGCCGGCGCCGCGGCAACGGCGGCAATCAACGGTCCGCGCGGAGCGCTATCGGCCGGACCCTGCGCGCGAGAGAGCGAGGTCGGCGGCAAGGCGTCGGCGGTCTGGCTCAGATCGGGGTGGCGCAGCACGATCCGCGTACCGGCATCGGTGAGCGTCGCCATGCGCACCGCGGCGGACGGTGGCAGCGCCGAATAATCGATGGTGACGTTGCCGATGCGCTCGATGCGGTTCTGGTCGGCGCGGGCGAGATTGCGATGCCCGGGCGCGTGCAAGGCGAGCCGGCTGCGATGGGTCGAGTGCGATGCCAATTTCGGCGCGGTTGCAGTCGCAAAATTCTGAGCGGGTGCCCGCAATACAAAGCGCCCATCCGGTACGGTCGGCGCCGGGCCGAGACGATCGAGCGCGCTCAGATCGATGGTGACGCTTTGACGATTGAAGCTGTAGGCGGATTGCGCATGGGCCGGCAGGCTCGCCGCGACGATCAATGCAAGCCCCGCCGCCGCCGCGCCAAGCGCGCGCGATCCGGAGCCGACAATGGCGTGCAATCTTTGCATCGCGAACAGCATCCCCTTGGCCAATTGTTCCCGCCGCTATTTGAGATTTGCTTGCGGCGTTGCTGGTTAATTAGGCTAGCGCATCCCGGCCCGACCCGCCAGTGCCACGACGCGGCGGGTCGCGGTAATCCCCTGTTTTTCTGGGCCTGGAGTCGATGCGGAACATTTCAGGACCGCTTAGGCGGAGGCTTCCGCCGCCTTCAACAAGCGGCCGAGCTCGACATGGAGATGATCGTTGGCGGCGAGGATCTCGCCCGAATCCAGCATCGATGGACTGCCATCGAGTTGGCTGACATAGCCGCCCGCCTCGCGCACCAGCAGCACGCCGCCGGCAATATCCCAGGGCTTCAGCCCGTATTCCCAGAACCCATCGAAGCGGCCGGCCGCGACATAGGCGAGATCGAGCGAGGCGACGCCCCAGCGGCGTACACCGCTGGTTGCGTTCATGACCGCCGCCAGGGTTTTAACGTATTTTGCGTGATCGCCATGACCGCGAAACGGGATGCCGGTCGCGATCACCGCGTCGGCGAGATTGCGCCGCGCCGAGACACGCATGCGGCGATCGTTAACATAGGCGCCGAGACCTTTCTCGGCCCAGAACATCTCGTCCTTCACCGGATCGTAGACCGTCGTGGCGATCAGCTTGCCCTCGCGCTCGAGCGCGATCGAAACGGCGAAATGCGGCAGGCCGTGCAGAAAGTTCGTCGTGCCGTCGAGCGGATCGATGATGAAGCGGTTGGCGATATCCTTGCCAACGACGCTTCCGCCCTCTTCCATCAGAAAGCTGTAGCCGGGTCGCGCCTTTTCCAATTCGCGGCGCAAGGTCTGCTCCGCGGCCAGATCGGCGGAAGAGACGAACTCGCCCGGCCCCTTGACCGAGACCTGGAGCTGCTCGACCTCGCCGAAATCGCGCACCAGCTTGCGTGCCGCCTTGCGCGCGGCGGCGGCCATGACATTGATGATCGCCGAGGCGCGCGCAGCCATCGCGGTTGAGCTTAATCCTTGGAGCGTTCGATATAGGTCGCGTCGGCGGTGTTGATGACGATGCGCGTGCCGGCACCGATATGCGGCGGGATCATCACGCGCCGACCGTTGGCGAGCTTGCCCGGCTTGTAGGACGAGGAGGCGGTCTGCCCCTTGACCACCGGATCGGCCTCGACGATCTCGACCACCACGCTCTGCGGCAGAGTGACCGCAAGCGGTGCGCCTTCGTAAAGCTGTAACGTACAGACCATGCCTTCGGCAAGGAAGTCAGCCGGTTCGCCGATGAGGCTGCGATCGACCATCAACTGTTCATAGGATTCGTTATCCATGAAAGTGGCTTGGTTGCCATCCATGAACAGGAACTGCATGTCCTTTTCATCGAGCCGTACGCGTTCTACGGTCTCTTGCGTACGGTAGCGATCGTTGCTTTTGGTGCCGGTCTTGATGTCGCGCATCTCGACCTGGGCGAAGGCGCCGCCCTTGCCCGGCTGGATCAGATCGCGCTTGAGGACGAGCCATAGCTTGCCGTCCTTCTCGAGCACATTGCCCGGCTTAATTTCGATAGCACTGATCTTCATGGGCGCTCGTTCCTGCTTGGCGCGGCAACGCGTCGGTGGAATGGGAATACCCGGCTTCTACCAGCTTGGCGCCTGGAATCACAAGCTAAATGCAGCGCTTGGCGCGGATCGGCGGGGGCGCTAAGCCTTAGCGGACGGAGGGAAAATGGCGGCAGAGCGGTGGTGGCGGGCGGATGTTTTAGCGCGCAAGGCATCGGCGTTGCGCGCGCGCGACGCCATCCGCGGGGCGACGCGGAATTTCTTTGCCAGCCAAGGCTTTAGCGAGGTCGACACGCCCACCTTGCAGGTCAGTCCCGGGCTTGAGCCGCATCTGCGTGCCTTCGCCACCAGCCTCGAGGAATCCGACGGCGTGCGGCCGCTCTTCCTCCACACCTCGCCCGAATTTGCCATGAAGAAGCTGCTGGCGGCGGGAATGCCGAAAATCTTCCAGCTCGCCCATGCCTTCCGCAATGGCGAGCGCAGCGCCACCCACCACCCCGAATTCACCATGCTGGAATGGTATCGCGCCGGTGCCGACTATCGCGCGCTGATGGCGGATTGCGAGGGGCTGCTGCACGCCGCCGCCGCGGCATCCGGCGTCACGCGGCTGACCTGGCGCGGCAAGGATTGCGATCCGGCGGCGCCCTGGCAGCGTCTCAGCGTCGCCGAGGCGTTCCACCGATATGCCGGCCTCGACATCCTGGCGACGGCGTCCGATCCGCGGCAACCGGATCGGACGCGGCTCGCCGCAGCGGCGGCCGGCATCGGCATCGTACCCCATGACGGCGACGATTGGGAGGATCTGTTCTTCCGGATTTTTCTCGAACGCATCGAGCCGCTTCTCGGCAGCCCAGCGCCGACCCTGCTCACCGACTATCCGATCGCGCTGGCGGCGCTGGCGCGCGCCAAGCCGGGCGACCCTCGAATCGCCGAGCGCGTCGAGCTCTATGTCGCCGGACTCGAACTCGCCAACGGATTCTCGGAACTCACCGACGCCGCCGAGCAGCGCGCGCGCTTTGCGCGCGACCGCGCGAAGCAGACGGAAGCGGGCGTCGCGCCCTATCCGGTCGACGAGGATTTTCTCGCGGCACTCGAATCGCTACCTGACAGCGCTGGCATGGCGCTCGGGTTCGACCGGTTGGTGATGCTGGCGACCGGTGCTCGGTCGATCGACGACGTGCTCTGGGCGCCGCTCGATTAGACTCTCAAGAGTCTCGGCGCAGCAATTCGAGCGGCCGCCATTCGACCTCGCCCGGAAAGCGGCATTGCCAGAAGCGCCAGCCATTGACGTTGGTGCCGGTCACCGCACTCGCGGCCTCGGACGGGCTGGAGAAACGGCGCCCCCTCATCTGCAAGCCGCCATCGACAATGCGCGCCTGGTGCCACGCGCCCTTGTGCCGGGCGCGCAGTTCGGTTCCCACACGAAAGTTAATTCCTTTGTAAAACCAGTCATTTACGGAAGGGTTGGGTTTGCGCTCGCCGCGCTTGCCGCCGAAACCGAAAAGGCGCCGCAGCGGCACGGCCCCGGAGCCGAGCCCGAGCAGCCCGCGCAGCACGTCGTTCGGTGTGACGCTCTCCTGCTCGCGCCGCGCCGTCAGCGCCTTGAAGACCTCGAAATCGACCTCGATCATCGCCATGGCTTGTCCTTCAGGGCGCTGCGCCCCGATAGGACTACAGTACTATTTTGAACTATTCGGGTCAAAGCGAGTCGCCACCATTGACGCTTTGCCGATTCGAATCATCGATCGGTCAATGCGGACGCAGCGCCAGTGCCATGGTGATCGCCGTGCGAGTCTGCGGGAAATCGGATGGCAAGGGCGGGAACGGCGCGCTGTCGGTGATCATCTGTCGGGCCGCCTCGTCGATTCGGGTCGAGCCCGAGGACGAGACCAGGAACATCGTGCTGATCCGCCCGGCGGGCTCGATCACGACGTTGTAGATCACCAGCCGCTCCGGCGCGCCGTAGAATTCCGAGGCCGCCGGATAGACCCGGTTCTGCTCGAGGATCTGCATGATGTGGTTGAGATAAGGATCGCCCGCCAGGTCACGCGCAGCGGCGCCGCCCTGCGCCGGCAGACGGATGAAGAGCTGCTTCGGCGCCGCCGGCTCGTTGACGAGCGGCTTCGCTCCGGTGGGGCTGGGCCTGGACTCGTCCGGTTTCGGCTGCGACGCGGCGCGCGGCAGCGAGGGCACCGGCTTGTTGGGGTCCTTGAGCGCCTCGGTCTTCTCGTCGGCGCCCGACATGCGCGGCGCGAGACTGGCCTGCTCGGGCGGCGTCGGCGGCGTGCGCGGTGCCGGCGGCTTCGGCTTCGGCACCTCGTGCACCAGCGTGACGGTGATTTCGGGCGGATGCCGCACCGTGCGGTGATAGGGCAAGAGCCACAACACCACCGGCACGAGATGCAGCAGGATCGCCGCCGCCAGCGCCCACCAGCCGATCGGGTTGCGCCCGCGTTCCGGCGGCAGATGCGCTTCGGGCGCGTCCACGCCTGCCCGCAGACCGCCGCGCGGCGCCTTGGCGATCGAGAATTCGGCGTCGTGGTCGAATTTCATGGTCTTCCGACGGCGTGATCCGGTTCAGCCGGAGGCGGCAATGACCCGGGCGAATTCCCGGACCGCCACCCCGGCGCCCTGCGGATGGTCCCAGATCGCGGAGACCACGGCGAGGAAATCAGCACCCGCCTCGACCAGGGACGCACAATTAGCCGGCGTGATGCCGCCGATGGCGACGCAAGGCACCGTCATGATCTCGCTCCACCAGCGCAACAGCTCGATATTGGCGGCGCCCTTCGCCGCCTTGGTCTGGGTCGGGAAAAACGCGCCAAAGGCGACGTAATCGGCGCCGGCCTCGGCCGCCTCGATGGCAAGGTGACGGCTGTCGTGACAGGTGACGCCGATGATGGCCGCTGGCCCGAGCAGCCGCCGCGCCTCGGCATAGCCGGTATCCTCCTGGCCGAGATGGACGCCGTCGCAGCCGGTGGCTTTGGCGAGATCGGCGCGGTCGTTCATCAGAAAGGCGACGTCGTGCTTCTGCGCCACCGGCATCAGCGCATCCGCGGCGCGGCGGATCGCATCGTCGGAGGATTCCTTCAAGCGAAGCTGCAGGCAGGCGACATCGCCGGCGTCGAGCGCCAGGGCAAGCCGGTCGGCGAAATCCGCCGGCAGTTTTGGCGGGGTAATGAGATAGAGGCGGCTCACGCCGCGCCGCGATAGATCCGGATAATCTCGGCGAGCATCTTGAGCGCCTCGTCGCGCGGCCGCTGGAAGCTGTTGCGACCGATGATCGAACCGTTGCCGCCGCCGTCGCGTACCGCGCGCACCTCGGCATAGACGCCGTCGATATCCTTCGCCTCGCCGCCCGAGAACACGACGATGCGCTTCCCCGCGAAGCAGGCCTGCACGACGTGGCGGATGCGCGCCGGCGCCGTCGAAATGTCGATCTTCTGCGCCTCGTAGACTTTCTTCGCGGCCTCGAGCTCAAGATGCGCTGTCGGCGGCTTCACCTTGATGAGATGGGCGCCGAGCAACGCCGCCATATGCGCCGCATAGGCGCAGATGTCGATCGCGGTCTCGCCGTCCTTGGAGAGATTACCGCCGCGCGGATAGGACCAGATCACCACCGCGAGGCCGGCCGCCTTGGCTTGGCGGCCCAGCTCGGCGATCTCGCCCATCATGGTATAGGCGGCGTCCGAGCCCGGATAGATCGTGAAACCGATCGCCGCGCATTTCAGCCGCACGGCATCGGCGACCGAACCGGTGATCGCCTGGGTCGGCGCGGCCTTATCGCGCGCCAGGCTATTGGCGGAGTTGAGCTTGAGGATGGTCGGGATCCTGCCGGCGAAGGTCTTCGCCCCGGCCTCGATCATGCCGAGCGGTGCTGCATAGGCCGAGAGCCCGGCATCGATCGCCAGACGGTAGTGATAATGCGGGTCATAGGCCGGAGGATTGACCGCGAAGCTGCGCGCCGGGCCGTGCTCGAAGCCCTGATCGACCGGCAGGATCAGTAGCTTGCCGGTGCCTCCGAGCTTCCCATTCATCAAGATGCCGGCGAGCTTGCCCTTGGTCGCCGGTGAATCGCTCTCGTAATGAGTGAGAATCTTTTTGACCGGCGGGGTGAGGTTCATGAAGGGTTTCCTTGGGACAGGATCAGCGGCGGGTATAGCAGAATCGCCGCGCTCAAGTCACCGTTTCGCCCGCCAGGTAGGCGCGGGCTGCAGCCAGCTTGTTCTTGCGCCCGCGCAGATCGAGAGCCGGGCCGGGCGCGGCGCTGTCGACCTCGCCGCCCAGCGCCCGGGCGATCTCGCCGAGCCGGGCCCGCGCCGCTTCGGGACCGGAAAAGCCGACGCGTTTCAACCCAAGCCTCAGCGCGGCGAGCGCCGTCCCCGCCTCGGCGCCGCAATCCAGCACCGCATCCATTGCGACGCCCGGATGCCGCGCCGCCGCCTGCTCGACCAGCGATTTGAACCAGGCCGGCCCAGCATGGCCGGCGGCGCCCGGGACACTCGCCAGGGTCACCGGAAGCTTCAGCGCCGAAGCGGCGGCGAGTGCGGCGTTGGCATCCGCCAGCGAATGGACGAGGATGCGCGCCGTCACGGAATCTCAGCCGAACGCGCCGACCAGCGCCGCCGCCTCGACCATGCGGTTGGAGAAGCCCCACTCATTGTCATACCAGGCCAGCACGCGGCAGAAGCGCGTTCCCATCACCGCGGTCTGGGTCAGGTCGAAGATGGCGCTGTGCGGGTCATGGATGAAATCGCCGGATACGGTTTCGTCCCGGTTCACCGCGAGGATGCCCTTGAAGCGGTTCGAATTCGCCGCCTTGACCATCAGCTCGTTGATCTCCTTCGCGTTAGTGTCGCGCGGCGCGGTGAAGCTGAAATCGATCAGCGAGACATCGGCAGTCGGAACCCGGATTGAGGTGCCGTCGAGCTTGCCTTGCAAGGCGGGCAGTACCAATCCCAGCGCCTTCGCCGCACCGGTCGAGGTCGGGATCATGTTGAGCGCCGCGGCGCGGGCACGACGCATGTCCTTGTGCTGCGTGTCGACCGTGTTCTGGTCGCCGGTATAGGAATGGATGGTCGTCATGTAGCCGTATTCGATGCCGATGCTCTCGTTCAGCACATAGGCTACCGGCGCCAGGCAATTGGTGGTGCAGGAGCCGTTCGACAGCACCTTGTGCGCGGGCTTCAGCTGGTCGCTGTTAACGCCCATCACCAGGGTGAAGTCGACGCCACCAGCCGGCGCGGAGATGATGACGCGCTTTGCGCCGGCTTCGAGATGCTTCGCCGCCGCCTCGCGCTTGGTGAAGAGGCCAGTGCATTCGAGCGCGACGTCGATCTTCAATTCTTTCCACGGCAGCTTGGCGGGATCGCGCTCGGCGCTGACCGCGATGCGGCCCTTGCCGATATCCATCCAATTGTCGCCGGTTTTGATCTCGCCCTTATGACGGCCATGCACGCTGTCGTATTTCAGCAGATGCGCGTTGGCGGCGACCGTGCCGAGATCGTTGATGGCGACGATCTCGATGTCCTTGCGATCCTGCTCGATGAGCGCTCTCGTCACCAGCCGCCCGATGCGTCCGAATCCGTTGACTGCAACTCGAATGGCCATGTCGTCTCCTAGATAAGCACCATTGCCGCCGAAACAACCGCCTCGGGGGTGATGCCGAAATGCTTGTAGAGCGCCTCCGCCGGGGCCGAGGCGCCAAAGCCGGTCATGCCTATGAAGCGGCCCTGAGGGCCGATATAGCGGTCCCAGCCCTCGCCGCCGGCGGCCTCGACGGCAACCCGCGGCGCCTCGCCGAGAACCTGCCGGCGATAGCCCTCGTCCTGCGCCTCGAACAATTCCCAGCACGGCATCGACACCACCGCCGCGGCGATATTTTTCGCCGCCAGCTGGCCGCGCGCGATCATGGCGAGCCCGACCTCGGAGCCGGTGGCGAGCAGCGTCACCTGGCGCTTACCATTGGCCTCGGCCATCACATAGGCGCCGCGCGCGGATTTGTTCTCACCGGCATCTTTGCGCAGGCTCGGCACGCCCTGCCGGGTCAGCGCCAGGATCGAGGGGCGCGTGCGCTCGCTCAAGGCGATCTCCCAGCATTCGGCGGTCTCGACCGGATCGGCTGGGCGGAAAACCAGCAAATTCGGGATGGCGCGCAACGCCGCCAGGTGTTCCACCGGCTGATGGGTCGGGCCGTCCTCGCCCATTCCGATCGAATCATGGGTCATGACGTAGATCACCCGCAACTTCATCAGCGCGGAAAGCCGGATCGACGGCCGGCAATAATCGGTGAAGATCAGGAAGGTGCCCCCATAGGGCACGATGCCGCCATGCGCGGCCATGCCGTTCATCGCCGCCGCCATGCCGTGCTCGCGGATGCCGTAATGGAGGTAGCTGCCAGCGAAATCGCTGGCGTCGACGATCTTCTGGCCCTTGACCATGGTGTTATTGGAGGGCGTCAGATCCGCCGAGCCGCCGATCAGCTCGGGCAGCGCCGGCACCAGCGCCGACAGCACGTCGCCCGAGGCCTGCCGCGTCGCGATCTTTTTCGGATCGGCGAGGAATTTCGCCTTGGCCTGGGCGATCGCCGGCTTGAAGCCCGCCGCCGGATCACCCTTGAACAGGCGATTGAGCTCGGCGATCGCCTCCGGCTTGGCGGCGGCAAGGCGCTTGCGCCATTCCGTTGCCGGTTTGGCGCCATGCGCGGCGGCTTCCTTCCAATCCCGCGCCACGTCGTCGGGAATGACAAAGGGCGGGTACTCCCAACCGAGGCGCTTGCGCGCGCCGGCGATTTCCTCGGGCCCCAGCGGGCTGCCATGCGCCGCGGCGGTGCCGGCCTTGGTCGGCGCGCCGAAGGCGATGATGGTGCGGCAGGCAATGAAATTCGGCCGGTCGCTTTGATGCGCCGCTTTGATCGCGGCGGCAATCGCATCGGTGTCGTGGCCGTCGATCGACTGCGTGTTCCAGCCGCAAGCGGCGAAGCGCTTGACCTGGTCGTCGAGAGTGGAGAGCTGCGTGCCGCCATCGATGGTGATGCTGTTGTGGTCCCACAGCAGGATCAACTTGTTGAGCTTGAGATGGCCCGCGAGCGAGATCGATTCATGGCTGATCCCCTCCATCAGACAACCGTCGCCGCAGAAGACATAGGTACGATGGTCGATCAAATCCTTGCCGAGCCGCGATGCCAGGATGCGCTCGGCCAGCGCCATGCCGACCGAATTGCCGATGCCCTGGCCGAGCGGGCCGGTGGTGACCTCGATGCCCTTGGCATGACCGCGCTCGGGGTGCCCGGCGGTGCGGCTGCCGAGCTGCCGGAAATTCTCCAGCTCCGCCATCGTCATCTCGGGATAACCGGTCAGATGGAGCAGCCCATAGAGCAGCATCGAGGCGTGCCCGTTGGACAGGATGAAGCGGTCGCGGTCCGGCCAGTCTGGATCGTTGGGATCGAAGCGCAGGAATTGCGACCACAGCACCGTCGCGAAATCGGCCATGCCCATCGGCGCGCCGGGATGACCGCTCTTCGCCTTCTCCACCGCGTCCATCGCCAGCGCGCGCAACGCGTTCGCCATGCGCCACAGCTTCGGGTCGCACGGCTTCGGCAGGGGCGGCGCTGGCTTGGAAACGGTTTCGGTGGCGCTCATGCGATGATGATGCGGAGTCGAGTCGGGCGGCGGGAACCGGCGCACCTTGCCCGCGCCCATGCGGTGGCGTCAACCCGGTATCGCGGCCATGGGAGCAGGGCAGACGCGTTGCGGGCGCATTCCTTTGCCGCTAAGGTCGCGCGATTCCGATGGGCCCGAATCTTGGGGCGTAGCCAAGTGGTAAGGCAGCGGATTTTGATTCCGCCATTCCCAGGTTCGAATCCTGGCGCCCCAGCCAATCGTCGTCATCGACGCGCCGCGCAGCGCCGCTAGCCCGGCTCGGCGCGGGCGAAGCCGGCGACGCGCTTATAGCCATCGGAGAGCGCGCGCAGCTCGACCTGGCTGATGAAATCGTCGAGCCGCGTAAACGGCTTGTCACCGGTCAGCTCCGCCACCTTGATATTGATGATATCGGGCGGGTTGGCGCGGTTGGTGGCGACGATGCGCGACGTCGTGGGCCGGCGCTCATTCTCATAGGCCGCGAGGGCAGCGAGCGGATCGGCCGTTGATGCCAGATGGTCGGCCAGCGCGCGCACGTCGATCAGCGCCTGCGCGGCACCGTTCGAGCCGCGCGGATACATCGGATGCGCCGCATCGCCGGCCAGCGTCACCCGGCCGAAGCTCCAGGCATCGACCGGATCCTTGTCGACCATCGGATATTCGAGCAGCAGCTCGGCATTGCTCAGCATCGCCGGCACGTCGAGCCAGTCGAAGCGCCAATCGGCGAAGAGGTGAAAGAAATCCTCGAGCCGGCCGGGCTTGTTCCAATCGTTCTTCTCCGGCCGGTCGGATTTGAGGTTGACCACCCAATTGATCAGCTGCGTGCCGTCCGCGGCTTGCGATATCGGATAAAGCACCAGCTTGCCGCCCTCGATCGAGCCGATCCGCATATAGCTGTGCCCGGTGAGGATCGGCTTCATCCGGGTGACGCCGCGCCAGGAATTGATGCCACCGAAGGCAAGCTGCTCATCCGGATAGAATTGCCGGCGGATCGCCGAGTTGACGCCATCGCAGCCGACGACGAGATCGGCCGGCACCGGATCGAGGGCGACGCCCGAGCTTTGCCGCAGAAGCAGCGCGACGCAGTCTCCCTCGGCGCGGACGCCGATGGCTTGGCGATCGGTGAGAATGCTGCCGGGCGACAGCTGATCCTGCGCTGCGCGATAGAGGATCATGTGCAGGCGGCCGCGATTGATGCCGAGCTCGGGCTGCGGATAGTCCGCGGCACGGCCGCGGTCCTCGCGATAGATCAGCTGCCCGAAGCGGTTGAAGAAGCAGCTCTCGCGCATCTCGACCGCATTGGCGATCAGGTCGTCGGCGAGGCCGAGCGCCGCCAGCTCGCGCATCGCATGCGGCAGCAACGTTATTCCGACACCGAGCTCCTTCAGCACCGGCGCCTCCTCATAGACGCGCGCGGAAAATCCCCGGCGTTGCAGATTGAGCGCGAGGCCGAGCCCGGCGATGCCGCCGCCGGCGATCGCGACATTGGGCCCGGTCAATCCCGGCTCTCGCGCCAGAATCCTAGCGCCTCCTGGCCGGCGCGGTCAGAATAGCTGAACAGCACGGTCTCCTGCTTCGCATTGAACGCGAACGGGCACCAGGGTGGCACGACGAAAATATCGTGCGCGGTAAACGCGTGGCGCTGGCCGCCGATCTCGGCATGGCCCTCGCCCTCGGCGACGGCATAGACCGTGCCGTCGGTCGCGCGGCAAGGCTTGCCGGCAAAGCCCGCCGGAAAAAGCTGGAGAAACACCGCCATGGTCGGAAACGGATGACCGCCGGTGGCCGGGTTAGCGTAGCGCAACCGCGCGCCATGCACCGGGTCGAGATCGGAATTTCGGGCGAGAAGCGCCAGCGCTGCGCGGCTGCGGTCGTATGGATAGCGCAGCAGCGGCGAGGCCAGCGCGGCGCGCTCGCTATCGACCGGCAGCAGATTGGCGCCGTAGCGCGAAGCCGCCTCGCCCTCGGCGTGGGAATTGGGCTGTCTCTCCTGCGTGTGATCCTCGCGGAACATGGCGCCGAAGAATTTTGCGAAGGGCGTGTCGAGCCCGTCGAGCCACACCACCGGCTCGGTGCCGAGATTGCCGTGGTCGTGCCACGACCAGTTCGGCGTGACGATGAAATCGCCGGGGCTCATCGTCACCCGCTCGCCCGCCACCGCGGAATAGGCGCCGTGGCCCTCGACGATGAAGCGCAGCGCGCTTGGGCTGTGACGATGCGAGGCGGCGATCTCGCCGGGCAGGATGATCTGCAGCCCGGCATAGAGCGATTGGGTGATGAAGGTCGAGCCCTTGAGGCTCGGATTTTCCAGCACCAACACGCGGCGTTCGGCCTGGCGCTTGGTGATGAGCCGCGCCGCCTCGAGCAGCAGCGGCTTCAGCTCAGCGTAGCGCCACAGCGCCGGCACGCAAGGCGAGCCGGGCGCCATCGGGGTGCGGCGCTCCCACAGTGGCATGAGGTTGAAGGCATCGATCGCGCGCGAGAACCGCGCCAGATCCGGATTGTCGCCGCCGCCCGAATCCATTGCCGCCTGCTCCATGGTTCCGGCCAGCGCCCGGCCGTGCTTGCGCATAACTGCGTCGATAATAACGCATTATTGCCCGCCGCAAGGATGGCGTAGCGTGGCGGCGAAATCCTGGGGTGACAGCATGACCGTCGCGGCCCGTCCCGCCACCAGCCGCAGCCAGCCGCGGTCCTGGCATAGCGCGCTGGCGGGATTCTGCTCGCTGCTGCTCGGCATCGGCCTGTCACGCTTCGGCTATACGCCGATCATCCCAGCGCTGATCGAGGCGCATTGGTTCAGTGCCGCCGACGCGGCCTATCTCGGTGCCGCCAATCTGATGGGCTATCTCGTAGGCGCAGCACTCGCGCATCAATTGGCGCATCGTGTGCCGCCCATCGTTCTGGTCAAGGCGGCGATGCTGCTCGCGACAGCGTGCTTCTTCGCCTGCGCGCTCGATTGGGGCTTCGCCTGGTATTTCATCTGGCGCCTCGCCGCTGGCATTACCGGTGGCGTGCTGATGGTGCTGGCGCCCTCGGCGGTGCTGGCGGTGACGCAAGCCGTGTGGCGCGGCCGCGTCGCCGGCACAATCTTCACCGGCGTCGGCGTTGGTGCTGCGCTGTCGGGAACGCTCGTGCCCTGGCTGGTCGGCTTCGGCTTGCCGACGACCTGGAGCGTCCTGGGATGCGCCGGGCTGCTGCTCACGGCGCTCGCCTGGCAGGGCTGGCCTAGCGAGGCCGCGGCGACGCGAGCGGAGCAAGCAAAACGCGCGACGCCCCCGCGCCTCACCGCGTCGATCCTGCTGCTGATGGCGGCCTACGCCACCATCGGACTCGGCTTCGTGCCGCATACGGTGTTCTGGGTCGATTACATCGTCCGCGGCCTCGGCCAGGGCCTTAGCCGCGGCGGATTCTATTGGGTGCTGATGGGCAGCGGCGCGGTCTGCGGCCCACTGCTCTGCGGCATCGCCGCCGAGCGCATCGGCTTCGCCCGCACCTTCGCGGTGGCGTTGTCGTTGATGGCGTGCCTCGTGGCACTGCCGCTGCTGTCGACGCAGCCGGCTTTTCTCGCGATCTCATCACTCGGCGTCGGCGCCATCTCGCTCGGCACCACGGCACTCGGCTCGGGCTCCGCCGCCGAGCTGGTGCCGATGGCGCAGCAGCGCCAGCTCTGGGGCTGGATGACGATGCTCTATGCGGTCGCCTATGCCGGCAGCGGCTATGTGCTGTCGTTCCTCTTCGCGCGGAGCGGCGATTACCGGCTGCTGTTTGCCCTCGGGGCGGCGGGGCTGCTGCTCGGAACCTGCCTGGCTTTGCCCGGCGCGCTGAAGCCGAAGCGACGCTAGAATTCGTCCTAGAACTCGTAAGCGATGGTGACCGCGACACCGATCTGGTTTTTAGACTGAACGATCGGGCTGCCCGCCGCGTCGCCGAGCATCCGCTCATAGCCGATATCGCCGTTGATCATCCAATTGTCGGTATAATGGTAGTCGATGCTGACGCCGAAATTGGCGTTGGTGGCACCGCCGCCGGCCTGATAGAGCGGCAAGCCCGAATGCGGAGCCGCCTGGCTCGGGCTGATGCCGAAATATTTCCGCACATAGCGATCGTCGGCGAAGGTGATGCCGGGGCCGACAAACACCACCAGGGTCTCGGTGCCGATCACCGGCATATAGGCGCCGATATCGCCGGCGAGTCCGTCGGTGCCCCCGATATAGCGGCGGATATCGGCGGAGAAGATGAAGGGCAGGACATAGGCCTCAGCGAAAGCGCGCGCCACCGGCGTCGGCGGGATGCCGCCGATGCCGTTGAGCCGGCCCGAGGCGTGCTGGGTGCGGCCGACATCGTAACCAAGCGCGACACCGGCGCGATACGTCTCACCGCGCAGCAGATTGACGCCGAGACCGTCGCCGTCGGAGAGAAACAGCAGATCCTTATAGCGGATGTCGAACGCCGGCGACGGCACGGTGCGATAATGGTCGGAGCCCTCGTAGAGCGGGATGACGGCCGCGCCCATGCCGATGGTGACGTCCCAATTGGGCACCGGTCCGCCGAGCGGACGGAGCACCACGCCGGCGTCGTTCTGCCAAAAGGCGAAGGGCGTTGGGGTTTGCGCCGAGCTCGGACCGGTCGCCGCCAGAACGGCGATCAGGGCCAGAACCAGCCAGCCCCATAACCGACGCGCCGCAACCATGCCGTTTCCCCTGACCATGAGCCGCCTCGACCGAAGCGCGGCATCATGCGGGAAAACCATAGCAGCGGCGATGGGGGCGCGGAAGCGGCGTTTCAGGACAGAATCCGGCGGATTGGTAGCGAGGGAGGGATTTGAACCCCCGACCTTGGGATTATGATTCCCCTGCTCTAACCAACTGAGCTACCTCGCCGCCGTGAGCGGGATATAGAGGGGTGGGCTCGGTTACGTCAAGCGAGCGGCTCGACGATTCGGATTCGCGTCGCGGCGGCTCAGGCGGTCGCCGCCGCCGGCTTCGGCCGCTCGCTCGCCTTCAGCTTGACCGAAGCCGATTTGAGCTGGCCGCAGGCGGCGAGGATATCGCGGCCGCGCGGCGTGCGCACCGGCGAAGCATAGCCCGCGGCGTTGACGATATCGCTGAACGTCGCAATATCCTTGTCGCTCGAGCATTCATAGGGCGCGCCAGGCCAGGCGTTGAACGGGATGAGGTTCACCTTGGCGGGGATGCCGGCGATGAGCTGGACCAGCGCGCGCGCCTCGGCAGGGCTGTCGTTGATTCCCTTCAGCATCACATATTCGAAGGTGATGCGGCGCGCATTGCTCGAGCTTGGATAGTTGCGGCAGGCGTCGAGCAGCTCCTTCAAGGGATATTTCTTGTTGAGCGGCACGATCTGGTCGCGCAATTCGTCGGTGACCGCATGGAGCGAGATGGCTAGGTTGACACCGAGCTCCGTCCCCACCCGCTCTATCATCGGCGCCACGCCGGCGGTCGACAGCGTGATCTTGCGCTTCGACACCGAGAGGCCTTCGTGGTCCATGGCGATTTTGATCGCCTTCGCTACATTGTCGTAATTATAGAGCGGCTCGCCCATCCCCATCAGCACAATATTGGTGAGCTGGCGGTCGCCCGAAGGCGACGGCCATTCGCCGAGGTCGTCGCGCGCCACCATGACCTGGCCGACGATTTCCGCTGCGGTGAGGTTGCGCACCAGACGTTGCGTGCCGGTATGGCAGAATTTGCAGGTCAGCGTGCAGCCAACCTGCGAGGAGACGCAGAGCGTGCCACGATCGGTTTCGGGAATATGCACGCATTCCGCCTCCTGCCCGTCGGCGAAGGCGAGCAGCCATTTGCGCGTGCCGTCTTCCGAGATTTGCGCGCGGGTCTTGACCGGCCGCGCGAGATCGTGGCGCTCGGCCAGCTTGGCGCGGAAATCCTTGGCGAGCGTCGTCATCGCCGCGAAATCCGTCGCACCCCGGTGATAGAGCCAATGCCAGAGCTGGCGCGCGCGGAAAGGTGCCTCGCCCATCGCCGCAACCTCGGCGGCGAGCTCCTCGCGGGACAGCCCGACCAGGTTTTTGCGTGTCTCGGTCATCGCCACAATAACAATATGGGTATCAGCGCTTGACGCCGCAGCCCTTATCGATGGCGGCGAGCGCCGCCCCGAATCCGGCCAGGGCATAGCTGTCGGTGGTCGCGGCGCCCTTGGCGTTGTGGGCCGTCAGCTTGGCGCTTTTGCCATGCGCCAGCGCCGTGACGATCACCTTGTCGGTCGCCGAATCTCTCGCCCAGCCGGCGTTCTTCTCGATGAAGAGGGAGAATTTCTTGGTGCCGACGACGAGCTCGGCCTTGGCGCCGTCCTTCGCGTCGGTGCCCAGATCGAAGGTCACGACGTTGTAGGCCTTGTCGCCGAGACGATGGGCGACGACGGCGTCGACCCGGCCCCGATTCAGGTTCTTGGGCGCGCTCGCGGACGGATGCCCGACCAGGTAGCAGGTCTTGCCGCCCTTATCGGGATAACTGTAGGCCTTCCAGCCCGCCGCACCGCCAAGCGCAGTCGGCGTCGGAGCTGCCGGGCTGGGATTTTGCGCCAGCGCCGGAAAGGCCGCGGCCAGCGCAACGAGGGCGGCAACGCCGCGAAGGACAGGATTCATCGCCGCACCATAGCCAAGTGGTGTGCCGAAACCAATCCTCGCGCTGCGGGTCTGTAAAGCCGCCCGACGCTGGCCGCGCCGCGCCGTCAAGCCAGGCGTCGGGGCCGGCCAAAAAACCTGGCGCAAAAAAAATGCAAAATCGCTCGAAAGCGGAGGCGTTAACGGTTTATGATGGCGGCTGTTGAGGGGGAGGCGGGATTGAGCGTCGTCAGACAGGCGCGGCTCGAAGACGCGCAAGCGATCGCCAGGATCGAGATCGAGACTTGGCGTGCGACTTACGCCGGCATGCTGCCCGATCGCGTGTTGCTCAACATGTCCGAGCGGCGTCAGGCTTCGTCCTGGGCCAGCTTCCTGCGCCACCGGCCGGAAGACGTCTGGGTGGTGCAAGACCCCCAAACCGGCGTGGTCGGCTTCGGCAATTGCGGCACGCAACGCGACGGCGCGGTCGATTACACTGGCGAGGTTTATACGCTTTATGTGCTGCCCGATCTGCAGGGCAACGGGCTCGGCCGCGAGCTGTTGCGCGCGCTCTTCCTTCGGCTCGAGAAGGGCGGCCATCGCTCGGCGCTGGTCTGGGTGGTGCGCGGCAATCCGGCGCGCTATTTCTACGAGCGGCTCGGCGGCAAGCAGGTGATGCACCGGCCGATCCCCGTCGCCGGTCAACCGGTCGAGGCCATCGCCTATGGCTGGCGCCATCTCGGCACGGTGCTGAGCCGGCACACGCAACGCAGCAATGGCATCGCCGGCGACCCGCCGGCCCAATAGCCGACATATATAAATCCGGCTCGGACTCGCTCGGGCTCAAGCGCCGGTCACGCAAGGAGGAAGCTTTGGCTCACGACGAGGCGCCGACCCGGCGCGATCTCTTCAAATCGGCGTCGCTCGGCATCGGGCTTGGTGCCGCGCTAGCGGCGCCGCTGCTGCCGCGGATCGCCGAAGCGGCGGCGATGGTGCCCGGCACGGATCCAGTCTGGTACGGCGAATACTGGGCCGAGAAAGGTCCGGTGCGTCTCGCCATGTATCGCAAGCGCAAGACTGCACCGCGCGCCGGCGAAAAGCCACTACCGGTGCTTTTCCTGGTGCACGGCTCCTCCCTATCGGGACGCGGCTCCTTCGACATCACGGCGCCCGGGATCGGCGAATACTCGCTGATGAACGTCTTCGCCCGGCTGGGCTACGACGTCTGGACCATGGATCATGAGGGCTATGGCCGCTCGACGCAGACCGCCGGCAATTCCGACATCGCCAGCGGCGTCGAGGATCTGAAGGCGGCGTCGATCGTGCTGGCGCGCGAGACCCGCCAGAGCAAATACAGCTTCTTCGGCGAATCGTCGGGCGCCTTGCGCGCCGCCGCCTTTGCCGTGGCGCGGCCCGAGGCGGCCGAGCGGCTGATGCTCGCGGCCTTGACCTATACCGGCAAGGATTCGCCGACATTGGGCAAGCGCGCCGAGGACACCGAATATTTCCGCACGCATAATCGCCGCAAGCGCGATCTCGCGATGATCCGCAGCATCTTTACCCGCGACAAGCCCGGCACCTCCGATCCGCGCCTCGGCGACGTCATCGCCAAATACGAGCTGCAATTCGGCGACAGCGTGCCGACCGGTACCTATCTCGACATGACGGCCAATCTGCCCGTCGTCGATCCGACCAAAGTTTCGGCGCCGGTGATGATCCTCCGCGGCGAATATGACGGCATCGCCAGCGAGGCGGACGTCCTCGATTTCTTCCAGCACCTGCCGAATTCCGAGCGCGAATTCGTCGTCCTCGCCGGTGCCGCGCATTCGGTGGTGTTCAGCAACACGCGCCGCCAGCTCTGGCATGTGATGGAGGGCTTCCTCACCATGCCGGCGGGCTTGAGCGCGTAAGCTCTCGGAAATGGCCCGAATCCGCCCATAAAACCGGCCACTAGGCGGCTCTTTTCTTGCCGTTTTCCGCCTAATCCTGTAGATTAAGCGGATCGTTTTGCCGGTTTCGGACTGCGTTTCATCGCTCACAAGCCGAGCCCGCATTCCATCTCTTGCGAGAGCCTATCCGTCGCGATATCGCATCGCGGCTGCATTTCTGGCTCGGGCTGCCGGCATACCGCCTCGGGGGTTCTGCCAGACGGGCTTTCGACGCTCGGCTGGGTTCTTTTTGGAGACTCGGATGACCAAGGAAGCCCTGATCGAGGTCGACGGCACGGTGGTCGAGCTTTTGCCCGATCTGCGCTGCCGGGTGCGACTCGATAACGGCCATGAGACCCTCGCCTACGCCTCGGGCAAGATGAAGCGGGCGCGCATTCGCGTGCTGGCGGGCGATCGCGTCACCCTCGAGATGACGCCCTACGATCTGACCAAGGGACGCATCAATTTCCGCCATCGCGACGAGCGCGCACTGGCGATGGGGCCGCAGACGCGGCCGCAGCACCGCCGGCGTTAATCAGGAGATAGCGATTGCAAGTTTTCGTCAGGGATAACGACGTCGGCCAGGCGCTGCGCGTCCTCAAGAAGAAGATGCAGCGCGAAGGCGTCTTCCGCGAGATGAAGCAGCGGCGCGCTTACGAAAAGCCGTCCGAGCGGCGCGCGCGCGAGAAATCTGACGCCGTGCGGCGCTATCGCAAAACCATGCGCAAGCGCATGGAGCGCGAAGGGTATTAACGTCGTCATTCGAATCGCCAGTAGAGCCGAATCATGCAGCTTGCCTCAGTCGAATACCTCGATCGTCCGGAACACTTCGCGTTTCACTCGCCCGAGCGGCAATTGTGGTGCGCCGTCATCGGTCGCGCGCTTCAGGATGCGCTGGACAACGCCGAGGCCAATTCCGAGATGGCGCAGCGCGAGCGCATCCGCAGCGAGGCGCGCAGCTGGTTCGTGCAGAACGGCGAGGATTTTCAGGCCGCCTGCAACGCTGCCGGGATCGAGCCGTCGCTGCTCCGTCAGCGCGTCATGCGCATGATGAGCGGCGCCGGATTGTCGTTCTAGCGTCACCGCAACCGAACGAGCGCCATGCCCTATTACCGCACCTCCTTCAAGGCAGCCCCCGAATACGACACCGGCGAACGCTGGGTCATCTATTGGGAGACGCGACGGGTCGAAGCCGACCAGTGGAGCCAGGCGATCGAGAAATCCCAGGCGGTCGCGGTCGAGCGCGCGCGGCATCTGCTGCGCTTGGGCTTCATCGTGCACCAGATCACCGGCCCCGCCGGTGTGTTCATGGAAGAAGAGCAGATCGCCAAGCAATTGGCACCGCCCGCACCGGCCGTTAAAAAGCCGCGCGCTCCCGATAAAACCGACCCGTTCCTTTAATCGTCGTCCGCCCGCCTAGGCCGTGCCGGATTGGCGCAGCGGCGGAGCCTTGCGCCGCCGCACCGGCCGCGCAGTTCCGGGACCGGCCGGCGCATCCTCGTCGAACAACTCGGCAAGACGCTCCAGCATGGTGCCGCCCAGCTGCTCGGCATCGACGATGGTGACGGCGCGACGGTAATAGCGCGTCACGTCGTGGCCGATGCCGATCGCGGTCAATTCGACCACCGAAGCCTTTTCGATGCGGGTGATCACCTCGCGCAAATGGCGCTCGAGATAATTGCCAGGATTGACAGACAGGGTCGAATCGTCCACCGGCGCTCCGTCCGAGATCACCATCAGGATTTTCCGCTGCTCCGTCCGCGCCATCAGCCGATCATGCGCCCAGAGCAGCGCCTCGCCGTCGATGTTCTCCTTGAGGATGCCTTCGCGCAGCATGAGGCCAAGACTCTTGCGCGCGCGGCGCCAGGGCTCCTCGGCTGATTTATAGATGATGTGGCGGAGATCATTGAGGCGGCCGGGATTGGGCGGCTTGCCGGCAGCGATCCAGCGCTCGCGGGATTGTCCGCCCTTCCATGCTCGTGTGGTGAAACCCAGGATCTCGACCTTGACGCCGCAGCGCTCCAGCGTGCGCGCCAGGATGTCGGCGCTCATCGCTGCCACGGTGATCGGGCGCCCCCGCATCGAGCCCGAATTGTCGATGAGCAGCGTCACCACCGTGTCGCGGAAGGCGGTTTCCTGCTCGCGCTTATAGGACAAGGGATAGACCGGGTTGGCGACGACCCGCGCGAGCCGCGCGGAATCGAGAATGCCCTCCTCGAGATCGAACTCCCAGGAGCGCGCCTGCTTTGCCAGCAACCGGCGCTGCAGGCGATTGGCGAGACGCGCGATGATGCTCTGCAGATGCGCCAATTGCTGGTCGAGCAGCCCGCGCAGTCGCCCGAGCTCGTCGGCGTCGCACAGCATCGCGGCCTCGACGATCTCGTCGCAGGACGTGGTGAAGGCGCGATAGACCGAGGGGTCGTCGTTAGCGCCGCCGCGGCGCGGCTGCACACCCGGCCGGCCGGGGCGGCTCGGATCGTCGTCGCCGGATCCGGGCATCATCTCGCCCTCGGCCTCCTCGCCGCCGGAGGCGTCGCCATCGTCCTTTTCCTGTTCCGGCGCGCCGCCTTCGAGCGCGCCTTGCGCGCCCGAGGTGGCGCCCTCGCCGTTCTCGCTTTCGCTGTCGCCCTCCTCGACCTTGTCGCTGTCGTCTTGCGAATTCTCGTCGCCGGTCTCGTCCTCGGCCTCGCCCAGATCGAGGTCGAGATCGTGGATCAGCTGCCGCGCCGTCTTGGCATAGGCCGCCTGGTCGCCGACCTGGCGCTCGAGCTCCTTCAGGTCGCGCGCCACCTTGCCCTCGAGATAGGGCCGCCACAGCTCGACGACGTGGCGCGCGGCGGGCGGCGGCGGCGCGCCGGTCAGCGTCTCGCGCACCAGGAGGCGGATCGCCTCGGACAGGGTGGTGTCGTTACGCTCGGCCATGTGCTCGTAGCCCTGACGGCGATAGCGCTCGTCGAGCATGGCGGCGAGGTTGGCGGCGACGCCGGCCATGCGCCGGGCACCCAGCGCCTCGACTCTGGCCTGCTCGACGCTCTCGAAAATGCTGCGCGCGGTCTCGCCCTGCGGCACGCGCTTGGCGTGGACCGCGCTGTCGTGATAGCGCAGCTTCAAGGCCAGCGCGTCGGCGGCACCGCGCACCGGAGCCGCTTCTTTCTCGGAGAGATCGCGGGCCGGCAGCGGCAGCCTGACCCGCCCGCCGATCGAGCCCGCCGGCTCCGCGCCGTAGGTCACGGTGACGTCCTCGCGCTCGGAGATGGCACGCAGCGTCGCCGCGGTGGCGCGCTTGAAGACTTCTACGGGCGAATCACTGTCCGGCATTGTCCAGGCGCCGCCTCAGGCGAGGTTGGGGCGGACGCCGCTCTCCTTCAGTTCGGTGCCGAGGCAGCGCTGGTAATACTCGGCCACCGTGGCGCGCTCCACCTCGTCGCATTTGTTGAGGAAGGTGGTGCGAAAGGCGAAGGCGAGGTCGTTGAAGATGCGGTGGTTCTCGGCCCAGGTGATGACAGTACGCGGCGACATGACGGTCGAGATGTCGCCGTTGATGAAGCCGGAGCGGGTCAACTCGGCCAACGACACCATGGCGTTGACCAGGCGGCGGCCTTCCTCGTTGTCATAGCTCGGCGCCTTGGCGAGGACGATCTCGACCTCGGCGTCATGCGGCAGGTAGTTGAGCGTGGCGACGATGTTCCAGCGGTCCATCTGGCCCTGGTTGATCTGTTGCGTGCCGTGATAGAGGCCGGTGGTATCGCCGAGACCGACGGTGTTCGCGGTCGAGAACAGCCGGAAGGCCGGATGCGGCCGGATGACGCGGTTCTGGTCCAGCAGCGTCAGCTTGCCATCGACCTCGAGCACGCGCTGGATGACGAACATCACGTCGGGGCGCCCGGCGTCGTATTCGTCGAACACCAGCGCGGTCGGATGCTGCAGCGCCCAGGGCAGCAGGCCCTCGCGGAATTCGGTCACCTGCATGCCGTCCTTCAGCACGATAGCGTCCTTGCCGACAAGATCGATGCGGCTGATGTGGCTGTCGAGGTTGACGCGGATACACGGCCAGTTGAGCCGCGCGGCGACCTGCTCGATGTGGGTCGACTTGCCGGTGCCGTGATAGCCCTGAATCATTACCCGCCGGTTGAAGGCGAAGCCCGCCAGAATCGCCAGCGTGGTATCGCGGTCGAAGCGGTAGGCCTCGTCGAGATCCGGCACATGGTCGCTCGGCCGTGAAAAGGCCGGCACCTGCATGTCGGAATCGACGCCGAAGGTCTGGCGGACAGAGACGGTGATGTCGGGCGTGTCGATTTTCTCGATCGCGCCCGCGGATTTTTGTGCCGTTGTCATAGCTGCTTCTGCTTGTTGAACCGGGTTGAACTCAGATGACGTAGCTGGTTTTGAGAGTCGCGTAGGCCTGGTTGATGATCTTGAGCCGCTCCTCGCATTCCTTGTCGCCGCCATTGGCGTCGGGGTGGTGCAGCTTGACGAGCTCCTTGTAGCGCGCCTTGATCCCCGGCAGCGTCACCGGGGGCGCCAGCGCAAAGACCATCAGCGCCTGATCCTCAGGCGAGAGCGGCGTCCGCGGCGCGGTCCGCTCGGGCTGGGGCTCGTCCTCGAGGCCGAACAAGCCGTGATCCTTGAGGTTGGAATCGTAGCGATAGCCCATCCGTCCGCCTAGCGGCCAGGTCGGGCGCTGCCAGACCGTGTCGTGGCGGATCTCCGCCTCGATCTCAGCCGCGCTCATGCCGGCATAGTAGTTCCAGGCGGCGTTATAGGCGCGTACGTGATCCATGCAGAACCAGTAGAATTGATGCAGCGCAGCACGAGAACGCGGAGCGCGAAACTCCCCGACTCCGTCGCAGCCGGGATGGTCACAGCCCCGCAAAGCGGCCGCCCGGGCCGGGCCGGCGTGGCTCGCGAGTGAGGAACGTGGCATGATCGATCCAGTATGGAGAGCAGGCTGGAGCCTGACAAGCACTAGCCCCGTATAGGTGGGGTTTCCGGCTCGTTCCGCCAAGCCCTTGAGAGGGTGGGGTTTTCCACCATGACCATGGAAGCGCGCCTACGCGCCAAGCTGACCGAGGCGTTGCGGCCGACCCGGCTCGCTATCCATGACGATTCGCATCGCCATGCCGGCCATGCCGGGGCACGGACGGGCGGCGAGAGCCATTTCCGGCTGGAGATCGTCTCGTCCCTCTTCGCCGGCGAAAGCCTGGTTGCCCGGCAGCGCCGCGTCTATGTGCTGCTCGACGCTGAATTGCGCGACGGCGTGCACGCGTTACAGCTCACGACGCTGACGCCCGAGGAAGATCAATCAACAATCTAGAGTTGTTTCATTTAAGTCTACTCTCTATTTTATTGAATCGGGCGGTGAACACGCTAAATTCCGGCTCATGGCGAATGACGAATCCTTGGGCCCGAACGACAACGCCGGCGCGCAATCTCCCTCCCGCGCTTGCGTCGACCGCTCGACCCTGATCAACCGCAACGTCACCGTCGCTGGCCATCGCACAGCATCCGGCTCGAGCCGACGATGTGGGAGGCGCTCAACCGGGTCTGCGCGCGCGAGCGCAAGACCATGAATCAACTGGTCACCGCGATCGCCGGCCGCCAGGACCAATCCACCCTCACCGCGGCGATCCGAGTCTATCTGCTGAGCTATTGCCAGGCCGCCGCGACCGATGAGGGCCACCGTCGCGCCGGGCACGGGCCGAACCAGATCGCGAATTAGCCGTGCTCAGTATTCGACGTGCAGCCGCGCGCCGAAGATCGAGACTGGGCCGCGATCCTGGTTGAAGGCGGGGTTGGTGACGAATTGATAATCCAAGCTCACGCTCGTCGGCTCGCAGAGCTGGACCGAATAATACGTTTCGATCACCCCTTCCGGCGCGTAATTGAGCCGACCGTCGCCGACCAGGATGCCGGTGCCGCCGGCGGCGAGATAATTCTGGTGTGCCTTGGTGATGCCGTTGACCGCGGCGGCGAGGCCGATGGTATCGTCGGCACGCCCCCAGGATGTCCCTTTGAGGCTCAGCCCCGCCGACACGCCGTGGTCGATATCGGTGAAGGCCCAGGGCTCGCTGCGCCCGTCGTTCCAGCTGAGGCGCGAGAAGAATCCGAGATCCGGGGTCAGCCCCTGCTCGAGGCCGAGCGCGAAGCCGGCCTTGTAGCGATCGTGCCGCGTCGCGACGATGTTGCCGCCGAGCAACGCCGCCTGCTCCAGATTGCCCATATCGGCGCGGTTCAAGAAGATCAACGTGCGCACGATACCGGGCAGGTCGCCCAGTGAATAGCGCCGCTCGTATTCGCCGACCGAGCCGTAATGCCGCCAGATGCGCGGATCGAGATCGCGCTGATTGGCGATCTTGGGCTGCAGGAAAATGCCGCCGCGCAGCGCCCAATCCTTCTGGTTGAGCTCCACCGTGACGCCGTCGGTATAGCCCTTGGCATCGGCGGGATAATCCCAGGCTGGCGATTCCCAGAAGCTGGTGTTGAGGAATTGGGTACGCGGATCGTGCGCATAGGTGTTCTGATCGAAGATGTCGCTGGCGGCGTATTTCCCGGCGGTGACAGTGAGGCGCGACACGTCGATCTTGTCGCCGAGCTGATTCTGGTCGGACTTGATCGTATCCTGCTCGCCGCCGAAGCCGAAGACCTGACGCAGGAACAGCCGCGCGACATTGGGCTTCGGCGTGTCGAAGCCCGCCTTGACCGCCTCGCCATTGGGAAAGCTGGCGACGCCCTCGGTGCGCGAGAGGCCGTAACCCTGGTTGAATTCAGGATCGAAATAGAGGGCGCCGCCGTCCCAGGGCATGCGCCGGCCGAGAAAGCCCGTGGCGCTGATGCTCTCGCGCCATTGCTGGTTGCCAGACAAACTGTTGGGGCCTTGATAGGGCGAGTGCATGCCGAAATCGCCCTGGAACACCTCGGTGTTCTGGAAATGCAGGCTCCAATCCTCGGGCAGCGCATCATCCGCGCCATCGGCCCAGGCGGAAACCGGCAGCGTGAGTGTGACGCCGAGCGCCGCGACGCGGAACGCGTGTTGAATCCGCCGCCGCATGCCCCCTCCGCCCGGATCAGCCCTTGACGTCGCCGGTATAGAATTCGGGCCAGAGCCGCCGCACCACGTCGCCGTCGCTTTTGAGAGCGTGGCAGGTATCGATCAGGCGCGGCCGCTCGGTCGGGCGGGCTTCTTTCTGGGGCGCCGCCTCGCGCTTCATGCGGTTGCGGTAGGGATAGATGGTTTGATAGGCGGTCGTGGCGATCGGCCCCATCAACTCGACCAGATGGGTGCAGCCCTCGACGCCGCCGAGCCGCTCGCGCAGCCGCGACAAAAACCCCGGACGGATGCTGAGCCCGACCACGCGCTGGAAATTAGGCGTGATCGCCGAGCAGACCGGAAACGGGCTTTTATCGGTGACCGCTTCGATCGACTGCACGATCAATGAATCATCGACGGTGAGGCGGATCCACATCTCATGCACCGGATCGCCTGGCTCGACCGTGCCGCGGGATTCGCTCTCGAAGGGATAGGTCTTGATGTCGGTCAGATGGCCTTCGATGTCCCAAAGCCCATCGTCGCGATGGTAGCCGCGGCATTCGACCTGGCGCGTATGGATGAGTTTATGCGGCGCGGCTGATGAGAGCGGCATGGGACATCCCTGAAACGCGCGCCTTTCTTAGTGCGCGCGAGCGGCCGGCGCCAGTGTCTTCGCCTCTTGCGACAGGAATTCGCGTAAAGTCTCGGGCGGCACCGCACGCTCGATGAAGGCCTGGCCGATGCCGCGCACCAGGATGAGGCTGATGCGGCCATCCATGACCTTCTTGTCGCGGCGCATCTGGGCGAAAATCGCCTGGGGATCGAGATTCGGCATCGCCGTCGGCAGGCCCATCGCCTCGAAATGCCGGCGCATGCGCGCCGCGTCGGCCGCCGGGCAGAGCCCCAGCCGCACCGAGAAATCGAAGGCGAGCCGCATGCCGATAGCGACGCCCTCGCCATGCAGCAGGGAGGCACCGAAGCCGGTCTCGGCCTCGAGCGCATGGCCGAAGGTATGGCCGAGGTTGAGGAGCGCGCGCTCGCCCGTCTCGCGCTCATCGCCCGCCACCACCTCCGCCTTGGCGGCGCAGCTCCTGCGCACCGCCTCCGCCCGCAAGACGACGTCGCCCCTGACCAGCGCGGCGCCATTCTGCTCGAGCCAGGCGAAGAAATCTTTATCTCGGATCAGCCCGTATTTGACCACCTCGGCATAGCCCGCCAGCAATTCGCGCCGCGACAGCGTCGCCAGCGTGTCGCTATCGGCGAGGACCAGGACCGGCTGATGGAAGGCGCCGACCAGATTCTTGCCATGGATGGTGTCGATCGCGGTCTTGCCACCGACCGCGCTGTCGACCTGCGCCAGCAAGGTCGTCGGCACCTGGATGTAATCCAATCCGCGCAGCAGCGTCGCCGCGGCGAACCCGGTCAGATCGCCGACCACGCCGCCGCCGAGCGCCACCAACATCGTGCCGCGCTCGATACCGAGGCCGAGCACGATCTCGCAGAGTTTCTGGAAATGCGTGAAATCCTTGGTCGCTTCGCCCGGCGGCAGGATTACGGGCTCCGCCTTGATCCCCGACGCGGCACAGCCGGCGACGAAAGCCGGCAGGTGCAGCTTCGCCACGTTCTCGTCGCTGACCACGACAATGCGCTTCTGGCGCAGCAATGGCGCCATCAGCGCACCCGCCTGGACGAGCAGCCCGCCGCCGATGACGATATCGTAGCTGCGCGATCCAAGCGCGACTGTGAGACGCTGCATGCCTCTCACGACGCAACCCCGCTAGTGGCGCCGACATGCTGCGCCAGCGCCGCCATGACGCGGTCCAACGTCGCCTCGGCCGGGCCATGCGCGCTCTCGACCGTGATATCGGCCTCGGCGTAGATCGGGTGACGCTCAGCGATCAGCGCCTCGATCACCGCGCGCGGTTCGCCCTGCTTCAGCAACGGTCGGTTGTTGCGGCGCTTCACCCGCTCCAGCAGCAGCTCGATATCGGCCTTGATCCAGACCGAGATGGCGCGCTCACGGATCAGGGCACGGGTCTCGTCGCTCATGAAGGCGCCTCCGCCGGTCGCCAGGACCTGGACCGGATTATCGAGCAGCCGGGCGATGATGCGTCGCTCGCGGTCGCGGAACACCGGCTCGCCATGCGTGGCAAAAATCTCCTCGATGCTGGCGCCGCCCGCCGCCGCCTCGATCTCGGCATCGGCATCGGTGAAGGGGATGCCGAGCCGCTGCGCCAGCCGACGCCCGACGCTGGTCTTGCCGGCACCCATCAGGCCAACCAGCGCGATGGTTTTCGGAGCATGGAATGGCGGCACGGTCGTTGAAACGCCCATCACGCGCCGATAGACTGCCGACATCTGGCCATGCGGGAATCTTAGCCTATCGACCGCCAATCGGCCAGCGCTCCCGGGCATCCGGGCGGATTTGCCCGGCAACGAGCAGAAATAACAGGAACGAAGCGCATGGGTAAATTCATCTTGATCGTGCTGGTCTTGATCGTGGCCGTCGTCGTCATCGGCGGCGGCGTTCTCATGTTCTGGGACATTCCCGCGCCGACCGCGCGTGTTGAGCATCCGATTCCCGATGCGCGCTTGCCGCACTGAGCTTGCGCGTCTCTGCCTGAGCCTGCTCGCAGCTTCGGCCCTGTCCGGGGCCGCGCCCGCGGCGGCGCAACCGGCGCCAGGATCGCCGACCCCATTGCTGTCGCCGCAGGATGGCGGGCCGCCGGTCGTTCTCGTCCCCTCGCTGCCCCAGCTCGAGCGCATGCACGAGGACGATACGATCGAGGTGGCGCCGCTGGCGCCGGTCGATACCTCCTGGTCGGGGCCGCTGGCCGCCGGCAAGGGCGGCTTCCCGCGCGAGATGTGGCGCGGCACGTCGCGTGCGTTCATCGTCGTCAGGCTGCCGGGGTTGCAGCCCAGCGCCTCGCCGGTGCTGCAAAGCCTGGAGAGCAGGCTGCTGCTGAGCGACGCGGTGGCGCCCGCGCCCGGCCCCGGCGAGCCGACGGCCGATTCCGGATTGATGGCGTTGCGCCTCGACCGGCTTCTGGCGCTCGGCATCGTCGCACCTGCCTTGCCGCTGCTGGAGATGATCCCCGACGGCGCCGCGAATGAGAGCGTGGCGCGCGACGCGGTCGAGCTGCGCTTCGCCGACAACGACACCACCGGCGCCTGCAGCGCGGTCAATCAGGCGATCGTCACCTATGCCAATCCCTATTGGGCGCGGGCGCTGATCGCGTGCCAGGCACTGGCCGGCGACAGCGCCAAGGCGCAGCTCGGCCAGCAATTGCTCGCCGATCAAAAGGCGCCGCCCGATCGCGACTTCGATGCGCTGATCGCGCGGATCGGCAGCCGCGCGGCGAAACTGCCGCCGCTCGACGATCCGACGCCGATGGATTTGGCGTTGCTGGCAGCGGCGAAGGCGCCGCTACCGCCCGAGACCGCGGTCAAGTCGGGTCTCGCGGCGCTTTATGGCTGGGCGATCGACGACAAAATCCCGCCGGCGCAGCGGCTGGCCGCGGCAGAGCGCGCGGCGCTGCTCGGATCCGTGCCGAGCGACGGCCTCGCCGCGATTTACGACGCCATCGCGTTCAAATCCGAGGACGGCTCGACCGCGGCGAAGGCACTCAAATCCCCCGCCGATCCACGCGCCCGCGCGCGGCTTTACCAGCTCGCAAAGCATGCGGCGCCCGATATCCGCCAGGCCGCGATCATGGCCCTGCTGAGCGAGGCACAAAAGCGCGGCGCCTTCATGCTGACGGCCCGGCTGGTGGCGCCGGTGCTGGCGGAGCTGCCCGCCGATAACCCGCCGGCGCCCTTCGCCGCCATGGCGGCACGCGCCTTGATCGCCGCCGGCCACGCCGAGGCGGCGCAGCCCTGGCTGTCGACGGCGCAATCGCAGGCGCTGCTGATGGTGAGTCGGCTCGCCGCACCCGGCCCTTTCGGTCCGGGCGACAATCAGCTTCTGAAGGACGCGACAGCGGAACTCGCCGCCCAGAGCGACGCGGGTGCCACGCGCGCCGATCTGCTTCTGGCGCTCTATACCGCGCTCGACGGCGCGCCCATCCTTGGCGGCGCCGTCGCGGCGCAGCCAAGCCCGAGTCTCGATACGACGCTGTGGAACGCGCAGCTCGACGCCGCGCAGCACAAGCGTCTCGGCGAGACCGTGCTGACGACGGCGCTGCTGGATAACGATCGCGGCGCGCTGACGGCGGACCCGATCCTGCTGACGCGCGCCGTCGCGGCGTTGCGCGGGGTCGGGCTCGAGGCCGAGGCGCGGCGCCTTGCAGTCGAGGCGGCGCTGGCAGCGGGGATCTGAGCGGGTGCGGCCGCAGCGAGAGGCCTTCCTTGAAATGCTCGCCGTCGAGCGCGGCGCCGCCAGGCTGACCCTCGCCGCCTATCGCAACGATCTCGACCAGCTCGAGAATTTCCTCAAGCAGACCAGCCTCGAGCGCGCGTCGAGCGACGATCTGCGGCGCTATTTCGCGAAGCTTGCCAAGCAGGGATTGTCGGCGCGCACCGCCGCGCGGCGGCTCTCTTCGCTGCGGCAGTTCTACCGTTTCATGACGCGCGAGGGCGTGCGACGCGACGATCCCACATCGGCGCTGGAATCGCCGCGCCTGCCGCGCTCGCTGCCGAAAATCCTGGCCGAGGACGAGGCCGGTAGGCTGCTGGCATCCGCGCGGGAAAAGCCGGGCGCCGAGGGCGCGCGGCTGCTCTGCCTGATCGAGCTGCTCTACGGCGCCGGGTTGCGGGTGTCGGAATTGGTGGCGCTGCCCCTCGCCGCGGCAAAGCGGCAGGAGCGCTTTATCGTGGTGCGCGGCAAGGGCAGCAAGGAGCGGCTAGTGCCGCTGGGCGTTCCGGCGCGCGCGGCACTCGACGCCTATCTCGCGCGCCGGGCGGAGTTCTTGAAATCCAACGCGGCGTCGCGCTGGCTGTTCCCGTCGCGCGGGGCCGAGGGCCATCTGACGCGGCGGCGCTGCGGCCAGATGCTGAAGGAGATCGCCCTCAAGGCCGGGCTCGACCCGGCGCGTCTCTCGCCCCATGTGCTGCGCCACGCCTTCGCCAGCCATCTGGTCGATGGCGGCGCTGATCTACGCAGCGTGCAGGAGATGCTGGGTCATGCCGACATCGCCACCACGCAAATCTACACGCATGTGCAGGGCGAAAGGTTGAAGCGGCTGGTGACCAGCGCACATCCGCTGGCGCGCAAGAAATAGGATCGGAGGGTGGCGCGCCCGCACCCCCCGTGCTAATTGTCGCGCCCATGCGCCATTTTCTCGATTTCGAAAAGCCGCTGGCCGAGCTCGAAGGCAAGATCGAGGAGCTTCGCCATCTGTCGGACGGTGGCGATCTCAACATCGCCGACGAAGTGACGCGCCTCGAGGCCAAGGTCGACAAGTTCCTCAAGCAGACCTATTCGAAGCTGACGCCGTGGCAGAAGGTGCAGCTGGCGCGGCATCCGGAACGGCCGCACGGCTCCGATTATCTGAAGCGACTGATCGCGGATTTCACCCCGCTCGCCGGCGACCGCGCCTTCGCCGAGGACCGCGCCATCATTGGAGGCATCGGCCGCTTCAAGGGCTTGAGCGTCGTCGCTATCGCGCATGAGAAGGGCGCCGATACCGAAAGTCGCGTCAGGCACAATTTCGGCATGGCGCGGCCCGAGGGCTATCGCAAGGCGCGCCGTCTGATGAACCTCGCGGCGCAATTCGGCCTACCGGTGCTGACCTTCGTCGACACCGCGGGCGCCTATCCCGGCATCGACGCCGAGGCGCGCGGACAGGCCGAGGCGATCGCGCGGGCGATCGAGACCTGCCTGCAGATCGAGGTGCCGCTGATCGCCACCATCATCGGCGAGGGTGGCTCGGGCGGCGCCATCGCGCTGGCCGCGGGCAACAGCGTTCTCATGCTGGAGCATTCGGTCTATTCGGTGATCTCACCCGAGGGCTGCGCCTCGATCCTGTGGCGCAGCGGCGAGAACGCGCAGGACGCGGCTGAGGCACTGCGCCTCACCGCGCAGGATCTACTGCGGCTCAACGTCATCGACGCGATCGTGCCGGAGCCGATGGGCGGCGCCCATCGCGCGCATGAAGCGGCGATCAATGCGGTGGGTGACGCGATCGAGCGGGCGCTGCAGCCCTTGCTGCGCATCGACGGGCCGGCGCTCCGGGCCCAGCGGCGGTCAAAATTCCTGCAGATGGGTAGTAGCGGGCTTTAAGCCCGCTCAGGCGGCGGCGCGCAGGCTGTAGCCAGTGCCGCGCACCGTGTGCAGCAGCGGATAATCGAAGCCGCGGTCGATCTTCTGCCTGAGCCGGCTGACATGCACGTCGATGACATTGGTCTGCGGATCGAAATGATGATCCCAGACTTTTTCCAGCAGCATGGTCCGGGTCACGATATGGCCGGCATGGCGCATCAGGTATTCGAGCAGGCGGAATTCACGCGGCAGCAGATCGATGGCGCGGCCGGTGCGCGTCACCGTGCGGGCGATCAGATCCATTTCCAGATCGGCGAGTTTGAGCTTGGTTTCAGCGCCGCCGCCACGCCGCGTCAGCGCCTCGAGCCGGGCGAGCAACTCGGAGAAGGCGAAGGGCTTGCCGAGATAATCGTCGCAGCCGGCATGGAGGCCCTTCACCCGGTCGTCGACATCGCCCAGGGCGCTCAACACCAGCACCGGCGTCAGGTCGTTGGCCGCGCGCAGCGCCGCGATGATGGAGAGCCCGTCGAGCCCCGGCAGCATGCGATCAATGATCATGGCGTCGAAATTGCCGTCGCGCGCGCGGGCCAGTCCCTGGCGCCCCTCGCCGGCATGATCGACACGGTGGCCGCTCTCGGTCAGCCCCTTGAGCAGATAGTTGGCCGCCTCGCGGTCGTCCTCGATGAGCAGGATACGCATCATTCACCCATTACCCAGGCGTGTTATCGCCGTCGAAGGACAGCGCGACATATTGATTGACGCCGTGGCGGCTCAGCAGCAGCAGCGCGCTCTTGCCGCCGCCCTTCTGATGGCGCAGCGCCTGGATCTTGGCGAGGACGTCTTTCGGCGTCGTCACCGGCTCCTGGTCGATGGCGACGATGACATCGCCCGGTTGCAGCCCGCTATCGGCCAGCGGACTCGAATCCGCGAGATCGGTCACCACCACACCCTTGACGCTCGCCGGGACATGCGCCTCGCGGCGCAGATCGGGCGTGAGCGGTGCCAGCTTCAGCCCCATGCCGCTGGCGGTCTGGCTCGGGCCGGCGCCTTGATCGGCGCCGCTGCTCTTCGAGAGATCCTGCGCCAGCTTCACCGATTCCGGCATCGCCGCGATGGTCGGCGCGACGGCAACCTCGCTGCCGTTGCGCCAGAGCCTGACCTGCGCCTGCTGGCCGACCGGCGTGTCCGCCACCGCGATCGGCAAGTCGCGCACCTTGGCGATGTCGTGATTGTTGTAAGCGATGATCACGTCGCCCTGCTTGATGCCGATCTTCTCGGCGGGACCGTCCTTGGTCACGTCGGCGACCAGCGCGCCTTCCGCCTTGGGCAGCTTCAGGTTCTGCGCAATCTCGGGCGTGACGTCCTGGATCTGCACGCCGAGCCAACCGCGATCGACCTTGCCATGGGCGCGAAGCTGCTCGATCACCGGCTTGGCGAGGCTCGAGGGAATGGCGAAGCCGATGCCGACCGAGCCGCCATTGGGCGAATAGATCGCGGTATTGATGCCGACCACCTGACCCTCGAGATTGAAGTCGGGACCGCCCGAATTGCCGCGGTTGATCGAGGCGTCGATCTGCAGGTAGTCGTCATATGGGCCCGCGTGGATGTCGCGGCCGCGCGCCGAGACGATGCCGGTCGATACCGTGCCGCCGAGGCCGAAGGGATTGCCGACCGCCAGCACCCAATCGCCGACCTGGGATTGCGCGCTGTCGCCCCAGTTGACGTAGGGTAAGGGCTTTGTCGTCTCGATCTTGAGCAAGGCGAGATCTGTCTTGACATCGCGACCGAGCACCTTGGCCGGATGGCGGCTGTCGTCCTGGAAGATCACCGTCACCTTATCGGCCTGGTCGACGACGTGATTGTTGGTCACGACGTAGCCGGCGGGATCGATGATGAAACCGGAGCCGAGCGCCACGCGCTGGCCGTGCGGCGTCGGGATGGCATGGCCCTGACGGCCCTGCTGCTCGAAGAAGCGGCGCAGCATCTCATCGAAGGGCGACGGCGGAAAGTTTTGCGGCGAGCCCATATCCGGCCCGGAATCCGAATCGTCATCGTCGCTGCTGGCCTGCGCGCCGGCTTTCTCGGTGACCGAGATGTTCACCACCGCTGGCATGACCTGCTTGACGATGGGAGCGAAGCTCGGCAGCGCCACTATCGCGGAGGATTGCGCCATGGCGAGCGGCGCGAGCGTGAGGCTCAGCGCCAGGGCGGCGGCAAAAGCCGGAAGACGCAGGCGCGCGGCAGGGCGGCGCGAGAACGAGGTCGTCGAGGCGGACATCGGGGGATCCTTTTGGCGGCAATCACGGAATTAGCAAGCCTGACTATCGCTGGCGGCGGATTACGCCGTCCCTACGCTGCGATTAAATCGAGGTAATGTGGCGTTTTGGCGGCGCCGATCGCCCGCGGCTAGATGCGGCCGTGACAGTGCTTGTATTTCTTGCCCGACCCACAGGGACACGGCGCATTGCGCGGGGTGCGCGCCCAGGGCGCGGCCGCATTCCCGGCAGGCCGGACCGCCTCGACAACGTCACCACCCGGCGCCAGCGCCGCCGGATCCTGGCGGGATTCCACCGCATGGCGCGGCGGCGGCGGTGGCGGTGGCAAGCTTTCGCCTCGATTCACCTGCAGCTCGACATGGGCGAGCACGCTGGTCACCGATTCGCGCAAGGCGCCCAGCATGCCTTGAAACATCTCGAAGGCCTCGCGCTTGTATTCGTTGAGCGGATCGCGCTGCGCATAGGCACGCAGATTGATGCCCTGGCGCAGATGGTCGAGCGAGAAGAGATGGTCCTTCCAGGACTGGTCGAGCATCTGCAGCAGCAGACTGCGCTCCGCCATGCGCATGATGTCGGCGCCGTAATTCGCCGCCTTCTGCGCCATCTTGGCATCGACCGCCTGGTTGAGACGCTCGCGGAGTTCGCTGTCGGCGATGCCCTCTTCCTTGGCCCATTCCCCGATCGGCAAATCGAGGTTGAAGATGCGCAGCGCCTCCTCGTGCAGTGCTCCGGTGTCCCATTGATCGGGCAAGGCGTTCTCGGGAATGCAGCGCGCCACGGTGTTGGCGACCACGTCGGTGCGCATGTCGACGATCGTCTCGGCCACGTCGGGCGCCGACATGATCTCGCGGCGCTGCTGGTAGACCACCTTGCGCTGGTCGTTCATCACGTCGTCGAAGCGCAGCAGATGCTTGCGCACCTCGTAGTTGCGCGCCTCGACCTTCTGCTGCGCCTTCTCCAGCGCCTTGTTGATCCAGACATGGATGATGGCCTCGCCTTCCTTGAGGCCGAGCTTCTGCAGCATGCCGTCCATCCGCTCGGAGCCGAAAATGCGCATGAGGTCGTCTTCGAGCGAGACGAAGAATTTGGAGGCGCCCGGATCGCCCTGGCGGCCCGAGCGGCCGCGCAGCTGGTTATCGATGCGCCGGCTTTCGTGGCGCTCGCTGCCGATGACGAAAAGCCCGCCGGCCGCGACCACCTCGTCATGGGCGGCCGATATCTCGGCGCGAATCTCGTCGGCGCGGCGCTCGCGCGAAGCGGGATCGTCGATCGCCGCCAGATCCTGCTTCAGCCGCATGTCGAGATTGCCGCCCAGCTGAATGTCGGTGCCGCGGCCCGCCATGTTGGTGGCGACGGTCACCGCACTCGGCTTGCCGGCCTGGGCGATGATGAAGGCTTCCTGCTCGTGATAGCGGGCGTTCAAGACCGCATGCGGAATCTTCTTTTGCTTGAACAGCTCGGCCAGCGACTCGGATTTCTCGATGCTGACGGTGCCGATCAGCACCGGCTGCTTGCGGGCGACGCATTCGAGCACCTGCTTCAGGATGGCCTCGTTCTTTTCGCGCGCGGTGCGATAGACCTCGTCGTCGAAATCCTTGCGCACGCAAAGCTCGTTGGTCGGCATCTCGATGACGTCGAGCTTGTAGATCTCAGAGAACTCGGTCGCCTCGGTCATCGCCGTGCCGGTCATGCCGGCGAGCTTGGGGAACAGACGGAAATAGTTCTGGAAGGTGATCGAGGCGAGAGTCTGATTCTCATTCTGCACCGTGACGCGTTCCTTGGCCTCGAGCGCCTGGTGCAGACCTTCGGAATAGCGCCGTCCCTCCATCATGCGGCCGGTGAATTCGTCGATGATGACGACTTTGTCGTCGCGCACGATGTAATCGGTGTCGAGCGCGAACAGCTTGTGGGCTCGCAGTGCCTGGTTGACGTGATGGACGAGCGAGAGGTTGTTCATATCGTAGAGCGTGCCGGTCGCCATCGCGCCAGATTCCCGCAACATCGCCTCGATCCGCTCGACGCCGGATTCGGTGAGCGTGACGGTGCGCTGCTTCTCGTCCTTCTCGAAATCCTCGGGGTGCAGGCTCGGGATCAACGTGTCCGCCTGACGGTAGAGCTCGGAGGAATCCTCCGCCGGACCCGAAATGATCAGCGGCGTGCGCGCCTCGTCGATCAGGATCGAATCGACCTCGTCGACGATGGCGTAGAAGAACGGCCGCTGCACCATGTCTTCGAGCCGGAATTTCATGTTGTCGCGCAGATAGTCGAAGCCGAACTCGTTGTTTGTGCCGTAGGTGACGTCGGCGGCATAGGCCTCGCGGCGCTTCACGTCGTCGAGATCGTGCACGATGACGCCGACACCGACGCCGAGGAAGCGGTAGACTTGGCCCATCCATTCGCTGTCGCGCTTCGCCAGGTAATCGTTGACGGTGACGACGTGGACGCCCTTCCCCGCCAGCGCGTTCAAATAGACCGGCAGCGTCGCCACCAGCGTCTTGCCTTCACCGGTCTTCATCTCGGCGATCATGCCGCTATGCAGCACCATGCCGCCCATCAGCTGCACGTCGAAATGGCGCTGCCCCAAGGTGCGTTTGGCCGCCTCGCGCACCGTCGCGAAGGCCTCGACCAGGATGTCGTCGAGCTCCTCGCCCGCGACGATGCGTTGCTTGAAGGTTTCGGTGCGGCCCCTGAGCTCGGCATCCGACAGCGCGGCCATCTCGGGCTCAAGCGCGTTGATCTCGGCGACGCGGGGCTCGAGGCCTTTAACGTAGCGATCGTTTGCAGAACCAAACAGTCGCCGGGCAAGGGCGCCGATCATCAAGACCTCGGAAGGGGCAATGCAATGCGGGGAGCCGTTTATCGCGCAAGGCGACGCCAGAGAGATAGGATCATCTACCGCAAGTGTCAATTCGGCTTGGTCTATAAAAACGCCCTGGTGGGCGTTGATTCGATGCGGAATTAACCCTTGGACCGCGCTCCCGCGCTTGTCCTGAAGCCGGTGATGTGCTTTATGGGCGCCCAGCGTTGCGAACCCCCGGTCGCGGCGCTTGATTGAAAGGACATTCCCATGTTGGCGCGCCGCGCGATTGTCGCTTGCCTATTCCTTGCCGCCACGGCCGTTTCGGCCGGTGCGCAAACCGCGAAGCCCGCCGCAAGCGGCGGCGGCGACCCGGTCGTGGCCCGCATCAACGGCGAATTGATCCATCGCTCGGACGTGCAGATCGCCTATGCGGCATTGCCGACCGAGACCAAGCAGCGCTTCACGCTGGAGCAGGCCTATCCGCGCGTCATCGACGAGATGGTGAGCATGATCGTCGTCGAGCAGGCGGCAAAAAAGGCGCGACTCGATTCCGATCCGGTCGTCCGCAAGCGCATCAGCCTGGCGCAAGCGCAGATTCTGCAGGACGCGTATTTCAATACCATCCTCACCCACGACGTCACCAAGGACAAGCTCCAGGCGGCCTATGCGCAATATGCCAAGGAAGCGCCGACGCATGAGGAAGTCGAAGCGCGGCACATTCTGGTGCCGACCGAGGCGGAGGCCAACGACATCATCGCCCAGCTCAAGAAGGGTGCCGATTTCGCGACCTTGGCGAAAGAAAAGACCACCGACCCGGCCGGCAAGGCTTCGGGCGGCGATGTGGGCTGGTTCACTCAGGGCGACATGGTCCCGGAATTTGCCGACGCCGCCTTCAAGCTGAAGAAGGGCGAATACACCCAGACCCCGGTGAAGACCCAATTCGGCTGGCATGTGATCAAGGTCGAGGATCGCCGACCGATCAAGGTCGAGCCCTATGAGACAGTGGCACCGCGCTTGGCGCAGCAGATGGCGCAGCAACTAATCGCGCAGCGCGTCAAGCAGCTCGATACCGACGCCAAGGTCGAAATTTTCGCGCTCGACGGCAGTCCGTTGCAGGCCTCCGGCGCGGCGCCGGCGCCGCAAGTGGCGAAGGGTTCCGCCGCGCCGAAGCTAGCCCCGCCGGGACCGTTGGGTCCGGGCGCCTCGGCGCCCGGCGCGCCGGTGCTGTCGCCAGCGACCGCGCCCGACCAACTGAAGCAATAGGCCCGGCGGCGCTGCCGCCGCGACGGACATGACCGAGGTTTCGCCGCTCGCGCCTTCGCGCTTTCCCAATCTGCCGCCGATTGACGGGGTGAGATTGGCGACGGCGCATTGCGGCATCCGTTACAAGGGCCGCACCGATCTGATGGTGGCGCTGCTCGATCCCGGCACGAGCGTGGCCGGCGTCTTTACCCGTTCGCTTACGCGGGGGGCGCCGGTGGATTGGTGCCGCAAGGCGCTGGCAGCAAGGGCCGGGGCGCGTGCCATCGTCGTCAATTCAGGCAATTCCAATACATTCACCGGCCGCGCCGGACGCCGGGTCGTGACCGATACGGCAAAAGCGACCGCAAAGCTGGTCGGCTGCGATCCGCGCGAGGTCTATATCTCATCGACCGGCGTGATCGGCGAACCCCCGTCGGCGGAAAAGATCATCGATGCGTTGCCGGATGCGGTGCGCGCGGCCGTTGCCACCGCCCCGGCCTGGGCCGAAGCGGCGCAGGCGATCATGACCACCGACACCTTTGCCAAGGGCGCGACGCGCACGGCCACGATCGCGGGCCAGCGGATTACCATTAACGGCATCGCCAAGGGCTCGGGCATGATCGCGCCCGACATGGCAACCATGCTCGCCTATGTCTTCACCGACGCACGTCTCCCGGCTAAGACACTGCAATCCCTGCTTAAAGACGGCAATGAGCGCGCCTTCAACTCGATCACCGTCGATGGCGACACCTCGACCAGCGACACGCTGCTGCTGTGCGCGACGGGCAAGGCCAAGCACAAGCGCGTCGCATCGGCCACCGATCCGCTGCTCAAGGATTTTCGAAGCAAGCTCGATGAAGTGTTGATCGATCTGGCGCAGCAGATCGTGCGCGACGGCGAGGGCGCCGAGAAATTCATCACGATCGCGGTTTCCGGTGCGGCCTCGAGCCAGGCGGCGAAACGCGTCGGCCTGGCGATCGGCAATTCGCCTTTGGTCAAGACCGCGATCGCTGCCGGCGACGCCAATTGGGGCCGCATCGTCATGGCGGTGGGCAAGGCGGGCGAGAAGGCCGACCGCGACCGTCTCGCGATTTCGCTCGGCGGCGTCAAAATCGCGGCCAAGGGCAGCGCGGTGCCGGGCTATGACGAGGCGCCGGTCGCGCGCCACATGGCCGGACGCGACATCCGGATCGCGGTCGATCTCGGCATCGGCAAGGGCGCCTGGACGGTGTGGAGCTGCGACCTGACGCATCGCTACATCGACATCAATGGCAGCTATCGCAGCTGAGCTGCCGAGAAGCAGCGTCGTCTGTGTCGCACTCATCGACGCCGATGGCCGCGTACTGCTGGCCGAGCGCCCACCCGGCAAGCCGATGGCTGGTTTGTGGGAATTTCCCGGCGGCAAGATCGCCGGCAACGAGACGCCCGAGGCGGCCCTCATTCGCGAGCTGAAGGAGGAACTCGGCATCGACGTCGCCGAATCCTGCCTGTCGCCCTTCGCCTTCGCGTCGCATCGCTACGAGGATTTTCACGTGCTGCTGCTGCTCTATCTGTGCCGCCGCTGGAGCGGAATGGTCGCCGGGCGTGAGGGGCAGAATTTTGCCTGGGTGTGGCCGGCCAAGCTCGCCGACTACGCCATGCCCGCGGCCGACAAGCCGCTGGTGGCGATGCTGCGCGATTTGCTTTAACCATGCTTCGGAATTAGGCTCAGCGGATGAAACGCATTCTCTTGGCGACGTGCCTGCTGCTCGGAAGTTGCGGCGGGTCGGAGACTCTGCAAATTCTGCGGTCGGACGACGAGGGCATGGTCATCAAGGCCGGCTCCGCGACCAATCCCGACCAGATCGCCACGGTGCATTGCCAGAACCTCGGCCGGTTGATGCAGCCGATCCGGCGCGAAGCCATCAGCTCGAAACAGATGATCTACTACTACGGCTGTCTCTGACCGCGGCCGGGCTTTAAGTCGCCAGCAGCGCGGCGAGTTTGGCACGCACCTCGGCGAGGATCGCCGCGGGCACGCTGCCGACAACTTCGAGACCGCGCGCGGCGCGGTCGATGCTGCAGACGTGATCGGCCAGCACGATTCCGGCAAGCGCGAGACCGGGCGGCAGAACCACCTCGAATGGATAGCCTTTTTCCTCGGCGACGATGGGGCACACCACGGCCAGGGGCGTGCGGTGATGATAGATCTCGGCCGAGAGGACCAATGCCGCGTGCGGGCTACCCCCGCTTTCGCCGGCGCGGGGCGCGAAGGCGAGGCGCACCAGGCTGCCGGCATCGGGATAGATCGTGCGCGCCACGGCTAGAGCAGCTCCGCGCCGATCGGCGGATCGGCCTCGATGCGCGGCCGGTTCTTCTCGCTGATCCGCGCCACCAGCGTGCGCAGCTCATAATGGGGCCGCGCCAGCGCCAGCACGATGCGGCCGGGCTGCAATTCGAATTCGACCAGGGTGCCGGGCTCGAGCGCGAGCGATTCGGCGACAGCTTTCGGCAGGCGCAAGCCGAGGCTATTGCCCCATTTGGCGATATGTGTGCGCAGCACCGGCGACATGTCCACAGCCCCTGAAACCGACGGCTATACATTGACTATACCCCCAAAGCGAGGCCTCGTCGAGGCAGGCCCGGTGGATAGATTTCTATCCGAGGCGGTGGATTGCGGGGATTGAATGCTGGGAATCCTGGGGACGGATTAATCCGGCGCCCAGGCGGTGAGCGTCATGATTTGGAAGCTGGCGGCGATCCGTCCGTCCGGTGCCGGGTGACGCAGGCGGTAAAGCTCGGCGGCGCGCGCCAGTGTGGCTCGGCGCGTCATGCCGCGGCGTCGCTCGATCAGGGCGTTGCTCTCGCCCATCAGCCGCAGATCGCGCATCAGGGCATGCGCGTCGGCATAGGTGACCGCGATGCGGTCGCCATCGGCCACTGGCTCGCGGAAACCGGCGCGCTGCAACAAGCCGCCGAGATCGCGCAAATCGGCGAAGGGCGAGACGCGCGGGCTGGCGCCGCCTTCCTGTTCCAGCTCCGCCTCCATCAGTGCCCCACCCAGCTCCCCTAGAGTCTCGCCGCCGAATAGCGAGGCCAGCAGCAGCCCGCCGGGCTTCAGCGCATGACGCAGCTGCAGCAACGCGCCGGGCAGATCGTTGGTCCAATGCAGCAGCAGATTGCTCAGCACCAGATCGAAGGCATGGCTGCGAAAGGGCAGCGCCTCGGCATCGCAGACGAGATTTGGCGCCGGCGCGCGTCGCGCAAATTCCACCGCCGGGTCGGCCGCGACGAGATACTCGATACCGCCGCGTCCGGCCAGCATTCGGGCCAGCATGCCATCGCGGCAGCCGAGATCGAGCGCCACCGGGAAGCGCCGCTTCACATCGGCCAGGCGGTCGGCAAGCTGTTCGGCGGCGAAGGATACGAGGAAATCGGCGATCCCGCCGGATGTGGCGGCGCGCGCGCGATGCCGGCGCAGGGCGCGGGCGTCGAAGAGCTGCATCGGATTGGCGGGCGGCGACTTCGCTGGCATGGCCGCACTATCACGCGCGGCGGAGCGGATTGACAAGCGCGCGCGGCACGTCTGTCATGGCGCGATGCGGGAGACGCTCGGCTCGATCGATTGGCGGCGCGCGGCTCGGCTGGCGCTCGATCTGCTGCTGCCGCCGTGCTGCCTGCGCTGCAGCAAGGCGGGGCGCGCTGTGCGCCGCCTGCTAGAGAAAGATCGCCTTCATCGGCGAGCCATGCTGCGCCTGCTGCGGCCTCCCCTTCCAGATCGAGCTTGGACCCGAGATGCTTTGCGCCGTCTGCCTGCGCGAGATGCTGCCCTTCGCGCGGGCGCGGGCATCCATGCGCTACGACGAGGAAAGCCGCGCGCTGGTGCTGGGCTTCAAGCATGGCGACAAGCTGCAATTGGCGCCGGCGCTCGGCCTGTTCATTCGCCGCGCGCCGGCAGCGGGATGATCGCCGAAGCCGACGCGCTGGTGCCGCTGCCGCTGCATCGGACGCGTCTTTTCGCCTACCGCTACAACCAGGCAGCATTGCTGGCGCATGCCATCGGCCGGGCCAGTGGCAAGATCGTGGGCGCCGATTGGCTGGTCCGCCGCCGCGCGACACCGTCGCAAGGCCGGCAGAATCGCAAGGACCGCCGCCGCAACGTCGCCGGCGCCTTTGCCGTAAAGCCCGGCCGCGATGTCATGGGCAAGCGCATCCTGCAGGTCGACGATGTCCTCACCACCGGCGCCGCCTCGGCCGAATGCGCCCGGTTATTTCTGGAAGTGGGAGCCGCTCGGGTCGAAATCCTCACCCTGGCCCGCACAGTGAGGCCCGAATAAGCGGCCATTGATTTGCGCGCGGTTTGGACCAAATAATCCTCCATGGCCAAGGTCGAGGTCTATTCGACGATGTTCTGCCCCTATTGCGCGCGGGCGCGCAGCCTGCTGTCAAAAAAGGGCGTGGAATTCCAGGATATCGACGTCATGGCGGACACAGCCAAGCTCGATGAAATGGTCGGGCGCGCCGGCGGTCGCCAGACCGTGCCTCAGATCTTCATCGACGGAAAGCATATCGGCGGCTCCGACGATCTCGCGGCGCTCGATCGCGCCGGCAAGCTCGATCCGCTGCTGGGCCTTGGGACATGAGCGGGCGCTTTACCGCCGCCTGCGTGCAATTGAATTCGGGGCCGGAGGTCGCGGCCAATATCGCCGCTGCCAGCGCCCTGGTGCGCGCGGCGCGAAAGGCCGGCGCCGATTTCATCCTGACGCCCGAGGTCAGCGACATGATCGAGCCGCGGCGCGATCAGGTGCTGGCGAAGGCAAAACCCGAAGCGCAGCATCCGATGCTGGCCGCGTTCCGCGATTTGGCGCATGAGACCGGCGCCTGGCTGCTGCTCGGCTCCATCGTCGTGCGCGACGACGGCGCCGAGCGTCTCGCCAACCGCTCGTTCCTGATCACCCCCCAGGGCGAGATCGCCGCGCGCTACGACAAGATCCACATGTTCGACGTCGATCTGCCGACCGGCGAGAGCCACCGCGAATCGCGCACATATCGCCCCGGCGAGACGGCGCGGGTCGCCGCGCTGCCCTGGGGCAAGCTCGGCATGACGGTGTGTTACGACCTTCGCTTTGCGTATCTCTATCGCGCGCTGGCGCAGGCCGGAGCGGATTTCATTTCGGTGCCGTCGGCCTTCACCGTGCCGACCGGCCAGACGCATTGGCATGTGCTGCTGCGGGCGCGGGCGATCGAGACCGGCTGCTTCGTGTTGGCACCGGCGCAAAGCGGCGAGCATGCCGGCGGTCGGCGCACCTACGGCCACAGCCTGATCGTCTCGCCCTGGGGCGAGGTGCTGGCGGAGGCGCCGGACGGTCCGGGCTTCATCGCCGCCGAGATCGATCCAGCGAAAGTGGCGGAGGCCCGCCGCGCCATCCCCGCCCTCGATCACGACCGACGCTTTGCTCCGCCTGCCGGCAAGTCCGGCGCGGTCGCCGCCGAATAGGCTAGTGTCGCCGCTTGACCGGCTTGATCGTGGTGTCGCTGGTGAGATCGAGCATCTCGTAGATCGGGCACCAGCCGATCGCGGTCAGGATCGGGATCACGCCCAGCAGCACGAGCCAGCGCGGATTGACCTCCCAGACCACCAGCGCGATGATAATGAGGATTCCGATGATCACCCGGATGGCGCGATCGTGCGGCCCGACATTGAGTCTCAGCGCCATTTGATTTTTACCCTCGCCATGTTGTGCGGATTATAGCCTCTTCGGCGGCGATTACATATCCGTGCCGAGATAGACACCGTTCTGGACCAGCTTGCGCTGAAGCTGCCGCACGTCGACCTCCCTGGTAGTGCCGTTGCCGGATGCCGCCGTGGCGGCGGCCAGGCCAGCCGCCTCCCCCATCACGAAGCAGGCGCCCGAGACGCGCGCCGCCGATTGGCCGCCATGCGTCATCGAGGCGCAGCGGCCGACGACCATGAGATTGTCGAAAACCGCCGTCAGCAGCATGCGGTAGGGTAGCTGATTGAAGCCGCGGCTTCCTGGGATGTCGGGCCATTTCAGCACGATGTCGCCGGCGACGTGATCCTCGACCGGCCAGCCATTGACGCCGATGGTGTCGGGGAAGCTGGCGCATTGCAGCACGTCGGCTTCGGTCAACACATAATCGCCCATCACCCGTCGCGTCTCGCGGATGCCGATCTGCGGCGGAATGTCGACGATGTAGGATTGCGCGAAGGCCGGCACCGCCTCCTTCAGCAGCGCGAAGGCCTCGCCGATCTGCCTTCGTCCCTCGATCTCGCCGGCGCTGAGCTGGTCGGCGTCGGTGCCGTTGACCGCGCTGCCGTTGGGATTCGCCACCTGGGTCAGATTGACCCGCCACTCGATGTCGTGGTTTTGCGGCCGGATGATCGGCGTCTTGCGCGGGAAGCGCTTGCCGGTGCGCTGCTCGGCCGCCGCCATCAGCGGCGGAAAGCCCTCCCAAGCGCGGTTCTGCGCCGCCTCGCGTGCCACATCGTTGACCCGAAACATGGTCGAGGGATACATGAGCGCGCCGCTCTCGGTGCCGAGCTCGCAGCGCGCGCCGGCCCAGAACGCCAGATCGCCGTCGCCCGAGGCGTCGATGAACATACGGCCCGCCACCGCGCGCCGGCCGGATTTGGTCTCGATCAGCAGCGCCGCGATTTCCGATTTGGAATTCATCGCGACGCCCGCGCCGAGCGCGTGGAACAGGATCTTTACTCCGGCTTCGAGCAGCATCGCATCGGCGGCGAGCTTGTAGGCGGCCGTGTCATAGGCCTGCGCCTTGATCTTGCCGAAGACGATGTGAGGCGCCTTCAATCCGCCGAGCCGATCCATCCGGCCGAGCAGATCGTCAGCGATGCCGTGCACTACCTGCTCGATGCTGCCGAAGCGGTTGGCAAAGAGGCCGCAGAAATTGGTGACGCCGGCGGCGGTTCCCATGCCGCCGAGGAAGCCGTAGCGCTCGACCAGCAGCACCGATGCCCCGGCGCGCGCCGCCGCGGTGGCGGCGGCGATCCCGGCCGGCCCGCCGCCGAGCACGACAACGTCGAACGACCCGAACAATTCGGTCTGGCGGCTCGGCTCATTGACTGTCGCGGCGCTGGCCATGTCCCTCTCGCGGTTTCATCCAGAATACGCCATCTTGCGCTCGAGCCGCGAGCAAGCCGACAGCCTGCCGCGACAACAGCACGGAACCTGGGGAGGACCAGCCGATACCTGCGAGCACCCCCTCATCTTATCGCTGGGTGATCCTGTTCGTCGCGTGGCTGAGCTTTTTGCTCAGCTTCATCGACCGGCTGACCTGGGCCAATGTCGCGGTCTCGGTCGGCGGGTCGCTCGGCCTGCCAGTGGCGGCGCTCGGCGTCTTCGTTACCGCCTTCTATGTGGGCTACGTCGTCTGCAACGCGCTGGGTGGCGTCGCCAGCGACTGGCGCGGCGGCAGGCTGATCCTGACGCTGTCCATGCTGTCGCTCGGCCTCTTCACCTTCCTCTTCAGCTTCACGACCTCGATCGCCTTCGGCCTGGTGGTACAGGTGCTGATGGGCCTCGCCGCCGGCGCCGATTACGCCTCCTGCATCAAGCTGATCGTCGCCTGGTTCCACCGCCCGTCGCGTGGCCGCGCGATGGGATTGTTCCTCGTTGCCTCGTCGCTCGGCGTCGTCGTCACCAACGCGACGGTCCCGACGCTGGCGGGCATGCTCGGCTGGCAGGGCGTCTATCGGATGCTCGGCGCCGCCACCCTCGCCGTCGGCATCGGCGCCTTCCTGGTGCTGCGCAACCGGCCGCCGGGTGCGACGCCGGCGGCCGAGGCGCGGCCGAGCATCAAGCCGCTGCTGCGCAATCGCGACTTGATCCTGCTGGCGCTGGCGGGATTCGCCGCGCTGTGGGGCACCTGGGGCTTCGCCTTCTGGGCGAATGCGCTGATGATTCGCGGCTACGGCTTTTCCACCATCGACGCGGGCGGCATCGTCGCGCTGGTCGGAATCGCGGCGATCGTCGGCAAACCGCTGATCGGCCTGCTGTCCGATTGGCTCGGCGGGCGGCGCAAGGGCATCACCATCGCCTGCCTGATCGAATTCACCGTCATGCTGCTGGTCTTCGGCAATCTGCACGACCGCCTGGCGTTCCAGATCGCGGCGCCGCTCTTGGGCCTCGGCGCCTTCCTCTATAGCCCGCTGATGGCGGCGATGGTCGCCGAGGCCTCCGGCGTCGCCCTCGCCGGCTCCGCCACCGGTCTCGCCGCCTCGCTCTGGCAGCTCGGCGCCGTCATCGTGCCGCTTGTCGTCGGCATCGTCTTCCAGGCGACCGGCTCGTTCATGGCGGCCTTCGCGACACTGGCGGCCGGACCGCTGCTGGGTGCGATCTGCATGATCTTCGTGCGCGAGAAGACCGGCCCCGCCTAGCCCGGTTTTTGCGCGGCAAGACGCTGAATCATGGCCGGCCGCTTCTCGCGCGATTCGCCCTGCTCGAAGCCGATGATGGTCAGACCCGCGAAAGCCTCAAGCAGCTCGTCCGGGCGCAGCAGGAAATCCGGGTTGCTCGGCTTGCCGAAGCGCTCATGGCCCTGCATGAAGGTCTCGTAGATCAGCACGCCGCAGGGGGCCAGCGCCCGTGCCAGATCGGGAAAAAGCGGCCGGTGCAGGTAATTCGTCACCACGATGCCATCGAAGCCGCCGCCCAGCGGCCAGAACGCGCCCGCTTCGAGATCGCCGGCGACGATCCGGCAGGATCGATTTTGAGCGAAGCCGGCTTGCAGCGCGTTGACGTCGCGGTCGGAAGCGGTGACGGCAAAGCCGCGCTCCAGCAGCAGGCTGGTATGCCGCCCCGAACCGGCCGCGAGGTCGAGCACCGCGCCGCCGGGCTGGATGCGGTCGAGGAATCGCACGACCCAGGGCGACGGTGCCGCATCGTGATTGGGCTGCATTAAGGCTTGACCATCGCCGGCGCGAAAATCATCTTGGCGCACCCTACCGGAAAGCATCCCACCCCGAATCATGGCCAAGTTCCTCACCCTCGACGAGATCGAGCCGAAGGGCAAGATCGTCCTGCTGCGCGCCGATCTCAACCTACCGGTCAAGGACGGCAAGGTGACCGACGCCACGCGGCTCGAGCGCCTGACCCCTACCATCCGCGAGCTCGCCAAGCGCGGCGCACGGGTCGTGGTGATCTCGCATTTCGGCCGGCCGGAGGGACAGCATGTGGCGAAGCTGTCGCTCGCTCCCATCGTCAGGCCCTTAGCCAAGGCGCTCGGTCGCAAGGTTGTCTTCGCGCCCGATTGCATCGGGCCCAAGGCGGTGGCGATGGTGGCGAAGCTGCGCGACGGCGAGGTGATGCTTCTGGAAAATCTCCGCTTCCACAAGGGCGAGGAAAGCAACAACCGCGCCTTCGCCAAGCAACTCGCGGCGTTGGGCGACCTCTACGTCAACGACGCCTTTTCCGCCGCGCATCGCGCTCATGCCTCGACCGAGGGGGTGGCGCATCTGCTGCCGTCCTATGCCGGACGGCTGATGGAGGCGGAGCTGAAGGCGCTGGAGAAGGCGCTCGATCACCCGCAGCGTCCGGTCGCGGCGCTGGTCGGCGGCGCCAAGGTCTCGACCAAGCTCGCCATGCTGCATTTCCTCGTCGCCAAGGTCGAGATTCTGATCATCGGCGGCGCCATGGCGAATACCCTGCTTATGGCCGAAGGCCGGCGCGTCGGCAAATCGCTGGTCGAGCGCGACCTGCTCGACAGCGCGCGCAAATTGCGCCGCGAGGCGGAACGCGCCGGCTGCGAGCTGGTGTTGCCGATAGACGCGGTGGTGGCGAAGAAATTGAAGCGCGGCGTCGCGAGCAAGACCGTCGCCATCGACGATGTGCCGGAGGATTCGATGATCCTCGATATCGGCCCGGCCAGCGTGGCGCTGATTGCCGAGAAACTGGCATCCTGCCGCACCCTGGTGTGGAACGGTCCGCTCGGCGCCTTCGAGATCAAGCCCTTCGACAGGGGCACAATCGCCATCGCCCGCCAAGTCGCGGCATTGACCCGCAATGAGCGGCTGCTCAGCGTCGCCGGCGGCGGCGACACCGTCGCAGCGCTGGCTGTCGCGGGGGTGGCGGGGGAACTGACCTACGTCTCGGCGGCGGGCGGCGCCTTCCTCGAATGGCTCGAGGGCCGCGTCCTACCGGGCGTCAAGGCGCTGCAGCGCAAGAAGCGCTAGAACTCCCACTCCGCGACGATCATCGGCTCTTGATGCGCCGCGTCGAGCCATTCTTGATAGGCCGGAAAGCCCACCACCGCGTCGACATAGGCCTTGGTCTCGCGGTCGATCTCGACCTCGTAGGTGCGGATGCGGCTTACCACCGGCGCATACATGGCGTCGGCGATGGTGAAATCGCCGAACAGAAACTTGCCTTTACCGCCGCCGAGTTTGCGGCAATCGCGCCACAGCGCGGTGATCCGCGTCAGATCGGCCTGCGCCTCGGGACTGGCGCCGCGGCTGGGATAGGAACCACGCATGTTCATCGGCAGATGCCGGCGCAACGCCATAAAGCCGGCATGCATCTCGGCGCTGACCGCCCGCGCCATAGCGCGAGCGTGCTCGTCCTCTGGCCATAGCCCCGCCTTCGGGAAGAGCTCGGCGAGATATTCGCCGATGGCGAGGCTCTCCCACACGCTCGTCATGCCGTGCTGCAGCAATGGCACCCGACCGGAGGGCGAATGGCGCATGATCTCTGTATGGGTATCGGGCTGCTGCAGCGGGATCAGCACCTCCTCGAATTCGGCGCCCGACAGCTTCGCCATCAGCCAGGCGCGGAACGACCAGGAGGAGTAATTCTTGTTGCCGATATAGATGATGAAGTCTGCCATCGGCTATCCTCGCACCCGCAAAGTCCCTAACCCCGATTTGGCCCTCATGGTGGCGGGCGACGGGGCCCCGCGCAACCATGGCCTGATGACGGCCGCATAGCGGTATCGAAAGCGAGGTTTGAATTGGCGGAAGTCTCGTCCCTGGCCGGATTCGCGGCGAAAGATGCCAAGGCGATTCGCATCTCGCCGGTGAGCGCGGCGGCACTGCCGGCGCTGCTGGCCAGCATCGGCGCCGAGGCGCAGCGCTGGGCCGATTCGACGGGGTTCAAAGCCGAGCCGGGCAGCTTTGCCCTGCTGCCCGACGGCAAGGGCGGTATCGCCCGCGTGCTGGTGGGCATCCCGAAGGACGCCAATCTCTGGGCCCTGGCCGCCCTGCCCGCTGCCTTGCCAGAGGGCATCTATGATTTCGACGGCGTTACCGATGCCGAGACTGCCACACGCTATGCGCTGGGCTGGGCACTGGGCGCCTACGCCTTCAGCCGCTACCGCAAGCCGAAGCGCGGCTTCGCCAGCTTGGTCTGGTCCGAATCCTCCGACCGCCCCAAGGTCGAGCGGCTGGCGCGCGCGGTATCGTTGGCGCGGGACCTCATCAACACCCCGGCCGGCGACATGGGGCCGGAGGAGCTGCAGCGCGCCGTCGAGCAGGTCGCGCGCGACCACAATGCCGGCTGCCGCACCATTATCGGCGACGAGCTGCTGGCGGAAAATTACCCGACCATCCACGCGGTCGGTCGCGCCAGCCCGCGCGCGCCGCGGCTCATCGATATGGTGTGGGGCGACCCCAAGGCGCCGAAGCTGACCCTGATCGGCAAGGGCGTCTGCTTCGATTCGGGCGGGCTCGACATCAAGACCGCTTCCGGCATGCGCTTAATGAAAAAGGACATGGGCGGCGCAGCGACGCTGCTGGGTCTGGCGGCGGCGATCATGGCGGCGGGGCTGAACGTCAGGCTGCGCCTCCTCATCCCGGCGGTAGAGAATTCGATCGCCGGCAATGCGCTCAGGCCGATGGACATCATCCGTACCCGTCAGGGCCTCACCGTCGAGGTGGGCGACACCGACGCCGAGGGACGCTTGATCCTGTGCGATGCGCTGGCCGAGGCGGCGACCGAAAAGCCGGCGCTGATGATCGATATCGCCACGTTGACCGGCGCGGCGCGGGTGGCGCTGGGGCCCGATCTGCCGGCGCTTTTCGCCAATGACGATGCGCTTGCCGACGACATCCTCGCCGCCGGAAATCGGGAAAGCGATCCGCTGTGGCGGTTGCCGCTTTGGCGCCCCTATCGCGACAATCTCAAAAGCAACATCGCCGATATCAGCAACATCGCCGAGGGCGGTTTCGGCGGCGCCATCACCGCCGCGCTTTATCTCGCCGAGTTCGTGCCGGATAGCATCCCCTGGGCGCATATCGACAGCTATGCCTGGAACGCCAAGACGCGGCCAGGCCGGCCCGAGGGCGGCGAGGCGCTCGGCTTGCGCGCGCTTTATGCCTGCATCGAGCGGCGCTTTGGAGACGGGCGATGAAGCTGCGCCGCGACAAGCGCAAGAAATCCGCCGGCGCCGAGCCGCCGGCGGCGAAGCTGGGCCTGAAGCCGCCGGGCGGTGGCAAGCTCAAATGGATCAAGGTCGGCTTCGCCTGGGATCTCTTCGTGCTGTCGCCACTGTTCGGCCTGCCGCTCTTCCTGCGCAAGCTGCCGCAATGGGGCGCCGTCATGCTGGCGCTACTGCTCGCGGACATCGTCGTGGGCTTACTGCTGAGCGGCGACGCGGCCAGCCTGGCCGGCATGGCGATAACGGCGATCTATATCGTGCTCGATCTTTATTTAGGATTCCGCGGCAATGCGCTCACAGCGCGGGCCTATCTGCGCCACGGCTGGAGTGTGGATCATCCGGATTACGCCGCGACCCGCAAGCTGATGACGCGCTGGAAGCTCGGCGACTGAGCTACTGGCCGCTCGCGCCCTCGACCGCTTCGAGATTGAAGGCGGCGGCCATCAGCGCCTTGGTATAGGCGTGCTGCGGCGCCTCGAAGATGGTATGGGCCGGGCCGCGCTCGACCACCTTGCCATCCTTGAGCACCAGCATCTCATGCGCCAGCGCCCGCACCACGCGCAGATCGTGGCTGATGAACAGATACGCGACGCCGTGACGCTGCTGCAGCTCGCGCAAGAGATCGACGATCTGCGCCTGCACCGACATGTCGAGCGCCGAGGTCGGCTCGTCGAGCACGATCAATCGCGGCTTTAGCACCATGGCGCGGGCGAGCGCGATGCGCTGGCGCTGGCCGCCGGAGAATTCATGCGGGTAGCGGTCGGCCGTAGCCGGGTCGAGGCCGAGTTCGGCCATGGCATCCTCGATCAGCTTCCGTCGTGCCGCCGCATCGCCGCCGATGCCGTGCACCGTCAGCCCCTCGCCGACGATCTGGGCAAGGGACAGCCGCGGCGACAGGCTGGCGAAAGGATCCTGGAAGACGATCTGCAGCTCGCGCCGCAAGGGCCGCATCGCGCCCGGCGACAGGCCCTCGATATCGCGGCCCTCGTAGCGGATGCTGCCCTGGCTATCGGTCAGCCGCAGCAAGGCGAGGCCCAGCGTGGTCTTGCCCGAGCCCGATTCGCCGACCACCGCCAGGGTCTGGCCGGCGCGGATGGCGAGGTCGACACCGTCCACTGCCTTCACATGCCCGACCGTGCGGCGCAGCGCGCCGCGCTTGATCGGAAACCACACGCGGACATCCCGGGCCTCGAGAATGATCTTCGCGTCGGCTGCGACCGCCTGCGGCAACCCCTTCGGCTGTGCCGCCAGCAAGTGCTTGGTATAGGCATGCTGCGGGCGCTCGAAAATATCCTTGGTGGCGCCCTGCTCGACGATCTCGCCTTGCGTCATCAGCAGCACGCGATCCGCCATCTTTCGCACGATGGTGAGGTCGTGGGTGATCAGCAGCAGCGCCATGCCGAAGCGGCGCTGCAGATCCTTCAGCAGCTTTAAAAGCTGCGCCTGGATGGTGACATCGAGCGCGGTGGTGGGTTCGTCGGCAATCAGAACGTCGGGCTCGTTGGCGAGCGCCATCGCGATCATCACCCGCTGGCGCTGGCCGCCCGAAAGCTGGTGCGGATAGGCGTCGAGCCGGCTTTCCGCCTCGGCGAGGCCGACCAGCTTCAAGAGCTCGGTCACCCGGGCGCGCGCGGCGGCACCGCGCAGGCCTTTGTGCAGCAGCAGCGTCTCGCCGATCTGCTTTTCGATGGTATGCAGCGGGTTGAGCGAGGTCATCGGCTCCTGGAACACCATGGCGATGCGCCCGCCGCGCACGCGCCTGAGATTCGCTTCGCTGGCACCGACCAACTCCTCGCCGGCAAATTTAATGCTGCTGCCGGGCCCGTGCCGCGCTGGCGGATAGGGCAGCAATTGCAGGATCGACAGCGCGGTAACCGATTTGCCCGAGCCCGATTCGCCGACCAGCGCCAGCGTCTCGCCCTTGTCCAGGCTGAAGGAGACCCCCTTCACCGCCTCGATGGCGCCTGGGCCCGCGCCGAAGAAGACCGAGAGGTCACCTACTTCCATAAGCGCCATCAGCCGCCTCCCTTGCGCGGGTCGAAGGCATCGCGCACCGCCTCGCCGACGAAGATCAGCAGGCTCAGCATCAAGGCGAGCACGAAGAAGGCGGTGAGGCCGAGCCAGGGCGCCTGGAGATTGTTCTTGCCCTGCGCCAAAAGCTCGCCGAGCGAGGGCGATCCCGGCGGCAGGCCGAAGCCCAGATAATCGAGTGAGGTCAGGGTAGTGATCGATCCGTTGAGGATGAAGGGCAGGAAGGTCAGCGTCGCCACCATCGCATTCGGAAGCACGTGTCTCCAAATAATAACCGGGTTGCGCACGCCCAGCGCCCGCGCCGCGCGCACATAATCGAAATTGCGCGCGCGCAGGAATTCGGCGCGCACCAGATCCACCAGCGACATCCAGGAGAACAGCAGCATGATGCCGAGCAGCCACCAGAAATTTGGTTCGACGATCGCCGAGAGGATGATCAGCAGATAGAGCACCGGCAGGCCGGACCAGATCTCGATGAAGCGCTGGAATCCCAAATCGATCCAGCCGCCGTAATAGCCCTGAATGGCGCCGGCGGCGACACCGATGATCGAGCTCGACACCGTGAGGACGAGCCCGAACAGGACGGAAATCCGAAAGCCGTAGATGAGGCGCGCTGCCACGTCGCGGCCCTGATCGTCGGTGCCGAGCCAGTTGACGTGGCTGGGCGGCGACGGCGCCGGCTGGGTCAGCGCAAAATTGATGGTCTGGTAGTTGAACGGGATCGGCGGCCAGATCGCCCAGCCATGCGCCGAGATGCGCGCGGCGATGTCGGCATCGCGGTAATCCGCGGCGATCGGCAGGCTGCCGCCGAAATCGGCCTCGGTGTAATCCCTCAGCACCGGCGAGAGAAAATGCCCGTCATAGGAGACCAGCAGCGGCCGGTCATTGGCGATGAATTCGGCGAACAGGCTCAAGCCGAACAGCACCAGGAATACCCAGAGCGACCAGAATCCCCGCCGGTTGGCGCGGAAATTCAGCAGGCGCCGCCGCGTCAGCGGGCTCAGCCAAAGACCTAGCATGCGCCCAGGCGCCAAGGGACGTGCGGCGATACCGGCGCCGGTGCTCATGCCCGCCTCGTGCCGAAATCGATGCGCGGATCGACTAGCATGTAAGTGAGGTCGCTGAGCAATTTCAGCAGCAGCCCGATCAGCGTGTAGATGTAGAGCGTCGCGAACATGATCGGATAGTCGCGGCTGATCGCGGCGTGGAATCCGAGCAATCCCAGCCCGTCGAGCGAAAAGATCACCTCGACCAGTAGCGCGCCGGTGAACAGGATCGAGACGAAGGCGGCGGGGAATCCGGCGATCACCAGCAGCATGGCGTTGCGGAAGACGTGGCCGTAGAGCACACGGCGCTGCGACAGCCCCTTCGCTCGTGCGGTGACGACATATTGCTTGTTGATCTCCTCGAGGAAGCAATTCTTGGTCAGCATGGTCAATCCGGCGAAGCCGCCGATCACCAGCGACAGCACCGGCAGCGCGATGTGCCAGAGGTAATCGAGGATGCGCTGCGGCCAGGCGAGGCTCGTCCAATTGTCGGAGGTCAGGCCGATCAAGGGAAATATCCGGAAGTAGCTGCCGCCGGCGAACAGCACGATCAGCAGGATCGCGAAGAGGAAGGCCGGCACCGCATATCCCACAATGATGACGCCGCTGGTCCAGACGTCGAAGCCGCTGCCGTCCTTGACCGCCTTGCGGATGCCGAGCGGGATCGAGATGAGATAGGTGATGAGGGTGGTCCAGAGGCCGAGCGAGATCGACACCGGTAGCTTGTCGGCGATGAGGCGAATCACCGGCCGGTCCTGGTAGAAGCTGTCGCCGAAATCGAAGGTGAGGTAGTTGCGTAGCATGAGCCAGAAGCGCTCGGGCGCCGGCTTGTCGAAGCCATAGAGCTTGTCGAGCTGCGCCACGAATTCGGGATCGAGGCCGCGCGCGCCGCGCGACTGGCTCGCCGATTGCGCCGCCGAGGTCGATGACCCCGCCAGCTCGCCGCCGCCGCCCGAGAGGCGGTCGAGTGCCGCGCCGCCATTGCCCTTCAACTGGGCGATGAGTTGGTCGACCGGCCCGCCGGGCGCCGCCTGGACGATGATGAAATTCACCAGGATGATGGCGAACAGCGTCGGGATAATCAGCAGGATGCGGCGAAGCGCGTAGCTCAGCATCGCTTCTCAGCGCGCCCGCTTTTGGTCGAGCGCGCCGGCGCGCGCCGAATCGTACCACCAGGTATCGAGCGCCAGGGCGTAGGGCGGCGGCGACGGCGGCGAGCCGAAGCGGTCCCAGGCGGCGACGCGGAATTTGCCCAAATGCCAATTCGGGATGACGTAATAGCCGTTGAGCAGCACGCGATCGAGCGCGTGCACCCGGGTCACCAGGTTGGCGCGATCGGGCGCGTTGACGACGAGATCGACCAGATCGTCGACCGGCTTGCTCTTGATGCCGAGCAGGTTCTTGCCGCCCTCCCGATCCGCCGAGGCCGAGCTCCAATAATCGCGCTGCTCGTTGCCGGGCGACAGCGATTCGGGGAACAGCACCACGGTCATGTCGAAATCGAATTTTTGCAGGCGGTTCTCGTATTGCGCCGGATCGACGGTGCGGACATTGGCGGCGATGCCGATGCGCGCGAGGTTTTGCACGAAGGGCAGCGCCACGCGCTCGAATTCCGGCTGCTCGAGCAAAAATTCGAACTGGAAGAGCTCGCCCTTGGCGTTGACGAGCTTGCCGTCCTTGACGCTCCACCCCGCCTGGCCGAGCAGACCGAGCGCAGCAGCCAGATTGTCGCGGATATTGCCGCTACCGTCGGTCTTGGGCAGCGCGAAGGCCTGGGTGAAGACGGCATCGGTAATCTGGCCGCGATATGTCTCCAGCAGCTTGAGCTCGTCCGCTCCCGGCAGGCCGGACGAGGCGAGAGCGGAATTGGTGAAATAGCTCTCGGTCCGCGTATAGGCGCCGTAGAACAGCGTCTTGTTGGTCCATTCGAAATCGAACAGATCGCCGAGCGCCTGGCGCACCCGCGCATCCGCAAAAATCGGCCGGCGCGTGTTGAAGCCGAAGGCCTGCATGCCCTGCGGCACTGAATTCGGAATCTCCATTTTCACGATCTGGCCCGCGCTCAGCGCCGGGCCGTCATAGCCGATCGCCCAATTCTTGGCGACGTTCTCGACCCGGATGTCGTAGGCGCCGGCCTTGAAGGCCTCGAGCGCCACGGTCGCATCGCGATAATAGTCGTAGCGGATGCTGTCGAAATTATCGCGGCCGACATTGACCGGCAGATCCTTGCCCCAGTAATCGGCGACGCGGCGATAGGCGATGTTGCGGCCGGCCTCGAAGGATTCGATCCGGTAGGGGCCGCTGCCCATCGGCTTGTCGAGCGTGGTCTTGTCGAAATCGCGGGCACCCCAATAGGCCTTGGACAGCACCGGCATCTCGCCGAGGATCGAGGGCAGCTCGCGATTGTAGCCGTTGCGGAAGCTGAATTTGACGGCGCGCGCGCCGACCGCCTCGGCCTTCAGCACGTCTGCGTAATAAAGCCGCCAGCTCGGATGGCCCTTGGCCTTCAGCGTGTCGAAGGTCCACACCACATCGGCCGCGGTGATCGGGCTGCTATCCCAGAATTTCGCCTGCGGCCGCAGATTGTAGACGACCCAGGAGCGGTCGGGCGCGACCTGCACGCTCTCCGCCACCAGCCCATAGGACGAGGCCGGCTCGTCGCCCGAGGGCACCATCAGCGTATCGAACATCGCCGACACCCCCGCCGCGGGCTGGCCCTTCAGGGTGAAGGGGTTGAGGGTGTCGAAGGTGCCGATGGCGGCGTATTTGATGGCGCCGCCCTTGGGTGCATCGGGATTGACGTAATCGAAATGCTGGAAGTTCGCGGGATATTTCAGATCGCCGAACAGCGACAGGCCGTGACGCGGCGCGTTGGCACTTTGCACCTGCGCAGAGCCTGAGAGGGCCAGCGCCAGCAAGGCTAGCGCGAGGATGCGTTTCATGCCGCCACTCTAATGGAAAGGCTCAACGCTTCGCGAGAACAGCCTGCGCCGCCGCGCCGAGGCGCGCATCGCCGGCGGCGATCACCCTGCCGTCCGAGGCCAGGCTGACCGGCGCGCCCTGCCAATCGGTGAAGCTGCCGCCGGCACCTTCGACCACCGGCGCCAGCGCGGAAAAATCGTAGGGCTTCAGCGCGCTCTCGACCACGAGATCGATGAAGCCGCAAGCGAGCAGGCCGTAGGCGTAGCAATCGGCGCCGTAGCGCGTGAGCTTCACCGCATTGCGCAGCCGGCCGAAACCGGCGGCGGCTTCGCCCTCGAACATATCGGGCGAGGTCGCGTAGAGCGTCGCCTCGGCGAGCCCGGTGCCGGTGCGGGTGTGCACCGCCTTGCCGTTGAAAATCGTCGCCTCACCGGCGATGCCGACCCATCGCTCGCGCGAGACCGGCTGGTCGATGATGCCGAGGACCGGTTTTCCCTTGAAGCACAGCGCGATCAGGATGCCGAACAGCGGCAATCCGGCGATGAAGGATTTGGTGCCGTCGATCGGGTCGAGCACCCAGGTGAAATCGGACTCGGCACGCACACGGCCGAATTCCTCACCGAAGATGCCGTGATCGGGAAATGCACTTTCGATCATGCCGCGCATCGCCTGCTCGGCCTCGCGGTCGGCCTGGGTCACCGGCGAGAGGTCGGCCTTCTGCTCGATGGCGAGGGGCTTGCGGAAATAGCGCCGGACGATCGCGCCCGCCTGATCGGCGAGTGCTGTCGCAAGCTCGCGCTGCGCGGCCGTGACCGTGGTCATGGCCGGCATTCTAGAGATTCAGCGGCTACTTGCCAGCGGGCTGGGCGGCGGCAGGCTTGGCGGCCGCAGGCGGGGCATTGTCGGCCGGCGCCGCGGGAGCGGCCGGTGCCCCTGCCGCTTCGGCGGGGAACGGCTTCGGGCTGTCGCTCAGCGAGTTGAGATAGGCGATGACGTCGGCGCGGTCCTTGATCTTCGCCATGCCGGCGTAGGTCATCTTGGTGCCCTTGGCGAAGGCTTGCGGATTGGTCAGCCACTGGCTCAGCAATTGCGGAGTCCAGGTGCCACCCTTCGCCTTTAGCGCGTCGGAGAAGGCGAAGCCGTTATGGCCTTGCGCGATCTCGTCGCCGACGATGCCATAGAGGTTGGGGCCGATCTTGTTGGCGCCGCCCTTGTCGAAGGTGTGGCAGGTGGCGCAGATCACCGTCTTGCCCTTGCCGGCATCGGCGCTGGCGCTCGCCAGCAGCGGGCCGATCGGCTCGGGCGCGGCGGGCGCCGCCGCTTGCGGGCTGGGCGCGGTCTCGGAGCCGGCGACCTCGTACACGTTTTTTTCCAGCATGCGGGGCTGGACCAGCTTGCTGGCGACCAAGCCCGAGACCATCGCGACGATCATTGCCGCCAAAATCGCCCCGGCGATCTTGTTCATCTCGAAAGACATGCCGGAAACCCTCGCTATCGCTCTAAAACCTGTCGCAGGAAACTCAATTTTCCCTGGCAAGACAAACGAAATATGATCGAGCCCTGCCGGGCGGCTTCATGTGGCATAACGCCGCAATCGCCCTGCCGCCAAGGACGCAAGCCCAGCCCGTGAACCCGATCCTGCTCATTCCGGCCCGCATGGCCTCGACCCGCCTGCCCAGCAAGCCGCTGGCCGAGATCGGCGGCGTCGCCATGATCGTCCAGGTCTGGCGCCGCGCCAATGAAGCGGCCATCGGACCGGTGGCGGTGGCCTGCGCCGAGCCCGAGATCGCCCGGGCAGTCGAGGCGGCGGGTGGCCGGGCGGTGCTGACCCGCGCCGATCACCCTTCCGGTTCCGACCGCATTGCCGAGGCGCTGTCGATTCTCGATCCGGGCGGCCGTCACGACGTGGTGGTCAATCTGCAAGGCGATCTGCCCTTGATCGACCCCGCCGCCATCAAAGCGTCCTTGACGCCCTTAGCGGATTCACCTTGCGATATCGCCACCCTGTGCGCGGCGCTTGAAGCCAACGAGCTCGAGCTGACCAGCGTGGTCAAGGTGAAGGCCGAGTTCGCGCCTGGCCGCCGCATCGCCCGCGCCATCGGCTTCAGCCGCAACGCGGTGACTCCCGCCTTCCATCATATCGGCCTTTACGCCTATCGCCGCGCGGCGTTGACGCGCTTCGTCACCTTGCCGCCCAGCGCCAATGAGCAGCGCGAGAATCTCGAGCAGCTGCGCGCGCTCGACGCCGGGATGCGCATCGATGTGGCGCTCGTTGACGCGGTGCCGTTCGGCGTCGATACTCCGGCCGACCTCGCACGCGCCCGCGCGCTTTACGCCGCGCGCCAACCGGCCCAGCCATGAAACCCAAAGCCGATCCCAAGCGCCTTATCGCCTTCCAAGGCGCGCCCGGTGCCTATTCCGACCTCGCCTGCCGCCAGGTCTTCCCCGAACGGCGCACCCTCGCCTGCGCCAGCTTCGAGGAGGCGATCGCCGCGGTGAAGCGCGGCCGCGCCGGGCTCGCCATGCTGCCGGTGGAGAATTCGGTCGCCGGCCGCGTCGCCGACATCCACCACCTGCTGCCGGATTCCGGCCTCTTCATCGTCGGCGAGCATTTCGCGCGGGTGAACCACCAGCTCCTGGCATTGCCCGGCGCTACGCTCAAAAGCCTGAAGACAGTGCGCAGCCACGTCCATGCGCTGTCGCAATGCCGGAAGCTGATCCGCAAGCTGAAATTAAAGCCGGTGGTCGCAATCGATACCGCCGGCGCCGCAGCAGAGCTGGCGAAGAGCCGCGACACTACTGTAGCGGTGATCGCCTCGGAGCTCGCCGGTAAGATCTACGGCTTGAAGGTGCTCAAGCGGAACGTCGAGGATGCCGACCACAACACCACGCGATTCCTGATCATGGCCCGCAAGCCGAAGCCGGCGCCGCATAACGAGCGCAGGGTGGTGACGAGCTTCGTCTTCAACGTGCGCAATGTGCCGGCGGCGCTCTACAAGGCGATGGGCGGCTTCGCCACCGCGGGCATCAACATGACCAAGCTCGAGAGCTACATGGTGGGCGGCGATTTCACCGCGACCCAATTCTATGCCGATGTCGAGGGCCATCCGAAGAGCCGGGCGCTGCAGCTCGCCTTCGCCGAGCTCAAATTCGTCACCCACCGGCTGATGATCCTCGGCACCTATCCGGCGCACCCCTTCCGCGACAAGCACTGACGCATCAGGAGACACCGATGGTCACCGAAATCGCCCAGATCGACGTCAAGCCCGGCAACGAAAGCCGCTTCGAGGAGGGTGTGAAACGGGCCAAGCCGCTCTTCCAGCGCGCCAAGGGCTGCAAGGGCATGGAGCTGCAGCGCTCGATCGAGCAGCCGCGCCGCTATCGCCTCTTCCTGCAATGGGAGACGCTGGAAGCCCATATCGTCGATTTCCGCGGCTCGGCGGATTTCCAGGAATGGCGCAAGCTGGTCGGCGATTGCTTCGAGAGCCCGCCCACGGTCGAGCACGTGCAATCGAGCTTCAAGGGCTTCTAGCCCGTCGCCAGCCAATCCTCGATCAGCCGCCGCGCGATGGAATCGCGCCGCGGCAGGCGAAATCCGTCGTCGTCGACGTGATCGCGTATGAAGTCGCGCGCGAACCAGCGCGCATCCTCCAACTCGTTACCATCGAGCCAGATGTCGCGACCAAGCGCGCGGGCGGTGAAGCCCAGCATCAGCGAGGACGGGAACGGCCAGGGCTGCGACGAATGGTATGTGGCGTCGGCTATGGCGATGCCGGTCTCCTCGCGCACCTCGCGGGCGACCGCCTCTTCGAGGCTCTCGCCCGGCTCGACGAAACCCGCCAGGGTCGAGAACATGCCCGGCATCCAGGCCTTCTGCCGCCCGAGCAGGCAATGATCGCCATCGTGGATCAGCATGATGACGGCAGGATCGGTGCGCGGGAAATGCGTCGCGCCACAATCCTGGCTGGTGCAGCGGCGCAGATGGCCTGCCTCTTCAGCCAGGCTCGGGCTACCGCAGACCGCGCAAAAGCGGTGGCGGAGGTGCCAATAGAGCATGCCCCGCGCATAGGCGAGCAGCGCCGCCTCGTCGCGCGGCAGCAGCCCGGCGAAGCGCCTGAGCTCGGCGAATTCGGCGGCCGGGATTCCTTTCAACACATCCAAGGGCTGGTCGAGGACCGAAAGATCGCGGCTGAAAATCGCACGGGCGCCGTCGACACCGAGCAGCACAGTCTCGCCGGCTTCGGGCAGCGCTTGCGGCGGCAGCAGCACGGCGCGCGGGCTTTGCCCCGCCGCTCCGGCAATCAGGCTCTGGTTGCGCCAGACCGGCACGATGCGACTGGTCGGATCAACGAGCTTCGCCGCCAGCCAGGCGCGATCCTTGCGGTAATGCCCGGCGCGGTCGATGCCGCCGGCATAGACATGGACGGGCTTGGTCATTGGCGGGTCATGCGCGCGGCTTGTCGAAGCCCAGCTCCTTGACCACGCGTTCGCTGCGGTCGAATGCTTCCATGAGGCGCTGGTGGCGGCGGTTGACGTAATCGCGGCCGATGGGGTGAGTGAGAATCCAGAATTCGTTGTCCTTGATCGCCCGCACCACCGCCAATCCCACCTGCTCGCCCGACAGCCCGGCGCGGAGCTGCGCCTCTGCCTCCGGCCGCGGTTCCGCCCGATAGGGGCCGCCGAAGCGCGCCGGCCGCACCCGGCCTGAGCGGTAGATCTTGGAATCGACCGCCGCCGGGCAGAGCACCGAGACGCCGATATTGCTGCCGGCCAGCGCCTCCTGAAAGCCCTCGCTCAGCGCCACCACCGCCATCTTGGTCGCGGCATAGAGGCCGTGATGCCAGCCCGGCATGACGTGCAGCCCGGCCATCGAGGCGGTGTTGACGATATGGCCGCCCTCACCGTGTTTTTTGATTTTGGGCAGGAAGGCCTTGAAGCCGTTGACGACGCCGAAGGTGTTGACGCCGAAGGCCCAGTCGTAATCGCTGTCGGCGATCTGATCGAGCGGCGTGTCGCGCAAGCCGATGCCGGCATTGTTGCAGACGATATGCACCTTGTCGAAAGCGCGCTCGGTCTCGTCGGCGGCGCGGTAAACCGCCTCCCGGTCGGAAACATCGAGCGTCAGCGCCATCACCTCGGCGCCGCGCTGCTCCAGCTCGGCGCTGACCGCCTCCAGGGGTGCGGGCTCGAGATCGGCAATCGCCAGCTTGCAGCCCTGCTGCGCCAGCACCAGCGCTAGGCCGCGGCCGATGCCGCTGGCGGCGCCGGTCACGAAGGCGGTCTTGCCCTTGAGGTCCTTCATGACGTCCTTCCCTGGCTGCCGAGTCCCACTTTCTCTTGAGGATAACCCGAGACGAGGCCGCGCGCCTCTTGCGCGGCAGCACAGCACCCCTGATATAATGGCGGCGGGAGGCTGGCGGCGGACAGACCCCTCGCCAACCCGGCCAGATCCGGAAGGAAGCAGCCGTAACGAGTTCCGGCCTGGGTCGACGTTCAGTCTCCCACCGTTACCCTCAAGGAGGCACGATGAGCGAGCCGGGCAACGCCTATCGCGTGCTCGCGCGCAAATACCGGCCCAGCACCTTCGCCGAGCTGATCGGCCAGGAAGCCATGGTCCGCACGCTGGCGAACGCGATCGCGACCGGCCGCATCGCGCATGCCTTCATCCTCACCGGGGTGCGCGGCGTCGGCAAGACCACCACCGCGCGCATCATCGCCCGCGCGCTCAATTGCATCGGCCCCGACGGCAAGGGCGGCCCCACCGTCGAGCCTTGCGGCGTGTGCGAGAACTGCCGCGCCATCGCCGAGGATCGCCATGTCGACGTACTCGAGATGGACGCGGCCTCGCGCACAGGCATCGACGACATCCGCGAGCTGACCGATGGCGTGCGCTACAAGCCGGTTTCGGCGCGGTTCAAGGTCTACATCATCGACGAAGTGCACATGCTGTCGAAGCCGGCCTTCAACGCGCTGCTGAAGACGCTGGAGGAGCCGCCACCCGACGTCAAATTCGTCTTCGCCACCACCGAGGTGCACAAGGTGCCGGTGACGGTGCTGTCGCGCTGCCAGCGCTTCTCGCTGCGCCGCGTGCCGACCGACATCCTGGCGGCGCATTACGCCAAGATAGCCCTCGCAGAGAAAGCCAGCGTCGACAAGAGCGCGTTGGCGCTGATCGCGCGGGCGGCCGACGGTTCGGTGCGCGACGGCCTCTCGCTGCTCGACCAGGCGCTGTCGCTTGCCGGCGGCAAGGTGACTGAGGATATCGTGCGCGAGATGCTCGGCATCGCCGATCGCGGTCTCGTCTTCGATCTGCTCGAGACCGTGATGAAGGGCGACGCTGCGGCGGCGCTCCAGAAAATGGACGCGCTCTACGACGGCGGCGCCGATCCGGCGATGGTGCTGCAGGAGTTGCTCGAGCTGGCGTATTTCCTGACCCGGCTGAAGCTGGCCCCCGATCTCGGCCAGGACGATCCCGGCTATGAGGGCGAGCGTGGCCGGGGATTGCCGCTGGCGCAGAAGCTCGGCATGGCCGAGCTGTCGCGCGCCTGGCAGATGCTGTTGAAGGGCCTGGGCGAGGTGCAAACCGCGCCCTCGCCGCTGCAAGCCGCCGAGATGGTGCTGGTGCGACTATCTTATGTCGCCGATCTGCCGGCGCCGGCCGAGCTGGTCAAGGCGTTGGAAGGTGCTGCGCCAGCGACCGCATCGCCCGCCCCCGCGCCGGCGCCCAGCCCGCGCAACGGCGTAGCCCCCCGCATGGCGGCGTCCGGCGATGGCGGCGGCGGCGCCGCGCCCCGCATGCAGCCGCATGAGATGGAAGCGCCGCTTCCCGCCGGGCCGCAAAGCTTTCTCGAGGTGATGGAGCTCTTCGACCAGCGTCGCGAGCGCATCCTGCGCGGCCATCTCGTCAACGACGCGCATCTGGTGCGCTTCGAGGCGGGGCGCATCGAGCTTCGCCTCACCCCGGCGGCGCCGCGCGACCTGCCGAACAAGCTCGGCCAGCTGCTGAGCCAATGGACCGGGCGGCGCTGGGTCGTAAGCATATCGAGCGAGCCGGGCGAGCCGACCTTGGGCGCGCAAGCCGCCACCCGCGAGGCGGCCCTGCGCGACGAGGCGGCCAACGATCCGCGCGTGCGCGCCGTGCTCGAGGCTTTCCCGGGCGCGCGTATCGCCGAGATTCGCGAATCCCTCGCCGAGACGGCGCCCCTCGTGACGATCAACGACGCGGCGCCGGACATCATCGTCGATGCCGAGGACGACATTCTATGACCAATCTCGGCCAGATGCTGAAGCAGGCGCAGCAGATGCAGGCGCGCATGGGCGAGATGCAGGCGAAGCTCGCCGAGATCGAGACCACGGGTGCCGCGGGCGGCGGCGTGGTGCAGGTGACGCTCAACGGCAGGGGCGAGCTGAAAAAACTCAAGCTCGATAAATCCGTGGTCGATCCGGCCGAAAGCGAGGTGCTCGAGGACCTCATCACCGCCGCCTTCAACGACGCCAAGGCGAAGGTCGAACAGATCGCGGCCGAGGAAATGGCGAAGTTCACCGGGGGCTTGAAGCTGCCGCCGGGGATGAAGCTCCCCTTCTAACGTGCTGGAGCTCGACCGGCTGATCCAGCTCCTGGCGAAGCTACCGGGATTAGGGCCGCGCTCGGCGCGGCGCTCGGCGCTGTTCCTGCTGAAGCGGCGGGAAAGCCTGATGACGCCCTTGGCGGCGGCGCTGATCGAGACCGCGAGACTGGTGGCGCCGTGCTCCAATTGCGGCAATCTCGACACCACCGACCCTTGCGCGCTGTGCCGCAACCCGAAGCGCGATCCGGCGCTGATCTGCGTCGTCGAAGACATGGCCGATCTCTGGGCGGTGGAGCGCACCGCCTCGTTCAACGGACTCTATCACGTGTTGGGCGGCACGCTCTCGGCGCTCGATGGCATCGGGCCCGAGGATTTGCGCATCGCGGCGCTGGTCGAGCGCGTCGCCACGCTGCCGGCGCGCGAGGTGATCCTGGCGCTCAACGCCAATGTCGAGGGCCAGATCACGGCGCATTACATCCTCGATCGCCTCGCCGAGACCGGCGTGCCGGTGACGCGCCTCGCGCATGGCGTGCCATTGGGCGGCGAATTGGATTATCTCGACGAAGGCACGCTGTCGGCGGCGCTCGCCGCGCGCAAGCCGCTCAAGGACGGATGATCATTCGCCGATGAGGCGGGGGCGCGACGGGGCCGGCGCCGGAGTCTCGATCTCCTCCACCTCGCCCTCGATCGTCTCGCTTTCGGTATTGTGCACGACATAGGCCGGCAGATTGTCGAGCGGCTTGTTCCCGGGCAGGCCGAGCTTGCCGAGCTTGCGCGCGCGCGGCAGCAGCCGGTTGTTGACCGAGCTCGCTAGCTTGGCGAAGCTTTCCGCCGCCGCCTTGATCCCCTTGCCGACTGTCGCGGCGTGACCGAGCACGATGCCGAGGCTGTCGATCAGCGCGCGCGTAGCCTCGACGATCTGCTGCTGGTTCTCCGCCTGGCGCATCAGCCCGATCTCGACCGAGGCGAGCGAGATCGCGCAATGGAGCCCGGCCGGCCCGGCCGGAATGATCCGGCAATCGCGCGCCTTGGCCATGAATTCGGGATCGGCCCGCAACAACTTCTCCAGCGCCGCCTCGCTCGGCAGATACATGATGCTGAGGGTGCGGGCGATCTCGCCGCCACGGCCGGAATCGCGGAAGCTCGCCAGCACCGCGCCCGAGTAATCCTTCGACGCCAGCGCCTTCAGATGCAGGTTCATCGTCGTCGCCAGGCCGCGATAGGCCTCGGCCTCACGCTCGGTGCCCTCGGCCTCGGCGATGCCGAGCAGGAATTTCGACGCCTTGCAATCGATCACCACGACGCAATCGCCGGGCAGGAAGACGACCGCGTCGGGCCTGAGGCGCCTGCCGCTATCGCCGTCGGTGGTGGAGAATTGCAGCATGAAGTCACGCGGCGATTCGAGGCCGAAGGATTTCAGCGTATTGGCAAGGCCGACCTCCGCCAGCGCGCCGGCGCCGCCCGGGCTCGACAGCGCGCGCATGACGGTGTCAAGGGTCTTGCCCTTGTCCTGAACCTGCCCGGAAAGCTCCGATACTTTCTGGACGATGCTTTCGAACTGCTTGGAGAATTGCTCGGACGCTTTGGTGACGCGCGCCTCGGCCTCCTTCGTCGCTTCGGCGTTCTCGCGCTTGTGGCTGTCGAGCAACTGCGCGTTGAGCTCGCGCGCGGTCGCCAGCATCGCCGCCTGGGCGGACTGCAGGCTCTCCTGGCGCAGGCGCTCGAAATCGCCGCTGCGAGCTTGCGCTTCGGCGAGCTGTTGCCGCGCCACGGCGAGGCCCTGCTCCGCCGCCGCCTTGGCCTTTAGAGCCGAGTCGCGGGCAAGAAAGAGCCAGACCAGGCATGCTGCCAGCACGACAAACAGAACGATGAGGATGCTGTCCATCGGCCCATCGTAGCGTAGTAGCGATGACCCGGCAGCTACGGATTGACGAGTCGGGCCCGAATGCCTAACTAAGCCGCCATGGCCCTGCTCCCCATCCTCATCGCGCCCGATCCGCGCCTCAAGAAAAAGTCGACGCCGGTGACGCGGGTCGACGACCGCGTGCGGCGCCTGATGGCCGACATGATCGAGACCGTGTACGATTCCAACGGTATCGGATTGTCGGCGCCGCAGGTCGACATCTTCGAGCGGATCATCGTGGTCGATTGCGCGACGGGCGACGACAAGCCCCAGCCGTTGAAGATCGCCAACCCGGAAATCCTCTGGCGCTCCGACGAGACGGTGGTGTGCAACGAGGGTTGTCTCTCGCTGCCGGAATACTATGCCGAGGTCGAACGTCCTTCGGCGATCCGGCTGCGCTATCTCGACGAGCAGAACGAGATCCGCGAGATCGAGGCCAAGGGGCTGCTCGCCACCTGCATCCAGCACGAAATGGATCATCTCGACGGCGTGCTCTTCGTCGATCACATCTCGGCCTTGAAGCGCGGCATCATCCTGCGCAAGCTCGCCAAGGCGAAGCGGCTCAACGCGCCGGTCCCGGCCTGAACCGGTTTCCCGGGAGCCTGCGCGAATGAGCAAGCCGCGCCTCGCTTTCATGGGTACGCCGGCTTTCGCGGCAGAGATTCTCGCGGGCCTGATCGCGGCACGGCACGACATCGTCGCGGTCTATTGCCAGCCGCCCCGCCCATCCGGCCGCGGTCAGCGGCTACAGCCCTCGCCGGTACAGGCGCTGGCGGAGAGACACGGTCTTGCGGTGTTTTCGCCCGAGAAGCTGGATGCCGGCGAGACTGAGAAGTTCGCTGGTCTTCGCCTCGATGCCGCGCTGGTCGCCGCCTATGGGCTGATCCTGCCGCAAGCTACCCTGGCAGCGCCGAAATTCGGCTGCATCAACGTGCATGGCTCGCTACTACCGCGCTGGCGCGGTGCAGCCCCCATTGAGCGCGCTATCCAGGCCGGCGACCGCGAGACCGGCATCTCGATCGTGCAGATGGAAGCTGGGCTCGATACCGGGCCGGTGCTGTTGTCTGAATCCCTCGCCATCGGGCCGGAGACCGGCGCCCGGACGCTTTACGCGATGCTGGCAAAACTCGGCACTAGGCTGGCATTGCAGGCGTTGGACGGAATGGTCGCCGGCACGCTTGCCGCCAAGCCGCAAGCCGCCACTGGAATTACCTATGCGAAGAAACTGACCCGCGCAGAAGGCACCCTCGATTGGCGTCAGCCCGCTTCGGCACTGGCGCGCAATCTGCGCGCCTTCGAGATATTTCCGACCGGTTATTTCACCCACGATGATGAGCGCATTCGCGTGCTCGCCGCCGCAGTCATGGACAATCCGCGGCGCGACGCGGCGCCCGGCACGGTGCTCGACGATCGCCTGGCGATATCCTGCGGCGAGGCAGCGCTGCGCCTGACCCGCTTGCAACGCGCCGGCCGCGACGCGCTCGACGCCGCCGATTTTCTGCGCGGCTATCCCATCCCGCCCGGCACGAAGCTTCCATGCCCCGTTACAAGCTGATTGTCGAATATGACGGCACCGGGCTGGTCGGTTGGCAGCGCCAGGCCAACGGGCTCGCGGTGCAGGAGATCCTCGAGACCGCGGTCGAGCGGTTTTACGGCAAAGCCGTTCGCGTCCATGGCGCCGGCCGCACCGATTCCGGCGTCCATGCGCTGGCGCAGGTCGCGCACGTCGACTTGCCGCGCGAGGTGCCGCTTGAGACCATCCGCAACGCGATCAACCAGCATATGAAGCCGGCGGCGGTGGCGGTGCTGTTCGTCGAGCGCGTCGCCGATAATTTCGACGCGCGGCGCTCGGCACGCGGGCGCGTCTATCTCTACCGCATCCTCAACCGCCGGCCGCTGCCGACCTTGGAGCGCAACCGGGTCTGGCATGTCGGGCACCAGCTCGATCTGGCGGCGATGCAGGAGGCGGCGCGCTTCCTGGTCGGCAAGCACGATTTCACCAGCTTCCGCGACACGCTGTGCCAGGCCAAATCGCCGGTGAAGACGCTCGACGCGCTGGAGGTCAGCCGCAGCGGCGACGAGTTCCGCATCGAGGCGCAGGCGCGCTCCTTCCTCCACCACCAGGTGCGCAACATGGCGGGCACGCTAAAGCTGGTGGGAGCGGGCAAATGGCGCCCGGCCCAGGTCAAGGCGGCGCTCGCGGCGCGCGACCGCCGCGCCGGCGGTCCGACCGCGCCGCCCGAAGGCCTCTATCTGATGAAAGTCATCTACCCCGAGGGGTAGGCTTAGGGCATGACGCCCGGCGGCTTTTCAGTATCGAGCGGCAGGCGATAGCGGAATCCCAAGAACCCAGCCTCGCCGCGCACGTGATCGTCGCTGCGGCCGCCGTCGAAGTTCAGATGGTCGGTCAGCGCCACGTTGATTCCGACGCGATTGCCGGAAATCTGCTCGTTGAAGGTGCGATCGCCCGACGAGTAATAGCCGGCGGTGAGTTTCGCCCAGGGCAGCGCCGGCATCGGCAGGCTAAATTCGATTTCATGGCCGGTGAGCGAATGCTCGGCGAGCGCGCTGCCGGTATTGGGGATGTTGGTGATACCCGCGAGATAGGCCGCGGGATCGATCGCGGAGCTGCCCATCTCGGCGCCGAGATTGGCCTGCGCATGGGCGAGTACCCAGCTGCGCTCGTTCGACAGCGTGCCCTGCGCCAGATAGCTCAAGGCAGTCTGCTTCGACGGATGCAACGGATTGCCGGAACCGGATGATTCGCTGTCACCCCAAAGAGCGCGCACGATCGGCGCGAGCGGCGCCGCATGGAGCTTGGTTTCGAAGCCGAGTACATTGGCGCCGGACTGTGCGTTGCCGGAGCTGACCTCGAGCTGCGCCACCCATTTAGCGGCTTCGTTCACCGCATGCGCAAGATCGGTATCGGACAGGCTCTGGCGCAAGCCGAGCACGAGGTTGCTGACGCGGTTGCCTGTCGGCGGCGCAGGCGCGCTGTCGGGATCCGCGAAGGCGACATGGCTCGCGACGGACATCGCCCCAACGAAGGCGACCGCTGACGCAAAGCGCAGCGTGCGCAGGGAATCCTGGCTCCACATAAATCAAATGTTAATCGGTTCTAGGTTAAAATTAAGTTAACGCTAGCGGATTTAAACGTTAGCGCCGCGCTTTAGACGCGTTTTGCCACAAAAAACAACTCAAGCGCCGCCTGATAAATCCGCGTGAGCGCCTCGAGATCGACGAGGCTGGCGCTCTCATCGACCTTATGCGCCAGCTCGCCGACGAGACCGAATTCCGCCACCGGGCAATAGGCCTGGATGAAGCGCGCATCCGAGGTGCCGCCGCCGGTGCCGAGCTCGGGTGTCAGACCGGTGACGCGCTTCACCGCTTCGGTCAGCACCCGGCTGACCTCGCCCTTCGGCACGACGAAGGATTCGCCGCTGACCTTGATCTCGAGCTCGTAGGCGCCGCCGATTTTGTCGAGGATGGCCCGCGTCCAGCCCTCCAGCTTGGCGCCCGACCAGCGGTCGTTGAAGCGGATGTTGAACACGGCGCGCGCCGTGTCGGGAATCACATTCGCCGTCGGGTTGCCGATATCGATAGTCGAGATCTGCAAATTCGACGCCTCGAAATGATCGCTGCCCCGATCGAGCATCGCGGCCTGCAGCGCGTGCAGCATCGCAACCAGGCGATGCGCGGCGTTGTCGGCGAATTGCGGATAGGCGGTGTGGCCCTGGACGCCGCGTACAGTGAGGTAGCCGTTGAGGCTGCCGCGCCGACCGATCTTCATCATGTCGCCGAGCTTCTTGCGGCTGGTCGGCTCGCCGACGACGCAGGCATCGAGCTTCTCACCGCGACTCGCGAGCCATTCAAGCACTTTGCGGGTGCCGTTGATCGCGGCGGCTTCCTCGTCGCCGGTGATCAGAAGGCTGATCGAGCCGCCGAAATCCGCCCCGCGCGACGCGACGAAGCGCGACGCGGCGGCGGTAAAGCAGGCGATGCCGCCCTTCATGTCGGCGGCACCCCGGCCGATAATCGCGCCATCCCGCTCATGCGCTGCGAAGGGATCCGACAACCAATACGCCGCATTGCCGGGCGGTACGACGTCGGTGTGGCCGGCGAAGCAGAAATTGCGGCCGCTCTTGCCGAGCCGGGCATAGAGGTTGAGCACCGGCGCGGTGCCGGGCTCGGTGAACTCCTTCGTCTCGCAGACGAAGCCGATCGCCTCCAGCACGCCGCGTAGATGAGGGATAGCGCCGGCATCCTTCGGCGTTACGCTGGGGAAGCGGATCAGCTCCGCGGTCAGGCGCGCCGGGTCGATCGCGGTCATGGCCGGGTTTCCGCCGTCAATCGCGCAGCAATTCGTTGATCGAGGTCTTCGAGCGCGTCCGCGCGTCGACGCGCTTGACGATGACGCAGCAGGCGAGGCTTGGGCCGCCGCCGGATCCCGGAAGACTTCCCGGCACCACCACCGAATAGGCCGGGACGCGGCCGATGAGGACAGCACCGCTCGCGCGATCGACGATCTTAGTCGAGGCGCCGATGAAGCAGCCCATCGCCAGCACCGCGCCCTCTTCGACGATGACGCCTTCCGCCACCTCGCTGCGCGCGCCGATGAAGCAATTATCCTCGACGATGACGGGCGATGCCTGCAGCGGCTCGAGCACGCCGCCGATGCCGACGCCGCCCGAGATGTGGCAATTGGCGCCGATCTGAGCGCAAGATCCGACCGTCGACCATGTGTCGATCATCGTGCCGGACCCGACATGGGCACCCACATTGACGAAGCACGGCATCAGCACCGCACCCGGCGCAATGAAGGCCGAGCGACGCACCACGGCGCCGGGCACGGCGCGGAAGCGGGCGCGGCGGAACTGCGCCGGGCTCCAGCCCTTGAACTTCGACGGCACCTTGTCCCACCATTTGGCACCGCCGGGACCGCCCGGGATCGGCGCCATGTCGTTCAGGATGAACGACAGCAGCACCGCCTTTTTGAGCCATTGATGGACGCGCCAGGCGCCGTCGCTCTTTTCGGCGACACGCAAGATTCCGTCGTCGAGCCCCGCCAGCGCCGCATCGACGGCCTTGCGCGCCTTGAGCTTGGCAGCGCCACTCAGCCCTTGGCGCGCCTCCCAGGCGGCATCGACGGTCGATTGCAGGCGTGAAACATCCATGGCAGCAGTGCTTTAGCGGTGAAGCGAGCGGCAAACCATGCGGCAGGGAGCGGAGGCTGTCAACCGCGCGCCGGAAAACGCAGGCTCGATATCGCCGACCGCGCATGCGATACAAACGCGTGGTTGTGTCACGGCTTCCCGTCCTCAAGCGATTGATCCCGAGCCTGCGCAAACGCGTAGCGCCGCTGCGCTGGCCGGGCGGCTGGCGCATCGCCAAGATCGACGGCGCGCTGTTCCTGGTCAATTACGCCAGCTTCACCGACCGCGTGATGGGCTTCGACCGCAATTGGGAGCGCGCCCAGCTCGCCTTCTTTCTCGACAACGTCAAACGCCGAGGCTGCGAGATCTTTCTCGATGTCGGCTCGCATATCGGCCTCTATGCCATTCTGGTGGCGCGCCAGGCGGACTGCGGCCGGATCATCGCCTTTGAGTCCGATCCGCGCATCTACGAGCAGCTGCGCGCCAATCTGCTGCTCAACGATCTCAGCGACCGGATCGATACCATGCCGATCGCGCTGAGCGACAAGATCGGCAGCATCCCCCTCGTCGCGGAAACCGTGTTCGGCGCGGGCGAGCCGCGCAGCATCGCCGATGGCGCCATTTCGGTCGCGTCGCGTCGGCTCGACGATGTGCTGGCACCGGCCAATCGCCGCATCGCGCTCAAGATCGACATCGAGGGGCATGAATTGGCGGCGCTCGCCGGCATGACCAATCTGCTGCATTTCAACGACTGTTTCGTGCAGGTCGAGTGCTTCGATGCGCGTCTGGCGACTTTCGCCGCGGCCATGGCCGCACTCGGTTACGAGCTCGTGCATCAGATTGCCACCGACCGCTATTTCGCCAAGCGCGTCCGGCCCTAGAATCCCGCGTCTCAGATCGCGGCGAGAAAATCCCGCAAATTGCCGATTGTGTGATGGATATGCGGTGCGTGATCGGGCTCGAGCTCGGGATGCGGGCCGTTATTGAGCCAGATCGTGGTTATGCCGAGCGAAGCGGCCGGCGGCAGGTTGCGCGACATGTCCTCGACCATGGCGGCGGTGCCGGGATCGACGACGTGGCCGTCGAGCAGCAGGCGATAGCCCGCCAAATCGGGCTTCGGGCGGTAATCCACCGCGACGATATCGTGGATATGGTCGAAATGCGCGGCGAGGCCGAGCCGACCCAGCACGCGCTCGGCATGGCGCCTTGTCCCGTTGGTGAAGATGAGCTTGCGGCCGGGCAGCGCCGCCAGGGCCGCGCCGAGATCCGGATCGGGCGCCACCGCGGAGAGGTCGATCTCGTGCACGTAATCGAGGAAATGCGCCGGGGCGATGCCGTATTCGTTCATCAGCCCGCGCAGCGTGGTGCCGTGCTGCTCGAAATAGCGCCGGCGCAACGCATGCGCCTGGTCGTGGTCGAGCCGCAGCTCCTCCATGATGAAGCGCGCCATGCGCTGCTCGACCTCGACATAGAGACGGCAGGAGGCGGGATAGAGCGTGTTGTCGAGATCGAAGATCCAGGTCTCGATGCGGTCGAGGGCTAGCGGCATGAGGCGGGTTATGCGGAATCCGCCCTGCTTTGTCGAGCGCCGGGCGAGTTCGGCTTCGGGAAGTCGAAGGCGCGGCGGGCCCCCGGTCGCTTCCGACCGCCGCGCCTCGACTCGGGCGCCCGCCTAATCGGCGGCGCCGCCGACCACGAACAGCTTGACGGGTGCCGTCGACGTCCTGGGCGAGGACATTACCCAATAGCCCAGCGCCATGATGACCGAGCCCGAGACGATGTTGCCGAGCGTGACCCAGAGCATGTTGGTGGCGAAGCCTCCCCAGGTGACGGTGTCGGGATGATCCGAGAGCAGCGCGATCAGCAGCAGCGCCATGTTGGCAATCGAATGCTCGTAGCCGCTGGCGATGAAAGCAAACAGGCACCAGAAGATGACGATGCATTTGGCGCCGTCGCTCTGCGTCCGGCCCGATATCCAGATGGCGAGGCAGACCAGCCAGTTGCACAGGATGGCGCGGGCGAACAGCGCCAGCGCCGGCGCGTTCATCTTGGCCGCGGCGACGGTGAGCAGGTATCCGCTCTTGGAATGCAGCATCGCGTCGCCACCGCCGGCGACGAACAGCGCGGCGAGAACGGCGCAGCCGGCGAGGTTGCCGAGCCACGACGTCACCATGCAGGCGAGCATCTGGCCGGGCGACACCTTGCCGCGCAGCGCGCCCAACGGCATGATCATGGCGTGGCTGGTGAAGAGATCGGCGCCGGCGAAGATCACCAAAGTAAGCGCGATGCCAAAGGACGCGCCCATGATGAGCGGACGGTAGGCGGGATCGGCATCCGAGCCGACGCTGAAGATCAGGATGATGCCGAGCCCGATGAAGGCGCCAGCCATCATCGAGCTGACGAAGAATCCGAGCGGCGCGTTGCGGAGGAAATTCGCTTTCGTCCGGGCGACGCTGGCGAAATGGTCGACGGTTTCGATATACATGACGAGCCTCGCAAAAGGGTTGCCGGAGGCGTCGCGTCCCGCCCAAGCGCGATGCCGTTGCTTTGCCGGATCAACCGCAAGAAACGTGCCATGGCCGCGCCGCCATCATGCCCGCAGATTTGGGCTGGACCGCCGCTCTTCGCGCGGCGACTCGCCCGGGACGGCTCAAGCTTTCCTGGCTAAATCCTGGGCAGAGCTCGCCGCCATCGCCCGCCAGGGCGGCATGGGCTATCGGCGCCGCCAAGGCGAGGCTCGCCGCCATCGCCCGCGAGGGCCACTTCCTCAAGGATGTCTCTTAGGCGCTATTTGCCGCGCCTGCGCCGGCGGATCAGCGTGCCGACGCCGCGATCGGCGAAGAGCTCGAGCAATATCGCATTAGCGACGCGGCCGTCGATGATGACCGCCGCCTCGACCCCGCCCTCGACCGCGTCGATACAGGTCTCGATCTTGGGGATCATGCCGCCCGAGATGGTGCCGGCCGCGATCATCGCCTCGGCCTCGGCCACCGTCAGCTCGTTGACCAGCGCCTTCTTGTCGTCGAGCACGCCGACCACGTCGGTCAGCAGCAGCAGCCGCGACGCCTTCAGCGCCGCCGCCACCGCACCCGCCACGGTGTCGGCGTTGATGTTGTAGGTCTCGCCTTGCTCGCCAACGCCGATCGGTGCGATCACCGGGATGATGTCGGAGCGCATTAGGTTTTCCAGGATCGGCGCCTCGACATGCCAGGGCTCGCCGACGAACCCTAGATCGACCGGCTTGCCGGTGCGGTTCTTGGTCAGCTTGCGGGCGCGGATGAGATCGGCGTCCTTGCCCGAGAGGCCGATCGCCTTGCCGCCGGCGTGATTGACCGCGGCGGCGAGCTCCTTGTTGATCGAGCCCGACAGCACCATCTCGACTACCTCGACGGTGGCTGCGTCGGTGACGCGCAAGCCGTCGATGAAGCTGCTCTTGATGCCGAGCCGGTCGAGCATCTGGCCGATCTGCGGCCCGCCGCCATGGACGATGATGGGGTTGATGCCGACCTGCTTCAAAAGGACGACGTCGCGCGCGAAGCGCCGCGCCACGTCGCGCTCGCCCATCGCATGGCCGCCGTATTTGATGACGACAGTCTTGCCGGAATAGCGCCGCATATAGGGCAGCGCCTCCGCCAGGATGGCGGCCTTGGCGGCGGGATCGGCGACAGCCGAGGCTAGTTTTTCGCTCATGGCGGCGCAGATTAGCTTTAACGCCGCGGGGCCGCCAGCGTGGCGAGGGCGCCGCGCAATTCCGGAATGCCGAAGCCGTCGCGCGCGCTGACCGCGAACACCGCCGGATAGGCCGTGGCGCGCAGGGTCAGTTCGTCATGCGTCGCCGCCATCACGGCGGCGAGGGCGGCGGGCTTCAACTCGTCGGATTTGGTCAGCACCGCCATGCAGGTGACTTGCTTTTCCACCACGAAGTCGAAGGCGTCGCGGTCGTTGTCCTTGAGGCCATGGCGTGCGTCGATCAGGATCAGCGCGCGCTGGAGCTGCGAGCTGCGCTTCAGGTAAAAGCCGATGGTGTCGGCCCAGCGGTTCATGTCGTGGCGCGCGGCGCGGGCATAGCCGTAGCCCGGCAGGTCGACCAGCATCAACCGGCCGCCGAGATCGAAGAAATTGATCTGCCGCGTGCGCCCGGGCGTGCGCGAGACCCGCGCCAGCGCCTTGCGCCCGGTCAGGGCGTTGAGCAGGCTCGATTTTCCGACATTGGAGCGGCCGAGGAAGGCGACCTCCGGCAGGTTATCCGCCGCCGGCAGGGCGCGGATGTTGTCGGCGCCAGCGACGAAATCGCACGGCCCGGCAAACAGCAACCGGCCCGCCTCGCGCGACTTGCCGTCCGGCGCCGCGTCCGGAGGATAGAACGCGGCGGCTTCGGCCATGGCGCTAAGCGGCGCCCGCGCGCCGCATGATCACCCATTGCTGGGCGATCGACAGCAGATTGTTCCAGCTCCAATAGATCACCAGCCCCGCCGCGAATTGCGACAGCATGAAGGTGAACACGAAGGGCAGGATCATGAACATCTTGGCCTGCATCGGATCGGGCGGCTGCGGATTGAGCTTCTGCTGCAGGAACATGGTCACGCCCATGATCAGCGGCCAGGCGCCGATATGGAGAAAGGAGATTTCAGGCGGCGCGAAGGGAATGAGCCCGAACAGATTGACGAAGGTGGTCGGGTCGGGCGCCGAGAGATCGTGGATCCAGCCGTAGAACGGCGCCTGGCGCATCTCGATGGTGACGTAGAGCACCTTGTAGAGCGAGAAGAACACCGGGATCTGGATCAGGATGGGGAGACAGCCGGCCATCGGGTTGGCGCCGACGCGTTTGTAGAGCGCCATGGTCTCCTTGTTCATCTTCTCCTTGTCGTCGCCGTACTTCTCGCGCAGCTTTTGCATCTCGGGCTGCAGCTTCTTCATCTTGCTCATCGCCCGGTAGGATTTGTTGGCGAGCGGGAAGAAGATCAGCTTGATGATGACGGTCAGCGCCATGATGGCGAGCCCGAAATTTCCGATCAGGTTGTAGAAGAAATCGAGCGTCAGGAAGATCGGTTTGGTCAGGAAATAGAACCAGCCGAAATCGATGGCGCGGTCGAAGCGCGGGATGCGGTAGCGCGTTTCGTAACGGTCGAGCAGCGCCACGGTCTTGGCACCGGCGAAGACATGCGCCTCGGTGCTGACGCTAGCGCCCGGCGCCACTTCGTGCTCGGCGCCGGTGTAGTCGACCTGATAGACGTCGACATGGTCGCGCTCGGTACGGCTGAAGCGGCCCTTCAGCGCCTCGTCCTGCGGCGGGATGAGGGCGGTCAGCCAGTATTTGTCGGTGATGCCCATCCAACCGCCGAGCGAGGGAAACTCGTCGGGTATATCCGTCTTCAGGCTCGAATATTTGTAGCTGTCCTGCAGCGTGCCGTTGAAGACGCCGATCGGGCCTTCATGCAGCAAATACGTGGACGACACCGGCACCTCGCCGATGCGGCGCACGAAGCCGTAAGGGTGCAGCGCCACCGTATGCGTCCCGCTATTGGCGACGGTCTCGGTGACGGTGAACATGTAATCGGCGTCGACGGCGTAACGGCGGGTGAATTTAAGGCCCTGGCCATTGTCCCAGGTGAGGTCGACCGGATGATCCTGGCTCAGCGTGCCGCCCGAGGCGGTCCAATGCGTATCGTTGCCCGGCACCTTGACGCCGACATCGCCGGCGACCCAGCCGAATTGCATGTAATAGGGGTGTTCCGATTCATCGGGCGCCAGCAGGACGATCTGCGGGCTGTCCGGCGCGACCGTCTCGCGATAATCGGTCAGCGTCAGATCGTCGATGCGGGCGCCGGTGAGGTTGATCGAGCCCTTGAGCCGCGGGGTCGCGATGGCGATGCGCGGCGATCCCGCCAGGGCCTGCTCACGCGGCACGGCATGGGATGTCGCGGGCAACGCCGGGATGGTGGCGTTATCCGCCGCCGGTGCGCCAGGTGCCTGGCCGTTCGACGTGGCGGCACCGGTGGCGACATTCGGCGCCGGCGGCGGCGTTTTCTTCTCGAAGAAGAATTGGAAGCTGATCAGGATCACCACCGAGATGGCGATGGCGATAAAGAGGTTGCGTTGCTGATCCATCGCTAGCCTCGCCCGCCGACGGGGGGAACCGGATCGACGCCGCCCGCCCCGCCCCAGGGATGGCAGCGCAGGATTCGCTGCGCCGCGAGCTTCGATCCCCGCGCGACACCGTGGCACGCGATCGCTTCCGATGCATAATGCGAACAGCTCGGCCAATAGCGGCAATTCGATCCCAGCACCGGTGCCAACAGGAGCTGGTAGATTCGGATCGCGCCACGCAAGATCGCACTCAACATGATGGATCGCCCTTTATACGCAACGAGATCATCTCCACCACTCACTCCGCCCAGGCGTTGAGGCGTTTCATCGCCGTCTCGAGATCGCCGAGCAGATCGGCGAAGGGCCGCACCAGGGTCTCGCCGCGCGCGATCAGCACGTAATCATGTCCGGCCGAGGCGTGTCGGCGAAGCACCTGATCCGCCGCGGCGCGCAGCCGCCGGCGCGCCCGGTTGCGCTTCACCGCGATGCCGACCTTACGACTGGCGGTGAAGCCGATGCGCGGCATGCCGCCCGCCGGATTGGGACATGCCTGCAATATCAACCCAGGGGTCACGTGTTTGCGGCGCGTGGCGGCGAGGGCGAGGAAATCGATCCGCCGCTTGAGGCGCGCGAGCTCGGTCATGGCCGGCGGCGCGGGTCAGGCCGACAGGCGCTTGCGACCCTTGGCGCGGCGGCTCGCGATGACGCGCCGGCCGCCGACGGTCGACATGCGGGCGCGAAAGCCATGGCGGCGCTTGCGGACGAGCTTGCTCGGCTGATAGGTGCGCTTCACGGCTGGAACTCCGGCGATGCTTTTCGCTCGATGGACGGCGCTGTATACGAGAGCGGATGGGCGAAGTCAACGCCGCCGCCCCGCATTATGATTGTATAAGCGAGGCGGGACCTGGCCTTTGGAAAGCGCTGATGGCTGAAAATAGCGGCAATGGCACGGCTTTGGGCGGACTTTCGGCCCGGCTGCTGCTGCTCACCATCGCCTTCGTCATGGTCAGTGAGGTGCTGATCTTCGTGCCCTCGGTGGCGCGCGACCGGCTGAGCTATTTAGAAAACCATATCGACGCCGCCCATTTGGCGGTGTTTGCCCTCGAGGCGACCCCCGACAACATGGTGAGCCCTGAGCTCTCCGACATGCTGCTCGCCCATGTCGGCGCGCATGGCGTCGTCGTTCATACATCCGACAAGACGCTGATGCTGGCCTCGCAGATGCCGCCGAGCGTCGACGCGACCTACGATTTGCGCAGCGAGGGCATGATGTCGCTGATCGGCGACGCGATGATGACGCTGTCGATGCGCGGAAACCGGGTGCTACGCGTGCTCGGCACCGCGCCCAAAGACCCCAGCGCCACGGTCGAGCTGCTGCTCGACGAAAAACCGATGCGCGATGAGATGTGGGCCTTCGGCCTGCAGGTGCTCGAGATCTCGATCCTCGTCTCGCTGATCACCGCCGCGCTGGTCTATCTTAGCCTGCAATGGCTACTGGTAGCGCCGCTGCGGCGGTTGACCCAAAGCATGATCGCCTTCCGCATCGACCCGGAGGACGCCTCGCGCGTCGCGCCGCTATCCTCGCGCCGCGACGAGATCGGCGTCGCTCAGCGCGAGCTGGCGGCGATGCAGGAAAATCTTCGCCAGGCGCTGCGGCAAAAGGAGCGTCTCGCGGCACTCGGCACCGCCGTCACCAAGATCAACCACGATCTGCGCGGCATCCTGTCGACGGTGCGGCTGATGTCCGACCGCCTCGCCGAGACCGCCTCGCCCGAGATGCGCAAGGTGATGCCGACGCTGGTGTCCGCGATCGACCGCGCCGTGGCGCTGTGCACCGCAACGCTCGATTTCACCCGCGAGGGCGCGCTGCCGCTGCGGCGCAGCCGCTTCCCGCTGAAGACCCTGGTCGCCGATCTCGACGGCAACGGCCATGCCGGAAACGACAACGGCTTCGTCGTCGAGAACCGCGTGCCGGACGATCTGCTAGCCCATGCCGATCGCGATCAGCTCTTCCGCGCGCTGCAAAACCTGATCGGCAATGCGGCGGCGTCGGGCGCGCAGCATTGCGCCGTGGGCGCCGCACGCGAGAACGGCGCCATTCGCATCGCGGTGGTCGATGACGGGCCGGGATTGCCGCCGAAGGCGCGCGAGAATTTGTTCCGGCCCTTCGCCGGCAACGCCCGGCCCGGCGGCACTGGGCTCGGCCTCGCTATCGCGCGCGAGGTGATGCGCGCCCATGGCGGCGAGATTCACCTACGCGACAGCACCGGCGCCGGCACCGCCTTCGTGCTCGATTTGCCCGACAATTAGTCGAGCGTCAGCAACTGAGCCTTGAGATAGGCGCTTTCCGGCAGGAAAGGGTGCACCGGGTGATCGGGTGCGGCGCCCGAGCTTAGCAGGATGCGCGCCTGGCGCTTGGCGTCGGCGACGCCGCGCCGCACCGCCTCGGCGAAGGGCTCGGGCTCAACATTGTGCGAGCATGAAGCGATGAACAAGAAACCGCCGGGTGCCACCACGCTGGCGGCGAGACGCGTCAGCTTGCGATAGCCACGCAATCCCGCCCCGGCATCCTTGCGGCTTTTGACGAAAGCGGGCGGATCGGCGACCACGATGTCGAAACACTCGCCGGCACCGGCCAACCGCTCGAGCTCGCCGAAGGCCTCGGCGCGGGTAAAGCGGCAGGTCGCGGCGACGCCATTGGCCGCGGCGGATTGGGCGGCCTGGGCGAGCGCCGGCTCCGAGCGGTCGATGCCGAGCACCTGCGAGGCTCCAGCCAGCGCCGCAGTGACGCCGAAGCCGCCGCCGAAGCAATAGACGTCGAGCAGCCGCGCGCCTTTTGCCAGGGCCGCGACCGCCCGCCGGTTCTCGCGCTGATCGTAGAACCAGCCTGTCTTTTGCCCCTCGCGCAGATCGGCGAAGAACCGCGCGCCGTTCTCGGCCAGCTCGATGGCGCCATCGAGCATGCCTTGCGCCATTCGGACTTCTTCTTCCAGCCCTTCGAGCTTGCGCGCCGATGAATCGTTGCGCAGCACGATGGCGCGCGGATGCAGCACGATCTCGCAGGCTGCCAGCAGCTCAGTTTCGAGCAGGCTCATGCCGGCGGTATTGAGCTGGCAGGCCAGAACGTCGCCGTAGCGGTCGATGACCAGGCCGGGCAGGCCGTCGGCCTCGGCATGGATCAGTCGATAGAACGGCTCGGGATAGAGCCGGTCGCGCAAGGCGAGCGCCGCTTCGAGCCGGACCTTGAAGAAATCGCGGTCGATGCGGCGGCCGGGATCGCGATCGAGGATGCGCGCCGCCACCAGCGTGTGCGGGTTGAAGGTCGCAACACCCAAGGGCTTGCCTCCGACCGCCTCGAGCCGGACCAGGCTGCCCGGCGGCAGCGCCTTGGCGGCGGCATCCATCACCGCCTCGTTGGAATAGACCCAGGGATGCCCGCCCTCGGCGCGTTTATGCCGGCCGGGCTGCACCGCGATCGCCGGATAGGCGGCCACGCTCATGGCGCCGAATCCCAGGGAAACACGATCCAGGTCTCCTGGCTCACCTCGGTGACGAAGCTGTCGACCAGGGACCGGCCCAAGGGCTTGGCATAGACCGCGGCGAAATGCGCACGCGGCAGCATTTTGCGCGCAACCGCGGCGGTGCGGCCGGTATCCACGAGATCGTCGATCAAGAGAAAGCCTTCGCCATCGCCCTCGATACCTTTCAACACGGTAACCTCGCCCTGCCGGCGATCGTCATAGCTTGCGATGCAGATCGTATCGACGAGCCGCAGATCGAGCTCGCGCGCGACGATGGCGGCCGGCACCAAGCCGCCGCGCGTCACCACGACGATGCCGCGCCAACTCCCTTTAACGCGCAGCATCTCGGATAGGCGGCGCGCCTCGCGATGAAACGCGTCCCAGCCGACCGAGATGGTCTTGGTGAAGGCAGGCGGCCTTGACATGAAACGGTCGAACCTCGCGGGCGCCGCAATCCGCCCGCGCGCGACTCAACGGACGTAGATGCGGACCTCGTTGTTCTCGACCTCGGGGCTGGTCGTCGCCGACAGCGAAACCCGGTCGGCGGGCAAGCCCATGCTGGTGAGTGAGCGCATGACGTTCTCGGCGTTGCGCTTCGACGCGTTGGCGTTGACCGCCACCTGCGCCGAATTGCCGGCATTGGGCGCCACCGCGACCAGCTCGAAGGTCGCCGAGGGCTTGCGCTCAAGCGCGCGGCTGACCGCGGTATAGAGCGCCTGCTCGTAGACGACGTCAGGCCGGTCGAAGCGGATGACCACCAGCGGATGGGTGCCATCGCCGTTGGCCGCATCGGCACGCGGGCGCGTTGCCGGCGCCGCTGTCGCGACGGGCGATGCCGATACGGTGGTGAAGGCGCGGTTAGCGAGGCTTGGCCCGAACAGCTGGCCATTCTTGATAGCCTGCGAAAGAGTGATCAGATTCTCGCGCTCATTGGCAACATAGGTGCTTTGGCGGTTGATCTCGTCGCCTAGCGTCGTGAGCAGGGCATCGATCTGCACCGTGGTGCCGTCGATATCGACCTGAATCTGCGTCAGCTGGCGGTGATCTTCGTCGACGGCGCCCTGCAGCGCGAAGGCGGCGTGAGTCTGGTTCGAGAGGTAAGAGGCCAGCGAGGAATCCGCCGCGACCTGGGTCGAGACCGAATTGAGCCGCCCGATATCGTCGCCCATGCGACTGAGCGTCGTCTGCGCCGAGTTCCACTGCACCACCAACTCGGGATTGCCTGAGGTGGTGCCGGCCTGCAGACGGGCGTTAATCGCGGCGATAGTGCCGAAATAGGCACTCGAATCGGTTTGCATCGCTTGATGCGCGGAGGCCATGTCCTGCTGATGCTGGGTGAGGCCATTCTTCAGGCGCGCGAGATCGGCGCGCAGGCCCTGGACGCGCTGGCCGACGACGGTGCCCGAGGAGCCCGCAAAGGACGAAGTGGTGGTTGTCGAGGTAACGTTGGTCGGCTGCCCGTTCAACTCCGCCTGCGATGGCGGAATCTGATAGGTCGTGACCTGGCTCGCAGCAGCCGGCGGATTCGATTGGCTCGACATATGGGTGCCGAACAAATCATCAGTGTAGGAACAACCGCCGAGCAGCAGCGTTGCTGCCCAGGCGACGCATTGGCGGTGAGACAACATCCGAACCAACCCCCTGGCTAGGACCGGAGTTTACGCGAATGGCCGACGATGCCACAAGCGTTTCGCATGGCTGGTTTGCATTGATTCGCCTGGTCGCCGCCCAGGCAACCGGCTTGCGGCGCCCCCACGAAGCGGCTAGTTTCCGCCCCGCTTTCGCAACATCTCAAAAGCGCCCGTAGCTCAACTGGATAGAGCACCAGACTACGAATCTGGGGGTTGGGAGTTCGAATCTCTCCGGGCGCGCCATGATTTGCGATAAAACTGCAAAACGCACCAACTCACGGGCTACGGCCGATTAGACGCGCGCTATTAACCGGCAAAACGGATGTTCTGTGGAAACAGGCGGCACGTCTTTAATTAGGGTCGGCCGTTTCGAATATCTGGACGGCCTGCGCGGGATCGCTGCGCTGGCGGTGGTCAACCACCACTTCATCTGCGGTTTCGCGCCCTGGATTTTCCCCAACCCTGCCCTCTATCAGCTGCTGTTCGTCGCGGGTCCGCTGGTCATCCTGAGAAACGGCAATTTCGCGGTTTATGTCTTCTTCGCGTTGAGCGGCTTCGTCATCGCCAATTCAGCAGCGAGCAAGGGCTATGTCCTACCGGTTCGCCTGCTGACGCGTTATCTCCGGCTGGCGGTGCCGTTGACCTGCAGCCTGCTCTTTGCCTTCGCCCTACTGTCGCTGTTCCCGAATTCGCGCCTGGAGCTGATCCATGCGATACCGCATCCCTGGCTGCACGCCATCTATCTCGATGATATGCCGGGGGTGACTCGCGCGCTCAGTGACGGCGTATTCAACGTCTTTAACACCGGGAAGTCTGGCTTCAATAACGTCGTGTGGACGATGAAGATCGAGCTCTTCGGGTCCTGCGCGCTCTATGCATTCTACCGCTATTGCCCCGAGCGCGGCCGCATCCCGGCGCTGCTCGCGGCACTGGCTGCGGTCGCCCTCTGGGAGCGGATTTATCTCAGCTTCCCGCTCGGAGCACTGCTGCGCGAGGCTTATGTCCGGGGCTATCTGCAGCGCAGCGTCTGGTCGTGGGGTGCCTTGGCGGCGGGAATAGCGGTTGGCAGCGTATGCACCTATCCCGATCTCGGCGGACTTTATCTCCCCGATTCCGCGCTGGCGTTCTTCCAGCAAAACGAAATCGTCATCGATGGCCTGGGCGCCGCGTCGCTGGTCCTGGCGATCCTCACTTTGGCGCCGCTGCAAGTCGCGCTGTCGCGGCTTGTGCCGAGATTTCTCGGGCGGATTTCCTTCGCGCTTTACCTAGTGCATGTGCCGATCGTCTACACCGTCATCGCCTGGATGTATCTGTCGCTGCCGATCGGCGGCTATTTGAAACTCGCGGAGCTTTTCCTATCGCTGGTCACGCTGAGCCTGGTCGCCGCATGGGTTTTGACCATCGTGGTCGACGAGCCGCTGATGAAGGGCCTGCGAAAATTGAACGCCTGGCGGCCGGTGCCGCGCAGCATACCGGATAGAGCCGCCTAGGCAGGCAACGAGACCCGGCAAGAATGCCGTGGCCCCCACCGGAAATCGCAATTGCCGACCCGGCCAATACGGGCATATACCCGCACTATGGTCGACGATACACCTTGCGCCTGCAACAATCTGCGCCGCGCCGCGCGTGCGATCACCGCGGTCTATGATTCGGCGCTGGCTCCGGTCGGGCTACGCAACAGCCAGTTCGGGGTACTGCGCCGGCTGCAGCGCCGCGGTCCGCTTGACGTGACGCAACTCGCCGCCGAATTTGAGCTTGACCGCTCGACCATGGGCCGCAACCTCGACCCCTTGGAGCGGCGCGGGCTGATCTCGCTTAAGATCGGCGACGATCAGCGTCAGCGCGTCGCCCGTCTTACCTCGGCCGGCGTGGCAGCGATCAAATCCGCGCTGCCGCGCTGGCGCGCGGCGCAAGCTCGCGTCGAAGCAACGGTGGCGCCTGCCAGCATCGACCGGCTCGCCGACCGGCTCGCCGCGCTGCGCGCGGATTCAGCATGAGCATCGCATTGGCCTTGCAGCGCCGCGGCATCCATTACGGCTGGATCGTCGTCGCCATGACCTTCCTCACCCTACTGACCACCGCGGGCGCAATGTCGACACCGGGCGTGCTGCTAGCGCCGTTGCAAAAGGAATTCGGCTGGTCGACTGCGACGATCTCGGTCGCTCTCTCGCTGCGCGTCGCGGTGTTCGGGCTGATGGCGCCCTTTGCCGCGGCGCTGATGATCCGCTTCGGGCTGCGCGCCATCATGATGATGGCGGTCGCGATCACCGCCGTGGGCATGGGCACCACCGCGCTGGTCGAAGCACCCTGGCAGCTGACGCTGCTGTGGGGCCTGGTCGTTGGCGGCGGCACCGGCATGACCGCGATGGTACTGGGTGCGACGGTCGCCAATCGCTGGTTCGTCCGCCAGCGCGGCCTGGTGATGGGCATCATGGCGGCGAGCTCCGCCACCGGCCAGCTTCTCTTCCTCCCCGCCTATGCGACGATCGACGCCGCCTATGGCTGGCGCGCGGTCGTTATCGCGGTCGCCGTCGCGATGGCGCTGCTCATCCCGCTGCTCGGATTCTTCATGCGCGACCGGCCCGCCGATATCGGCCTCGAGGCCTATGGCGAAACCGCTTCCGAGCCCCCACCGGGCGCCATTACCCACGCCAATCCGCTCAAGGCCGCGTTCGAGGCGCTCGGCACCGCGATCGGATCGCGCGACTTCTGGCTGCTCTCGGCGGGTTTCATGGTGTGCGGCTTCAGCACCAACGGGCTGATCGGGACCCATCTGATCGCCGCCTGCCTCGATCACGGTATCACCGAAATTCCCGCCGCCGGATTGCTGGCGCTGATGGGCGCCTTCGATCTCGTCGGCACCATCGGCTCGGGTTGGCTCTCCGACCGCTGGAGCAACCGGCATCTGCTCTGCATCTATTACGTCATGCGCGGCATCTCGCTGATCTATCTGCCCTTCGCCTTCGATCTCAGCTTCATCGGCTTGACCGTCTTCGCCGCCTTCTATGGTCTCGACTGGCTGGCGACGCTGCCGCCGACGGTCAAGCTCGCCACATCGATTTTCGGCCGCACCGGTGGTCCGTTGGTCTTCGGCTGGATTTTCGTCGCCCACCAGCTGGGTGCGGCACTTGCCGCCTTCGCAGCCGGGCTGACGCGGACGCTCGAGGGCAGCTATATGCCGGCCTTCATCGTCTCCGGTGCGTTCTGCATCCTCGCCGGGTTTCTCTCCCTCGGCATCCGCGGCGGCCGCAAATCGGGCAATGCGCCGATCAAGCTGGTGCCGGTCACCCCCTAGCCGAAAACTTTGAACGCTGGAGCGCTGGCTGCCGTTTAAGCCCTATATGAACGCAGCAACACCGCGGCTGATCGGCACCGCCGGCTGGAGCGTGCCGGCACAATACGCCAGCGGCTTTCCCGCCGCTGGCAGCCATCTTGAGCGCTATGCCCAGCGCCTCAATGCGGTCGAGATCAACTCGTCCTTCTATCGCCCGCATCAGCGCAAAACCTACGAGCGTTGGGCGGCGAGCGTGCCCAAGCACTTTCGCTTCGCGGTCAAGATCCCGAAGGCGATCACCCATGAGCGCAAGCTGGTCGATTGCGGCGCGCTGCTCGACCGCTTCGCCGCCGAAGCCGGCGGGCTGGGCGGCAAGCTCGGCGTGCTGCTGGTCCAGCTGCCGCCCAGCCTTGACTTCGACGCGCGCAACGCCAGCCGCTTCTTCGCCGATTTGCGCCAACGCATCGATGTTGCCCTCGCTTGCGAGCCGCGCCATGCGAGCTGGTTCAACGCAGCCGCCGACGCATTGCTGATAAAGCACAAGGTGGCACGGGTTGCCGCAGATCCGACACGCGCGCCAGAAGCCGGCACGCCCGGCGGCTGGCAGGGCTTGGCCTATTACCGCTGGCACGGCTCGCCGCGGATCTATTATTCGGATTACGACGCGGCGGCGCTGGTGGCGCTGCGCGACCGGCTCGACGCCGCCCGCGATCGCGGGAGTCCGGCCTGGTGCATTTTCGACAACACGGCCGCCGCTGCCGCGCTGGGCAATGCGCTGACTCTCGCTTCTTCGAAGAAATAGGCTGCATCGCGGCCGGGTAGCGCATTACAGTGCCGCCGTGAAACATCCATCCGTCACCATCGTTACCGCCGGCGATGCGGGCTATTTCCCGCTGCTCAAGGATCTCATCGTCTCCTTGCAGCGGGGATTGGGCTCGGCACTGCCGCCGCTCTCGATCCTCGATATCGGCCTCAACGAGGAGCAGCGCATATGGCTGCGCGGCTTGGGCGCCGATATCCGCACGCTGGGCTGGGACCTCGATTATCCGAAACGCTCCAAGCCGCCCAATTCCTTCAAGGTGCTGGCCGGGCGGCCGCATCTGCCAAAGCACTTCCCAGGCTACGACATCTATCTTTGGATCGACGCCGATTGCTGGGTCCAGGATGCCAGCGTGCTCGATCTGTTCATCAAGCCGGCGGCGCAGGGCAAGCTTGCCATCGTACCGGAGATCGACCGCGGCTATTGGACGATCCATAAGCGCCCCAAACCCTGGGGCCAGAACCAGCGCGCCTTCGCCTGGGCGTTCGGGGTGCGCGAGGGCTATCGTTACGGACGCAACGTCATCCTCAACGCCGGGGTCTTCGCGCTGCATCGCGACGCGCCGCATTGGCAGCTGTGGTCCGACAATTACGCCAGCGCGCTGAAGCGCGTGCGGTTCAGCCCCTGGGCCTATCGCGGCAACCAGAATTTCTTTCTTTCCGACCAGACCTCGCTCAACCGCGCGGTCTTCGTGCAGGGCGCGCCCGCCACGCTGCTGCCAGCCTATTGCAACTGGTTCGCCGGCAAGGGCACGCCGATGTTCGATACCGAGGCGCATCTGGTGGTCGAGCCGCAGACGCCGCACCGCGAGCTCGGCATCATCCATCTTGCGGGAGCAGGCATGAAGGAGCGCGTCTGGCAGTTGCCGACGCTGCAGGGCGGCATCGTCGGCACCCGCCTCACCTACAGCGCGATCGAAGCGCTCACGCCGCCGGCGAAAAATCTGGGCAGCCCGACCCCGCGCTCGAAAAGCGGTCGTGCAAAAGGCAAAGCCCGTCGGATGCCCGCACCGAAGCGCGGCCGGAGCCGAAGCTCGTCAACCCGGCGATAGCCGCTTCCAGATAATCCGGATCGTTGCGGAAATGCCGGCAAGACCGGCAGTGCCCGGTCAGGGGCGCTGGCGTTGCGCCAACCGTGCGAGCCAGCGCCTCAATGGACAAGGTTCGTCCAATACGAGGCGAAGACCCAGGCCGAGAGAATAAAGCCCAGCGCCACATTGACCGCGACACCGACGGAGAAGGCGAGGAAGGGCTTCGGCCCGGCCTTGGCGAGACCGCGGAAGCGCGTGGTGAGGCCAATGCTGAGGAAGCAGAAGACGAAGGCCCAGCTGCGCAGGTCACGGATCGGCGCCACCAGCGCCGGGACCACGTTGCGATTGTAATCGGCGATGCTGTAATCGCGCACGATGAGCGTGATGATCACCGAGGCGAGCACGAAGCCGATAACGAATTTGGGGAAGCGCCACCAGATTTGCGCCGCATCGGCCTTCTGGCCGGGCACCCGCTCCCACCGTGTCGTCGCGATGATGGCGAGGACGAAGGCCCAGATGCCGATCCAGACGTCGCGGCCGACCACCTTCATCAGGGTGAAGGCCCAGACCGCCTGATCGCTGGTGCCAGCGACGCCGTTATGCTGGACAAGATCGCCATAGGTCTGCGCCGCGGCGAAGCCCGCCGCGTCGGCGAACTCCGAGGTGCCGATCCAGGCGCCGCCGACGCCGGCGGGCAGATGCAGATAGCCCGCGACATAGGGCAGCACGAAGATCATCACGATCGCCCACAGGATGACGATGGTGATGGCGATCGGCGCGTCGTCCTTCTTGGCGCCCACCGCACCGGCGATGGCGATCGCCGCCGAGACGCCGCAGACCGCGCCGCCGGCGCCGAGCGTGGCCGCGAGCCGGCGATCAAGGCCAATCTTCACGCCGATGAAATAGATGACGAAGAAGGTCACCAGCGAAACGATGCCGGCCTGCAGGATCGCCACCGGCCCGGCCCAGAGGATGAGGGTGAAGGGCAAGGTCGCGCCCAACAGGACGATACCGGTCTTGACGTAGAATTCGACGCGGAAGCCTGAATCGAGCCAGCGCGGCAATCCCACCGTGTTGGAGATGACCAAGCCCAGCAGCAGCGCCACGACCGGCACCTCGAAGCCGTAATAATTTGCCGTCGCCCATTGGCCGCCGATAAAGACGCCGAGCGACAGGACATACAGTAGGACGAAGGAGGGAATGAACTGCTCGATCCGATGGCCGAGCGCGCTCAGCGCCACGGTGAACACCGCAAGCCAGCCGAGGAACTGCGCCAGATAGCGCTGCCAGTTATCGGCGAAATGCGCCGAGAGTTGCGTCCAGCTCGACCATTTGGGCGGCGTCACCGCTAGCCATTTGATGCTGCTGCCATTGGCGAAGAAGAGATAGGCCAGCGCGACGATGCCGAGGCCGAGCCAGATCGCCCACCAATCCTCTTTCCGCCACAACTCGCGCCAGCCGATGTCGTCGCGCCGCAATGCTCGGCGCTGGTCGATGGTGTCAATTCTGCTCATGGGAAAATCCTTCTCGGTTCAATCGGGGTGCCGGCTTAGGCCGCCAGGCAGGGAGAAATCGTATCGTGGAGACGCATCTGCGCCGCGCGGATCACGGCGACGAGATCGGCCCGGGTGATGCCATCGCGTTTCATCACTAAACCCACCAGTGGATCGGCCAGCGCCTCGCAGAGTGACGGCTCGATGCCGGCGACGCCCCAGGCATCGCGCTCGTGCAGAGAGCGCCGGCGCTTGAAGAAGACGCTGCCGGCGGGCCCGTAACTCTCGAAGATGAATTCGTCGCTCATATCCAACCCCTCCAGTGCTGCCGGCAGGATCCGGCGCATGTCCCAAACGCGATGCATCAGCCGCAACAGCGGCGACAGCGGCGACAGCGATCGGTAAGCGGACGGGGAGAGGGCGGGTGGCGGGTTTGGGTCGAGCGCATGGGACTTACTCCGTCATTGGATCGGGGCCCACGGATCGCTCCGTGGCGCTTTAGCGTTTGGTGACGCGGCGCAAGCTGCCCTTCAAATCCCGCGAAGATCCGGACAGGCGAAATCGCTTATCTCACGATCCGGATCGTGAAATCGACTCTAACTACACAAAAATAGGAGTCAAGCTTATTTATTTAACAGTAAATTACTGTTTAAAGAAACCTCGCAGCTCGGCGGCGGTCTCATCGGGCGCTTCCTCCGGCACATAATGGCCGCTGGGCAGCGCCTTGCCGCCCCTGATGTCGGAGGCATAGTGCGGCCAGATCTCCATCGATTTGTGATTGCGGCCGACGCCGCCATTGGCGCCCCACAGCAGCAGGACCGGCAGAGTGATCTTCCGGCCGGCGGCGAAATCGGCATTGTCCATGTCGAGATCGATGCCGAAGGTGGCGCGGTAATCCTCGCACATGCCATGGATGGTCGCCGGGTTCTTGAAGCAGCGGATGTATTCGGCGAGCGCTTCGGGCGCGAAGGGCTTGAGACCGGCCGGCCCCTTCCCCAGCTTACGGCGGATATAGAATTCCGGATCGGCGCCCATCATGCGCTCCGGAATGTCGAAGGCCTGCGCCATGAAGAACCAGTGCCAGGAGAAGAGGCCCCAAGCGCGCGTCACGTTATTCAGCAGATGATGCGTCGGAATAATGTCGATGATCGCAGCTCTGCCGACCTTGTCGGCATGATCGAGACATAGGCGGTGCAGCACGCGCGCGCCGCGATCATGGCCAGCGGCGCAGAATTTTTTGAAGCCGAGCTTCGCCATCACCTCGACATTGTCCTGCGCCATGGCGCGGAAGGAATAATTGGCATGATTGTCGCCGTCGGGCGGCTTCGAGCTGTCGCCATAGCCGCGCAGATCGGTGCAAACCACGGTGAAGTCGCGCGCCAGTACCGGTGCCACCAGATGCCAGCAGGCATGGGTGAAGGGATTGCCGTGCATCAGCAGAATGGGCGGCCCCTTGCCGCCATGCACCGTGACGATGCGGGCGCCGCCGGTCTCGATCTCGGTGCGGGTGAAGCCTTCGAACATCTACCCTCCTAATAGCGTAAGCCGCGCGGGCCGCTTTGCCGGATCGCGCCGATTCGGTTGGCGACGGCGATGACGGCGAAGGTCACCACCAGCAGCACCAGCCCGAGCACGGCGATCAATCCGAGATCGCCGCTCTCGTTCAGATCGTAGATCAAGATCGAGACCAGCTTAGTGTTGGCGGTGGTCAGCATGATGGTGGCCGAGAGCTCGCGGATGGCGCCGATGAAGATGAAGCACCAGGTCGCCGCGACCGAGGTGGCGATGAGCGGCGCCGTGATCTGCCACAGCGTGCGGAGACGCGTCGCGCCGAAGATGCGGCTGGCCTCCTCGAGCTCGGGATGGATGCCGAGCAACGCCGCCTCGAGCTGCTGATAGGCCGCCGGCAGCTCGATGGTGACGAAGGCGAGCAGCAGGATCCACGGCGTGCCGTAGAGCACCAGCGGCGGACGGGTGTAGCTGAGGAACAGGCCGACGCCGAGCACGATGCCGGGAATGGCGACCGGTGCCGTCGCCAGCGCCGCCAGCGCCCGCGATCCGGGGAATTGGCGGCGCGACGCGATCGAGGCGACGGCCAGCGCCAAAGCGGCGCCGCAGCTCGCCGACATCAATCCGATCGAGAAGGTGTTGAAGAAGGCGAGCCGCGATTCCGGGAAATCGAAGATCCAGCGGTAATTGTAGAGAGTGAATTTCTCGAAGGTCAGCGGGTCCGACGCGGTGCGCAGGAACGACGCTTTAACGAGAGCGCCATAGGGCAGCAGCACCGCGAGCAGCAGCACGAAAAGCGCGAAGCCCAGAGCCGGCCAGCGCCAGATGCCGAGTACCACCCGTCGCGCGGCGCCGCTCTTGCCGCCCAGCACGGTATAGCCGCGCCGCCCGAGCAATTGGCGCTGGGCGCGTAGCAAGATCACCGTGACGATGAGTAGCGGCAGCGCCGCTGCGGCGGCAAGCTGCGGGTTGGGCGGGTATTGGAAGAGGCTCCAGATCTTCGTCGTAATGACGTGGAACCCCGCCGGCAGCGCCAGGATGGCCGGCGCGCCGAACTGGGTCATCGCCTGGAGAAAGGCGATCAGCGCCCCCGCCAGCATCGCCGGCAGGGTCATCGGCAGCACGATCTTGGTCAGCGTGCGCCAGCGCCCGCCGCCCAAGATCGCCGAGGCGTCCTCGAGATCGCCCGGAATGCGCTCGATCGCATTGGCGAGGAGCACGAAGATATAGGGAAAGGCATAGCAGCTCATGACGAAGATGAGCCCGGTGACGCTGTAGATGTTGAACAGATTGTCGTAGGGGCCGAGGCGAAACAGCCCCTGATAGAGCTGGTTCAGCAGCCCGGCATTGGGCGCCGCCAGGATTTCCCAGGCGATGGCGCCGAGGAAGGGCGGCGTGACGAAGGACGCGGTGACCAGCACGCGGATGGTCCGCCGCCACGGCATGTCGGTGCGCGCGACGAGCCAGGCGAGCGGCGCCGAGACCAGCAGCGAGGCCGCCGCAACCGCCGCGGCGATCCCCGTGGTGGTGACAAACGGCATAACGAAGCTGCGCTGGCTGAAGATCTCGACGAAATTGCCGAGGGTGAAGGCGCCCGCCTTGTCGGTAAAGGCATAGAAAGCGAGCCAGCCGAGCGGCAGTAGCACCAGGCCGCAGAGCAGCAGCGCCAGGGCGCCGAGCGCCAGCCCGGACAGATCGAATCCCCGCCGCTGCGACGCTGCGACTGCTTGGCTCACGTGCCGAAATACTCCGCGTATTTCGTCTTGATATCCCCGACCGCCTTGTCCTGCGCCACCGGATCGGCGGTGAAGACTTTCAGGGTGGTGAGCGGCACCCGGCCCGCCGGTTCCTTGACACCCGGATTGAACGAGCGCAGCTGGCCGACGCTGACCAGCAGCTGCTGGCCCTCGGTCGAGAACAGGTAATTGAGGAACAGCCGCGACGCATTGGGATGAGTCGAATCCTTCATGATCCCGGCGGCGCCGGAAACCAGCGGCGTGCCTTCGGTCGGATAGACGATGGCAATCGGCGCGCCGGTGGCAATCAGCATCAGCGCGTTGTACTCATTGCCGTCGAACATCACCGGCCGCTCGCCCAGCGCCAGCTTCTTCGGCGGCTCGGTCGAGGATTGCACCTGCATGATGTCCTGCTGGCCGAGCTTCTGCAGATAGGGCCAGCCCAGTCCCGGCTGGTTGATCAGCTCGTAGGTCGCGGTCATGATGTTGCCGCTGTAGCCCGGATGCGCCTTGACGATCTTGCTCTTCCATTTGGGATCGAGCAGATCGGCGTAGCTCTTGGGCGCGTCGCCGGGCTGGATCAGCTTGGTATTGTAGCCGATGACCGAAAGCGTCGCGCGGTTGGCGGCGAAGAAGCCATCGGGGTCCTTCTGGTTGGTCGGCCATTTAGATAGGTCGCCTGGCACATAGGCGGCCAGCCAGCCGCGCCGCTTGTAATCGACCAAATTGGCGGCGTCGGAGGAATCGACCACGTCGACGTTATGGATGTTGCTGTCGTATTCCTGGGTGATGCGCTGATAGATGCGCTCGGCGCCCGAGCGCTCGACCTGCACCGATATCCCGGGATACTTGTCCTGGAACGCCTTGGCGAGGGCCTCTGCCACCTGCAAATCGATCGAGGTATAGAAGGTGACCTTGCCCTCCTTGGTCGCGGCGGCAACCAGCGCGGGGGTGGTCGGACTCGGCGCCGGTGCGGCGGCGTAGCTCGTTAAGAGCGAAGCAAAAAACAAGGTCGACGCGGCGGCGGATGCAATGGCGAATAGCTTGAGCGATCTCGTCATGGTGAAGTCTCCCTCTCTCATGTTCATCCCGGAAGTGCCCGGCAATAGCTCACCGGCAGGGCCAGCGTCACCGCATTGCCGACCGGCAGATTGACCGCGATCGGCGTCAGCACACGGAGTTGCTGGCCGCCCGACAATTCGACCAGATAATCGCGCTGCGCGCCGAGGAACACCTGGCGCACCACGCGGCCCTCGGCGCGGTTGACCTCGGCACCGTTGCTGTTGGCGCCGGCGGATGCCAGGCTAATCTGGTGCGGACGGATGGAAACGATCGCTTCGCCCGACGCCGCCAGCGCGCCTTCGCCGCAGCGCAGCGTGATTCCGGCGCAATCGGCGGTCATCGCCGCGGTCTTGCGGCCGCGCAAGATATTGGTGCCGCCGATGAAGCGGGCGACGAATTCCGAATCCGGCCGCTCATAGATCTCCTCGGGCGAGGCCACCTGCTCGATGCGCCCCTCGTTCATCACCACGATCAGATCGGCGGTGGTCATCGCCTCGATCTGATCGTGCGTCACGTAGATGGTGGTGGTGCGGTGCTCGTCGTGGAGCCGGCGGATCTCGAAGCGCATCTCCTCGCGCAGATTGGCGTCGAGGTTGGACAAGGGCTCGTCCATCAGCAGGATTTCAGGCGCCACGACCAAGGCCCGGGCCAGGGCGGCACGCTGCTGCTGCCCGCCCGAGACCTCGCCGGGATAGCGCTCGGCGAGCGGCGCCAGCTTCATGGTGTCGAGCATGCACGTGACGCGCGCCGCTATCTCCGCCGACGGCAGGCGGCGTAGCCGCAGCCCATAGGCGACATTCTCCGCGATCGTCATATGCGGCCACAGCGCATAGCTCTGGAAGATCATCGACATGTTGCGCTTTTCGGGCGGCAGGTTCCGCCCCGGCGCCGAGACGATGCGGTCGCCAACGCGGATGGTGCCGCCATCGGGCGCGATGAACCCGGCGATGAGGCGCAGCGTAGTCGTCTTGCCGCAACCCGAAGGACCCAGCAGCGAGACCAGCTTGCCGTGCTCGATGGCGAGCGAAATCCCGTCCACTGCGCTGAGCGAGCCGAACCGCTTGGTCAATTGGTCGAGCGCGACGACCGCCATCCATCCTCCCACACGCCGCCCGCCCTTATGCCGGGCGGTGCGATAGCCGCATGTTAGCTCAAACCTGCGTCACCACCACGCCGACGGCGACCAGCGCGGCGCCGAGCCAATAGCGCGCGGTCTGCACGTCGCCGAAGAAATAGCTCGCCAGCGCCGGAACGATGATGATGGGCAAGGCGAGAAAAGGATAGGCCAGACTGAGCGTGACGCGCGACAGAATCCAAACCCACAGCACCATCGCCATCAGAAAGAGCAACGCCGCGAGGTAGAACGCCGGCTGGCTGAAGGCGAGCACGATGCCACGCCCGATCGGCTCGGCTTGCAGCTCGATTGCCGCCTGGTTGAACAGGAGATTGCCGATCGAGATGGCGATGGCATAGGCGAGCAGGGCGGCGATATTGATCAGCATCGAATTTCCCCCATTAGGCGCGGCGCGGTGGCGATATTGGGAAAGCCCGCGCCCCTTGGCAAGGCGCAACGCACCTCGGTCCCGTGACCGTGGCGGCAGGCCCGGGCGATCAGCCCGAAGATCAGCGCGATCGCCAGGGCCATCACCGCATCGGTGACCGAGGCCGAGTGTCCTAGCAGGAAGGTCTCGGCCAGCGAGGTCACGAAGAGAAGCGTGGCGACGATGACCGCCGTCGCCGGCGCATAATTGCGCTCGAGCGGCGGATCGCGGCCGCGCCCTATGCCTTGGGCCAGTCGCGCACCAGTTGGGATTGGTCCGGCGCCTTGATCTCGCGCTTGCCCTCGGTGGATTCGACGACCGGCGTGCCGAGATACATGAAGCCAATAATGGCGTCGGCGGCATCGAGGCCGAGCGATTGCTTGACGTAAGGATCGTAGGCGGGCGCGCCGGTGCGCCACACCGTGCCGAAGCCCAGCGCATGGGCGGCAAGCTGCAGGTTCTGCGCCGCGGCGCCGGCGGCCAGCAACTGCTCGACCGCCGGGATCTTATGACCCTCGACCAGCGATGCCGCGACGACGACGATCAACGGCGCGCGCAGAGGCTTGGCGCGCTCCTTCTCCAACGCCGGGTCCGGCATATCGGGCTCGCGCCGCCGCATCGCCTCGGCCATGAGATCGCCGAGCCGGGCGCGTGCCTCTCCGCGCAGCACGATGAAGCGCCACGGCCGCAGCCGCCCGTGATCGGGCGCCCGCATCGCCGCGTCGAGCATGGTCTTGAGCGCCGCATCGTCGGGCGCCGGATCGGTCAGTCTGCCGGGGCTGCGGCGGGTCAGCAGGGCTTCGAGCGCATCCATCCGCCATCAATTCCACGGCCGCGGGTGCGGCGCAACCCCGAGCCCGGCCGCACCGCCAGCGCGAGCTTTTGATCTACTCGCGCAATCCGTGCGGGACGTGTCCCTGCTCTCTTAAGAATTTCACCGCGCAAAAGGCCGAAGCCTGTGGCGGGATTGCCATAGCGGCGCTAGCGCCGTTTCGAATCCTTAGTAGGCCCCTCTCCGCGAGCCCCAAGATGTAGTTAATTAACTACTTAAGGAATGGTTAAAAACCCATTGATTTGTATATGAAATTAATTCATTTTAGCCATGCCCTTTGCCGCTATCGGAGGGCGTCGCTTATCGGCCGCCTGAGGGGGATGGCATGAAGACGGTGACGCAACGGATCGATCGGCTGCCGAACCCGGCGCGCGAATCCGCTCCGGGTGCCAACGTCGCGCCGCTGCCCGATGCGGTGCAGGCGGCGGTCGCGGGCCAGAAATTCTCCGAATTCGAGCTCGAATACGATCCGCAGAAGAAGATCCTGTTCTGCTATTTCGCCTTCAGCGGCCGCCCCTGCTTCACCCCGGCGATGCTGCGCGAGGCCCAGTCGATCCAGCGCCTGATGCGCGGGCTGTTCGGCGATCGCGTCATCGGCGAGCCGCCGCTGCGCTATCTGGTGCTCGGCTCGCGCGCCAAGGGCGTGTGGAATCTGGGCGGCGATCTCGAGCTGTTCGCCAATCTCATCCGCGACCGCGATCGCGCCGCGCTGCGCCGCTACGCACATAGCTGCTGCGAGATTGGCTTCACCAACGCGACCGGCCTCGGATTCGACCTGCCGGTGATCTCGGTCGCGCTGATTCAGGGCGACGCCCTGGGCGGCGGCTTCGAGGCGGCGCTCTCCGCCAATCTGATCGTCGCCGAGCGCGGCGCCAAATTCGGCCTGCCCGAGATTCTGTTCAACCTCTTCCCCGGTATGGGCGCCTACAGCTTCCTAACCCGCCGGATCGCGCCCGGCCTCGCCGAGCGCATGATCATGAGCGGCGAGATCTATTCCGCCGAGCAACTTCATGCGATGGGCGTGGTCGACGTGCTGGCGCCGGACGGCCAGGGCCTGCAGGCCTTCTACGATTTCATTGGAAGGCGCGAGCGCCGCTATGCCGCGCAGCGCGCGCTCTACCGCGCTCGACGCTTGGTCAACCCGGTGACCTTTGAGGAAATGACCCGCATCGCCGATCTCTGGGTCGAGGCCGCCTTCAAGCTCGACGAGAGCGATTTGAAGCGGATGGAGCGACTGGTCCTGGCGCAGGAGCGCCGCACCGCGAGCGCCTGAACGGCCTCAGCGGCCGCCCTGGGCGCGGGTGATCTGCTCGAGACCGGCGTCGAGCCGCGAATATTCCCCGACGATCTTGTCGAGATAGGCCGGCCCGGTCTGGGTCAAGTCCTTTGCCGTGACGTCGCGCATCGAGGTCAGGGTCTCGCACAGCCGCACCGCGCCGACATTGGCGGCTCCGCTGCGGAGCGAATGGGTGACGTCGCGGAAATCGCGCAGATCGGCCTTCTCCACCGCCATACGCAGATGATCGAGCAGCCGGCGCGCATCCTTGCGGAAGGTATCCACCACCTCGACGATGAATTCGTCGCCGCCCAGCGTGCGCAGCGCCTCGAAGGTGCGCTCGTCGATCACCGCACCGGCATCGGGCACGAAGCGCGGATGCGCCGAGATCGGCGTCACCACCTGCGGCGCCAGGATGGGCCTGCGGTCGCTCACCGCCGCCCGGGCATGCACGTCGCCGAGCGCGCTCAACAGCTGCGCCGGCTCCATCGGCTTCGTCAGCACCGCATCCATGCCGGCCTCGCGGCAGAGCCGCTCGGTCTCGGTGGTGACGTCGGCGGTCAGCGCCACGATCGGCAACCGCCATTCGCCGACATGGCCCATGCGATAAAGCTTCGCCACCTCGTAGCCGGTGACGTCGGGCATGTTGATGTCCAATAGCGCCAGGTCGAAGCGGGTCGCCTCGAGCGCCGCCAGCGCTTCCTCGCCGTCGCCCACCACCACCGCCTCGTGGCCGGCTATTTCGAGGATCTTCTTCAGGATCTTGCAATTGGCAGCGTTGTCGTCGGCGACCAGCACCTTGAGCGAGCGCGGTGCCGCTGCCGGCGGGGACGCCGCCGGCACCCGCGCGGCGAGTTGCGGCGGGACGGCATTCGCGGCGGGCATCGCGGCCGGCTCGGCCTTGCGGACTGCCGGCAGGTAGGCAGCCAAATCCTGGCCGCGGGGATCGCTGGCAACGATGCTGAGGAGCGCGCTCGCCAAATCGGCCTCGCCGACCGGCGCCTCGATCACCGCCGCGAGCTGCGCCGAGCCCAGCCCGGCGATAGCATCGCTGCCGTTCTGCGGCGCGATGAAGAGAATGAGATGCTCCTCCGCATTCGAGGTGGCGAGGCGATGCGCCAGCGACAGCGCCGCCAGCGGATTGTCGCGGCCATCGAGCATGACCAGTGATGCGCCGCCCTCGGCGGCGGGCCGGGCAAGCTCGGTCAAAGCTGCCTCGCTTTCGGCGAACCAGCGCAACTCGCCGCGCCAGGCGCGGATGCGCGCCTGCACCACGCCGGCGAACTCGCTGTCGGGCGAGATCAGCGCCAGGCTGCGGCCGGCGAGATCGGGGATGCGCGCGAGGCTCCCTGAATCCTGCTCGAGCGCTAGCTCGACGGTGAAGGTGCTGCCATGGCCCATCTCGCTGGCGACGCTTATGGTGCCGCCCATCAGCTCGACCAACTGCTTACAGATGGCAAGGCCGAGGCCGGTGCCGCCGAAGCGTCGCGTCACCGTCTCGTCCGCCTGGGTGAAGATATCGAAGATGCGCTCGCGCGCCTCCGGCTGGATGCCGACACCCTCGTCGCGCACGGTGAGGTTGAGCCGCACCGTGGCGCCCTCTTGGTCGAGATATCTAGCCGCGACGGCGATGCGCCCGCGCGCGGTGAATTTGATCGCGTTGGCGACGAGGTTAGTCATCACCTGGCGCAGCTGCAGCGGCAATCCGCGATAGGCGGTCGGCAGCCGCGGATCGACATTGAGCGTCAGCGCCAGGTTCTTCGCCTCGGCCTGCGGCCGCATCAGCGCGATGACGCCGCCTAGCACCTCGTGCAGGCCGAAGCTTTCCGGCGACGGCTTCAGCTTGCCGGCCTCGAGCCGCGAGAGGTCCAAGAGATCATTGATGAGACCCAGCAGGGTCTGCGCCGAGAAGCGCATGGTCGAGAGCATGTCGCGCTGCTCAGCATCGAGCGAAGTGCGCGCGAAGAGCGCGCCCATGCCAATAAAGCTGTTGAGCGGCGTGCGCAGCTCGTGGCTCATGATCGCGAGGAAGCGGCTCTTGGCCGCATTGGCCTCCTCGGCGGCGGCCTTGGCGACGGTGAGGCGGCGCACCAGCGTCGCGGCATAGCTCGGCAGCAAGGCGAGCGCGAGATAGACGCCGGCCGCCTCGGCCGGACGCGCCTGCCAATAGGGCGTCGAAGCGACCACCGCGCCGAATCCCAAAATTGATAGAACCGCCGAGGCGCCGAGCGCCTTCAACCCATAGCGAAAGCCGAAGCCGAAGATCACCCAGAGATAGATCGGGAACCACGGCGCCGCGTAGCTGTCGCCGACATGGAGAAAGATCGAGATGAAGGCGATGTCGCTGATCATCGCCGAAGTGCGGCGCAGCGTGGTCGCCGCCGGATCGGCCATCAGATGCACGAAGAGCAGCCAGGCGCAGAGGATGCCGGGCACGTCCACTGCCAGCAGCGGCAGCAATGAATCGCCGCCCCAACCCAGCGCGGAGAGCCCGGTCAGATAAAGCAGCACCGCGAAGGTGAAGAAGATGCGAATGATCGCCTGTTGCGGCTCGCCCTCCGACTGGCCGCGCAGCTGATTCGAGATCGCGCCGCGGCCCTTCAAAGCGAGCACAATGGCGGCAAGGCCGGGGCCGGCGAGACAGATGCCGAGCGCCACCACGCCGATCGGCGACGCACCGAGCTTGGTCACCGCCAGTGCAGTGACGATGAGCGGCACCAGGACGGCCTGCAGCGCCAACGCCACCGCGACGGCGCGATCCTTGCGCCCGAAGGCGCGAACGCCCGGCCGGCTCGCGACCTCTTGCCGTTCCATCATTGCGGCGCTCGTACTCGGCCCCTCCCCCGACCGCCGATCCGCCCGAATGCCAAGGGCGAGCCGACTCCTGCGGGGCAAAACGATTCTGCCCCGCGCACGCGAAAAAATCTAGCGCTAGCAGGTCAAAATGCCCAGAACCGCGATAGCTTGAGAGGTGCGACTCGGTTTTAGACCGGTGCGGGGATCGAAATCGCCCGCTCGGCCGGGATGGTGACGCGCACGACGGTGCCGGCGCCCTTCTCACTCTGGATCGTGAGATTGCCGCCATGCAGCTCGACCAGACCGATGGCGAGCGGCAATCCCAAGCCCGTGCCGGCATGGTTGCGGCTCCAGGTGCTGGCAACCTGGCCAAAACGGGTGATCGCGGTCTCGACCTCGAACTTGTCCATGCCGATGCCGCGATCGGATACTGCGAGCTCGAGCCCGGCGCGCTCGTCGAAGCGCGCCGACAGAGTGACGCGGCCGCCCGGGATGCTGAACTTCAACGCGTTGGTGATGAGGTTGAGCAGCACCTGCTTCAATTTCAGCCGGTCGAGGCGGAACATCGGCAGATCGACCGGGATCTCGGTGTCGATGGCGATATCGATGGTGCGGGCGCGCTCGCCGACCAGTTGCAGCACGTCGCGTACCAGCAGCGGGATCTCGGCCTCCTCCTCGTCGAGCTCGACCTTGCCGGCCTCGAGCTTCGAGACGTCGAGGATGTCGCTGATGATGCCGAGCAGATGCTGCGCCGAGGAGCAGATGTCGCGGGCATATCCGATGTAGCGCGGGCTGCCGAGCGGGCCCATCACCTCGTCGGCCATCACCTGCGAGAAGCCAATGATGGCGTTCAAGGGCGTGCGGAGCTCGTGGCTCATATTGGCGAGGAATTCGGATTTGCTGCGGCTCGCCAGCTCGGCCTCCTCCTTGGCGGCGACCAGCGCCAGCTCGGCCTCCTTGCGCTCGGTGATGTCTAGCGAGGCGGTCACCACCAGCAGCGGCCGCCCGGCCTGGTCGCGCAGCAGCGCCTTGCTGGTCAGCAGCACGCGTTCGGCGGCGCCGGCGCCGGAGACGGTCTCTTCAAAAGTGCCGGGCGTCTCGACCCCGGCAATGATGCGGCGGTCGCGCTCCATGGTGGCGCGCGAAGCAGCGTCGTCGCGCACGGCGGGCGGCGTCAGCCCGATGATCGAGGCCGCCTTCTTGCCGACGCCGCGCGCATACCAGTCGTTGACGAAGACGTAGCGGCCGTCGCGGTCGGTCGCGACCACGGCGAGCGGCACCGAATCGATGACGCGCAGCAGCAGCTCGTGGCTCTCGCGCAGCGCGTCCTGGTGGCGGCGCGCATCGGCGGCCAGCTTCTCCTCGAGCGAGGAGGCGCGCGCCTTCAGCAGTAGCTGCTGGCGCCGCAGCGTCAGCAGATTGCGCGAGCGCACGCGGAATTCGTGATGATCGACCGGGCTGAGCAGGTAATCGGTGGCACCCGCCTCAAGCGCCCTGTAGCGCAAATCGCGGTCCTCATAGGCGGTGATGACGATTACCGGCACGTCGGCGCAGCCCGGCACGGCGCGGAACTGGCGGATGAACTCGGCGCCGTCGAGCTCCGGCATGTTGAAATCGGTGATGACGAGATCGGGCGGCAGCGCCGTCGCGGCGTCGAGCGCCGCCTGCGGCCGCTCGAAAATGGCGACCTCGACCGAATCCAGCGAGCGCGCCAGGCGCTCAAGGATCTTCAGATTGGTCAGGCGGTCATCGACGATCGCGACGGTTTGGCGCTTCGGGCCGGTATCCGGTCCAGGAACCGACAGGGTCACGGAATCATCCCGCAAAATAATCTCGCTGAAACAACAGTATCGGCGCGCCTCAACCCTCGGTCAATCATGGTTAAGAATTGGTTACCGCCGAGTATTGCGTCAGCCGACCAGAGTGAGCTGCGACTCGCCGATTGCGGCGAAGCGTGCCACCACAGTCGCGTGCAACGGGGCGGTGACCAGTCCGGTATGCGATCCCGTGGTGACGAAATCGCCGATGCGCAGCGGCCGGCCGCGCTCGGCGCAGTGATTGGCGAGCCAGGCGATGAGCCGGCGCGGATGGCCGGCGGCGTTGCCTCCGATGGCATGCGCGGCCTGCTTCCCGGCGATGAGGAGAGTCGCCTCCACCTTGGCGAGATCGAGGCCGCTCCAATCGTCCGTCGCCGGGCCCCAGCAGAACCCGCCATTGGTCAAATTATCGGCGAGCTGTGCCAGGCTCGACACCGCCTGCCGATCGGCGAAACGCGAATCGAGATATTCGATGGCGGAATGCAGGGTCGCGACGGCCTCCCAGACTTCCTCGGCGCTATAGGGGCGCCCCCGCGCCGGGAGATCGGCACCCATTTGAAAAGCGAGCTCGGCCTCAACGCCGTTCTCGCCATCCTGGGAGGCGAGCAGATGCGCCGGGCTTTTCACCACATGGCCGGCGAAAAGCGGCGCGCAGCTCGGCGGTGCGGTGCGGCTGGGTGCGCCGACCTTCCAGCCGGCGATTTTGACGCCGAGCTTGTCGGCAATCATGTCCTGCAGCCGGTAGGCGGCATCCTCGTCGGCGGGTTCGAGCTCGGGCGGCAGCACGCCGATGCGCCGGCCCGAGATGCGGGCCTGGATCAGCAAAGCGGCGAGGCGCTCCGCCGACATCGCTAGCGGCGCGCGGCGGCCGCCACCGGCGAATCCTGCGCAGCCAGCGTGTTGCCGGCGAGATATTCCATCGCCGCGTCGACGCCGCCGCGCTTGTGCTTGACGCCGGCCGCGGCGAGACCCATCTCGATGCCGGCCAGCGCTCCCATGATCATGAGATCGTTGGTCCAGCCCAGATGGCCGATGCGGAACACCTTGCCGGCGACCTTGCCCAGCCCGGCGCCGAGCGATAGGTCGAAGCGCTCGAGGATGAGGTTGCGCACCTCGTCGGCATTGACGCCCTCGGGCATGACGATCGCGGTCAACGCGTCGGCATAGGCTTTGGGATCGGTGCAGAGAATCTCCAGCCCCCAGGCGCGCACGGCGCGGCGCGCCGCCTCGGCGAGGCGATGCTGGCGCGAGAAAACGTTATCGAGGCCTTCCTCCTCCAGCATGGCGATGCTTTCCTTCAGCCCGTAGAACAGCGTGGTCGGCGGGGTGAAGGGGAAGAAGCCCGATTGATTGGCCTCGAGCATCGGCTTCCACTCGTAATAGGCGCGGCCGAGCTTCGCTGTCTTGTTGGCCTCGAGCGCCTTCTTGGACACGGCGTTGAAGCTCAAGCCCGGCGGCAGCATGAAGCCCTTTTGCGAGCCGCCGACGGTGACGTCGACGCCCCATTCGTCGTGGCGGTAGTCATGCGTGCCGAGCGAGGAGATGGTGTCGACCAGCAGCAGTGCCGGATGCTTGGCGCGATCGATGGCGTGACGGATGGCGAGGATCGGGCTCAACACCCCGGTCGAGGTCTCGCTATGCAGCACCATCACCGCCTTGATCGCATGTTGCTTGTCGGCGGTGAGGCGCTTCTCGCATTCGGCGGGATCGGCGGGATGGCGCCAATCGCCCGGCACGAATTCGACGACGAGGCCGTGACGCTCGGCCAGCACGCGCCACAGCGTCGAGAACTGCCCGGTCTCGAAAGCCAGCACCTTGTCGCCGGGCGACAGGGTATTGAGCAGCGCGGCTTCCCAGGCGCCGGTGCCCGAGGCGGGAAAGATCGCGACCGGGTTCTGCGTCTTGAAGACACGGCGCAAGCCGGCGCCGATCTCCTTGGTCAGGACGGCGAAATCGGGGCCGCGATGGTCGATGACGGGATTGTCCATCGCACGCGCGACGCGATCCGGCACGTTGGACGGACCGGGGATATTCAAGAAATGCCTGCCGCTCCGAAACGCCATGCTGGATGCTCCGCTTGAGAGGCCGGGAATGTGCCCGGAATCAGCGGCCAGCCGCAAGGGCGATCAACATCTTCCGCGCATCACAGCCATGTCCGACTCGTGGCGCGCGCTGCGACAATTCACCTCAGACGGTCAATCGCCGGAGGCCGGAACCCCACGCTTCTCGAGCACCGAAACTTCGGGATCGAGCCAGAACGCCCACACCGCCGCACCGAAGACGAGCAATCCCGCCGCCACGACGAAGGGCGCGACCCAGGAGCCGACCTGAACCAGAATACCGAAGACCAGCGGCGACAGCGCGCCGCCGATATTCCCGGCCATGTTCATCACCCCCGACACGGTGCCCGAGTATTTCCCGCCCACATGCATGGGCACGGACCAGGAAGGCCCGATGGTGCATTCCAGGAAGAACATGGCGATCGTCAGGCAGTAAATAGCCGTATAGGCGTCGTCCGTCACCGCGGCCGGCACGATGAATGCCGCGCAACCGAGCATGCCGGTGATCGCGACCGCCCGATGCGCGAGCTTGGTGTTCCCGGTTTTCTTCAGCAGCCAGTCGGTCGCCACGCCGCCAACGGTGTCGCCGATGACCCCCGCCCAAAGCGGCAACGATGCGAAAATGCCGACCTTGAAAAGCGTGAAGTGCCGGTACTCGACGAGATAGGAGGGCAGCCAGCTCAGGAATATCCACAGGCAATAGACGTAGGTGAAGTAAGCGCACATGATCGCCCACATATTGGGCGAGCGAAACAGGATCCCCCACGGCACCGACGCCGTCTTCTCGATCTGCGCCGACTTTATGCCGCCCTTCGCGTCGACACCGCGAATATAAGCGAGCTCCCCTTGGCTCACGGAAGCCTGTTCTTCCGGCATGTTGCGATAGGTGACGTACCACAGCACGGACCACAGAATTCCCAACGCGCCGCAGATGTAGAACACCCAATGCCATCCGAGCGTCGTCATGATCAGCACCACGACGGGCGGCGCGATGGCGGCGCCGAGACGGCTGGCGCTATGGGAGACGCCCTGCACCAGGCCGCGCTCCTGGCGCGGGAACCAGAGCTGCATGGAGCGGGTCGCGACCGGAAAGGCGCCGCCTTCGCCGACGCCGAACATAAACCGGACGAAGACGAAGGACATTGCGCCGCTGGCGAAGGCAGTCAGCGCGGTCATGACCGACCAGTAGCCGACGATCGCCGTCAGGATGCGTCGTGGACCGAAGCGATCCCCGAGCCAGCCGCCGGGGATCTGGAAAAGAGCATAGCTCCAGACAAAGGCGCTGAAGATCAGGCCCATCGTCACCTTGTCGAAATTGAATTCCTGGCTGATGACGGGCGCCACAGTGGAGATGTTGACCCGATCGAGATAGGTGATCAGGTACATCAGGCTGATCAGGAACAGCACGTACCACCGGCGTCCACCCGACCTTTTTCCAAGGCTTGGCATGGTCAATCTCCCTCCCTAATCCTTACCTATATTCTTACTTCTTCTTCTTATCGTTCAGCCTAGACGGACGTGGGTCTGCCAGCAAGCCCGCGTAGCTTTGCGGCGCGCTTGTTGAGACTGCGCCGCCAGCGCGCCAGATGGCGGTGGCGGTGGTTCCAGGCGGATAGCTCGATGGCGGCAAGCACAAGCGGCGAGGGCGCGAAGGCCGCCGCAACCGCCGCAAGTCCGGGATGGCGGGCGAAGTCGCACAGAAGCGCCATGCCCGATGGAGTCGCCCATAGCATCCGCGCCTCGAGGCCGGAGAGCCGCTCGATCTCCTTGAGGCCGGGCTCGAGGCCGAAATCATGCACATCGTGGAACAGATAGACCGCATCGGGCGCCGCCTGATCCCGCACGGCGCGGTAATCGAGCGCGATCTGCGCGCTTGTATGGAGGCCGTCGATGAAGGCGAAATCGACCGCGCCGCCGAGCTCGGCATCGACGATCGCCGCGACATCCTGCGGCGAGACGCCCTTGACCGCGCGCACCGGTAGCTTGCCGGCGACGGCGATGCGGTTGGTGAGATCGAGGCCGTAAATGCTGTTCTCGTCGGTGCCGGCGTCGAGCGCCACGACGCGCCCGTTGCCGATCAGCGCGCCGATGGCGAGCGCGCTCCAGCCCAGCGCATTGCCGATGACCAAAGCGTGCTTTGGGCGATAGGCCGCCAGCAGATGCTCGAGCAGATAGACCTCCTGCATGGCGATGCCGAGGCCGTTGGTGAGGCTTTTGCCGTCCTTGAAGTACCAGGTGAAGGTGGCGCCGGCATAGCCGTCATAGCGGTGCGGCGGCAGGCCGGTGGAGATCTCGATGCCCTGGTCGCGGTAGAGATCGACCAGCGTGGCGATGATGGGCATTGGCGCTTGGACTCCCGGCGCGAGACAAGCATGGCCGTGAAGTCGAACGCAAAGCCTTTCTGGCCCTGGTTTTTTCCCATGGCATCCCCTCTAATCGCCCCATGGCGGATGGCGGCGAAAAACGCGACACCGGGCTCGAGGCGAAGCTGAAGCGCGCGCTGAAGGGCTCGGTGCTGTTCGACGATTTCTCGCGCGGACGCTACAGCACCGACGCCTCGATCTACCAGATCGAGCCGATCGGCGTGGTGGTGCCGCGGGATCGTGACGACGTCGCGGCGGCCTTTGCCATCGCCCGCGAAGACGGCGTCGCCCTGCTGCCGCGCGGCGGTGGCACCTCGCAATGCGGCCAGACGGTCGGCCGCGCCCTGGTGCTCGATTGCAGCAAGTCGATGAATCGAGTGATCGAGATCGATACCGAGAAACGGCGCGCGCGGGTCGAGCCGGGCGTCGTGCTCGACCGGCTCAACCGCCAACTCAAGCCGAAGGGCCTCTTCTTCCCGGTCGATGTCTCGACCGCCGACCGCGCCACCATCGGCGGCATGGCGGCCAATAATTCCTGCGGCGCGCGGTCCTTGCGCTACGGCAACATGGTGCACAATGTGCGCGCCATCGACGCGCTGCTGCCCGACGGCACCGCCGCGCTGTTCGGCGAGGTGCCAGGCAATTTCGACGAGCGCGCGATGCCCGAGCGCTACCGCGATCTGGTGCGCGACATGCGGGCGCTGCACCGGCGCGAAGCCGGCGAGATCGAGAAGCGCTTCCCCAAGCTGCTACGCCGGGTCGGCGGCTACAACATCGACATGATCTCGGATGCCGGCCACAACATGGCCCATCTGCTGGTCGGCTCCGAGGGCACCCTCGCCTTCTTCAACGAGATCGAGCTCGATTTGCAGCCGATCCCGCCGTATCGCGTGCTCGGCATCTGTCATTTCCCGACATTTCATCTCGCGATGCAGTCAACCAAGGCGATCGTCGATCTGAAGCCGAGCGCGGTCGAGCTGGTCGACCGCACCATGATCGAGCTCGCCCGCGACATCCCGATTTTCCGCCCCACCGTCGAGCGCTTCGTCAAGGGCGAGCCCGATGCGCTGCTGCTGGTCGAATTCGCCGGTGAGGACGAAGCCCACAATCTGCGGCGCCTCAAACAGCTGGTCGAGCTAATGGGCGATCTGGGATTGCCCGGCGGCGTGGTAGAGGCCACCGACAATGCCTTCCAGACCGCGGTCTGGGACGTGCGCAAGGAAGGCCTCAACATCATGATGTCGATGAAGGATGCGCGGAAGCCGGTCTCCTTCATCGAGGATTGCGCCGTGCCGCTGGACGATCTCGCCGAATACACCGCGCGGTTGACCGAGGTGTTTTCGAAACACGGCACCACCGGCACCTGGTACGCGCATGCTTCGGTCGGGTGCCTCCATGTTCGGCCGGTGCTGAATTTAAAGCAGGAGCTCGAGGTCAAGGCGATGCGCGCCATCGCCGAGGAAGCCTTTGCCATGGTGCGCGAATACAAGGGCTCGCATTCGGGCGAGCATGGCGACGGGCTGGTGCGCTCGGAATTCCATCGCCCGATGTTCGGCGACTGCATCGTCGGTGATTTCGAGGAAGTGAAAGACAAGTTTGACCCGCAGGGTCTGATGAACCCGGGCAAGATCGTGCGGCCGTCGAAGATGGACGATCGGTCCCTCTTCCGCTTCAAGCCCGGCTACCGCGTCGATCCCATCGACACCGCGCTCGACTGGTCGGAATGGGGCGGCTTCGGCGGCGCGGTCGAGATGTGTAACAACAACGGCGCCTGCCGCAAATGGGATGCCGGTGTCATGTGCCCCTCCTACCGCGCGACCTCGGACGAGCAGCATCTGACGCGCGGCCGCGCCAACAGCTTGCGTCTCGCGCTGTCGGGGCAGCTCGGGCCCGGCGCCCTCACCTCCGAGGCGATGCGCGCGACCATGGAGCTCTGCATCTCCTGCAAGGGCTGCAAGCGCGAATGCCCGACCGGCGTCGATATGGCGCGGATGAAGATCGAGTTCCTGCATCAATATCGCAAGGTGAAGGCGCTCAGCCTGCGCGAGCGGCTGATCGCCTATTTGCCGCGCTATGCGCCCGCGGCATCGCGGTTGGGATTTTTATTGAATCTGCGCGACCGCGTGCCGGGCCTGGCGACGCTGAGCGAGACCCTCACCGGCTTCAGCGCGCGGCGCGCGCTACCGCGCTGGAGCGCCAAGCCCTATGCCGGGCCGCGCGGCGATGGCGCGGGGCGCGAGGTCGTGCTCTTCGCCGATACCTTCAACCGCTGGTTCGAACCGGAGAATGCGCGCGCCGCCGAGCGCGTGCTGCGCCGCGCCGGATATAAGGTGATCGGCGCTACGTCCTCGGGCCAGCGCCCGCTGTGTTGCGGCCGGACCTTTCTGTCCGTCGGGCTCGTCGCGCAGGCCAAGGAAGAGGCCGCGCGGCTGATCGCAGCGCTGGCACCCTATGCCGCGCGGGGTGTCAAAATCGTCGGCCTCGAGCCGTCATGTCTGTTGACCTTGCGCGACGAGCTGCCGGGGTTGATGCCCGGCGAGGCGGCAAAGCAGATCGCCCAAAACGCTCTCATGTTCGAGGAATTTGTCATGGCCGAGAAAGTCGCCGGGCGTTTCAATCTCAAATTAAGGTCGCTCGCCGGCAAGGCTGTGCTGCACACACACTGTCATCAGAAATCCTTCGGAATTGCCGAGGCTTCGGCTGCAATGCTGAAGCTGGTGCCCGGCCTCGCGGTCGAGACTTTCGATTCGACCTGCTGCGGCATGGCAGGAGCCTTCGGATATGAATCCGAGCATTACGACATGTCGCTCAAGATCGGCGAGCTCGGCGTGCTGCCCAAAATGCGCGCCGCACCCAGCGACGCGATCATTGCCGCGGCGGGGACGAGCTGCCGCTGCCAGATCGCCGATGGCGCCAAGCGTACCGCGCTGCATCCGGCGGTGATTTTGGACCGGGCAAGCGCCGAGCGCTAATCGAGCCCGACCAGGCTCTTGGCGAAATCCGCCGCCGAGAAATCCCTGAGGTCGTCGGCCTTCTCGCCGATGCCAATGAAATGCACCGGCATTGAGAATTTCTCCGCCAGCGGCACCAGCACGCCGCCCTTCGCCGTGCCGTCGAGCTTGGTCATGACCAGGCCGGTGACGCCGACCATGTCGCGGAAGGCCTGCACCTGCGCCAACGCGTTCTGTCCCACCGTGGCATCGAGCACCAGCAGCACCGCATGCGGCGCCGCCGCATCGGCCTTCTTTAGCACGCGCAGCAGCTTGGCCAATTCGTCCATCAGATGCGCCTTGTTGTGGAGGCGCCCGGCGGTGTCGATCAGCAGCAGATTGGCGCCCGCCCGCTTGGCTTGATTGAGCGCATCGAAGGCCAGCCCGGCCGCGTCGGCGCCGGCAGCACCCGCGACCACGGTGGCACCGCTGCGCGCACCCCAGATCTTGAGCTGCTCGACCGCGGCGGCGCGGAAGGTATCGCAAGCCGCCAGCACGACCGTGAGCCCCGCGGCGCGATAGCGCTGCGCCAGCTTGCCGATGGTGGTGGTCTTGCCGCCGCCATTGACGCCGACCACCAGGACGACAAAGGGCTTGGTGGCGGGGTCGATGACGAAGCGGCGCTCGACCGGCGTCAAGCTTTTGGCGATTTCCTCGGCCAAGACGCGACGGATATCGGCGCTACTCGCCTCGTGCTCGACGCGGATGTCGCGCAGTCGCGCCGCGACATCGGCGGCAAGACGCGTGCCGAGATCGGCGGCGATCAGCAACTCCTCGAGCTCGTCCAGCGTCGTGGCATCGAGCTTGCGCTTGGTGATGATTCCGGCGATGCCCTCGGTCAGATTGCGCGAGGAGCGCGCGAGGCCTTGCTTCAGCCGCGCGAAAAACCCGTCCTCGCTCATAACACGGCCCCGATCAGCCGTGCGCCGGTGGCACCAATGATGCGCAGATTGACGAGATCACCATGTCGCGCGAGGCCATCGGCGAATTCGACCGGGGCGTAATGCTCGCTATGGCCAAAGCCCGGCCCCTCGACCACCACGGTAGCAATCTCACCGATGCGCGTACGCAACGCGCGGGATAGCGCCCGGCGCGCGGCGTCGCGCAGAAGCGACGCGCGTTCTTTCACGACAGACCCGCGAAGCTGCGGCATGCGCGCCGCCGGCGTGCGCTCGCGCGTGCTGTAAGGGAAGACATGGACATAATCGAGTCCGGCCGCGTCGATAAAGTCGAGGCTATGGCGGAACGCCGATTCATCCTCGGTCGGGAATCCCGCGATCAGATCGGCGCCGAGCGCGATGCCGGGGCGCAGATCCCGCGCGCGCCGGCAGACATCGAGCGCCTGCGCCCGCGAGTGGCGGCGCTTCATGCGCTTCAGGATCAGATCGTCGCCCGATTGCAAGGACAGATGAAGGTGCGGCATGAAGCGCGACTGCTCGGCGATGAGGCGCCACAGCTCGCCATCGATCGCCGCCGGGTCGAGCGAAGAGAGCCTGAGGCGCGGCAGCTCCGGCACCAGATCGAGAATCCGCCGCGCCAACGCGCCGAGCGAGGGGCGCCCGGGCAGATCGACGCCATAAGAGGCGAGATCGACACCGGTCAGCACGATCTCGCGATAGCCCTTGACGACAAGATCGCGGGTGAGCTCGACCACGGCGCCCGCCGGGACCGAGCGGCTGTTGCCGCGCCCCTGCGGAATGACGCAGAAGGTGCAGCGGTGGTCGCAGCCCTGCTGCACCTCGAGGACAGCGCGGGCGCGATCGGTGAACCTATCGACGACATGAGCCGATGCCTCGGTCAAGCTCATGATATCGCCGACTAGCACGCGCGGAAGGGATTCGGCCCAGCTCTCGGCTTTGAGCTTTTCCGCATTGCCGATGACGCGGTCGATCTCGGGCATGGCGGCATAGCGCGCGGGATCGATCTGCGCCGCGCAGCCGGTGACGATGATGCGGGCATTGGGGCGCTCGCGCCGGGCGCGGCGGATCGCTTGGCGCGCCTTGCTCTCGGCCTCCGCCGTCACCGCGCAGGTGTTGAAAATCACCGCGTCGGCGATGCCGGCGGCGCGGGCATGGCTCCGTATCACCTCGGATTCGAAGGCGTTGAGGCGACAGCCGAAGGTGATTATCTCGAGCCCGGCCATTTCAGGCCAGCAGCGACGGGTCGATAACGCCGGAAAAACTCACCGCCACTGGCCCGGTCATCAGCACATGATCGTCGTCGCGCCATTCGATGGCGAGCGCGCCGCCATCGGCGAGGATCTCGGCCTTGCGCCCGGTCAGCCCGCGGCGCTGCGCCGCCACCAGCGCCGCACAAGCGCCGGTGCCGCAGGCGGGTGTCAGCCCGGCGCCGCGCTCCCACACCCGAAGGCGGATCGTATCGGGCGACAAGATCTGCGCCACGCCGATATTGGCGCGCTCGGGGAAGAGCGGATCGTGCTCGAGCCGAGGACCGAGCGTTGCAATATCGACCGCCGCGATATCCGCGACAAAGAACGTCGCGTGCGGATTGCCCATGCTGGTGGCGACCGGGTCCTTCAGCGGCCCGAGAGCGAGCGGCAGATGCAGCGTGTCGCAATCGCGCGCCAGAGGAATCTCCCGCCAGGTCAGGCGCGGCTTGCCCATATCAACGGCGACGCGATTCTTGCCCGCCGCGCGCGCCTCGACCAGCCCCGCGACGGTTTCGAGCATGACCCGATCGCTGCCGGCCTCGCGCATCAGCAGATCGCCGATGCAGCGCGCGGCATTGCCGCAGGCCGCAACCTCGCCGCCATCGGCGTTGCGGATGCGCAGAAACGCGGCTGCCGCCTTGTCGCACGGCTTTTCGATGACGATGAGCTGGTCGCAGCCGATGCCGGTATGGCGCGCGGCGATCGCCGCCGCCTGCCGGGCGTCGAGCGCGATCGGCGTTTCGCGCCCGTCGAGCACGACGAAATCGTTGCCGAGCCCGTGCAGCTTGAGGAAAGGAATGCCGCGCATGATCAGGGATATAGGCATTCCCCCGAAATCTTGTAAAGCAAGGGGCGGAGCCCGCGCGGCCCCGCCCCTTTTCGATGAAACGCGGTATCGTTTAGTGGCTGACCGCGGCGTTGGTCTTGACGTTCGCCGAGGTGTCGGTCGCGGCCGGCACTTTCGCCTGCTGCATCGGCTTCGCCGATTGGGCGGGCGACTGCTTGACCACCTTCACGTGCTTCTTCTGCTGGGCGGTCTTGACCGCCGGCTTCTGCACGTCGGACTTCGCCTTGGTATCGGCCGTGGCGCTGACGCCGGCTTTCGGAGCGGTGACGGCGGGGGTCGCGACATTCGTCTTGGCGCCGAGATTGGCATTAGCGCCGGATTGGGCGTTGGTTGCCGGGGTCGGCATGGCAGCGTTGGATTGCGCCAGCGCCGGCAAAGCGGTGAAGGCGAGGATCAGCGCCGCAGTGGCGGCGCGCGAGACGGAATTGCGGATCATGGGAGGGTCCTAGCTCGGTTAGCGGCTCCGGAATTGGAGCACGTCCGGACAACGCTGGCTCGCCGCCATAACGTCCGCGGCAAACCGGTGATCTTGTGATGGCGGAATTGCGGCACAGGTTACGGCGTTGACAGGGAAGCCCGATCGCCGTAGTTTCCGACCCGTTCCAAGGGGTTAACGCCCGATCCGCTCCCACGGGGGCCGGCCAGTCCGCGAGTGTCGCGCACTGGCCCAAAATGCGTTTGGAGTCCGCTTGTTCGAAGGTTTGAGTAACCGCCTGTCCGACGTCTTCGACCGGCTGCGCCGCAAGGCCGCGCTGTCGGCGGAGGATGTCGACGCGGCGATGCGCGAAATCCGCATCGCGCTCATCGAGGCCGATGTCGCGCTGCCGGTGGTGAAGGATTTCATCAACGCGGTGCGCGAGAAGGCGGTCGGCGAGGAGGTGCTGCGCTCGGTGACGCCGGCGCAGATGGTGGTGAAGCTCGTCCACGACAATCTCGTCGCGATGCTGGGCGCCGGCGATCCGGCAATCAATCTCAACGCGGTGCCGCCGGCGGTGATCATGGTGGTCGGGCTGCAGGGCTCCGGCAAGACCACCAGCGCGGCGAAAATCGCGCGGCTGCTGCAGACCCGTGAAAAGAAAAAGGTTTTGCTCGCCTCGCTCGATGTGGCGCGGCCGGCGGCGCAGGAGCAGCTTGCGGTGCTGGCGCGCCAGATCGACGCGGCCTCGCTACCTATTGTTGCGGGTGAGAAACCGGTTTCCATCGCCAAGCGCGCCATCGACACCGGGCGTCGCGAAGGCTTCGACGTGCTGATCCTTGACACCGCAGGGCGCCTCCATGTCGACGAGCCGCTGATGCAGGAGGTCGCCGCCGTCCACCAGGCCGCCAGCCCAGCCGAGACTTTGCTGGTCGTCGACTCCTTATCCGGCCAGGACGCGGTCAATGTTGGCAAGGCTTTCGCCTCGCGCCTGCCGATCACCGGCATCATGCTGACCCGCATCGACGGCGATGCGCGCGGTGGCGCCGCGCTTTCCATGCGCGCGATCACGGGGAAGCCGATCAAGCTGCTCGGCACTGGCGAAAAACTCGATGCCATCGAGGTCTTTCATGCCGAGCGCGTCGCCGGCCGCATCCTCGGCATGGGCGACGTCGTCGGTCTCGTGGAGAAGGCCGCTGAGCATGCCGATCAGGCCGAGCAGGAAAAGCTCGCGCGCAAGATGCAGCAGGGCAGCTTCGATCTCGACGACCTCGCCGGCCAGTTGAAGCAGCTGCGCAAGATGGGCGGTATGGGCGGCATCCTCGGCCATCTGCCCGGCATCAATAAGGTGAAGAAGCAGCTCGACGAGGCGAAGCTCGACGAGAGCGCGCTGAAGCGTCAGGAGGCCATTCTGTCCTCGATGACCAAGGCCGAGCGCCGCAATCCGAAGCTACTCAATGCTTCGCGCCGCCAGCGCATCGCCGCCGGCTCCGGCACCTCGGTCCCTGAGATCAACCGCCTGATCAAGCAGTATCAGGACATGGCGCAGATGATGAAACGCATGGGCAAGCTCGGCAAAAAAGGGCTGACCCGCCAAGGCCTCTCCGCTTTGCTGCCCGGCGGTGGCGGCGGCTTCCCGCATTGATCCCATTCCCACCTCACCCTTGAAAGGACCGACACCAACATGGCTTTAAAAATTCGTCTCGCCCGCGGCGGCGCCAAGAAGCGCCCCTTTTTCTCGATCGTCGTTGCCGAATCGCGCAGCCCGCGCGACGGCCGCTTCATCGAGAAGCTCGGCACCTACAACCCCATGCTGGAGAAGGGCCACAAGGAGCGCGTCGTGCTGAAGGCCGAGCGCATCCAGCATTGGATCAAGATGGGCGCGCTGCCGTCGGATCGGGTGGTGCTGTTCCTCGCCGATGCCGGCATGGCGGAGCGCCCGAAATGGCGCGAGACGCCACAAAAGTCGATGCCGCGCGTCGAGCGCCGCGCGTTGGCGCAGGCCAAGGGCACCGCCGACGCGGAAGCGGCGGCGGCCGAGGCCGGCAAGCCCGGCGAGGGCGGCAAGCCCCCGGTCAAGGAGAGCAAGCCGGCGGCGAAGGAAGCCAAGCCCGCCGCGGAAGCCCCCGCCGGCGACGCCGGTAAAGCCGAAGCGAAGGCTTAAGGGAGTACCGTCTTGGTGCCGGCGGCGGAACAGCGGGTCTGTCTTGGGGCGATCGCCGGTGTGCACGGCGTCAAGGGGGCGGTGCGGCTGAAAAGCTTCACCGCCGCGCCCAAGGACATCGCCAGCTACGGCGCGCTCGAGAACGAGCGCGGCGACCGCCGCTTCGAGATCGCGCTGGTCGGCGCCTCGCGGGGAGCGCTGATCGCCCGCATCGCCGGTATCGACGACCGCAACGCCGCCGAGCGGCTGAAGGGCGAGCGGCTCTATATCGCGCGAGCGCGCCTGCCGCCGCCGGGCGAGGAGGAGTTCTACCTCGCCGATCTGGTCGGGCTCGCGGCGCGGCTCGCCGATGGGAGCACGCTTGGCCGCGTCATCGCCGTCCACGATTACGGCGCCGGGGCCAGCTTGGAGATCGCACGCGACGGCGGCCCGTCCCTGCTGCTACCGTTCAACCGCGGAACGGTGCCCGTGGTCGACGTCGCCGGCGGCAGCGTTACCGTGGCGCCGTCCGAGGGCCTGGTCGAAGGGTCGGCGCCATGACCGCGCCCTGGACCGCCACCATCCTCACCCTGTTTCCCGAGATGTTCCCGGGTCCCTTAGGCCATTCGCTGGCCGGAAAGGCGCTGGCGGGCGGGTTGTGGCGGCTCGAAACAGTGGACATCCGCGGATTCGCGCGCGATAAACACCGCTCCGTTGACGATGCGCCGTTCGGCGGCGGCCCCGGCATGGTGCTGAGGCCCGATGTGGTCGATACGGCAATCGAAGGCACCGACCGTCCGGGGCCGCTCATCTATCTGTCGCCGCGCGGCGTACCGCTCGACCAGGCGCGGATCAAGGAGCTGGCGTCGGGTCCGGGGGTGCGGCTGCTCTGCGGCCGGTTCGAGGGCATCGACCAACGGGTGATCGAGGCGCGCGGGATCGAGGAGCTCAGCCTCGGCGATTTCGTGCTGTCGGGCGGCGAGCCCGCCGCCTTAGCGCTGATCGATGCTTGCGTCAGGCTGCTGCCCGGCGTCGTCGGCGACGAGGCGACGCTGGAGGAAGAGAGTTTCGCGGCGGGGTTGCTCGAATACCCCCATTACACCCGGCCGCAGACTTGGCAGGGCATCGCGGTGCCGGAGGTTCTCGTCTCCGGCCATCACGACATGATCCGCCAGTGGCGCAAGGCCGAGGCGGAATTGGCGACGCGGAAGCGGCGCCCGGATTTGTGGGAACGCTACCTTGCCCGTGGGCGCAGGATCTAACCGGAGAAGACCAATGGACGTCATGCAATTGCTCGATCAAGACTCAGTCAAGAAGCTCGCCGCCGCGCGCGGGGTGCCCGAATTCCGTCCGGGCGACACGCTCAAGGTGAGCATCAAGGTGGTGGAGGGCGAGCGCGAGCGCGTCCAGGCCTTCGAGGGCGTGTGCATCGCGCGCAAGAACGCCGGCATCAACTCCAACTTCACCCTGCGCAAGATTTCCTACGGCGAGGGCGTCGAGCGCGTCTTTCCGCTCTATTCGCCGCGCATCACTGGGATCGAGGTGACGCGTCGCGGCGCCGTGCGCCGCGCCAAGCTCTATTATCTGCGCGGCCTCGCCGGCAAGGCGGCCCGCATCGATGAGCGCGAGCGCGACACCGGCGAAGCGGCGGTAGCACCGGCGGCGCCGGCGATCTCGGCGGAAGCCGCGGCCGAAGCCAAGGCATCGAAGGCCGCGGCGCATAAGGCGCGTGGACCCCGAGCTCCCAAGGCGCCGGCGAAGCAAACCAAGAAGTAATTCGGGAGGGCAGCGATGGCCCAGCCGCGCACGCTATTCGACAAGATCTGGGAAAGCCATCTGGTGGAGCAGCTGCCGGACGGCACCTGTCTCCTCTATATCGACAAGCACCTGGTGCATGAGGTGACTAGCCCGCAGGCCTTCGAGGGCCTGCGCCAGAGCGGCCGCACGGTGCGCCGGCCGGAAGCGGTGATCGCGGTTCCCGACCATAACGTCTCGACCACCGAGCGCGGCAAGCGCATCGCCGACGATGAATCGCGCATTCAGGTCGAGACGCTGGAGCGTAACGCCAAAGAATTTGGCCTGCCCTATTTCAGCATCGACGACATCCGTCAGGGCATCGTCCACATCATCGGCCCCGAGCAGGGCATGTCGCAGCCCGGCATGACCATCGTCTGCGGCGACAGCCATACCGCGACGCATGGCGCCTTCGGTGCGCTTGCCTTCGGCATTGGCACTTCCGAGGTCGAGCATGTTCTGGCGACCCAGACGCTGATCCAGCGCCGCGCAAAGAACATGCGCGTCTCGGTCGAGGGCCATCTGCCGCCGGGCGTCACGGCGAAGGACCTCATTCTCGGCGTCATCGGCCATATCGGCACCGCCGGCGGCACCGGCCATGTCATCGAATATGCCGGCGCCGCGGTGAAGCATTTGTCGATGGAAGGCCGCATGACGGTCTGCAACATGTCGATCGAGGCCGGCGCGCGCGCCGGATTGATCGCGCCCGACGAAACCACCTTCGAGTACCTGAAGGGCCGGCCGAACGCGCCCAAGGGCGCCGCCTGGGAGCAGGCGGTCGCCTATTGGAAGACGCTGCCCTCCGACCACGGCGCCCAATACGACGTCGAGGTCAAGATCCACGCCGACAAGATCGAGCCGCAGGTGACCTGGGGCACCAGCCCCGAGGACGTGCTGCCGATCAGCGGCAGCGTGCCGCATCCGGGCGAGGTCGCCGATGCCGGCAAGCGCGAGCGGATGGAGCGCGCGCTCAAATATATCGGCCTCGAACCGGGCACCAAGCTGACCGATGTGCCGGTGCAGCGCGTCTTCATCGGCTCCTGCACCAATGGGCGGATCGAGGATCTGCGCGCCGCGGCGGCGGTCGCCAAGGGCCGCAAGGTGGCGGCGGGCGTCAACGCGCTGGTGGTGCCGGGCTCGGGATTGGTCAAGCAGCAGGCCGAGAAAGAAGGCCTCGACCGCGTCTTCCTCGAGGCGGGGTTTGAGTGGCGCTTTGCCGGCTGCTCGATGTGCCTCGCCATGAACGCTGACCGGCTCGAGCCGGGCGAGCGCTGCGCCTCGACCTCCAATCGCAATTTCGAGGGCCGCCAAGGCCGCGGCGGGCGCACCCATCTGATGAGCCCGGCGATGGCCGCCGCCGCTGCGGTGACCGGCCACCTCGCCGATGTGCGCGAATTGACGCGGGCGAAGTAGCATGGACAAATTCACCACCCTCACCGGCGTGGCCGCACCGCTGCCGATGGTCAATGTCGACACCGACATGATCATCCCGAAGCTGCACTTGAAGACCATCACGCGCGACGGCCTCGGCAAGGCCTTGTTCGAGGAGATGCGCTACAACCACGACGGATCGGAAAAGCCCGACTTCGTGCTGAACCAGCCGGCCTACCGCAAGGCGCAGATATTGGTCGCGGGCGAGAATTTCGGCTGCGGCTCGTCGCGCGAGCACGCGCCCTGGGCGCTGCTCGATTTCGGCATCCGCGCGGTGATCGCGCCCAGCTTCGCCGACATCTTCCACACCAATTGCTCGAAGACCGGCATCCTGGCGATCAAGCTGCCGGCCGAGATCTGCGCGCAGCTGATGGAGGATGCGCGCAAGGGCGCCAATGCGCGCCTCACCATCGATCTCCAGCGCCAAATCATCACCCGGCCGGACGGCCAGGAACTGGCGTTCAAGGTCGATGCCTTCCAGCGCGACTGCCTGCTGAAGGGCCTCGACGAGATCGGCATGACGATGCAGAAGCACAAGGCGATCTCGTCCTATGAGCAAAAGCGGCGCCAGAGCCAGCCCTGGCTCTAGCCGAAAAGCGAATCCGAGGGGGACCATGCCTGCCAACAAGACCATTCTGCTCCTGCCCGGCGACGGGATCGGGCCCGAGGTCACGCGCCAGGCCGCGCGCATCATCGACTGGTTTAATAAAAAGCGCGTCGCCAGCTTCGCGGTGAGCGAGGGCTTGGTCGGCGGCGCCGCCATCGACAAGCACGGCGTGCCGCTGACCGACGAGACCATGCGCCAGGCGATGGCGGCCGACGCGATCTTGCTCGGCGCGGTCGGCGGCCCGAAATGGGACAACCTGCCCTTCGCGCAAAAGCCCGAGCGCGGCTTGCTGCGCCTGCGCAAGGAGATGGAGCTCTTCGCCAATCTGCGGCCGGCTTTCGTCTTCGCGCCGCTGGTCGGCGCCTCGACCTTGAAGCGCGAGGTGGTCGAGGGCCTCGACATGCTGATCGTGCGCGAGTTGACCGGGGGGATCTATTTCGGCGAGCCGCGCGGCATCACCATGCTGCCCGACGGCAGCCGCCGCGGCATCAACACACAGGTCTATACAACGGCGGAGATCGTCCGCGTCGCCCGGGTCGGCTTCGAGCTGGCGCGCAAGCGCGACAAGCGGCTCTGCTCGGTCGAGAAGGCCAATGTCATGGAATCGGGCGTGCTGTGGCGCGAAGAGGTGCAGAAGCTGCACGACGCCGATTACAAGGACGTCACCCTCACCCATATGTATGCCGACAATTGCGCCATGCAGTTGGTGCGCAACCCGAAGCAATTCGACGTCATCGTCACCGACAATCTCTTCGGTGACATCCTGTCGGATTGCGCGGCGATGCTAACGGGATCGCTCGGCATGCTGCCCTCGGCCAGCCTGGGCGCCGCCGATTCCAGCGGCCGACGCAAGGCGCTTTACGAGCCGGTGCATGGCTCGGCACCCGACATCGCTGGCAAGAACCTAGCCAACCCGCTCGCATCCATGCTGTCGCTCGCCATGATGTTGCGCTATTCCTTCGACCTCGAGGACGAGGCGAAGATGGTCGAGAGCGCCGTCGAGACGACGCTGAAAGCGGGCGCGCGCACAGGCGACATCCTGGAAAAGGGCATGAGCCCGATCACCACCAGCGCCATGGGCGACCAGGTGCTGAAAGAGCTCGAGAAACTCGCCTAGGGCTTGCGCGCGAGGCGATCCGCCAGGCGCTCGAGGCTCTGATTCCAGCCCGCTTCCATCCCCGCCAGATAGGCCGCCGCGTAATCGACCAAGGCTATGGCGCGGGTGTGCAGCGTGAGCTTGGTCTTGCCGCCCTGTTCAGCGAAGAGAACCGTGGTGAGTCCGTCGAGGATAGGCTTGCCCGCCTGATCCACCGCGATATTGGTGAAGACGAGGCGCGCCGGCGCCGATATCTCGCGAAAGACGCCGATCATCGGATATTCGACCCCATCGGGCGCCCGCATGACGATGCGCAGCGCCCCGCCCGGCCGCAGATCGATCTCGCAGACCGGATTGGTGAAGCCGAGCGGACCCCACCATTGCGCCAGTTGCTTCGGATCGGTCCAGGCCCGCCAGACGAGATCGCGCGGCGCGTCGAACACGCGCGTGAGGACGAGCTCGCGCTCCATCGGCGCGGTGTCGCTCATGCCACGGCCACGAGATAATCGGCAAGACGCCCGAGAGTCTGCTGCTGGCCTTCGACAGCGCCGTACTTCTGGGCGATGTCGTCGCGCTCGGCAGATGTCGTGAAGACCATGCGCATGGTGAGCTTCGTCTTGCCCGCGTCTGCCTCGGCGAAGGTCACCGTGACATGGAATTTCGGCGCAGTATGGTCGTAGGCAAGGCGCTCGGGCTTCATCACCTCGGTGAAGACGATCTCGTTCGGGTAATCCGTGCCGTCGGGCCCGTGCATGGTGAAGCGCCAGGCGCCGCCCGGGCGGACATCCATCTCGCGGATCGTGTTGGTGAAGCCCTGTGGTCCCCACCATTGGGCGATATGCTTCGGGTCGGTCCAGACCCGCCAGACCAGCTCGCGCGGTGCGCCATAGATTCGTGTCGCGACGATCTCGCGATCGGCCGTACCCGCCTCGCTATCTCTTGCGGCCACGCTTCGTCTCCTTGGCTTGCAGCTTGTGCAGGTAATCGCCGAGACGGTCCAACCGTTCGCCCCACAGGCGGCGATAGGTCTCGAGCCAGCCATCGATGTCCTGCAGCGCCGCGGGCTCGATCCGGCACGGCCGCCATTGCGCGTCGCGGCTGCGCGCGATGAGGCCGGCGCGCTCCAGCACCTTCAAATGCTTCGAGATGCCGGGCAGGCTCATCTGGAACGGCTCGGCGAGCTCGGTCACCGAGGTCTCGCCCAGCACCAGCCGCGCCAGGATGGCGCGGCGTGTGGGGTCGGCCAAGGCCGCGAATTTAGCGCTGAGACGGTCGAGCGTCATCTCCTTATATAACTATATAGCTAATTAGCTGTCTAGCTAAATAAGAGCGCCGGCGGCGACCGCATGCGGCGCTAAGCTTGCGGCTCAGCCCTCGTGGAAATGCGGCTTCACCTGCTCGGCGAAGCGGGTCATCTCGGCCTTTACCTGTTGATGGGGCTTCATGCCGACGTTGAAATAGAGGATGACCTCGTTAAATCCCGCCGCCTCGGCCTTCTTCAGCGTGTCGGTGATCTGCTGCGAAGAGCCGAGCAGCACCGAATTCTCGGTGAGGTCGGCAGCCGTCACCTTCTCGAGCCTGGCCACCATGTCGACAAAATAGCGATAGCTCGGCGGCGCCGTCTTCGGGTCGCCGGGAAGCGAGGGGATGACGCATTCCTTATAGTAGCGGATCTGGCGCGCGCGGGCCGCGGCCTCCCCCGCCTTGTCGTCGAAGAAATGAGTGAAGTAGCTGCAGATGAGGCGGCCTGGCGTCTTGCCCAGCTTGGCGCAGCTTTCATTGTAGAGATCGGCGACCTGCTTCAAGCCGCCGAAAGTGAGCGCCGCGGCGAACGGCGCCACCACCAGGCCGCAGCCCAGCCGCGCGGCGAGCTCGATCGACGGCTTCGAGAAGGAGGCGACATAGGCCGGCAGCGGCTGCTGCACCGGCTTCGGCGTGATACGGACGTCCTCGAACTGGTAATACTTGCCCTTGTGGTCGATGCGATCCTCGGCCGCCCAGAGCCGGCGCACCAGCTCCATGCCTTCCTCGAAAATCTCCTGATTGGCGGCGAAATCGACGCCGAAGGGCAGGTATTCACGGCGGTCGTAGCCGCGCCCGGCGGCGAAATCGACCCGGCCGTTGCTAAGCAGGTCGAGCGTCGCCCATTGCTCGGCGACGCGGATCGGATGGTGCAGCGGCAACACGGTGACCGCCGGCGCCAGTCGGATGCGCTTGGTGCGCGCCGCGGCATTGGCCAGCACGAGATCGGGACAGGACAAGACGCCAAGCGAATTGAAATGGTGCTCGCCGACCCAGGCGGAATGGAATCCCAGCGTCTCGGCGTGCAGCACCTCGTCGAGAATGTCCTGGACGAAGCGATTGGCGTCGCGCGGATTGTTGTCGTAGTGGTTGTCGCTGAGCGTGAAGTACCCGAAATCCAGCATCCTGCCCTCCCCTGTCGTCTCTTGTCTGTTTGATCCAGGTTATTGCATATGCAACTATAGGCAAAGCGGTTTTATCGCGAAGGAATCCGGCCTTGGTCCGCCCACCCCGCATCGAGCTCGACGAATACCTGCCCTATCTGGTCAACCGGCTGGGCGTGGCGTTATCCGCGCGCTTCGCCAAGGACACCCTGGCCCGGCGCAGCCTCAGCATCGAGATGTGGCGGGTTCTGGCCGTGCTGTCGAGTCAGGGCGAGCACCGCCACGCCGATCTCGGCGTCATGACCAGCATCGACATTTCGACTCTGTCGCGCATGGTGTCGCGGCTGGTGCGGCTGGGGCTGGTGCAACGCACCGGCTCGACCAACGACAAGCGCGCGGTGACGGTCGACCTAACAGCCAAGGGCCGGGCCGCCGTCGCCATCCTCATTCCGGTCGCCCTAGCCTATGAGCGCCATGCGACGGCCGGCGTGCCGGCGCCGGAATTGGCCTTGCTGAAACAGGCCTTGCGCCGCATGCACGGCAACCTGATCCCGCCGCCGCGGCGCTAAGGCCTTTTCAAACACAGTCACCGCGAAGCCAAATCGTCGCCACGCCGCGCCGGACGAGATCATCATGGTGAATTTTCCGGTCGAGAATCCGGCGTTAACCAAGCTCACCTTTTCGTTAAGTTATTATTAACCAATCATGACGGGTTTTGCCGCATTTACTTGAAGATCTATTCTTATTTCCAGTATTTGTTACATAAAACGCAAAATTTTTGCAATGAATACATGTTTGTATCTTGGAAACTCTTTTACAATACGGTAGCTTCTTGACAGCGGCGCCTCCGGTAGTCGGAGGCTTTGACAGGTCGGTGGGTCGCAGAACGCGCAAGCCCGGTCCGTCTCGCGTCGTTGGTTTGACGATCGAGAGCGAGAGCCAGAGCGATGTTGCGCATTTTCGGCCATTTCGAGCCGGTTCCGGCCCTGTTCGTCGGGCTGTGCGAGATTTTGCTTTTGGTGCTGGCGATCTATCTCGCCACCAAGCCGACCGAGGCGGCGGCGCTGACCCGCTTCTCCCTGATCTCATCCTCGGCGCAATTCTCGGTCGTCTTCGCCGGGCTGTGCATCGGCGCCATGGGCGTCGTCGGACTCTACAATTCAATTATAGCGAGCGAAGGAGTCGCGGCTTCCGCGGCGTGACACCATGACAGACAGCAAAATTACCATCCTGATCGTCGAGGACGACGAGGGCCTTGCCCGCCAGTTCAAATGGGCACTCGCCGATTGCGAAGTCGCCCAGGCCGGCAACCGCGAAGACGCGCTGGCCGAGTTCCGCCGCCTCCGGCCGCCCGTCGTGGTACTCGATCTCGGGCTGCCGCCCGATGCCGACGGCGTGACCGAGGGCATGGCGACGCTCGAGGCGTTGCTGACCATGGCGCCCGACACCAAGATCATCGTCGCCACCGGCAATGAGAGCCGTGAGGTGGCGCTGCGCGCGGTGCAGCTCGGCGCGTACGATTTCCACAACAAGCCGGTCGATCTCGAAGTGCTGCGACTGATGATCGCGCGGGCCGCGAAGCTGCATGCGATCGAGACAGAGAACCGCCGCCTCGAAGAGATGACGGCGCGCTCGGCGGTGGACGGGATCGTCGCATCGAGCCCGCAAATGACCCGCATCCTGCGCACGGTCGAGAAGATCGCGCCCACCGACGTCGCGGTTCTGCTGCTCGGCGAGAGCGGCACCGGCAAGGAGGTGCTGGCACATGCCATCCACCGCATGAGCAACCGCTCGAAGAAGCCGTTCGTCGCGATCAACTGCGCCGCGATCCCCGAGACCCTGCTCGAAAGTGAACTGTTCGGCCATGAAAAGGGCGCCTTCACCGGCGCCATCAAGCAGACCATCGGCAAGATCGAGGGCGCCAATGGCGGCACCCTCTTCCTCGACGAAATCGGCGACGTGCCGCTGCCGATGCAGGTCAAGCTGCTGCGCTTCCTGCAGGACCAGGTGGTCGAGCGCGTCGGCGGTCATAAGCCGATCCAGGTCGACGTCCGCATCGTCTGCGCCACCAACCAGGATCTCGATCATCTCATCGGCACCGGCCGCTTCCGCGAAGATCTCTACTACCGCCTCAACGAAGTCCGGGTGACCGTGCCGGCGTTGCGTGAGCGCGACGGCGATCCGGTGCTACTGGCGAATTACTTCCTCAAGAAGTTCAACCAGCAATTCGACCGTCAGCTCAAGGGCTTCGGCTCCGACGCGTTGACCGCCATCGCCGTCCATCCGTGGCGCGGCAATGTGCGCGAGCTCGAGAACCGGGTGAAGCGCGCGGTGGTGATGGCCGAGGGTCTAGCGATCACCGCCGCCGATCTCGAATTAGCACCGGCCGAGCTGCCCTATGGCTCGCTCGATCTGCGCGAGGCGCGCTCGCGCGCCGAACGCGGCGTCGTGCAAATGGCGCTGGCGCAAAGCAGCGGCAACCTGTCGCGCGCCTCGAAGCTGCTCGGCATCAGCCGGCCGACGCTGTACGGCCTGCTCGAAGGCCTCAACCTCGAACAAGCGTCCTAAGCAGCACTCGCATTCCACGCTCTGCCCTGTCTTGCTAGTGCTGACCGCCGCCGTCGCTTTGGCTAGTCATGCCTAGGCCTCGACCGATTCGGGATATTTCGATTCGGCGCAGCAATTGCCGGACCAAGGCAGTCTCAATGGCGCCGCGATCCAGCTGCCCAACGCGGCGCGCCGCGAACCGCAAAACGCCGACATACATCTGCGCCTGGCGGCACTCTATCTGCGGAAGGGCTGATGATGATGCTCGCCGCTCAGCGCAAGCGCACTTGGTCCAACTGC